>Ga0105238_10004582_pt1 | contig 13667 bp, 12 predicted proteins | sample KBSC34metaG_FD_81526 | JGI IMG/M metagenome (GOLD analysis project Ga0105238, IMG submission 81526) | Corn rhizosphere microbial communities from Kellogg Biological Station, Michigan, USA - KBS C3-4 metaG | ecosystem: Host-associated > Plants > Roots > Rhizosphere > Soil | place: Michigan, USA... | reverse complement strand
TCCATCTCTCCACGCCCTAAAGCGAAAGACAATGCGAATACATCAGACAATGTCAGGACATGACAGAACCCAGCATTCCCATCACAGCAGGATTTACAGCAACAATTCATTCGCCAGGGCAGCCAGCGTTATATCTCTTCGCTTTCGTGACACCGTCTCAATTCGGATTAATTAATCCGAAGGCGTATCGTCCGCGGGCGCATTCACGAGCGTGTAGCCGGGCTTTACCTGGAACAGTGAATCGGGAAGCGCGTCATTCGAGATCGACTTTACTTCCATTTTCGTCGTGGTCGTTTGTGTGGAGACTTCCTGCCCGCTGTCATCGAGCCCGGTATCGCTATCATTGCTGCCTGGTGCTGCCCGCACAGACTTCGTTAACGTGATTTCAGTTTCTAGCGGCAGCATCTTTGTTTTGCCGAGCGAATCGGCGAACGGCTTCAGTGCCGGACTGCCTTCAAAGATCAGTTGCTGAACTGCAGGCAACATGCTTGACTTTTTATCGTCGGGCAGCTTGAACTTATCCGAGAGCCAGAGAACGCCGCTGATCAGAGTTGCCGGGATATGCTGCCTGTGACCGCCTCCCCGTCCGCGCCCGCCGCGTCCCGGAAAGCCACCACCGCCTCCGCCGGGAAAGCCGCCGCCGAAGTTCATGCCGCCGGGGAAACCTCCTCCGCCTTCTCTGCGGCCGGCGAATCCGCCATCTTGTTTGGGACTGAAACTGAGGGAGCCGCTGAGATCGTACTTTCGGGCCGTCAGACCGCACACCTCCAGCGTATCCGCCGCGTCCGATGCCTTCACATCGACCTTCGCGTCCACGTCCACACGGTCCGCCATCCGTCCCGTCAGCCGGCCCTGCTGCTCCAGCATCTTTTTCATCGTGAGGATGTAGTAGGTTTTCGTCACTGGGTCGAATCGATAAACTTTGCCGCCTGAGCCGTCGTAGAGGACCGACGGTCCATCGGTCACTTCCAGCAGGGCATGGCTGCCTTTGTAGTAAGTCGTGATCGTCTCAGGGAAATTCGGCTGTACCGCCATTCCAGACGGTGTCTGTTCGCCGGCGCTCTTCTCCGGCTGCTGCGTGACGTTGACTTCGGTAACGACCTTAACATCTGCCCACGCAACGGCCGCCATCCCGAAAATCCCAACTCCATATACCGCCAGACCGACAGCGCGCCCGATTACGGTGGATCCTGCCGGATTGAAACGGCGTCCGATTGCCACTGCCATGCTTTGCATAACGTATATCTCCCGTTCAAAGTTAACGGCCCGTCATGTTGCGAGCCAGCTATCTGTTACAGTGCGTAACTTAAGTTACGCACTGTAACAGATATTAGAAGAGGCGAAAAGTTTCAACCTTTTAGAATGTCTTACCGGATGCTCCGGCGCGCCATTGCAGACGCGAAACCGTCTGCAACGGCGATCAGGCGAATACATTGATCAGAATGTAGATCAGGACGAACCAGAACCAGAAACGTGGCGGAGTGCGGTCAGGAACGGGCTGTACCAGGGCTCGGGCGCGCGCCAGAAGATCGTAATCTTCGTAACGCGAAGCCGCGGAAAACGGCGGACGCGGCAGCAGCCTCTCTCCCGCGATCACTCTTCGCTGAGCTTGCTCGGCAAACGCCAGCAGCGCCTGCGCATATCGGCGGCGGCCTACCACGGCGCATGCCTGACGGTCGCACACGCGCTCCGCCTCAAACTCGCCCTGCGCCAGGATCGGTGCCCAGAAGGGGAAGTACCAGAACAGCCGCCGCATTCCATGCAGCAGAAAGCGGAGAAGGGGATCGCGCCTGCAGGCGTGGGCGCGCTCATGCGCAAGCACGGCATCGCGGTGTTCGCTCTCCCAGACCTCGGCGCTCACATACACCTGTGGGCGCGCGAGCCCGAATGTGAAAGCCGACCATCCCGGAGTGTTCAGTATTCGGACGCCGCCAATATTCCGCTGCGGCAGGCGATGGACGGCCAGCGCCACACGCGCATAATCCCACGCCCCGGCAGCGACCGCAAACACGGCCCCGGACATACGGAGACAGATCAGAGGGAGCGGAGGGCGATGGCCTTTCAAAGGGGGAAGATATTGCGCAAGTAGCGGGGAATGCGCCGGGAAGGACCAAGGATGCAGGCCGCCTCTGTGGAGCATGCCGAATCCCAGGGAGATGCTGTCGAGCAGATTCTGGTGCCAGCCGGGCAGAATGCCCACCCAGATCCTGCTGACGATTGGAAATAGTACGAGCCACCAGAGGAGGCGGCAGCGCTGCGCGGGATCTGTCAGGCGCGCCGACGTCATTACCCAACGCCACACGGCGTAGATGCATAGCGGAGCGATAATGTCCATGATGAGGTGCAGTTGCGGAAAGAACGGCACAATGATCATTGCCGCCTACTCCGCTTCCATCTCATTGAGCAGCGCCCGCAGCTCTTCGAGCCGTTCCGGCTTCTCCTTCAGCAGGTCGGCGAACTGGCTGATGGCGGTTGAGCCGAACCCCGTCAACAGGCTGTCCAGCATCTGCCGCGAGACCTGGCTCTCCAGCCCCTCCTGCGAGAGCGTCGCCCGATAGATATAGGCCTTCTTGTCTCGCGTCCGCTGCAGCAGACCCTTCTCCGCCATCCGCGCCATCACCGTCTTCACGGTCTCATATGAGTTTGGTGGCTCGATGCGCTTGTGCACATCCGCCACCGTCGCCTCGCCGAGCTCCCAGACCACAGGCATAATCTGGCGCTCCAACGTCCCCAGCACGCCGTCCAGCCCGTTCCCGTTGATCTTATACTGGCTCCACATAGTCCCTCCATAATCAGTTACTCATTGTAACTGATTTCAAGCAAAATTAGAACGCTTGCAGTGCGCAAGCGCTGTGCAACGGCTATCAGAATCCTACCGGGAAGGCCGCAGTGCTGTTTACATACTCGCCTGGTATACTTCGGCGAAAGGCTCGCGTGTACTTAATGATTGCGCAGCGTAGTTGGGAGACGCTCCAAATGCCAACACGATCACGTACGAGAAATCTCGCAGACCAACATTTTATCGAAGTGGCTAAAACGCAGTTCCAATTTCTGATCGATAAATACGATTACGTTATTGCGGAAAAGTCCGACTATTCAGGAGGGGTAGCAGTCTTATACAAAAATGCCGGAGTTCACGCTGCTGTGTCTGTCGGAATGGATCGACGAGACAGGTGGGTATACGTTCGTTTCATCAACAGCGATCCAGAGGCTGCAGATCAACGGGTAATTCGGTCGTCGTATCTCTTGGAGAACATTCTGGCTTTACGCAGTTCCGAAGCGGGAGCGGCATTAAGCAAGCATCTCGTTCAGAACACGGTAGAAGAACTTACGGACGAGCTGTCTAAGCATGCATCCTATACCTCACTCTACGCCGATGATGTACTCAAGGGCGACTTCAAAATCTTCCGCGAACTCGATTTAATGCCGCGCTAAACTCGGCAGGAAGGCGCTCTAAATGTCACAATTGCCATCTCGTTTACAGCGGGTCTATTCGGAAACTCCTTTCTGGTTGGAAACGGCCAATGTCCCCGGAATAACGGTGGCGCTGCTGGAGAGAGGCAAGACCTGCGGCGTCTATCACTTCGGCTCGACGAACTCGCCCTATGCGATACCCGGCAACCTCTCAAAGGAAGCCGAAGGGGCTGCAAGCAGCGAGCCTTCCATACCGGTTACGGACGCCACGATCTTCCCCGCGGCGTCGCTTTCCAAGCAGGCGCTTCTCTATGCCGCACTCAAAGTCATTGAGATGGGCGCGCTTGATCTCGATCGCCCGCTCGTCGAGTATCTGAGCGAGCCTTACGGCATGGACGATCCACTGATCGACCTCATCACTGCCCGCCACGTCCTCAGCCACACCACCGGTTGGATCAACTGGCCGCCGAAGGATAAGCCCGTCGAGCGTCTGGCCAGGCCCGGCGAACGCTGGGGCTACTCAGGCGAAGGCTACCTCTTCCTCCAGGAGGCGCTGGCATCGATCCTGAACGAATCCCCAATCGACTACACCCGGCGGCTCGTTCTGGACCCTCTTGGCATGGAGAAGAGCAGCTTCGTCTGGCGCGAGGAATACGATCAGACTGCAACAAACGCCTACTATCCCGGCGGCCTCATGGCCGACCCATGGAAGATCACAGAGGTAAATGGCGCAGCCAGCCTGCACACGACGGCCCGCGAGTACGCCCTTCTCCTTGAGGCATATCTAACCCCCGAGTTGCGCGTGAGGCATCCGCATGTGTACTCCCCGCAGGTCAAGATGACGGAACGGATCGGCTGGACAGTCGGCTGGGGCAGCGCCGACGATGCCCTGTGGCAGTGGGGCCAGAACGACGGCATCAAAGCCTTCACCGCCCTTCGCCCCGACCACGGTCTTGGCATCGTCTGCCTCACGAACAGCGCCCGAGGCCAGCGCATCAACAAAGAATGGACCAACGCCTGGCTGGAGATTGACCTCCCCGCATTCTATTTCAGGTCGGTGGAGGTGTAGGGGGTGATTCGCGGCAACCCGACGCCGTATATCAGACCATGGCAACCTGGCCCTACACAGAAACATCTTTAACCGACGTTGAGAAGAACGCTTATCGCTACTTGCTCTACCGGGCCATGCTCGATATCCGCGATCTTTGCCAGTCGCGCGGCCCGGTGGTTTACAACCCTCTTGAGTGGTGGCGTCAGTATCTACGCAGCCGAGATGCGGGCAGGCTTGCGGACTGGCTGCACAATCTGGCCAATTACGCCTCCAAAGACTTTGTCGGCTTCAATGAAGAGTGGTTCTGGAAGGAATACGACGGTGTATGCCGACGATCCAAATGGATCGGACCGGACCGCTGGATGGATTATCGCAAACGATATGAAGAGCGCAAAGCCGGACGCAATGTATGGTAAAAGGCTGGCTTGATTAGAGGCAGGATCGTTCATGCCTTCCTGCAAGATGGACAATCAAATGCTCCATGCATACGATTCTGACGCGACTGGCTTTGCCAAGAATATTAGAATATGCGCAATGCCGAAAATCTTTGGTAAAATATTAATGCTGGAACGCTTTGTTGACTCACAACAGGATATCTCATGAGAAATCGCCAGGCATTTACATTGATCGAGCTTTTGGTAGTGATAGCAATCATTTCCATTCTCGCCGCTATTCTCTTCCCTGTATTTGCCAAAGTGCGTGAGAAGGCGCGTCAGACCTCCTGCGCATCGAATATGCGTCAGCTTAGTTTGGCGTTTATTCAATACACGGAAGACTACGATGAAGTCCTGCCCGGCGCCGGCGACCTCGGGTTCCAGGCATCTGAAGGTGGCTGGGTCAACATTGTCCACTACGCTCCCTCGACATTCAATGTCGCGGGCGGCGCTATCTACTCCTACGTCAAGAACCCGCAAATCTATGTGTGTCCGAGCGACAGCATAGGGCAGAAGACTGGCCTCAGCTATGGAATGAATAGCTGCCTGGTGCACAACGGAGGGACACTGATCGGAGCCGTCCATTTCGGCCAACCTCTTGCGGCGGTCGACAGTCCCACAAGTATGATGCTCCTCGGCGAGGAGTCCAGCGGATCTGCTCCTGATGGAGCGGTAGTCACCGGCGATGGCGGTACGGACGATGGCTTTATCTGGTACACCAACGGCGCGGCAGACGCCGACACGATCCGCCACACCGGCTTCGGCAACATTACGTTTCTGGATGGGCACGTTAAGGCCGTCAGTCCGAACCAGATCGCGGCGCAGCATTTGCGTACCGGCGGCGAATATTCCCTGAATTGCCCTTATCAGTAGCGAGTATCGCGTTAAGCGACTTGTTGAGCGGCGGCATACAAGAAGTAGGGACTGCCTGACTGGCAACTACCAAATCCGCCTTACCCCATAAGGGTCCAGCTTACCGTCTATCGAGACAATCGACATATTCTCATATTGGCTTTGAGCAACCAGCATTCGATCAAAAGGATCGCTGTGATGAAGTGGCATGGCTTCCAGGCTAATAGTATGTTCCGGCAAGACGTAAAGAGGCGCTAAGAGTAGCTGTGTCATTACATCGGTAATAAATAAGGATAGACCACCCGGTATCAGCATTTTTCCGATTTTGATTTTTATTGCCATCTCCCAGGTGCTTGCCGTACTAAAATATACATCATTGTCTGGATCATTAATTGCTGCTGTCGCCGCAGGTCCAATCCTTGAAGGCTCCAAAGCTGCCCATATCAAAGCATGGGTATCGAGGAGAATACGCATCTACATGTAGTCCTTAAATTCTTCGAGAGGCTCATCAAAGTCGTCTGACATCCATATGCCGCGTTCTGAAGCAAATCCTAAATTCGGACGCTGCTTAGACCTGCGCAACTGTTGTATTCTATTTTGTTCTTCATCGCTCGAAATACGCAGGCTATTGGTTTCAGCGGCGGCATAGAGTCGGCCAGCATCTTCCGGGCTGGAAAATGCGCCCCATATCTGATCCGCCGGGCTGCGCTGATCGGCTAGCTGCTTGAGAAGGCGCAAAACAGCCTCCTCAGGCGTCACATGGTCACGCGTGACGATATCTCCGACAATCCGGCCCTCCGGACTCTGACTATCGATATGGACGAGTATATCCAGCGTCATGACTCAGCCTCCTTACCATTCAAATAATCCTGAGAACGACTCTCTCAGCCGTCGAAAACAACGCAATTCAGGGATATGATACCGCACTGCAACGGCTACGATACGTACCCTATTTGGGAAATTATTGAAGTTGAAATAGCGGTCCCCCGATAAACGTGAGCGGAAATTCTCATCTCATGATGTATCTCAAAATACTGCGAACACTCCACCACTCCACTTGCACAATAGGCCTTAAGAGCAAAGACCGCAGGGCCCAAAGGTCCCGCGGTCTTTGCTCTTTCTGCGATTGCGTGGCGGTTTAGAACGCCATGTAATTGAGGTTATAGCCGCCGCTATCCTGAACAAGCTGCAGGACATGCTGGCCGGCGGTCAGGTTGACGTTGGACGTGATGGTCGTCCAGTTTTGATAGCCTCCCGTGTTGGGGACCGTAACCGTGCCGGTGAGGTTGTTGCCGTTTTCATCGGCGAGGTGGAACGTGCCGCCGGAGGGGGAAGCAACACGGAAACCGGCGATGTAGGCCTTGGTTGTCGTGACGCTCACGGTGTACTTCGTCCACTGCCCGGCCGCCGTCCAGCCGAGATTGAAGCCGTTGCCTGCGCTGTCCGTGCAGGCCTCCAGGTCGTTGCCGTCCGATCGGTAGGAGTTCGCTGTGCCGTTTGTGGACGTGAAATTGACGGCGACACCCTGGCCGCCCTTGTCGTAATTGTCGAAGTCGATCGCGCCTGGAATACCGGCCGGAGAGCCGAAGAACGGCGTGCCTGTGTATCCTCCCGAAGGCGCTACCCACTGCATGGTGTTCAAGTTGAAGCCGGCGGTATCCTGCAGCACCTGGATGACATGCTTGCCGGCGCTGAGCGTGGCATGCGCCGTCACCGTGGTCCAGGTCGTCCAGGCGCCCGTGGACGGCACGGTCACAGTGCCGGTGAGGTTGTTGCCGTTCTCATCCACCAGGTGGAATGTTCCGCCGCCTGATTGTGACGCCACCCGGAAGTTCACGGTGTAGGTGCTGGTCGTTGCGGCGTTGACCGTGTATTTGAACCACTGACCTCCCGCCGTCCAGCCGAGGTCGTAGCCGTTGCCGGCGTCTGTTGTGGTCTCCAGGTCGACCCCGTCCGCGCGGTAAGAGTTGGCCGAGCCATTCAAAGAAGTCACGTTATAGGCGACACCCTGTCCGCCCTTATCGTAGTTGGAGAAGGAGACTGTTCCCGGAACCGCTGCGGCTGTCCCGGTGAAGGGAGTTCCGATGTACGAGCCGGATGTCACCGGCGTGTTCCAGCCGACACGGAATATCACGCCCTTGGGATCGCCGATCGTCACATAAGACGACTGGTTGGCATAGTCGTCGTAGGGCATGCCGTAGGCGAGGCCGCCGATCGCGATCGTGTGCCAGAAAGCCGCGTAGTAGTTCGCCGGCGATGCCTTGTAGTAGTTGGTGGGCACCGTCCACTGCGCCTGCGGAAGTGTCCAGACATGGCGGTTAATAGACGCGTCCACGGGTGAATTCGATGCGAGGTTGCCACTTGCGCCCATGATCTCCTGGGTAGTGTACTGCGTGGTATACGGCGCAAAGTAGTTGGCGTTCGCCCCGCCCACGGCAAACGAACCATGAATCGGTGCTATGATCCGGTAAGGCGCCTGCACAGTCGCCAGGCTCTGGAACTCCGACGGCACGAAGCTGGCGTACTCGCTGAAGATGCCGCTTCGAGTCTGCGATTCCAGCTCGCCGGTCGTCATATCGAAGTTGCCGGCGGAATTGATCACGCGCATCTGAAGTGGGAAACCAAACATGTCGACACGTGTTGTATTGCCATGGTAGCCACCAGAATCTATGGTGAACTCAGACCAGTCGAAGGTCACGCCGTGATTTGGGTCGGAGGGGTTATCAATGTTCGGCCCGGCGAAGCCGTTGTCAAAGGTTTGAATATAGACCGGCTCACCAACACTGTAGTACATGCGCGCTGCTGTAATCCGCGGAAGGCCGATCCATTTGCCTGAGACAAGCGGGAAGTCGATATTCGCGTAGTTCACACCGTTCTTAACCAGATGTCCGGAGGCATTGTTCAGGGCCGCAGAGATAGGGTGAATGCCGCCGTTGCCGTCGATATAGCTCCACGCATTGCCGTTGTTCGGGTCCTGACCGATGATCAGCCAGTAGATCTGGTTATCGGCGTAAGTCCCGCCGGTGCCATTCACCAGCCGCAGCGACAGGGCATCCCCTGCCGGTATCGCGGGTACGGAAGATGCGGCGATGGAGTAGATGGAATTCTGCGACCATCCGGCCGTGGGAATCGAGAACGCCGCAGCAGCGAGTGCGCAGCCGAGAGCGCGATGCATAATGCGAGGACGTACAACCTTCATGGGTGTTCCTTTCGGTTCTTTCGAACGAGATGCTTACTTTGAGTTGCAAAAATTTCTATTAGAACAGAAAACTCTAATTTAACTGTCCTGACCGCTGACGGCCGTACGGGAGGTGAACCGGCTGAGCCGTCTTTAATGCAGCGCATACGAATGCGCTTACGGAACATTTGCTACTATAGCACACGGAAACAAAAAATAATAGCGATTCTGACATACGGAAAAATTTCTTTTCCCGGGAGGAGGCAACTCCTATTACCAGCGTAAGAAGAATTTCTTTACTTGAAACCAGGCCACACTTGCGTCATCACTTCCCGGCTGCCTTACCCAGACCACGACGAACTCATGGGATTGTGGTGGAACCTGGTTCATGCCGTGGATGATCTGGCTCCCGTTCGTTGCAATCTCTTCATGGTTGCACACGATAACCTCGCGCTCACCGTTGACGAAGTGAAACCATGGTTTGTTGGATGTGTCCTCCGTAAACCCCTTCGCCAGAAGCTCACGCCGAGCTGCGCTCGCCAGCGCCGCCTTGTTGCCCATGGCCTGATCCGGCATGTAGTAGAACCACCTGCCTCCCTGGCTTGATATCACATCGATGGGATGATCGGCCTGAAAGAACGTATAGCGATCGTCACGCACATAGTGGGTTCCGCTGAAGACCGCAGCGCCAATGATCGCAACGGCAGCCGCGAAGCAGAGAATTCGCAGCAGACGGCGATGGCTGTCTGCCTTCAAAGGCGCAGGTGGTGAGGTTGGCCGGCGTTCAGTGAGCATCGATAGTGACCTCCAAGGATGTCGAATATTGAGGCGTGTCTCACAAAACGCATTCCGCCGCGAATGGTTTCTCCCGACGTTTTTAATTCCTAAGAGATCTTATCAATTGGTTAATCATTATCGATAACGTTACCCAAGGCTAAGATCCTGTGGGCCATAGTGATGAACGCCCCCTGCCCCGGGCGAAGCCCCGAAGGTGGGGAAGGGGGAAGGGAGCGGTAGCGACCGGGGGGTTAGGTCTCTGGAATAAGTCACCTAACTGCGATCGATGACTTGCGGACGTGAAATTGGTGTGGAAGGATGACGGCTTCAGGGGCAACGTCCGGCTGTTCGATGCGCCTCTGCAGAAGTCTCCATGCGACCCGCGCCAGCTCCTTCGCCGGCATCGCGATGGTGCTGATCGAAGGATCGAAGTACTCCATGAACTCGTTGCCCTCGCAGCCGACAAGCAGGATATCTTCGGGGATACGTAGATCCAAATCGCGAATGGCCCGGAATGCGGCGATAGCCAGTTCATCATAATGGCAGTAGATTCCGTCAGGCTTGCCGTTTGCGCGGATGTACGCCTTCACCGCCTCCCGAACGGCAGGCAGATGGCTGTCGTGGATGACGATGTACTCCGGTGCGATCCCCGCCTTGAGAGCGGCCCCCGTAAAGGCATCGTAGTTGCCTGCCCCAGGCCTGTCGATGCCTGCGGGAACCACATAGGCGACGCGCCGGCATCCTTGCTGCGCCAGGTGTTCAACAGCCGCCTGAGTTCCCTCCTGCAGATCTATCCGCACATAGTCGCCTTCCCACATGACCGGCAGACCCGATCCCAGGTTCACACGCGGAATGCGATCCAGGGGCGCATCAGGGAACATTGAAGACATATTCTCCGGAGGATCTACCGCCAGAATGCCGTCCACCATCCACTCAAACCGCCGCTGGCTTCCCGGCTTCGCAAAGTGCCAGTCCATCTCGCAGATCTCCGACTGCAGGCCTGCCCGCTGAATCTCATCCCGGCAGGCGCCCGCGATCTGCGAATACACCGACGACCGCAGGTGATCGATCCAGATCGCAACCATCTGCGGCCGCTTGGAAACAAGCGCCTTGGCATTTCGATTGGGCCGGTATCCCATCTCGGAAGCCTTCTTCAAAACCCGCTCCCGAGTCGCCGGCGCAACCGAACTCTGCTCAGGCCGGTTCAGCACCCGAGAGATCGTCATGGCCGACAGATTGAGTTCCCGCGCGATATCGTGGATCGTGACAGACATTACATTACACCACTGCAATTCGATTTGTTATCGGTAACAGTATATCAAGACCGGGTGTAAGGTGTCAAATAGGAGGCCCCCTGCCCCCCAATCCTGGGGGAAGATTAAGCGCTTGCAAGAAGATTAAGCGCGATGTTCATCGCTGGCAGCCAATGGAAGAAGTCTTGACCTATCTTCGGTCAGCGAAGAAGGTGACGCATGTTTGTTAGTAAGCGTAGCTTCTTCCCCCAGGATTGGGGGAGTCGAGCCTAAGCGAGGCAGGGGGCTCCTTTCCTTCACTTGATCTCTACCCCGCTGACTTTGGGCTGATCGGCCGATCCCTTGATGAAACGAATGACGATATTCCCATTCTTATCGGCATGGATTCCCGCAATCACCTGAACATTTGCGCGGTTGCGGCCTCCGGCGACGGCGAAGATGTCGAAATCGGTGAGTTTGCGCTCCCCGTTGATATCGACATTGAACATCCGCTGCCCCTTATCCCGCCAGTAGTTCTCCGCAAAATGCAGGATGACTGTATAGACCTTGCCCCTCTCCTGTGGGAGTAGGACTCCGTGGCTGCTCGAAGGGAGGGGAATCGTATATATACACTCCCCGTTGCGCTCGGTGCGGTAGAGAATAGCCGGGGCAGCCATGGGGACGCCGCTTGTGTCGATGGCGTCGTCGGTGCATGCAGTATTTCCGCCTTCCACGAAGCAGTCCGATGCATAACCCGGCAGCCAGCCCACGCCGCAGTCGATACCTGTGATCCGGGCAGGTTTTGCCAGGCCGGCATCGAGAGCAGGAATTACCGAGACATGGCTGCCCTTCCACGCTGCCGCGGTGACATTCCAGCCATCGACTGCGATCTGCGGCTCGTCGCCGTGCAGGTCCGATGTGGCAAACTCTGCGGTGACGTTCCGGCTCTCGCCGGGCATGAGCGAAATGAAGTTGTCGCTGTAGTAGATAGGCAGAACACGAGCGTTCTTGCGTCCGTGCCGGATCTGCAGGTGAGACATCAGGGCGACGCTCTTTGTGCGGTTGCTCAGAGTAATGGAGAGGGTGGTATTCCCGGAGGCGTCCTTTCGATGAGCAGTCACGTCGAGCTTTGCCGGAGCCAGCGTCTGCAGCGCGCTGCAGTCATGGCCGGGGTTGCTCGTGTGCCAGTAGAAGCTGCCGTCCAGTTGCTTCTTCTGAGCGTCTATAAGCGTAAGTCGTACGAAATGCACAGCGCTTAAGGACGCCGGCCATTTGATCGCAAAGGCGTCTGTGGCCGCAGTCGCGGTGGCAGGGACCATGGCAGTCTGATCGAAGGCATGCGTGCCGTCCATGTTGTATACGGCCGCGGTGACTGTGAGACCGGCCCGCGCTTGTGGGCTATTGTTGATCACCTGCACATTACCCTGCGGACTCATCTGTGCATGAACCATCGCGCAGGCGTGCTTTGCGCCGAAGTAGGCGGCGTTTGGCTCCAGATCGTAGTTGTAGAGTTGCCAGACCAGGCTTGGCTGCGCGGGATTGCTCATCCAGAATAGAATGCCAGTGTTCGGATCGAGCAGATGCGCATTGCGGCCCTCGAACATGGCGCGGTAGGTCTCATAGTCGGCCAGGTGCGCCTTGCGGACGAAATCGGGTGTATCCGCGACCGGGCCATAACGGGCGGTGAGCGCGGGGGCGTAGTTGAACTGGCACATGTCGTGCTGCGTCCAGTCGTCGCTAAATGTGCCCCAGTCAACCTCCGGCATCATATCGTGCAGAGCCTCGATCGACGGTATCGACGGCGCGCCAGTCTCCGTGTGGAAGCCGTCCTTGAAGGGATCGAAGTAGTGCTGCAGCGGCTCGATCCCATAGTTGCCGTCGCCTACACCATATTGGCTGGATGAGCATGGCTGCATCCAGCGCTGCGGGTCCAGGTCGGCCGCAAGCTTCATGATGTCCTTATCGAAGAACGGGCCGATGGGAAACTCATTGCGTTCGCACCAGAGGGCAATCGAGGGATGCTGGCGGAAACGCAGCAGCGTGTCACGTTCGTTGGCAAGGAACATCGCGGCATCGAGCGGGTAATTCACGGTGTCGTCGAGCCAGAAGTCGTTCCACACCAGAATGCCATACTTGTCGCACAGGGCGTAGAACTGCTCCTGGGTCGTCTGACCGCACCAGTTGCGGATCATGGTAAAGCCGGCCTCATGGTGCAGTTTGATCTGCGCCTCAAGCCGGGGCAGGGGACTGCGTTTCAAGGCCTCGTCCATGCCCCAGTTGCCGCCACGCATCATGATCGGCACGCCGTTGACACTCATCTTCAGTGTGCTGTTTTTATCCGTGATCCCATAGGTAATCGTCCGGATGCCGAAGTTCACCGCCTGCGAATCGCTCGGCTTGTCTGCGACCGCAAAGGTCAGAGGCATGGAGTACACCTTCTGCGCGCCGTAGCCATTGGGCCACCAGAGGTCGGGGCGGGAGAGATGCAGCGCGGGAACCGTATCCGCAGTCAAGGTCACCATAGACGAATCGTTCGCAGGGATGGTCACTGCCCGGCTGAACTTGCGTCCGGCGACGGTGCCCTGCAGCGTCCCAGTCTGCGGCTGGCCTGTGACATTCTTCAGCTCCCCCTGCAGTGTGAGGTCCGCTGAATCGCTTGCGGCCGTAACCGTCGCATTGGTGACATACGGATTTTGGATGACGACAGGACCGGTTGCGGAGAGAGTGAC
>Ga0105238_10004579_pt1 | contig 13669 bp, 14 predicted proteins | sample KBSC34metaG_FD_81526 | JGI IMG/M metagenome (GOLD analysis project Ga0105238, IMG submission 81526) | Corn rhizosphere microbial communities from Kellogg Biological Station, Michigan, USA - KBS C3-4 metaG | ecosystem: Host-associated > Plants > Roots > Rhizosphere > Soil | place: Michigan, USA... | reverse complement strand
GACGACGCCATGTTCGGAGATGCCGACAAGCTTCGAGATCTCCCACGTGCTCTTGCCGTCCGAGATCCATTGCAGCACTTCGGTCTCCCGCTTCGTGAGTCTTGGGACCGAGCTCATTTGCCGGGTCTTGACGATGCGACGCATGGTCTCGTGCGTCTGCGGCGCCAGCAATGAGCCGCAGATCATCATCTCGCGGGCATGCCGCCTTGCAGCGTCGCCGGAACTCGACAGCGCGAGGTTCACCAACGCGACGTCGCCATGCCTGCTGTGCACCGGAATCGTGATGCCTTCACACAATCCGTGCACGCGAGCTTCTTGCGCGTACTTGCGCTGGCTCTCGGTCTGATACATCTCGTCGCTCCAGACAAGAGGGCAAAGCGACGTGAGAGCATGCGACACGGTCGGGTCGACCTTCGCGTAGCACTGCCTGTCGTACTGCTCAAGCCAGGCGGCGTCGTAGTTGGAGACGATTCTTTCGACGTAGTGCGTGCCGCCGGTGTGAAACCGGCCGCGGTACAGGAAATGATCGAAGCCGATTTTCTCGGTAATCGACGAGAGCGTTGAATCCACCTGTTCGATCGTCGTGCAGTCGTTCAGATCCATGATGTCGGCAGTGATCTGCGAATGGTCGAATCGACTTTTCGCGAGACCGGACTCACGGTTCCTGAATGGGATCACCTTCCCCTGCAGAGAACGAGGGGCGCAATCGTTCAATTCCATCGTGACTGCGCTCATGGCATCCCTGCAAGGACGGGCAACGGGGTTGATGAATCGCGAGGGCATGATCGAATTCAGCATAAGTACTCCGTAGGGTTCAAGGCAGTGCCGGCGTGCAGCGTGGCTGCCGTGATGCCGTGCAGGGTGGCACCCTGACAGCGGCAGCGCATCATCTCGGCTGACGATTTCCTCGATCATGAACGATGGAGCGTAGATATCGAAATCATTCAGGTTAGGGACTACGGCCGGATTTTTCGATCACACGCCGCGGTCATGGATAAGGTATTGATGCTCGCCAGTGACTATGGTCACTCAGTGGCCGGTCACGTCATGGTGCATATCACCCACGCCAGCGTTCTGCAAGTGCAATCCAGTAATCGATCGGCGCGATGAATCGGGCCTGATTCGAAGAATTCAAATGACGCGCGGCAGGTTTCCACGTCACTTTTAGGGATTCAACGCCGTGCGCATCGGCATACAGTGGCGCCATGCCTCGAATCGCCGCGCCGGGCAGACGCCGGACACCGCAGACTCTGAAGGAACACCTATGTTTCACGAGTACCGAGACTTGGAGCGCCTATCCCGCCAGAGGCCGAGTCGTGCATTTTCAAGTCTGGTGGATGTGGCGCGCCGACACGCTCGACATAAGCCAAAGCACAATGCCTTTGTTTTCCTCAGGGATGGCGAGGTCGAGACTGAATGCATGAGTTTCGCGGCACTCGACCTGGGCGCGAGAGCCATGGCTGCAACCCTGCTGCAGCATCTAAAGCCCGGCGACCGTGTTCTGCTCAGCTACCCCTCGGGCCTGGAATTCATCCTTGCATTCTTCGGCTGCCTCTATTCGGGCATTGTTGCGGTACCCGCTTATCCGCCCACAAGCAGCCTGGAAGTCGGCAGGCTAGAGAGAATTGCCCAGTCCTGCGGCGCTTCAGCCGTCTGCGTTGCGCGGTCCGGATTCGACGGCACGCGCGTGGCGATTGCCGGCTCACCCCTGCTTCGCAGCCTGGCCTGCATCACGTTGCCCGCATCTTTCGACGAGTCGGCACAAGCATGGCTGCCGCCGGATTTGCAGTCCGACACCCTGGCCTTGCTTCAGTACACGTCGGGCTCGACCGGTGCGCCCAAAGGCGTGATGGTCAGTCACGGCAATCTCATGCACAACCAGCGACTGATCAAGGCCGCCTTTGGCCATACCGAGCAGACCGTCGGGGTGAGCTGGCTGCCCCTCTATCACGACATGGGCCTGATCGGCCATGTGCTGCAGTCGCTCTATTTGGGTATCACGACCGTCCTGATGTCGCCCGTGGCTTTCATCGCCAAGCCGGCGCGTTGGCTGCAGGCTATTTCGGACTACAAGGCAACTTCCAGCGGCGGGCCCGATTTTGCCTTCGACCTGTGCACGCGACGGGTCACCGCTGAACAGATGATGGGGCTCGATCTCAGCTCCTGGAAGGTGGCGTTCAGCGGAGCGGAAACCATCCGCGACGTCACCCTGGCCCGCTTTGCCGAAAAGTTCTCCGTCTGTGGTTTCCGGCGCAATGCGCTGACCAGCTGCTACGGAATGGCAGAGGCGACGCTGCTCGTCACCGCCGGAGTCAAGAGACGCGCTCCGACCGTGCGCCGCGTCGACGCGGCCGCACTGCAGCGTCATCTTGTGCGGCCGGTCGAGGCAGTAGGCGACCAAGACATCGCCATCGTCAGCTGCGGGCGGCCCGTCGGACAAGAAGTCGCGATCGTCGATCCGCACACCCGCCTGCGTTGCCGTTCCGAACAGGTGGGCGAGATCTGGGTGCGCGGGCCCGGCGTGGCACGGGGATACTGGAACAGTGTTCAAGAGAGTGCCGCCACTTTCGAGGCACGCATCGCGGATTCAGGGGACGGACCCTTTCTTCGTACCGGCGACCTGGGTTTCCTCGAAAACGGCGAACTGTTCGTCACAGGCCGTGTCAAGGACCTGATCGTCATCGATGGACGTAACTATTACCCGAGCTGCATCGAGGCCGCCGTGAGAGCGAGCCACCCGGCGCTGGAGGGAGGCGCGGCCGCAGCCTTTTCCGTGCAACTCGAAGGCCAAGAGCGGCTTGTCGTCGTGCACGAGGTTCATCGCCATGTCCTGCAACGGCTGCCGCACGCCGAAGTCAGGAGCGCGGCGCGCCACGCGCTGATGTGCCAACTCGGACTACCGCTGCAGGACTTGGTACTGCTGCACCAAGGAAGTCTGCCCAAGACCTCGAGCGGGAAGATTCGGCGCCACGATTCGCGCAAGGCCTATCTCGACAACGCCTTGAATTGGCAGGCCGTTGAAAAGCCCGCAGATGGCCGAGTCTCGTCGATGACCGCACGACTCATTCAGCGCGAGGGCGAACGACGTGCGTTGCGTATTCCATCCCCTCGGCTTCCCAAGACCGCCGATGATCTCGCATAGCCGGGGCGGCAGCGCCCGATAGCAGACTGTCGCCTCGTGACGGCGGGTCCTTCCTGGGGCGCGCCACGCATGCCGCCCCCCTGCCGACGGGTTCACCGGCCCTGCATCGACGCGCCCATCGTCCGGCCCGGCGTCATGTTCAGGTCGCTCATGATCACGAGCGAGCCGGTGATGATGAGCGTCACGACCAGGACACCGAACGCCAGCGCGAGCGAGTTGTTCGTGTTTTCCGGCCCGCTCGTGATGTGCAGGAAAAATACCAGATGCACGCCCATCTGCGCGATCGCGAGCACCGCGAGTCCGAGCGGGGTGCCCGGCGCCCACAGCATCTGCGTGTTTGCGATCCAGAACGACGTGGCCGTGGGCGCGAGTGCGAGCAGCAGGCCGATCCTGGGGAATCACACAACCGGGGTCGTCAAGATCGCCTTCGGCCAAGCCGGTGCATGCAAGCAGCCGCGCGGTCGAAACACCTCGCCGCCTCGCGACGTCCACAGAGCGGCCAGGCACCCCGGCAGCCGGTGATCGGGTTCAGAGTGCTTCGAGTGCCAGCGCAATGCCCTGCCCGCCGCCGATGCACAACGTCACGATGCCCCGCCTCAAGCCGTCGCGCCGCATCGAATGCAGCAAGCGCGTGGTCAGTACCGCCCCCGTTGCGCCGATGGCGTGGCCGTGGGCGATGGAGCCACCCTCGACGTTGACGATGTCTTCCGGCAGTTCCAGCTCCTGGAGACAGGCCAGCGTGATCGCGGCGAACGCCTCGTTGATCTCGATGCGCTCGATGTCCGTGCGCTTCCAGTTGGCGCGTTCCAGGGCCAGCTTGACCGCCGGCACCGGCCCGATGCCGAACATGCCTGGCTCGACCGCCGCGACGCCGTGGGAGACCAGGCGCGCCCATGGCTGCAACCCGTGCCGCTCTGCAAAACCTCGCTCCGCAACGATCATCGCAGCTGCGCCGCTGTTGAGACCCGGCGCGTTGCCGGCCGTGATCGTTCCGTCCTTTCGAAACGCCGGCCTGAGCTTGGCCAGCGTGTCGACGGTGGTGTCGGGCCGATTGGCTTCGTCCTTGGAAAAGCTCACTGGTCCCTTGCGGCCGGAGAGTTCGATCGCGACGATCTCTTCCGCGAACTTGCCGGCGGCCTGAGCGCCACTGAATCGTTGTTGCGAGCGCGCAGCCCAGCGATCCTGGTCCTCGCGCGCAATGCCAAACCGGCTGACGAGATCCTCGGTATGCCAGCCCGAATGTTGACCGCTGAAAGCATCATGCAGACCATCTCGCAACATGCTGTCGAGCATCTGGGCGTCCCCCATGCGGTATCCCCAGCGCGCGCCGGGCATCAGATAAGGCGCCTGGTCCATGTTCTCCATGCCGCCGGCGATCGCGACCTCGGCGTATCCCGCCGCGATCTCGAGTGCCGCAGTGGCGATCGCCTGGGCACCCGATCCGCAGACCCGATTCACCGTCAGGGCCGGCACATGCACAGGAAGCCCGGCGCCAATGGCGGCCTGTCGCGCCGGGTTCATCCGGGTGCCGGCCTGGATCACGTGTCCCATCACAACGGTGTTGACGACTTCCGCGGCCAGTCCCGAGCGACGAAGGGCCTCGCGAATCACCGTCGCACCCAGGTCAGGCGCCGGCGTTTCCTTCAGCGCGCCGCCATAGCTGCCGATCGGTGTTCGAACTGGTGCGCAAAGAACGATGTCAGGCTTGGACATGAGGATTCTCCAGGGTTGTTGCAGGATGGTCGACATTCAGGCGCATCGCAGTCGCGTGCGCATACACGCTGCGTCGGGATCTTCGATGCGACAGCGCTGCCAACTTCATTTTGAAAGAACATTGTATCTACAACAGTTGTAGCTACAACAGACACAGCGGCAAACCCCGTCAGGCCGGAGGGATGTAGCGATCTGCTGCCCCGCAATGTCTCGGGCGCCGCAACACCGGGTTCCTGCACGCCGACTTTCTTCAAAGCGTGATCCTGCCTAGATTTGCGTCAGCTCAACGCTGAAGGAGAACCGATCATGAACGGACAAGCGATCTCTCTTTCGCGTCGCGCGCTGCTGCGCGGCGCTGCAACGCTCACCGCCATGGCTGCGGCCTGGCCCCTGGCGCGGGCGGCCTCATCCGAGGGTGGCGCCCCGGCGCACTCCGCCGGCGATGCGATCCGCCCCTTCCATGCTGCCGTGCCGCAGGCCGCGCTCGACGACCTGCATCGGCGCATCCGCAGCACGCGCTGGCCCGATGCCGAGACCGTCGCCGACGGCTCGCAGGGCGTGCAGCTCGCGAAGTTCCAGGCGCTCGTGCAGTACTGGGGCACGCGCTACGACTGGCGCAAGGCCGAGGCACGGCTGAATGCGCTGCCGCAGTTCGTCACGAACCTGGATGGCCTGGACATCCACTTCATCCACGTGCGCTCGCGCCATGCCGATGCGATGCCGCTCGTGATGACTCACGGCTGGCCGGGCTCGGTGCTCGAGCTACTGAACACCGTCGGTCCGCTGACGGACCCGACGGCGCACGGCGGCCGTGCCGAAGACGCCTTCCATCTGGTGCTGCCATCGATCCCCGGCTACGGCTTCTCGCAGAAGCCCACCACCACCGGCTGGAACCCGGATCGCATCGCGCGCGCCTGGGACCTGCTGATGAAGCGTCTGGGCTATGAGCGCTACGCAGCACAGGGCGGCGACTGGGGCGCGATCATCTGCGACGCACTGGGCCGCCAGGCGCCCGCGGGGCTGATCGGCATGCACGTGAACCGCGTCGAACGAGCGACCACGCTGCCGCCGGAAGTTGCGATGGCGCTGAAGAACGGCGACCCGGCGCCCACGGCGCTCGATGCCGAGGAACGTCAGGTGTTCAACGAGGCGCGCGAGTTTCTCAACAAGGGTTTCGGCTACGCCGCCATCATGGGCACGCGCCCACAGACCATCGGCTACGGCCTCGCGGATTCGCCGGTGGCGCTGGCCGCATGGTGCTACGACAAGATTTCGGATTGGGTGTATACGCGCGGCGACCCGGAGCGTGCGCTCGGTCGCGATGCGATCCTCGACGACATCACGCTGTACTGGCTGACGAACGCGGGCCCCTCGGCGAGCCGAATCTACTGGGAGAACACCGCGGCCGGCATCAACGCCGCGCCGATCACGGTTCCGGTCGGCGTCACGGTCTTCCCCGGCGAGGTCTACAAGCCGCCGAGGCAGTGGGCCGAGCGTGCCTATCGCAACCTCGTCTACTACCACCGCGTGGACAGGGGCGGCCACTTCGCCGCCTGGGAAGAGCCCGCGCTGTTCACGACCGAGGTGCGCGCGGCGTTCCATCCGCTGCGCCGCACCTGAGCGCGCTACGGAAATCACTCATCCGTGCCATGGCTGCCGCAGCCGGACTGTTTCAGGCCAACGGCGTGCCAGGCGCCGACTCCCGTGCTCGCGTGCGCTCGAGCACGAATTCGATGAACGTCGATGCAGCCAGCGTGTGATGCCGGTTGGGCATGCAGAGCATGAACAGATGCGTGCCGAAGATGCTCGGCAACCAGGCATCGAGCGTGGTCACCACGTCGCCGCGCTGCATGTCGTCGTGCACCACATAGTCCGGCACGATGCCCACGCCCAGCCCGGCGAGCACCGCCTGACGCAGGAAGAGGAAGTTTTCGGAGATCAGCGTCGGCTCGACGGTTACCTCGTGCCGCTGGCCGTCGAGGTAGGCGGCGACGCGCAGATGGCGCCCCGCGACGTTGGACGTGATCAGCGGTGCCGCGGTCAGCGCTTCGAGCGTCGCCGGCATCGTGTTCGCCTGGGCGACTCGCGCGATGCACAGGCCACGAAGCGCACCGGGCCGAGTTCACGTGCGATCAGGTCCTGCGGCGGCTCGGACGTCACGCGGATCGCGATGTCGATCTCCTCGCGCATCAGGTCGTCCACGCGGTTCTCGAACGTGACGTCGCAGCACAAGCTGCACTGGCTGGCCTGGCCGGGCCGCGCTCGGAGACGATGGCCTTCTACGCGGGTGAATTCTCCGAAGCCCTGGGGCGGACCATCCGCTACGAAGACGTCGCGCCCGAAGCCTGGCGCGAGAGGCTGATCCAGTGGGGCCTGCCGCCACACCTGATCGACCACATGATGGCCATGGCAGCGCTGCACCGCCAGAATCGCTATGACCGCACCTTCGACGACATGGTGAAGCTGACGGGCACGCCGGCAATGAGCCTGCGCGAGTTCATCCGGCGCAACGCGTCCGCCTACGCCCCCTCGGCTTAACGCTCCCCGCGGAACGCGGCACGCAGTTCCGCGCTGAACAGCTCGGGTTGCTCCCAGGCCGCGAAGTGGCCGCCCTTGTCCGCCAGGTGGTAATAGCTCAGCGTCGGATAGGCGCGCTCGGCCCAGCTCTGCGGCGGGCGATAGACGTCTTCAGGGAACACCGTGATGGCCACCGGCACCTTGATGTCGCTGGTCTTCTGCGCCGCCGAGCCGATCGGGCTGCGGCCGGCGTTCTCCCAGTAGAGGCGCGACGACGACACTGCGCTGCTGGTGAGCCAGTACAGCGTGATGTCGTCCAGCACCTCATCTTTCGTCAGCGTCTGCTGCGGATCGCGCCCGAAGCGCCACTGCGCGAAGCCGGGGTGGCCGAGCAGCCAGGCGGCCAGCCCGGCGGGCGAGTCGGTGACGCCATAGCCGAGCGTCTGCGGCCGCGCACCCATGATGACGCCATAGGCCGCTGCGCCCGTGGTGTAGAAGCCGCGCAGCCCGTCGAACACGGCGCGTTCCTCGTCGGACAACCCCGTCGGTGCCGGCACACCGGTGGCCAGCGCGGCGCTCGCTTCGGGCGGCACCGCGGCGGGCAGGTTGAGGTGGATGCCGCGCAGGCCCTGCGGCGCCTGGCGTGCCAGCGCACTGGAAATCGGCGCTCCCCAGTCGCCGCCCTGCGCCACATAGTTCGTGTAGCCCAGGCGCTGCATCAGCACGTCCCACACACGCGCCACGTGCTCCGGATCCCAGCCCTTGCCTTGCGGCTTGCCTGAGAAGCCGTAGCCGGGGATGGACGGGATGACGACGTCGAAGGCATCTTCGGCCTTGCCGCCGTGCGCCGTCGGATTGGTGAGCGGATCGATGATCTTCGTCATCTCGAGGATCGAGCCGGGCCAGCCGTGCGTGATGATCATCGGCAGCGCATTCGCTTCGCGCGAGCGCACGTGGATGAACTGGATGTCCACGCCGTCGATCTGCGTCACGTACATCGGCAGCGCGTTCAGCCGTGCCTCGGCCTTGCGCCAGTCGTAGCCCGAGCCCCAGTAGCGCACGAGCTCCTGCAGATTGGCGAGCTGCACGCCCTGGGAGCCGTCGGAAACGGTCTCCATGTCGGGCCAGCGCGTCGCGTTCACGCGCTGCTTCAGGTCCTTCAGATCGGCCCGTGCCACATGCACATGGAACGGGCGGATGGTGGTGTCGTCCGCTGCGCGGGCGGTGGTCGACGCGAGCAGCGTCATGCCGATCGCCGCGGCGACCAGAGTGGTCTTGAACATGATGAGGGGTCCTTTGCTGGATGGGTGATTTCAGGGCGTCAGCACGACGAGCGGCTGGCCCTTGTCGACGATGTAGGTGGCGAGTTCCGAGGCCTTGCCGCTGCCCACGTTCTTCGCCGAATGCTTCGCGCCGGCGGGAATGAACAAGGACTGGCCGGGCTGCAGCGTGATCGGTGCGTCGTCGCCGATCCGGTACTCCAGCGTGCCTTCCAGCACGTAGGCGATCTCTTCGCCGGGGTGCGCATGCGCCGGCGCGGCCGTGCCGGGAGCGAAGTCCACGCGCGTCTGCACGGTCTTGCGTCCGGCGATGCTCAGGTCGTGCTCGAGCAGGTCGGTGCGCTGCAGTCCCGTGAACTGGGCGAGCGCGGGTTGCAGGGTCAGCGTGGCGCTGGCGATCAGTGCCGCGGCCGCGATGAGTCGGGTTGCATTCATGACGAGTCCTTTCGTGTTTCAGAGATGCGCCGACGAGCTCAGCGCGGGCAGGTGCTGGCCGAAACGCATCTCCAGGTCGCCACGCGTGCCGATGCCGCGGGCCATCAGCGCCTTCACCCGCGGCGCGGTGCCGGGCCAGGTGAACGCCTCGTAGAACAGCGCCTGCGAGGCCTGCAGGTCCGCGGCCTCGGGCAGCGCGCGGCGATTGAGCGTCTGTTTGGCGGCGCCGAGTGCCAGCTTCTCGAACGACGCCAGACGCAGCGCGAGCTTCACGACGGAGGCATCGAGCTCGGCATCGGGCAGTGCGCGGTTGATCCAGCCGTAGCGCTCGGCGGTGGCGGCGTCGAAGTCGTCGGCACCCAGCACGATCTCCAGCGCACGTGCGCGGCCCGCCAGCTGGGACAGCCGCTCCATCGAGCCGCCGCCGGGCACCAGGCCCACGCCCACTTCGGGCTGGCCGAAGATGGCGCGCTCCAGGCTCGCGAAGCGCATGTCGAAGCCGAGCGGAATCTCGCTGCCCATGCCGCGCGCACGGCCGCGGATCAGCCCGATGGTGACCACCGGCGCCTGCGCCAGGCGCAGGCTGATGTCGATCCATGAAGGCGGCGGCGTGCCGTCGGGGCGCGCCGGCGCCACGCTGGCGATGTCCCAGTGCGCGAGGAAGAAATCGGGGTCGGCGCTGTCGAACACCACCACCTTCAGTTCTTCGGAGGCTTCGATCGCTGCGGTGAGATCGTGCAGTTCCTGCAGGGTGCGATGGTCCACCAGGTTGACCGGCGGATGGTCGAACGTGACGCGCCAGATCGCGGGGCTCTCGCGGTGGATGCTCAATTGCTTGTGGTCGGGGGGCATGAGGTGCTCCTTGGTGATGTCGAGAACGAAGAAGCCTGCTCAGTCCTGCGGCTGCAGCGCCTGCAGAAGCTCTTGCGTGTTCACGATGCTGTGCGCATACGTCGGCCCGTTCAGCTCATGCGCGGCGACCATCATTTCGCGCTTGAATGCAGCGGTCGCATCCTTCACCAGCGTCACGTGATAGCCCAGTTCCTGCGCATAACGTGCGGTGGTCTCCACGCAGGTGTTGGCCAGCAGGCCGACGACGATCACGTGCGAGATGCCGCGCTGCCTGAGCTGCAGGTCGAGGTCCGTATTCGCGAAGCCGCTGGCGGCCCAGTGCTCGTGCACGACGATGTCGTTGTCCTGGGGCGCGAAGTCGGGATGCCATTCGCCGCCCCAGCTGTCCTTGGCGAAGGTATGGCGCGCCATCAGCAGGCGCTGCGTCGGGCTCGGGTGGCACCAGCACTCGTAGTCACCGGGCTGCCAGCGACGGTGCGGCACGATGAGCTTCTGCATGCCGGCGCTGCGCACGGCGCCCTGGATCGCGCGCAGGTTATCCAGCAGCTTCACTTCCTCGGCGATCGACTTGATCGCCGGCCAGATCTTGCCGCCCTCGGAGAGGAAGTCGTTATAGGGGTCGATGAAGAGCAGCGCGGTTTTGCGCGGGTCATAGTGCACGGTGTCCATGGCGGGATTCCTCTTGTCTCGGATCGGCGAGCGGTGGCTCGTCGGTGCCAGGAATCTAGGCGCCGTTGACCTCGCGAAAAATGGCTCTGCGGCAGACGCGGTGTTGCAATGACCGAGACAGTCCGGCGCGCACCGGCGGCCGCGGATTGTGCTGAGAAATGAAACGCCGCGATCGACTCGGAGCGATTTATCCGCCGTGCCGCCTCTCTTATCGTGGCCGGACGATGACTCATCACCACTCGCCGATGCAAGGCCTGCCTCTGAGCATTCCGGTTGCCGACGGCAACGTTCACCAAGCGCTTCGCTTCGGCGACATGGTTGCCGGCGCACCGCTGGTCCTCCACCTGCATGGCGGCGCGTTTGTCAGCGCACCGCCTGCCGGTCGCACGACGGTGGCGGCCCGGCTGCTCGTCGAGGCCGGCGCCTGCGTCGTGTCGCTGCACTATCCGTTGGCGCCTGCGCACCCTTTCCCCGCGGCGCTCGATGCGGCTTACGCATCGCTGCTGCACCTGCGCCGCGCATGCCCTGCCCCCCTCCTCGTCGCCGGCGAGGAGGCCGGTGGCAACCTCGCCGCCGGCGTGGCCCGCATGGCGCGCGATCGGCAGGAGCCTGCGCTCGCCGGGCAGATCCTCTGCTCCGCGCTGCTGTCACCGCTGCTGGCCACGCATTCGCAGCGGCGTGCAGAGCTCGGGTTTGCAGGCTCGGCGATGGAGCGGGGATGGCGCGTGTACGCCTCGCGGCCCTGCGACGGCAGCCATCCCTATGCGGCGCCTGCGCACGCCTTGCGTCTCGAGGGTCTTGCGCCCGCATGGCTGCTCACGGCTCGAGACGATCCCTTCCGCGACGAGGCTCGCGCCTATGCCAGGCGGCTCAGCAAGCATGGCATCAAGGCGACGCTCGTCTGCCTGCCGCCTCCCTCCCGTTTCCCAGCGGCCTATCAGGACGACGAAACGGTTCGTGCCCCATGGATGGACCTGGCGCGCGAGTCGTTGCGCAGCTTCCTCGCCGCGGTCGTCCGAAGCTGACCCAGCACCACCAGGGAGATCCACATGCTCGCCTTCTTCTTCAGAAAGTCCTCGCGGCGTAATATTCCCGCCTCGATGCCTCCAGCATGAAACGATGGACAAGCTCAGCGCGATGAAGGCCTTCGTGCGGGTCGTCGAAAGCGGCACCTTCACGAAGGCGAGCGAATCTCTCGGCGTGCCCAAGGCACAGGTCACGCGGCTCGTGCAGTCGCTCGAGCAGGATCTGAAGACGCTGTTGCTGAACCGCACCACACGGCGCGTCGTCACCACGGCCGATGGCGCGGCGTACTACGAGCGCGCGGCGCGGGTGCTGGATGACGTCGAGGAGCTGGAGTCGAACATGTCGTCGGCCAAGCTCCAGCCGCGGGGCAAGCTGCGCATCGACGTGTCGCCGCCCGTTGCCAACCAGATCATCATTCCGTCGCTCGCCGACTTCTGCGAGAGGTACCCGGACATCCAGATCGACATCGGCGTGGGCGAGCGACCCGTGGACCTGGTGGGCGAGAGCGTGGACTGCGTGGTGCGGGCCGGCGCCGTGAGCGACCCGTCGCTGGTGGCCCGTCGACTCGGCGAGGTTCGCCGCGTGTTCTGCGCGTCGCCTGCCTACCTGAAACGCTGCGGCACACCGCAGCATCCGACGGAACTGGAAGACGAGCCGCATCGCGTCATCCGCTATTTCACCTATGGCGGCGGGCGCCTGGGCTACGCGCTCGAGCGCGACGGCGAGCAGTACGAGTTCAATCCGCACTCGACCATCGCAGTGAACGATTCGAGCGCGATGGTGGCCGCCGGTCTGGCGGGTCTGGGCATTGCCCGCAGCAACAGCGTCGTCGCGGGGCCCTATCTCGAATCCGGCCGGCTCAAGCTCGTGCTGCCTGATTGGAATGCGGGCTCGATCCCGCTCCACGCGGTGTACCCGCCGAACCGCCACGTCAGCGCCAAGCTGCGCGTGTTCATCGATTGGGTCGCAGACGTCTGCGCCAAATCGCTCGCATCGCCGCACTGACTGCGACCATCAGGCCAGATAACCCGACACGCCGTCCCACAGCAGCTTCATCGCGGTGACCACCAGCAAGCCGTAACAAGCCCTGTACATCTGGCGCTGGTCGAGCTTGGCATGCAGGCGCCAGCCCAGCCAGACGCCAGTGGGAATGGCAGGCAGGCAGATCGCCATCAAGATCCAGACAGCGCCCGTCGGCCTCGCCAGAGCCAACCATGGCGCCGCCTTGATGAGATTGCCCACCGTGAAGAACAGGCTGGTGTGGATGGCTTCCAGTAGCGCAAGCTGAACAGATCCATCGCGACGAACAGGGGCGCAAGCAGACCGCCCGCCGTCACCGGATCCATCACGACCGAGAGCAGCGGAATACCGACGATGGCAAAGCCGCCGCCGAAGGCGCCTTTCATGAAGCAGATCAGGAAGACACCCGCGAGGGTGACGAGGATGGTGGTGGTCGTCAGTTCCATGGTGCCCGTTCCCTCAGGCCTGGTTGCGTGCCTGGTGGCGGATCGACCGGTACGCGAACTGGACGGTCATCGGACGGATCCCGCCATCCCAATGACCGTGGCGATGCCCGTAGCCCCCGGTCGCAGATTCCGCGTCGGCCGAGCGGCGCGCCTGGGTGGCGAGCCTCAGGGTCTGCGGCGGCTGACCGAAGATGCGCAGGAAGGCGCGTCTCATCCGCTCCGGATCGGCAAAGCCGGTCTCGTGCGCGATGCGCTCGATCGTCAATGTGCCGTCCTCGACCAGCAGGCGCGCCGTCTCCGCGCGCAGCTGCTCGACGGTGCGTGCCGGTGACTGGCCGGTGCTCTCACGAAACTCGCGGCTGAAATGGCGCGGGCTCATGTGAACCGCCCGGGCCAATGTCTGCACGGACAGTTCCTCGTGCAGGTGATCCCTGGCGTAAGTCAAGGCCGCCCCGATGCGGTCCGATCTCGATTCGAGCTCGGACAGCTTCGAGAACTGCGAGTGCTCGCCGGCCCGGCGACGGTGAACCAAAAGCGACTTCGCGACCTTGCGCGACAGGTCGCTGCCG
>Ga0105238_10004578_pt1 | contig 13675 bp, 10 predicted proteins | sample KBSC34metaG_FD_81526 | JGI IMG/M metagenome (GOLD analysis project Ga0105238, IMG submission 81526) | Corn rhizosphere microbial communities from Kellogg Biological Station, Michigan, USA - KBS C3-4 metaG | ecosystem: Host-associated > Plants > Roots > Rhizosphere > Soil | place: Michigan, USA... | reverse complement strand
GGCCAGCACCGCCGCGCCGCGATTGAACAGGCGCTGGCCGATAATTCCGATCTAAAGCATGAGACCATTTCAGTCGTTATTTTCGTGGACCAAGGCCTCCAGCGCAGCCAGCAGTTATTCGCCGACCTCAACCGCTATGTGGTTCGGCCCACCCCGTCCCTCAGCATTCTCTATGACCATCGTGATCCGATGGCTTTACTTGCCTTGGAAGTCGCTGACACGGTCGGCGTTTTCAAAGGAATGACCGAAAAGGCCAAGGCCACGATTTCCAACCGTTCGACCAAGCTGTTTACTCTTAGCAGTATTTTTCATGCGAATTGCGAACTGTTGGGCAAAACCAAGGTCAAGAAAGTCACCGATCGCGAGAAGAGTTTGGTCATCGCTTACTGGGATGAGGTTTCCCGCCATATTCCCGAGTGGCAATTGGCCGCGCAAAAAAAGATCTCTCCCAGCGAACTGCGACGCGATTACATCCACGCCCATGGCATCGCCTTGCGGGCACTCGCTCGCGCCGGGGTGGACCTAATATGTCAGCCTTCCACCGCGTGGAAAAAATCACTGGTTCGTTTGAAGACCCTTGATTGGTCTCGTTCCAACGCCCGCATTTGGGAGGGGCGGGCGATGATTGCCGGCAAGATTAGCAAGGCGCACAACAACATCATTCTCACATCAAACGTCATCAAGCGGACCGTCGGCCTTCCGCTTAATCCCACGGAAGAACAGGTGGAAACCGATTCCGCAAAGGGCCGCACTTCATAATATGGCAGCCAATTCAAAAATTACTAAGGAACAGATTGCGACACTCCAGGCGGAGATTCGCCGCATTTATCTGAACGACAGTCGCCCCTGGGTCATTGGCTACAGCGGTGGCAAGGATTCTTCGTGCGTCTTGCAATTGTTGTGGTATGCCTTGAAAGAATTGCCCAAGGAGCAATTCACAAAGCCGGTTTACGTCATCTCGTCTGATACATTGGTGGAAACGCCCGCTGTTGTGAATCAGTTGGGAAACTCGCTCCGGTTGATCGGCGAATCCGCTCAAAAACAGGGCCTGCCGATTCAGGTTCACAAGGTTATCCCCGAGATCAAAGATACCTTTTGGGTAAACATGATTGGTCGCGGCATTCCCGCTCCCTACACCAATTTCCGCTGGTGCACCGACCGCATGAAAATCGCGCCCACCGGTAACTTCATCAAAAAGAAGATTGCCGAGTATGGTGAAGTGATGATTGTCCTCGGCTCCCGTCGCTCCGAAAGCTCGTCACGTGGACAGGTCATGAACGAGCGGCGAGATAAGGGCAAATATCTTTCCTATCATAAAGACATTGTCGGCGCGCTCGTCTTTACGCCCATCGAGGATTGGGATACCGATGACGTTTGGACCTACATTATCAATGTCCCCAATCCGTGGGGCGGCGATAATCGCGAACTCATCACCATGTATCGCAACGCCCAAGCCGGCGAATGTCCCACTGTCATCGACAAGTCCACGCCAAGCTGCGGTGGCGGTCGTTTCGGTTGCTGGACCTGCACGGTAGTCACCAAAGATCGCTCAATGGAGGCAATGATCGACAACGGCGACGAGTGGCTTCAGCCGATGCTCGACATGCGGGACTGGTTGGTCGAAACACAGATCCCCGAGAACAAGCCTCAGATTCGTGACCACCGCCGTCGCAACGGACGCGTTGAGTATTTTGATGCACAGGGCGAGCAACGAATCGTATGGGGGCCATACAAGTTCGAGTTTCGACAAGAAATCCTTCGCCGCTTGCTCCGCACGCAAAAAGAGGTTCGTCGGAATGGCCCCGACCCGAAAGTTGAGCTGATTCAACCGGCAGAGTTGCACAAAATCCGCCAGCTCTGGCTGCATGAGGAGGGCGATTGGGAGGACAGTCTTCCCAAGCTTTATCAGGAGGAAACTGGCGAATCCATGGATTGGTTGGTGGATGATCAGGCCGGCGTCGGCGGTCTGGAAAAGCTGTTGCTAGAGGAAACCTCGCGCGAAGTTGGCTTGCCGGAAGGTATGATGCAACAATTGTTCGACGTTGAGCGCAGCCATCAGGGAATGACTCGGCGATTCGGCATCTACGACAAGATTGACGAAGTGCTATCCAGGAACTGGGAGACGCTTGAAGAAGCGCTCGCAAAAACCAAGAACCAACCGGGAATTAGGAAATGATCCTGAAACGTCTAGTTCTTGAAAATTATTGCCTCTTTGCCGGTCGCCACGAGTTTGACCTCGAACCCCGAATCAAGTATGGCGCGGTTCGCCCCATCATACTTTTCGGCGGCAAAAACGGTGCTGGCAAAACCACCTTCCTTAGCGCTATCCAATTGGCGTTCTACGGGCGTCAATCCGCCGGCGAGCGCTTGACGGAAAAGGAATATCACCTCGCTCTGCGGAATCGCATTCACCGTAATAATCAGACTGACCGCCGCGCGTCGTTTGCCAAGGTTGGATTGGCATTCGATCTCGTGACCCAGGGCGAAAAGCACGAATACTACATTGAACGCTCTTGGACGGCCGGCGAGGATTCTAATCTGAATGAGTTTTTCAAGGTAGAGCGGAGCGGGAAAAAATTGGAAGATGTCAGCGCCGACCACCTGCAATCCTTCGTTGCCGACATCGTGCCGGAACGTTTGTCGCAACTCTTTTTCTTTGATGGTGAGAAAATCAAGAGTATCGCCGAGGACATTACCAGTAACGCGGCCATCTCTCAGGCGATTCAGACTTTGCTTGGACTCGACATGGTGAAGTCACTGGATACCGATCTTTCCATCTTCCGCTCCCGGCTGTTGAAAAATGCCGATCCCAAGGCTTACGACCAGGAAATGGCTGCGGTTGATGCCGAACTTGTCCGATTGAATGCCGAAAAAGAGCATCTCATCAGCGAAGACATGCACCAAAAGACCTTGGTGGACGGCATCCGGGCCGAAATCGCGCGGCTTGAGAAGCAACTTTCACAGCAGGGTGGCAGCTTTGCCCAGGCTCGCACTAGTAATGTAAACCTCGTCTCCGAACTGGAGGCGAGACTCGATGCATACGAGGCTGAGGTTCGTGAAGAATGTGATTCAACGCTTCCCTTTGCGCTGTGTCCAAACCTCAACCGCCGGCTCACCGCTGAGCTGGAGGGGGAAACCAAGTTGCGCAAATACCGTGTGCTCGATGACGAAATATCACGACTGCAAAGTTCCTTGATTGCTGCGGCACAAAAAAAACTTCTCGGCTCAACCCGAAAAGAAGTCGTTAGCTTTCTTGAACAGGAACTCATCCGTTACCGCAACGCCCGGCGTCCAGCAAATAATAGTCCTGAGATTCATTCTCTGTCCGAACGCGATGCGACGCTGATCGTCGAGTTCTTGCAAAATCAGGCGTCCGAATCTGCCAAGCGCATTCACGCAATGCTTGCCGAGTTGGAAGACGTGGATCGAGAGTTGCGACTTGTGAAGAAAGATTTGGAGAAATCCCCTGAGCAACTCGCCTTGCAAGACTCCTTTACGGAACTCAACACCCGTAATCAGGACCTCGGCCGGACGGAAGAAGTGAAACGCAAAATCGTGGAACAATTGCGCCAGGTCGAGATTGACCTCGCCGCCAAGCAGAGGGAAAAAGAGAAGATCGAATCCCGGCTGAGTGAAGCCACGGACGTTGCCCAAAAAACTGCGCTGATTCAAAAATTGCACTCGGCGATTTCAACCTACATGAGTCGCCTCACGCAGGCGAAGATCGCTCAACTTCAATCTGAGGTTACGGAATGTTACAACCGTCTGGCGCGCAAGTCTGACTTCGTTCGGCGTGTTGAAATCAATCCGGAGAATTTCTCCGTCGCTGTCATCGACAAGTTTGGTCGCAGCGTTCCTAAGGAGGACCTGTCGTCCGGAGAAAAACAGATTTTCGCCATTTCGATGCTTTGGGGGCTCGCCCGCACCTCTGGGCGACCGCTGCCGGTCGTCATCGACACGCCACTTGGACGCCTCGACAGCGACCACCGAAAAAATCTCATCCGCAACTATTTCCCGCATGCCGGCCATCAAGTAATCCTGCTGTCTACCGACACCGAAGTGGATGTGAATCTGTTCAAGGAGCTTAGCCCGGCAGTTTCACATTGTTACCATCTCAAATATGATCACAAAGAAGCCCGAACCTCCGCTGACGCTGAATACTTCTGGCGCGAAACGGCTGCCGTCTGACTTGGGCATTGATCGCATCCCCTTCAACGCCCTTGTTGATAACCGGATGCGCAATCTGAAGTCGAAGACCGGTATCACGCCAAACATTTTGGCGCGACTTGGCTTTTGCCTTTCGCTTGAAGAACCCGGCATTCCAGCCGATCCCTTTCAGGATGAAGCCGTGGGTCGTGAAATCAATCGCACGACGCTCTTGGGTCAGCACGATTTGATATACGTTTGCCTGCTTCGGTCCTGGCTTGCAGACAATGCCTCCGGCAAGACGGTTTCCCAGAAGGAATTCGACGACTTGTTCGTCGCACACATGAACCGCGGATTCGAACTCATCAGCGCTCGCATGCGCTCCTTGGCAGACCTACGAAACATCGTGCCGAAACCCTGATCGCCATGTCGCTCAAGAAGCCAATTTACCTCGATTATCACGCGACCACGCCGGTGGATCCTCGTGTCCTCGAAGCGATGTTGCCGTATTTTACCGAGGTTTTTGGAAACCCCGCCTCAAAGAATCATGCCTATGGTAACGATGCGTTCAAGGCCGTCGAGGAAAGCCGCGAAGCACTCGCCAAGGCAATCAAGGCCCGATCTCAGGAAATCATTTTCACATCGGGCGCCACTGAATCCATCAACCTTGCTATTAAGGGCGTGGCGCTTGCGAATCGAGCTCGCGGTAAACATTTCATCACCGTTGCCACCGAACATAAGGCCATGCTCGATTGTTACGAATGGCTTGCCGCGAACGGTTTTGAAACTACCACCTTGCCCGTCAATGGCGAGGGGCTTCTGAATCCTGCGCAAGTCGCCAGCGCAATTCGGCATGACACAATTCTCGTGTCCGTCATGGCTGCGAACAATGAAATCGGTGTTATACAGCCTCTGAAAGAAATCGGCCAACTTTGCCGGGACAAGAACGTGTATTTCATGACCGATGCCACGCAGGCTCTTGGGAAAATTCCTCTGGATGTCCAAGTGCTCCATGTGGACCTGCTCGCCGCGTCTGGTCACAAGGTTTATGCGCCGAAAGGGATTGGCTTTCTATTTGTTCGCCGCAGCAACCCGCGAGTGATTCTTGAACCAATCATTCACGGCGGCGGCCACGAAAAGGGATTGCGCTCCGGCACATTGGCTACACCCAACATCGTTGGCCTCGCCAAAGCCGTGGAAATCGCCATCAAAGAAATGCCCAGGGAACAAGAACGCCTCCGTAAGTTGCGGGACCAGCTTCTTGCGTCACTACTCGCAGCAATTCCGGACGCAAAGGTTAACGGCAGCATGGAGCGACGCGTCGCAGGCAATCTCAACATTGTTTTTCCCGGAGTCGAAAGCGAGGCGTTAATGATCGCCCTCAAATCAGAAATTGCCGTCTCCTCCGGTTCCGCCTGCACCACTGCCGCCGTGCTTCCATCTCACGTCCTCACGGCTATTGGACTTTCGAATTCTCAAAGCCATTCCTCGATCCGTTTCGGATTGGGACGCCATACGACATCTTCGGACATAGCCGCCGCCTCGAATTTAATTTGCACCGAGTGCGAACGCCTTCGATTGCTTTCATCAACACAGCCCACGCACTAAAGTTCTTTGACCGCTTCTCCAAAGATGGTTTTTACCACAGAGCGAAGCGAAATTATTGGTAGAGGGTTTTGTCTTCCAAGGCCGAGTAGTTCATGAGTGACACCGTAAAATGGGTTTTTCGTGATGTCGCGGTCTCGTAAGATGCAGCCCTTCGTTTTCAGCAAATCTTCTCTTGTCTGGCTTTCTTCGTCCCACACGACAAGTATGTCTATTTGGCTTACGTCCTTTTTGTGTTTGTCGATGTCCGCAAGAAGTCCTGACAAGCCTCTCTTAAATTCCACGAGCAGATCGTCCTTTGCCAGCTTTCCGCCTCTGTCATCAAAAATCGTGCTATGCACTCCTAATGAGTTGGTTTTTGAAAAAATCGTTTCCGCTCTTTTCTCTAAGAAATACCCGTAAAGTCCATCATATACCTGATATCCAGAAACAACCTGGGGAGTATACCCGTAAATCAGCCCACGACTCATCATCTCGATAAACAACGAAATAACCTCCTGCTCCTCGCGTGGAGGCAACCACCGATTGCATAGTTTGACCTCGTATTCTCGTTTTGATTTGCGTCGATCCTGCAATTCCTTCTTTGGCTCGTAGAGTGGGTCGCTAATTCTCGAATCCGCTCCAACAACGTAGCGCCGAAGTGCCAGAAATTGGTGGTCCCTAAGAAGTTCAAAGACGAGCGCGCAAATCTGTTTGCCTCTGTAATCCGTAATTCCTTTTCGTCCGGCATCAAGATCCTTGCGAATTGCGCGTGACGTTACATCCACCAGCGCTGTGTAGGGCAGATAATTGCTATGTTCATATAGATCAAGGCAAATACCCGTTGGCATGCCATCAATTGCCAGCCAAACGCCGTTTCTGTATTCGAGAGAAGCGTTGGGGTCACTGGCTGTATTTATCTCTTCGTTAAATTTGTTGAGATGCTCTTTGCTCGTTGCAGAAATGTAAACGCGTGCAAGCAGGCCTCCTGCAGCACCAACCTTCTGTTCTTTGTAAGTCCCATCCAGCAGATTTGAACGACGCGCTGATTCACGTTGGCTATCAGCCATCTTCTCACTAATTTTCAGCACATCAGGATACTCCGTGTCGATATTGTAGAACGCCTGCGCAGATTTCAGCGTGCATTCGACGACTTCTCTGACGGCAAGAAATTTTGGCTCAACGTTTCGAACGCCACCATCTACGGCAAGGTAAAATGAAAATAATGGTAACTCCCCGAACAACTGGTTGGTGCAGCCAACCACCGTGCGCGTTCGGAGCACCGCCTCAAAAAGCGTTTCCTGCTTGGGATATGCAAATGTGGATCGAAGTATCTGCTCGATAGTTTCTTCGGGAAAAACCTCGGGGAAGCAGACAGTGACAACGGTTCCTGATGGCGCATCTGAGGATTCTGGTTTGACGCCATTTGCTTCTTCTTCAGATTGTGGAATGCCGCCCTTATCAAAAACGGACTTGTAGAGGTTGCGATACGTTATTGAGGCTTTGACTTTATTATGGACCGTCGAGATGGAGATCAGGCTTGATTGAAACGCCACAAAAGTAAGTCCAAACCCCATGAAGCCATATTTGCCGGTTCCATTTTTTCTCTTAAGTGATTCACCGTTCACCAGCACGCTAACAAGCTTTTCCGGCGGTATCCCAGTGCCGTTGTCGCGAATCTCGACGCAACGCTTCTTTGTGTCTATCGACAGGGACACCTTTCCTTTTTCGTGTGAGTCTTTTGGAAACTGTTCGACTATCGCATCGACCGCATTTTGGAGCAGCTCGGCATAAATGTCCCATGTGTGCCTGTAGCTTTTTATAATGCGCTCAATATTGGAGCGAAATTGTTCCTCGGTAACACGGCCGAGTTCAGTCAGCAGACGATTTTCTTTTTCCATAATGTGGAGGCTAGTTTACTCAAAGAATCTTGGATGCGTTACTGCCAGCGCCTCGCTGGACGACGAATTGAAAATCAGCGTCTCGAAACGCGTAGGGTCCGACAAGCTATGTGACAACCACCGATACCGCTCCAGCGCCGCAGTGCGATTTCCGGCGGCAAATTCGTCATTGTGCATCAACTGCCGTAGGTCGTTATCGAAAACGACCAGATATGTCTTGCCAGCCTCGGCTGTCTGATAGGTTTGCGTAGCGTCAGCAAATCGCTGCATCAACTTGTTGTGCATGCCAGAAATTGGTAGTCGCTGTTCAAACAGCGGCGTTGCTTTATAAGGCTCTTCGTTGACGTTGTTGCCGGCATCTAGCTCAAAGCACGCTTTTGAGAGAACACGCAAATACTCGCCAGTGTCCCCGGCTAGACTGCCTTCCTTCACTTGCTCCCCAAAAGTTTCCGACTCTGCGGCCCAGATGTGTTGCGGCAGCGTGCGCAATTGGATTTCCACTAATCTCGAATCATCCCGCACGACCACATGCACCGAACGATATGGCCTGTCGCCAGTGCGATAGTCATAGACTTTCTTCTGGTCCAGCGAACTACCCAAAAGTTGCAACGCCCGATCCTGTTCCGTTATTGAAGACAAAATAATGCGGAATCCCACCACATCATTCATGCGCGACAAATCCATGCCACAGTTATCTTGCCGCTTTAGTTTGCGCAGAATGGATTTCGTTCGCTTTGACCGGCCCGTCAGCAGGAATTTGAAACCGTTCCTTCCCAAAATTGCATCCACTTGGCTCGACATGCTGATGAGCAGCGGATCGTAGCTCTCACGCCACTTTTCCAAAATTTCAATATCTGCTGCTTCCGTGCTGCCATCACGCAGTCGATTACCGAGCCGTTTGATTTCATTGGAAGAGAATGCCATCATGCCTACTCGTTAAGAGCCTTAGGTAGCTGATGCTTATCCCAATCGAAGTGTGATACCTCGCCATGCAAATCCTTCCAAGTTTGCCGCTTCGTATCCACGATTCGGCAGCTGACCCAATTTCGCCACAGCGACATTTTTTCATCATCACTCTTAAGGCCGGCAATCAATTGGACGAGCAGGCGATGAGCCCAGGCTTTGTTGGCCGTCACGATACGGCCGCGAACTGAGCCATAGGTGACGCCATACCAGACAGTTTGCGGACGCGGCATCTCGAATCCTCTATTTGAGGCAATTTGCTCTAATGATTGAAATACGAAATCTATCCCCAAACCATGTCCACCATTTTCCTCTGATGACACAAGTTCGGCGACAGCCTTGACCAAAATGATTTGTCCTAGTGGCCGGAGCAGCAGATGCCCGCGGCTACGACCCGCTTCGGCCTGGATTAGTAACCGCGGGTCAAACATGTCGAAGTCAGGAAATTCCCTCCAGCGATTAAGGACGGCGTTGTATTCGTGCGGAGCTGTTCGCTGTAAAACTTGGAAGATTGGTAGTTTCAAGATGCGGTCGAAGAGCTTGAACATCAGGTCACTTCCAAGGTCGATCTTGTCATCCGGAGGTCGCATAGGAACCATGCCACGCAGGGGGGCTCGCCACTGGCCGAAGATCTCCGGCTTAACGACTGGCAGGTATGCCGCCGCCGCTTCCTTCAAGGTGCTCAATGTCGTCAGGTGCGAACTGCCGCTCAAAATCGAGGAGCTCTTCCAGTTGACACGCTGTTCCATTCTGTCCTCTGCTCTGAAGAGTGGATGACCGACGCCCAGCCGGCGCGCCACAATGGCGTATCCATCTGACTCATCGAGCAGGATGTTTTCGCCCTTGTCGGTCTTCTTCGCATACGAATTGATCGCGATGAAGGTCCTCCGGATCCGCCTTGTGGCCTCACCATGGGTTTCTCCTTTCACGACAGCCGGCGTGTATTCGACCGGCATCGTGTCGTTGAAAACCGATTGTAGGTCCTCAATCTCCAACCTGAAACTCTCGAAGAACTCCTCTTTCGACATCACACCGCCTCGGGGTGTGCCATCATGTGCCCGCAGTTGCATAAACCCACGCTCTTGCAATTCCAGCAGTCCACGCATCCCAAGGACACGATGCTGTCCATCCAGCGCATATAACCGGACACCCTCCAATCTTAAAAGGCCCACACGTCCGCCTGGCTCGATCGGTGTGAAATCTGCGGCCGTCGTCAGCGCGCGGTTTTGCGCATCCCAGTTTCTGTTGCCGGCATCCTCAACCCACTCCGGACTGATGACGGCCATGATCGGCCCGAACTTCCGATGGGGTTGTGAAAGATATGCAGCCAGAGCAGCTTGTCGCGTCCAGTCCGGCGCGCGTTGCTTGATTTCGTCCGCGTTGGAAAAATCCACAACCAGCCTCCCCGTTGCATGGTCAATCTTGTTAGCCATGAACGGCATTTCTGACCCCAGTCGGATATTTTGGCTAATCCACTCCAGAGAATGAAGCACCGTATATGAGGGCACAGGCGTGGCGTTAGGGTGACCATTGCAGCCTGTCTTTCCCATTGAACTCGCGAACGCCAGAAAAACCCCTTTGCGTCCCATCGTTTGTCCTAGCAGAGCGGCCAGCATCTCCCGACGATCCTTGCTTATCTCAGATTGTTCTCGGAGAAAGTCCTCGGTTGAGATTGTCGCGCTCGTATTGCTCATCTCAACAGCGCCCTTCACGCGTGAGGTCTGCGAGCGTGCAGCCGAGCGCCTTCGCAAAACGTATCAGGGTGTCGAAGGTAACATTCTGTTCGCCGCGCTCCACACTGCCGACATAATTGCGGTGGCAATCAATCCGCTCCGCAAGCGCCTCCTGGGAAAGTTTCAATGCAAGGCGGCGTTTTCGGACTGCTCCGCCGAGACGCTTTCGGTGAGCTGAGTTGCCGGACCTGTTCATGAACCGAAAGCACACCAAAATAGTGCAAAGCTGGCTACCCACTAAAATAGTGCATATCAGAAAACACCGAGATCGCTCTTAGGTCAACTTTCCGCGCGACGCAGACTTCCGCTTGTTCAAATTCTCATTCAGTCCGGCCCGTTCCCGCAATTCAGCCAGCCCCTTTTTGGTCGGCCCTATTACTAGCGTGTCAGTCAACCCCAACTTCCGCAGTTTTGCGCTAAACGCCTCCATCTCCGACCGTCCCGGATGATTTGGCCCCAGAAAACGCTCTTTAAAGTAGAGAATCTGCCCATCCTCGCTGTGATCGAAGACTTGCACCCAGCGGGTGCGCAGGTTCACCTTGATACGCTGGCGCAACTCCGGCAGTGGCTTACCCTCGAAGTCGTCATACACCAAGAACGTCGCTTTGCCTGACGATTTGTGCAGCTTGATAACGTCCGCTTGCGACACGTCACCAAACAAAGACGTTGCGCAACCGACATAAGCTCGCAACACCGGCGGCAATTCGTCCAGTAGACCATGATGGAGATACAAGGCTTGATCATCTTGCCAACCGACCTTCACTTCCTCACAGGCCAGTTCGATTTCACCGGTATCGCCTGCGGCATAAAGAAGTTCAATGCCTTTTTCTAAGGCGCGGGTGTAGTTGCCGAAAAATGCCCGAATGTCTGACCTTAGACTCGCGGAAAGATGACCGAAAGGCACACGTTTCCGGAGATTTGCCAAGGCCACATATACCGACAGGTCGCGACGTCGACTTTCCTCCGCCCGCTTTATTTCAGCTGAGCCACCCTTTTGGATAAAAATCCGAAGTGCCTGTTTGGGAGAACCGATTTTGGCTCGTAGTCTGCCTATCTGCGAAAATTCCTCCGGGTCGGGTAACCGTCCGAATTGTAACATCAGGCTCCAGAACGCATCCAGAAGTTCCCGGTGCTCCTCATATAAAATTTCCCAGCGCCGTTTCGGTGGCTGCCCAATCCCAAAGCGCACCCGGACAGCGTCCCAGTCCATGCCCTCCGCGCCGCAACCTTGCACATACGCTCGCAATGCGCGCTTCGCCGACCCCAACCTTTCACTGACTTCTGCCAAACGGTCAAATTCCGCCGCCTCTGGAATTCGGCCCATCTCTAACGCCATACGGCCAAATCCGTCCAACAAATCCTTATGTTCCTCATATAGCAATTTCCACAGGGTCCGCGGCGCGCCCAAACCTAACCGCGCACTGATTTGCGTCCAATCAATCGCCCGTCGGCTGCGCGCCGAGAGAAAATCCTGCTGGTCCTCCGGATCGCGAAACACATAGAAAACACCCAACGCCACCGGCACGGCTGTGCTGTCCAACGCGTCCTCGATGTATTGCTGGAGTTCCTGCTGCTCGAAAAACTTCTGGAAAGTGTTCCGCTGCGTCAGAACACCATCCCGATATTGCGCTGCGCGGTCTGATTCCACAGTCTCCCGAATCAATCCGGAGACGACGAGCAACCGCTTCGCGTGTCGGTGAGCGTCTACGAGCGCCTCCAGGCGTTCGGCGGGGTCTTCAATCACGTTGAGCACGTAGCCCATGTTCACGATGTCGGACTCCCGTTTTAGCGCGTCGTGCCGGTAAACTGGATCCCAGCCGTCCGCATCATACCCCAAGGCTTGCAGGCCGCGCACGTCGCTTCCTTGCCCGCATCCGTAATCGAAAAACGTCGAGCCGGTCTTGATCAGGCCATACTCTAAAAGCGTCTTCACGGGCTTCGATAACTCATAGCGCGTTAATGCTGTCTTATGGCGTTCTATGAACGGCGCCGGCTTTGCAGCGGATTCGACCACTGCCTTACCGCGCCCCAGCCGGTGGCCCTCAATCAACACGCCCTTGTTTTTCAATAATCGCTCCCAGTTCAACTTGAAACCAATTGTCGCTGTGTGTTCATACAGACCTTCGGCTTCCTCCGCCTGTGTAAGTGCGGCGAAATCAGCATATTTCTCGTGAATTAAGGGCAGAAACTTCTCCTTCCGATGAAGGATAGGGGGATTGATATTTTCTGTATAATTCGTGTGTCGCGCCTTGCCGGTGACCAGATCAATAGTGACCGCCTGCCGCAATGCCGGGTGCGCTTCCGAAATAAAGTCGGGATACGACAAGAAAGAAATCTTTAACTCATCTGTTCGAAACTTGATAATATTGAATTGGTCGGAAATCTCATATTGCCTCAGCAATTTTAGCAGAAGCGCATCCAGCACTTCTCCAAACCGGTATTTGTTCACACGAAACACATACAATGCCGAGGGCAACCGTTTTCCAAACGGGATTTTCTCTATGCAACTTCTGTATTCAACAAGGTCCATCTGTTCTCGCGTGACATTTATAGTATGCATTGGCAATTTCTTCGCGACAGAAAAACTGACGAAAGGATTCTCATGGCCACCAAGAGCAAAGGATATCTTAAGGTCCACGAAACGGTTGAAATGACCTTGCGCGGTTTGACCGTGTGGGCCTACACCAAACGCGGAAAATTTTTGGGCCGCGTTGATGTAAACCGGGCTGGTTTGTCTGTAAAAATCGGCAAGAAAGCGAACAAGGTTCTAGGTAACATGAGTTGGGAGCAATTGTTCGAAAGATTGGGAAATTAAAGAATACGCTGGAATCGAATTCTGTGGAAACGCATTCGCAGTTTTTATGTCCCGAGTGTGGCGCAAGTGATTGCCGCGAGATATTTTTAGTCGAAACTAAACCCAATAAAAACGACCCGTGGAGTTCGATACTTCAGCGTCATCGTTGCGCGCAATGCGGTTATGTCATTCCCGCACACCTGGCCGAACTTTGGGAGGGGCTTTCTGCCGAAGCCGCGTCACACCAATGGAAACAATATTTTCGCGCCACGGCCCCAAGGATGTCCGATGGAGAATGATTCTCAATTCGGATCGGAATCTGGAGCTTTCAATTGCAATAGTTTTGTTTCCAGTTCCCCCACTTTCCGATTAGCGGCCATCACCTCTTCAAAAAACTTATTCCTTTCGTCCTGCATTCGCTCAATCAGGTAATCCTTACCGCGATTCGAAATCTTTAGATCAAAAATTTCCCGCTCCAATTCTTTCACCTGCGCATCGTCTAATTTCCCTGTGAGTTTTGACTTTTCTTCCCCTTTCCGAACGTTTTCGATAGG
>Ga0105238_10004574_pt1 | contig 13680 bp, 18 predicted proteins | sample KBSC34metaG_FD_81526 | JGI IMG/M metagenome (GOLD analysis project Ga0105238, IMG submission 81526) | Corn rhizosphere microbial communities from Kellogg Biological Station, Michigan, USA - KBS C3-4 metaG | ecosystem: Host-associated > Plants > Roots > Rhizosphere > Soil | place: Michigan, USA... | reverse complement strand
CAAAACCCTGCACTGCATATTCGATAAAGGGAATGTAATCGCCACCAGAAGAACTCGCGCGATCTAGCTGCCGATAATACTCCGTGCGGGTCAGGTTGTAATGGTTACTCAGTAGATGCACCGCAGGACTGGGGACTCCGCAAGCCAACAGAATTCGGTACTCGACAAGTCTTGCAGTCCTTCCGTTACCGTCTCCAAATGGATGGATCCACGCCAAGTAAAGATGAGCCATGACGGCACGAATAATCCCGCTGATAATCTCCATTCCTGGCTGCGCCGCAAAATCCTTGCTCTCCAACCACTCAGCAAGCTGCGCCAGAAGGAATTTGCAATCCTCCCACGGTGCCCCTCGATAGCGAGAAACCCCTACTTCGTGTTCACGTATTGCGCCAGGAACCACACCTTCTTCGAGACTTAGACCTTCTAGAACTCTCCGGTTCAACTCCTGAAATTCTTCGACGGTCAACGGGGGAAGCGTCTTCTGCCCCACCTGCTTCCAGATCGTTTCGAAAGCCTTTGCGACGTTATCAATTTCCTGCTTGAGGTATTCTCTCGACGGCGGAAGCTTTAGCTTTCCGTCGAGAACCTTCAGAACCTCTTCCTCGGATAGCGTGTTCCCTTCTATGGCGGTGGTTGCAAGTGCACCCTTTGCCAAGTAGACCCGATGCAAGTTGTCAGCAACATCGGGACGCAGCGGAACGCCCGCAATATGTTCGCACTTGGATTGACATTCACCCAACAGAGTCCAGAGCCTAGGATTCGCCCGTAAAACATTGGAGACGTTGAATGTTATCCACTTGTGAGTGTTTTCGTATCTTCGTCTCATTACTACATATTAGCATGGTCGTTACACGTACCATACAGAAACATATGGATTTCTGTGATATCATGCCATAGTTGGCATTACATGGAGTCGTTACACGGATCGTATCCAGACCCGAAGAACCATGAGAGAGTGGAGAGGCTGCGGAAACACTTGACCTACAGTGGGCAGTTGACACTTGGCGAGTGTAGTACAATAACTGTAGGTGGTAGCTACAATGCGCGACATTAGAGAGGATCTTCAAGCACGTTTTAAAGCCGTCCAGGAGGAACTCACTGAGTTGCGGAAGCGCTTGGGTGATCTAGAGGACGAAAGAAAGTCCTTGGTTTCACTGCTACTAGCAGAAAATCGCCGGTGGTCAGTTGAATCTACCCCCAGCCCAACCGACAGTGAAGTAGTTCCGACTGTGAGGGAAGTGATCGATGAAATGCTAAACACCGGAGAGCCGTGGTCAACCATTGCGATGGCGCAGGTTGCAGTAAAACGCGGGTGCGATTTTGAAGGCAGTGCTCCCGGACGAGCGGTCCATGGCATTCTTTTGGGAATGCTCAAGAGCGGCCAAGTGGAACAACTTGGAGAAGGCAAATGGAGGCTTAGACAGATCGCACTAGCTAGCTAAAAGCAAAAGGCCGCTGGCAGGCGGCCTCAGCATTTAACAATTCGAGCAACCACAATCATGCAGAAGCTCCACGTGTATAGTATCAGAAATCGAGGTCCACCACAAGGCCAAAAGTGTCCAAGCTTAATGCTTGGAAGGGCTTGCGGGGGCATCGCCTTTAAGCCCCCGCAAGATCATGCGGTAGTGGCGAAATTCAGCAGACGCAGTGGATTTGGGTTCCACGGGGCTACCTTGACCAGGGCCCGTGCAGGTGCAAATCCTGTCTACCGCACCATTGCCTCGCACACTTTCAGTCTATCGGAATTGTCAAGGGGATGGTTAAGGGCGCTTTTAGAAGGCTCGAACCCAAGCGGGCCAATCTCTGAAGGAGATATCAATTATGGCTAATGTTGGAAGCACGCACAAAGTAGGGACGCCTGCGCCGGATACCGGTCGTTACCGGCACTCGGCGTGTTCAAACACGGAGATCTTTAACAAGGGAAATACGCTTGCTCCGTGCGCTAATCACAGTTGCCCCAGGAAAGGGGCTGACTGGATTCTCCAGGACAAGCTGACGTAGATCGTTCGATAAACGACAGTACGTCCTTGCTGGCATAGCCGAACAGTTTGCCCATGCTCCATACCTGCAATTCGGTCGGGGCGTGGGCCGACTGTAAGGCTAGAATAAGTCGCTTCGCTAGATCGTCGCGGTAGATCCACAGTGAGGTTCGATCACTCTCATGTGGCTCGATCAGGACTTTACACTGCTCTGCCGTGACGATCTTTGCGAGCTTTTCCGCGTAGATATTTGGACAGACCAACTGCGCGACCATGCCTGCCCCAGTGTTAACTCTCTCGCAGTAAGCTACGGCCTGCCCGGCCAGAAAGCCTTCAATATATCTGTCCTGCTCGTTCATGCAGATTTATCGGCTGTCTTTGGGTCCTTCAGTAATAATCTCCGCCCCATGGCTTTCTTCAGCGCGACCGTAGCCCGCGCATCGTCGTTTAGCTTGCGGATGTTGTATCGGAAGTCGAACTCGCGTAGGTACTGATCGGTGTACTGCTGGCCCCAGTGGTGATAGATGCCGTAGTTCCCGCGCTTCAGGATTGAGAAGTAACCTTCGACCGTGTTGGTCGTGATGCGCACGCCGTCTTCATGGCGAACGTATTCCTTGGCAGAGTGATTCACCTTGCTCTGCTTGTATCCCATTGGTCCGCCCCTGAGAGCCGAACCGCTGTCAGTCATCATGTGCGCCGACTTCTCTACCATCGCTTCGACGACCGGCTTCAGCGTCTCCGCAGTGACGCGCGGCATGTGCATGGAGCGCACTTCTCCGTCACGTTGAAGGATCGAAAGTACCGGAGCTTTGTTCGCAGTCGGCGACGGGCGATCCTTCGGACGTTCACCCGGCTTCGGCGTGTAGGTTCCAGCGTGGCGGAACTTTCCGCCGATGTACGCCTCATCGATCTCAACGATGCCGGACAGCTTGCTCGCCACTGGTTCCTTGCCTAGCGCCCAGCGAATACGATGTGCCATGAACCACGCGGAGCGGTAAGACCCATTCGGCTTGCCAGTGTCCGGATTGACGCCCCACAGGTTGCGCCAAAGCTGGTGCGCGCTGATGCCCTTCTTCGATGAGCACATGAGATGGATCGCAAGCAGCCACTTGTGAAGCGGGATGTGCGAGTCCTCGAAGATCGTGCCAATAGTGACCGTGAACGGCTCACGGCAGGCGGAGCACTTGTACAGGCCGTCGCGGTTGGTTTCGCCTTGCAGCCGAAATGCTTCGCCGATGATTCCGCAATGCGGACAGACCGGGCCGTCCGGCCACAGAGTCGCCTCTAAGTGTTTTCTTGCGGCGTCGTCATTTTGGAATTGCGGAGCAAGTAGCCCTGACATGCTTTCATTTTAAGGCTTTAGACGTGGGGATGTCAAGTGCATAATTCCGAAATATCTGATTGCAATAGAACAAATTACGTGCGACAATGGCAGAGTTTTTAAGCACGATCCCGGCCTTCCGGGAGTGAAAGAGGAGATATCAAGTAGTGAGAGAAAAGGGTGTCGTCAAATGGTTTAACGCCGCGAAAGGCTATGGATTTATCCAACGCGCCAGCGGCGAGGATGTATTCGTTCACTTCTCGGCAATCCAGATGTCCGGCTATCGGACGCTGGAGGAGGGCACGGAAGTGGAGTTCGAGGTAAAACGGGGTCCAAAGGGGCTCCAGGCTGAGAACGTCAACCGCCCGTAGTTCGGGCCCTGCCGACGTTCCGGTTTCGCAAGCCAAGAACAAAAAAGGGCCGCCGGCAGGCGGCCCTTTTTAATTTCCAATACGAACTTATTTAGCAACTGGCCAAGCCCGATCGATCGGCTTGGAAGGATCGGCCGTGATCTGCAGCTCCGCGCAGTGGTGATACGAAAAATCGCCATCCGAGTTCCGGCCGTGCTCGGCCATGAACTGGATGATCTGCAACGTGCACTTCGCGCAGCTGATGTTGGGCAGCGTGACATCGGTCTCCCACGGATCAACCTGCTTCGACATGTGGGCGAATATCCCATCCATCAGTACCGGAGGTTTTGGGTTCTTGTCGATCGGAGCTGAGACGGACTGGGGACCCTTGTCGCTATCTCGCAGCACGACTTCTGGATCCGCGGGAAGCTCGGCGCGCGAGTTCACCGCGAGAGCGATCCGGTAATGCCCGGGATGAAACACCGTCTCCTGCAACTTGATGTGCAGCTTCTGTCCGCCCTGCGCCTTGGTCACCATGTTGGTCGGCGTGCCGGGGTTGGCTGCCTTCCCCTTGGCTTGATTGGCCGAAGTTCCGCCGCACGGGCCCAGCTTTTGCGGATCGCCCAGATTGTTCTCTTCAATCCAGGATGCCGGCTCCAAAAGCTTAAAATGCGCCCCGGCGAATGGCGCCATCGCAGCCGTGGCAACCAGGGCGAATGACAAACTCAAAAAGGGTCTCATTGCGGCCTCTCCTTCACTTCATTGAGATATAGCACAAGGGACGCGTAGAACAAATTACTGCCTGTGGCGTGTGATAGGATCTCCCCATGCGCGCACGCTTAACCACCCTCGTCCTGATGCTTGTCACGGCTGCTCTCGTAGCCCAGATGCCGGCTCAACAAACCGCCAAACAAGCTCCCAAGCAACCTAAAACCTACACCTCGGCGAAGGAAGTGGTCGCCATGATGGCCAAGGCCAAGAGCGAACGGAAGCAGGACCAGGCGAACTTTATTCAGTCGCTTCTGCAGCTGGCGCCCTACGGCGCGAATTTGGAGTATCGCGCTGTTGTTGGTCCCGCCGCCGTCCACGAAAAAGAGGCCGAGCTGTTCTACGTCATCGACGGAAGCGGGACTCTGGTCACCGGCGGCAAGCTGGTGGGCGAAACCCGGCCCAACCCCGAAAACCTCAACGGCACGGCGATCGACGGCGGCATGACGCAAGAGGTCGCGAAAGGCGACTTCTTCATCGTTCCCGAGAACACGCCTCACTGGTTCAGCAAAATCAACGGGACCCTGGTTCTGATGTCGCTGCACGTGCCCCGGCCGGTTCCCGCAGCCCGCTAACCGAATTCCCCTAATTGCCGAGCCGGCGAAGTGGGCTCTGTGACACCGCCGAAACTGTCACAAGCCGCGCGCCGCCCGAATACAATCCGCCTTACTTTGGGAGCATGAAAAACATTCATGCTTCCCGAACCCATTTCCTGGCGCTCGCCTCCGTCATCGTTTGTTCCCTGCCTCTCTGTGCGGCCGATCCGGTCCAGGTTCCCTGGAACCAGCTATGCAAGAAGGCCATGGGCAATCAACTGAAGATCACCACGGCCGACGGCGCAACCGTGGACGGTTTTTGCATGTCGATCACGGTCGATGAGGTCGCTATCAGCACTGAGAATCAGAAGGTAGTCAAAGTTGCCCGCACGGCCCTTTCCAAGATTCAAATGCACCGTGGCCTGGAGCAACAGCATCCGCTAAAGGCACTGGGCAAAGGCCTGCGAACAGGATTTCTGGCCGGGTTCGGTCTGCTGTTTACTCCCGCGGCCCCGGCGGGCATCGTGCTCTTACCGGCAACGGCGGCGTGGGGCGTTGTCGCCGCTCCCTTCTGCGCCCTGGGTGAGTTGAAGAACAAACTGGACGGACCACGAGAAGTAAAAGTGATTTGAGCGTGTCCAGGCGCGCGAAACCCGAGCTGCGAGTTGACTGACGCGATAGACTTCAATTACAGGAGCCAATCCATGTCAATTCGACCTGTGAAACGCTTGATCAAGTCCAAACCAACCCTCGAAGGAGCAGGAGTCCATCTGCGCCGCGCCTTCGGTTTCGGCAACACCACCGATTTCGACCCGTTCCTGCTGCTCGACGACTTCCGCAACGATGTTCCCGCCGATTATCTGGCAGGCTTCCCCTGGCATCCGCACCGCGGCATCGAAACGATCACGTACGTGCTCGCGGGAACCGTAGACCATGCCGACAGCATTGGCAACAAGGGCGCGATCGCCGCCGGTGATGTTCAGTGGATGACCGCCGGCAAAGGAATCATCCACCAGGAAATGCCCAAGGGCGATCAGTCGGGGCGCATGCACGGCTTCCAGTTGTGGGCCAACCTGCCTGCGTCGCTCAAGATGACCGATCCCCGGTATCAGGAGGTGAAGGCGCCCGACATCCCCGTCATCACCGATGACGACGGCACGCAGGTGCGCCTGGTATGCGGAAGCTTCTGGGGCAAGAAGGGTCCCGTGGATGGCATCGCAGCCGATCCGATCTATATCGATGTCACGGTTCCGCCGGGAAAACGAAAGTCTCTGCCAGTGGAAACCACGCGCCACGCCTTCGCGTACGTGTTCGCCGGAAACGGGAAATTTGCGAACGCTTCCGGTCCGCTGGCCGTGCCCACCGAAGGAGTCGGTTGGGCAGATACAGCGCCTCCGGCCGAGGCCGACAACCGCTCGCTGGTGCTGTTCGACCGGGGCGACGAAGTCACGGTGCAAGCTGGTCAAGACGGCATCCGGTTCCTGCTGGTGTCGGGCAAGCCGCTCGAAGAGCCAGTGGCGTGGTATGGTCCCATCGTGATGAACACGCAGGAGCAACTCAAAGAAGCATTCGAGGAGCTGGAGCGGGGAACATTTTTGAGGAATGCCAGCGAGCACCCTTGAAATTCCTGCTGTAGAATAGAACGAGTCATTTAGGCTATAAAACGGCAGGAGTTTACTTATGAGCACTCGTCTCCAGGTTGGAATTTTAAGCGCCGCGATCGCGCTCTCCATGGTCGGCTTGGCTTTTTCGCAGGAACCCGCGGCGGGACAAGGCAAGGCCCAGGCCAAAGGCGCCGGAAAAGGAAAAGGCGGAGGTCGAGGAGGACCGACTGCTCCCACGGGTCCCACGCCACGCATGGCGGATGGCAAACCCGATCTGAGCGGACTTTGGTTCCGTCCCTATACGCCGAACATGGCATCGGGACCGGCCAAGGACACGCGCCAGGGCGACCCGACTGGACCGAAGGAACTCCCTTACACGGCGGAGTATAAAGCAAAGTGGGACGCCTACAAAGCTGACGACGGCGACTACACAGGCGCCTGCCTGCCTTTCGGCTTGATGCGCTCCATGAACTCCCCCGATCCGATTCAGTTCATCCAGCATGAGCCCTTTATCGCCTTGCTGTACGAGCAGAACACCTGGTTCAAGCTGATCCCGACGGATGGGCGTCCGCACTCGAAGAACATCGATCCGACCTGGTTCGGGGATTCAGTGGGTCACTGGGAAGGCGACACGCTGGTGGTACACACCAATAACTTCAACGGCAAGACACGGCTCGATACGGCCGGGCATCCACACAGCGATGCGCTCGAAATTACCGAGCGATTCGCTCGCCCGGACCTCGGCCACATGTCCTATGAAGTGACCATCCACGATCCCAAGGCGTTTACTGAGGATTGGGGCAATAAACGGACCTTCACGCTTCGTACGGACACGCAGATCATGGAGTACTCCTGCGAGGAGAACAACAAGAGTCTGTGGGAAGGCCGGATCAAGGTCCCGAAGTTCTAGTCGAGCACAGAGACCAGCTTCGATTCGATAATCCGCTGATCGGACGTTACCAGGCGAAGCCTGTGAACACGTGCCGTGGCTACGATAGCTCGATCCGCTGGATCCCGTAACGTGCTTCCCATCGAGCCAACTTCTTGCGCAATTTCGTAGGTAACCGGCAGAACTCGGAAGACTGGGTTACTTTGCAAGTCTTCAAAAAACTCCTGCAGGGAAGTCTTCAGTTTCACTCTGCCCTGGCTTGTCAGAACGGCGACTTCGAGCAAGCTCATGGCGCTTAAGGTCACCGGCTCCGCGCGGCGCTCAGCTTCATCGAGCGCACGAACTTGCTGCTTGGATAGCTTCTTCGAGTCTCTCATCCACCGGATAATCACATGCGTATCCAGAAGGAGGCGCGGCAGCAAGGGCGTTCCCTATTCTTCCCGGAGAACTTCCCACAAGTCGGGATCGGCGTTCACGATGTCGCCCACAATCTCCATTTTGCCGGCCCAGGAATCCTTGGGAGATCTCCACGCGGCCTTCTTTGCCGGACTGACAATCGCGACCGGCCGGCCACGCCTCAGAATCGTGATCGGCTCGCCGTTCTGCTCCACTTGATCGAGGAAAGCAGAGCACTTGGCTTTAAACTCGGTCGCGTTTACAACCCGCTTTTTCATGGCACTTTAAGGGTATCAGAGTCGATATGGTCATCTGACCATATACTCACTTCTCCCTGCTCAATCCCAACGCCCGGATGCGCTTGTGTAGATTAGTTCGCTCCATCCCTAGCACCCGAGCGGCGCCGGATACGTTCCACTTGGATTCCTCCAGCGCCTTGAGGATATGCTCACGCTCGGCCGACTCGCGGGCTTCACGCAAGTTACCTTTGGCGCCGGAACCGCGTGCGATGCGGATTTCGACCGGCACCGCCTCCGCGTCGATCTCATCGCTGCGGGTCAGAATCGCCATGCGCTCGACGGTATTGCGCAGCTCGCGAATGTTGCCCGGCCAGCCATAATCTTCGAACGCCTCGAAGACATCCGCCGACAGCCGCTTGGGCTTGAAGTTGTTGCGCGCGCAAAACTCGCCCAGGAAGTATTCGGCCAGCGCGGCAATATCTTCACGCCGTTCGCGGAGACTCGGCACGCGCACCGGCACCACACACAACCGGTAGTACAAATCTTCCCGAAATTTTTGTTGCGCGACCATCTCGCTCAAGTCGCGATTGGTCGCTGCCAGCACGCGCACCGAAACGCGAATGGCCTGCTCGCCACCCACGCGATGAAACTCGCCCTCCTGCAAGACTCGCAGCAGCTTGGCCTGCGATGCGGCGTGCAGGTCGCCGACCTCGTCCAGAAACAGAGTTCCGTGGTCGGCCAATTCGAACTTGCCGCGGCGCGCCGACGTCGCTCCGGTGAAAGCGCCTTTTTCATGTCCGAAGAGTTCGCTCTCGATCAGTTCCGTGGGAATCGCCGCGCAGTTCACCTTGACGAAGGGACCCGAGAAAAACGGGCTCTCGGCATGGATGTGCGCGGCCAGGAGTTCCTTGCCGGTGCCGGATTCCCCGGCCAGCAGCACGCGGGCATCGCTGCGGGCGGCCATGGTCGCTTGTTCCACCACACGTAAAAAAGATGGGCTCGCCCCGATCATGCGCGCGCCGCCCACCAGTTCGCGCAAGTGGCGATTTTCGTCGCGTAATTTAGACTCGTCCAGGGCGTGCCGCAAGGCGAGCAGCACATGCTCGCGGCCTAGAGGCTTTTCCAGAAAATCGAATGCGCCCGCGCGCGTGGCTTCCACTGCATCGGCGATGGTCCCGTGTCCCGAGATCATGATCACCGGCGCGTCGTTGTCGTTGGACTTGAGCCACCGCAGAAGGTCGACACCGCTCCCGTCAGGCAGGCGCACATCCAGCAGGTAAACGTCGGCGCGTTGCGGATACGCCTTGGCTTCGCCGATCGAGGAGCAAAGGCTGACCGCATAGCCCTCGCGCTCCAGAATAAGGCGCAGACTGCGCCCGATATTCTCTTCATCGTCGACCACCAGGATTCGTCGCTGCGGCATCTTTAAAGTGTCAGACTCCATTCGCTCTATTGATATGGGCCGCGGCCAGAATCACTCGAAACGCCGCGCCGCCCAGCTCTCCGTGAAGCGTTTGAATGTCGCCGCCGCACAATAGGGCGCTTCGTCGCGCGATAGAAAGCCCCAGGCCCATGCCGCCCTTTTTGAAAGAGATCGTCGGCTCGAACAGGCTAGACTGCGCCTGCAAGCTCAGGCCCGGACCCGAGTCGTGGACTTCGATATTCAATTGCTCCCCTGAACGCGCCGTGCGCGCCATCACGACGCCGCCGGGACGAGCAGCCTCCGCGGCATTTTCCAACAGATTGGTAAGCACGCCCTTGATCAGGTCCGGATCGGCGACGGCTTTGGGCCGGTCGGGCGCCAGATTCATTTGATAGATCACATCCGGATGCGCGTTCTTGAGGAAGGATACACGTTCTTCCACTAATGCATTGACGTCGATCTCAGCCGGCAGTACCGGCGGTTCAGCGGAAAACTCCGAGAATGCCCGGACCCGCTTCTCTAGAGTGTTCACCTCATCGGCAACGATCTGCGCGGCTTGTTCCAGAAATACTCCATCGGCAGCGCCTTGGCGGCTGACGATCTCTTCCATGGTCAAGCGAATCGGCGTCAGCGAATTCTTGACTTCGTGCGCCATCTTGCGCGCCAGAGCCTGCCAGCTAGCGACGCGAGTGACCTGAATCAGGCGCTCCTGGGCCTGCTGGAGCTGGCTCGCCATGTGATTGAACGCCTGCATCGCCGCGGCGATTTCGCCCGAGCCTTGTTCGGGAACACGAATAGTCAAATCGCCCGCTGCCACGCGCTCCAATCCCTGCGTTAGCTGCCGGATCGGACGGGTGATACGCGCAGCCAAAAACACCAGAGCGGCCAGAGCGGCCAGCCACAGCGACGCGGCGATCAACAGCAACGCGCCCCGGAAGCCCCTCCGGAAATTGCGCACGTCCGAGGTCTCCACGGTTTGCCGCGCTTCCCCGATTTGCCTGTTGAGCTCATCCAAGGGCACGTTCAGTTGCCGGGAATACAGCAGGACCTTCTGTTTTCCTGAGACGTAGTAATCCAGCCGATCGCCGTTAGTGCCTGCAAGCACGAATTCTTCCTCCAGGCCGCGCTCGCGAAACGCCTGGGCTTCCGCGGGACTGAGCTGCACCGGCTGAACGCGGCCCTCAGCGGCATCGCGGCGCAGCGATTCCCGAGCCTGCTGATACAGCTCGCGGCCGGTCTTCTCGAGCGACTGGGATAGCGCATCCATCTGGCTCAACGGCGCGAGTTGCAGACTGCGTTCCAGCAAGCTGAGCGAAGTCCATAGAGTGAGGCCCAGGGGCAGAAGGGTGGCCAGAAGAAAAACGGCGATCAGGCGGGTCCGCAGCCGGTTCATGTCTTACCAAATGACAAACGACAGGACCAGACTATCAGCCGCGGCGGCGGCCTCGCCGTAGCTCGTCCAGCGTCACCGGTCCGGTCTCGATCTGCCAGTGCGGCTGCGTCGTCGCGGCAGGGCGGCTGAAAATCTCGATCAGGCTGGTCAGATTGATGCCGGAATCGGTGATGTTGCCGCGCCCGAAGGGCACACCGGATTCCCTGCTGTCCTCGGCTCGGATTTCCAGGCGAGCCCAAAGAGGCTCGGTGGCGCTGACGCCGGTCACGTCCTGGGACATTTCCTGCAGGCACCAGGCCTCGGCGGCGTTGTCGGTCAAATGGCGGGCAGTCCGGCGAGGCGTCACCAGCTTGGTTACCGAGAACTTCTCCTCCCACAGGTCGTAACTCACCACGAAGCGGGCGGGTACCTCGCGCAGTATATGGGTGCGGGTCCCCGACCACAGCGTGATCTTGAAGACGAACGGCACTTCGGAGGCATTGCGCAGACGCTCCAGCGGTTTCCCGACCAGGAAATGCACGCGCGGTGCGGCGAACTCCAGACGGCTTTCGTGCGTGCTGAGGATCAACTCCTCGGCAAACATCGCGAAAGCCAGCCCGGAGAGGAACGCCGCAATAACCCACCACGGTTTGATGGTGCGCATGCGCATCGTTGTTTAATAATGCCGTCTCTTAGAAATTCATCCCCGCGTAAAACACTGGACTCACGATCCCGGCTCTAACCGGGAAAGCTACGGCTAACTGAAATCCGCTCTTCTTGCAGCCCAGACCCAGCGATTGCTTCTGCTCCCGGTCTGCCGGCCGATCCCATACCGCTCCTGTATCGTAGAACACTAAGAAGCCCCGATAGACGTAGTCGATAGAACCGTGCACCACGCGCGATGCTCCCAGGGGATCCAGATCGAACTTATTCCATCCGCGCAGCGTCTCGGCGTTCCCCAATACGAACCGTTCGAACAGGGGCGCTAGTCCGGAGATCTTTCCCGCGAGGAATCCGATCGATAGGTCCTGATGGCCGCGGCGAAAACGATAGCGCGCCTGGGTTTCGTGCCGTGTGAAGACCGGATCGCTTTCTAGGATCTGTGTGCCGGCGCGCACCGAATAGGAGGCTCGAATATCGTGCTCTCCCTCATCGCCAGCCGAACCCCAACGCTGGTGGTAGCGCAGAGTTGATACCCCCGCGTTGGACGATTCGGTTTTCGCTACCGGCAGACTCAGCCGATATCGCGCGAAATCTACCCCGAAGCTCACCACCAGAGGCTCCAGGATCACGACCGTTGCCGTGGGAGAAAATTGTGTTCGCGTCCGGTAGATGTCCCCGGGAGCGGCGTCCAGCAGAGTAGTCTGGTTCCACTGTTCGTGATAGCTCGAGAAATCGAAGCGCAGTTGGAGCCGGTCCATGAACACGTGGCGTCGTTCGAAGCCTGCCTGGATACCGGCGTAGCGCTCGCTCAGCCGGTCGCCATCGCTGACCATGCCGAAGCTGAACGCATTCTCGTGGATGTTCACGGTCGCGTGACCCTGTCCGGACCATCCCTGTTTGGAATGATACAGGAAGCGGGCCAGATCCAGGTCGAAGCGCTTTTCACGTTCCACCCCGATCTCGAAGTTCACGATCACGTGATCCGGTATATCGCCCTTGACCACGTGCATCCGGACCTCGGGAGCGTGAAGCTCCTTCTTAATGCGGTCGGCCAGACGTTCAAGCAGGGGCTGGTCGAAATTCTTGCCGGCGAACTCGCCCAGCTCGGAACGTAGCGGATCGCTCAGCTTGGCGCTGCCCTGCCCGGAAATCTGAACACTTTCGACGATCAGCCGGGTGTTCACGTTGGTGGGTCCGGCTTCGTCGGTGTCGAAAGGGCCGTCCGGAAGAGGCGCGCAACCGATTGGGAGCACGACCACGAAGATCCCCGTCAGTAACAGCGTGCGCATACGTAAAAGCCTTAGACGCACGCCGGAGGCCGAAGGGTTGCATTCGTATTATTAATAACTTAGGGAAGCTCCAGGTGTGCCCGAACTTCACAGATGGTTGGCACAGGCTAACTGTGATACTGTGAAACTGTGAAGAACATCACGGTTTCCGTGCCCGACGACGTGTATCGGCGAGCCCGGATTCGCGCGGCCGAGCGCAACACCTCTGTAAGCGCGTTGGTCCGTGATCTTCTCTCGCAGGTTGCGGAACAGGACGAAGCGGAACGCCACAAGGATCTGTTGCGGGAGACCATTAACGCGATCCGGAACGCTAACCCGAACTTCAGCGCGGCACCCCTATTGAGCCGTGAGGAGCTACACGATCGAAATGCGCTTCGTCGACTCGAACATCCTAATCTACGCGATCAGCACCGCTAGTGACGAGCGGAAGAAATCGGAGCGGGCGCTCACCATTCTGGAGGAGGCCGATCTCGCCACCTCGGCGCAGGTGCTTCAGGAGTTCTATGTCCAGGCGACTAGAGACACGCGCCGCGACAGGATTTCGCATGCGGAAGCGGTCGCTTTCATCCAGGCGCTTTGCGGGTTTCCCGTGCAGGAGCTTACGGTAAACGTACTCCAATCGGCGCTGGCAACCCGGCACCGTTATCAGATTTCTTACTGGGACGCTGCGATCATCGAGGCTGCGCGGGCGCTGGGGTGCCGCGAGGTTCTCAGCGAGGATTTGAGCCACGGCCAGGACTATGGAGGCGTTCGGGTTACGAACCCATTCCGGTAACGCTCACTTGCCGCGAAGGGCGCGGGCAGAGGCTGCAGCTTGAGAGAAAACAGCTTCGAGCTCTGAGCTGCGCAGT
>Ga0105238_10004570_pt1 | contig 13691 bp, 14 predicted proteins | sample KBSC34metaG_FD_81526 | JGI IMG/M metagenome (GOLD analysis project Ga0105238, IMG submission 81526) | Corn rhizosphere microbial communities from Kellogg Biological Station, Michigan, USA - KBS C3-4 metaG | ecosystem: Host-associated > Plants > Roots > Rhizosphere > Soil | place: Michigan, USA... | reverse complement strand
GGGTGGCCGACGCGGCCCCACGACATGTCCGTGATGTGCAGCAGGCCGTCGATGCCGCCCAGGTCGATGAACGCGCCGTAGTCGGTGATGTTCTTCACCGTGCCGCGCAGCACCTTGCCCTCGGCCAGCGTTTCGAGCGTGGTCTTCTTCTTCTCGGCGTTCTCTTCTTCGAGCAGCGCCTTGCGCGACAGCACGATGTTGCCGCGCTTCTTGTTCACCTTGATGACGCGCATGCGCAGTTCCTGGCCGCGCAGGGCATCGAGGTTGCGGACCGGACGAACATCGATCTGCGAGCCGGGCAGGAACGCGCGCACGCCGATGTCCACGGCGAGGCCGCCCTTGATGCGCTCGATGACGCGGCCGATGACGACCTTGCGGTCGGCATACGCCTTCTCGACCTCGTCCCAGATCTTCATCTTCTCGGCCTTCTCGCGCGACAGCACGATGTGGCCGTTGCGGTCCTCGGTGCGCTCGAGGAGGACGTCGATCATGTCCCCGCCCTGCACCGTGACCTGTCCGTTCTCGTCGAGGAATTCGCTGATGGCAATCAGTCCTTCGGACTTGTAGCCAACGTCCACGACCACCGCGGTTTCCGTGACCCTCAGGACCGTGCCCTTGACGACCTCGCCTTCCGCCATGTTGCGGAAGCTGTCGTCGTACAACTCCATCAGCGCCGCCATCTTGTCGGCGTCGACGTCGTCGCGTTGCATGGGCTTGAAGGCTGGACCAGCCGGCTTACCCGATCGTGTGCGCCCTGGAGCGGGCTGACCGCCCACCAATTCGGGCGACACCAACCCGTTCTCTGCGTTTGCCATTCCTGACGTGTCCTCCTTTGTTTCGATTGCCGGTTTCTCACCCTCTTGCCTACGCTCAGGCGAACCTGAGCGAGTCAAAGGGTTGCGGGGACCGAGCGCCCGCGTTATAAGAGCTCTGGAGATTCGACCTGGAGAGCGTGATCGCTTCGGGATGGACGCGCCCGCAGCGCCCCGTCTGGCTGGTCTCCTTCGCCGATAAGCATTAGACTTTACGTGACTTATCGGCAGCTGTCAAGGTAAGACAGAACGGTCGAGAGGAAACTCCTATGGCGAAACGGAAGCCCCCAGCACGCCGCCGGCCAGCAGCCGCCCCGAAGCGGGCCACCGGCCGGAAAGCCGCCCGCCGCAAGGCAGAGGCTCGTAAGGCAAGCGCCCGCAAGAGCACCAAGAAGCCGGCCAAACTTCTGCGTCCTGTCAGGCGAGCACCCAAGCCGGTGGCAAAAAAGGCGGCCAAAAAGACGGTAAAACGGACCGCTTCCAAGGCGAAGCCAGCCCGGCTCCTCCGGCGCCTCCGCCTCGCCAAGGCAGCGCCAAAGGCAGCTGCCCCCAAGAAGAATCCGGCCAAGAAGGCGGCCCCCAAGGCGCCGCCAGCCCCGAAACGCGCTGTCGCGCCGAGGGCCAAGGCGAAAGCCGCGGCCGCCACCGGTAAGAAGAAGCACGCGCTCGGCTTGGACCGCGAGCGTCGCGTCGTCGGAGCCGACGACGACATCGTGTCGCCCACGCCGCCCTCTTCGCTCAATCTCGATCGCTCGGCCTCATCGGCTCGATCCGGACGGCAGGAGCTGAAGGAGCGCTACGAGAAGCACACCGAGACGAGCCCCGCGCTGACCGGCGGCGACGTGGACGCCGACTGGGAGTCGGCCTACAGCGTGGGCGACGAAGCGCCTGGTGGCGACAATCCAACGCCCGATCAGAACAACGTGGACGACATCGGGCTGGCGCTTGGCGTCGAGTACGAGGACAACGAAGAGCTCGAGGGCGCCGACAAGATCGAAGAGCGCGACAAGCACCGCTGGGAGGACGACCCGGCGTCGTCCGAGGACTTCGACGATCGCTGAGGATCCGTATCCGCGGTTCCAGCCGAAGTCGCGGGCCGCGTGGCGCTCGTGGTTGAAGAAGCACCACGTCAAGTCGCCTGGCGTGGTGCTCGTGTACGCCAAAAAGCACACCGGCATCTGCTCGCTCGACTGGGACGAAGCCGTCGAGGAAGCGCTCTGCTTCGGCTGGATCGACAGCAAGCGCATGCCGCTCGACGCCGATTTCTTCCTGCAGATCTTCACGCCGCGCAAGCCGAAGAGCCGCTGGTCGGGGCTCAACAAGAAGCGCGTGGCGGCGCTCATCGAGGCGGGGCTGATGATGCCTGCAGGCCACGCGGCGATCGAGATGGCCAAGAAGAGCGGCGCGTGGACTCACCTCGACCACGTCGACGCGATGGTGATGCCGGCCGACTTGAAGCAAGCTATCGCGAAGACGCCTGGCGCCGCCGCGAAGTTCAAGGCGCTCACGCCGTGGCGCCAGAAGCAGTTTCTCTACCGCATGAACGACGCGAAGAGACCCGAGACGCGCCTCAAGCGCATCGCCGACATCCTGAAACAGCTGCAGTCTTCGTAGGGCCGCCTTAGGCGGCCGCGGTCGTAGCTGCAGGCCTTCAGGCCTGCCTCATACAATCAAACCATGGCCGGGCGCGAGTGCTATCACTGCAAGCAGTGGGTCGAAGAAGGCGAAGCCCACGACTGCTGGACGACGACCGAGACGGCGCTCACGAAAGATCTGTCCGAAGATCTGCGCGAAGCGTGGCAGCGGCTGCGCGAGACCGCCGCCGACTTCGGCGAGCAGCGCATCTACGCGTCGCACAACTCGATCATGTTCTCGCGGAAAGCCAGCTACTTCTTCGTGCGTCCGAAGAAGAGCCATCTCGAAGTGTGGGTCTTCCTGCCGCGGCCAATCAAAGCCGCGCAGGTACGAAAAGCGGAGGCGACGTCAAAGTTGAAGTTCGGGAACCAGATTCAGATTCGCCACCGCGACGAAGTGGAAGCCCCGATCACCGACTGGCTGCGAGAAGCCTACGACTTCGCCGGCGGAATCGTACGCGGGGGCGGGTCGGCAGACCCGCCCGGCCAGCGGAAGCCGTCCAAGAAGACGTCGACCAAGAAGACGGCTGCTAAGCCGACCGCTCGCGCGCGAGGTCCAAAACGCGCTGCACGACCTCGTCGATAGGCATGTGGGTCGTGTCGATGAGCACCGCGTCCTGTGCCGGTGTGAGCGGCGAAGCCGCGCGCGTCTTGTCGGACTGATCCCGCGCTTGAATCGCCGCTGCCACCGCGGCCTGCCCCGCCTGACTGCCGGTATGCGCCGTGTCGTTGGCCCGGCGCCGCGCTCGTTCGGTCTCGGAAGCGTCGAGATAGATCTTGAGCTGCGCCTTCGGGAAGACGACCGTCCCGATGTCGCGCCCTTCCATCACGACGCCGCCCTGCTCGCCCAGCGCGCGCTGACGCGCAACCAGCACGGCACGCACTTTCGGCAGCCGCGCAACAGACGCCGCCGTTTTGTCCATCTCCGGCGTGCGGATGTCGTGTGTGACGTCGTGGCCGTCGATGAACACCAGCCCGCCTTCCACGGTGATCGCCGCCCGTTCGGCCAGCGCGGCGACACCGGGTTCGTCATCGAGCGCAATCGCGTCGTGCAGCGCCTTCCAGCCGACCGCGCGATACATGGCGCCGGTGTCGACGTGTTTGAATCCGAGAACGTGAGACACGGTGCGCGAAACGGTGCCCTTGCCGGCCCCGGACGGGCCGTCTATCGCTATGACAATCGGTTTCATCGTGTGTGAACAGGCGAGTCTAGCACGCGGGAAAAGGGGCCTCGGCTACCATAACGGCCAGTGACGACACGGCGAAAGATTGCGCTCATCGCGCTCCTGCTCCTCGGTGGTCTCGTCTACATCAGCCTTCCCTACTTGCGCGCCACCGCCCTTCTGGTCCGCGTCTCGAAGATGCAGGGCACGGCGGCGACGTTCGCGTCGGCATTCTCGTATCCGGTCACGAAGGACGCGCCACATACGGTGCCCACGCGCCAGGGCGACGTGCCCGCGCAGTTCTATCACCCGTCGAAGAACGCGCGCGGTCGCACGCTGCTCCTGATTCCCGGCATCCACTCGATGGGGATCAACGAGCCGCGGCTCGCCGCGCTCGCGCACGATCTCGCAGCAGGCGGCTATCTCGTGATGACGATGGCGCTCCCCGACCTGATGGCGTACTCGATCACCACGAAGTCGCCGGACGTGATTGAAGACACCGTCGCGTGGATGGCGAAGCAGCCGGCGCTCGCCACCGACGGCAAGGTAGGCATCGTCGGCATCAGCTTCGCGGGCGGGCTCTCGACGTCCGCTGCGGGACGTCCGTCGATCAAGGACCACGTTGCGTTCGTCCTCTCGTTCGGTGGCCATGGCGACATGCCGCGCGTGATGAAGTATCTCGCGACGGGCCAGGAGCTGCCAGCGCCGGGAGCGGTGACGCACCCGCCGCATGACTACGGCGTCGCGGTCATCCTGTATCGGCTCGCGGAATACGGCGTGGTGCCCCCGGATCAAGTCGCTCAGCTCCGCGACGGCGTGCGGACGTTCCTGCTCGCGTCGCAGCTCACGCTCGTGAACATGGACCAGGCCAATGCGATGTTCCAGAAGGCGCGGGACATGGCCACGACGATGCCAGAGCCGTCGCGCACCTACATGAATGACGTGAACGACCGCGCGGTGTCGAAGCTGGGACCGGTGCTGGTGCCGTTTCTGCAGCAGCTCGGGGCCGACGATCCGGGCCTGTCACCCCAGCGCGCCACACCACCGACCGCGCCGGTGTTCCTGCTGCACGGCGACGAGGACACGGTGATTCCGCCGGCAGAGTCGGTGATTCTCGGCGAGACGCTGCGGCAGAAGGGCGCGAACGTACGCGTCCTTCTGAGCCACATCATCACGCACGCCGAGCTCGATCGCGCCGGAGATTCCTACGAGGCGTGGAAGCTGATCGCCTTCTGGGCGGATCTGTTGAATCGATAGGGCGGTCTGAAGACCGCCCTCTACGAAAGCCTTACCGGCGATTCGGGAAATTGGCGGGGCCGATGCCCCAAACCATGATCTCGGCCACTTCGTTCTTCGCGCCGTCGTAGTGCATCTCGCCGGCTTTGTGAAAGACATAGGTGCCAGGCTTCACGCCCACGGTCTTCTCGGGCTCGAACTTGTCGCCGGACCCGAGCCACCACGTGCCTGAAATCACCACGAAGAAGCGGTCGTGGGGGTGCGAGTGCGGCATGCTCATGTTGCCCGGCAGCCAGCGCAGCCGGATGACGTAGGGCTCCCCTTCCTTGTTCGGGTCGCCAAACAAAGTCACCGTTTCCTGCGTCCCAGCGGCGTTCTTCACCCACTTCATGTCCTCGGGCTTGGTGAACAGTACCGCCTTCGGATCGAGCTGCGCCGACACGCCGGCGGGTACGCTCAGCACCACGGCCAGAATCACGAACGCCATCGCCACGCGTCGAATCATCGAAGCTCTCCTTGGACGGGCGATAGGATAGTCCAAGGATGGAACAACGGCTCCAGAAGATCCTGTCACAGGCTGGCGTCGCCTCTCGGCGCGCCGCGGAACGGCTGATCGCCGAGGGGCGGGTCACGCTCAACGGCAAGACGGTGCTCGAGATGGGTACCAAGGCCGACGCAGACACAGACGACATCCGCGTGGACGGGCGGCGTCTACACGCGCCCGAACGAAAGCGCTACATCCTGCTGAACAAGCCGGCCGGCTATGTGTCGACCCGTTCGGACCCACAGCGCCGCCGCACGGTCATCGACCTTTTGCAGGGTGTGCGTGAGTATGTCTACCCTGTCGGGCGTCTGGACTATGACACAGAGGGGCTGCTGCTCCTGACCAACGACGGCGATCTCGCGGCGCGCCTCACGCATCCGCGCCACGGCGTCGAGCGCTCCTACGAAGCGCGCGTGGCCGGCATGCCGGACGCCGAGGCGCTGCGCCAGCTGCGCGAAGGGATCCCGCTGGACGGGCGACGGACGCTTCCCGCGGAGGCAACCTTGTTGAATGGCAGGCCTAAAGGCCTGCAGCCACGAGAAGGTGTGGTGCAGATCACGATTCGCGAGGGGCGCAACCGGCAGGTGCGGCGGATGCTCGAAGCGGTCGGGCATCCGGTGCGCGAGCTGGCGCGCACGCGAATCGGCCCGCTGACGGACCGGAAACTGAAGCCGGGAATGTGGCGCGACCTGACGGCCGACGAGGTCAGGACGCTGCAGGCTCTGGCGAATCGCCCTGCGCCGACGCCGCCTCCTCGTCGCCCTCGTCCAACGGGAGCACGTCCTCGCTCGGCGTCCGCTCGATGAGACCGGCGGGCGGATCGAACCCGAGCGCCTCGGCCATGTCCTCGATCTTCGGAAGGTCGCCAAGGTCCTTCAGCCCGAAGCGGATCAGGAACTCCTTCGTCGTGGCGTAGACGAAGGGGCGGCCCACCACGTTCTTGCGGCCGGCAATCTTGATCAGGTGCCGCTCGAGCAGCGTCGAGAGGACGCCGGACGTGTTCACGCCGCGGATCTCGCCAATCTCGAGCGCTGTGATCGGCTGCTTGTACGCAATGACCGCCAGCGACTCCAGCCCCGCAACCGTCAGCTTCGACGTCGAATGCTCGTGAAACAGGCGGCGCACCCAGTCGTTCAGCTCGGGGCGTGTGACGATCTGATAGCCGCCGGCCACTTCCACCATCTGCAGCCCGGGGCGGTTCTCGTAGTCGGCTTTCAGCGATTCGATCGCCGCCAGCACGTCCTCCTTCGGCTCTTCCGACAGCAGACGGCACAGGCGCTTCGGCGTGATCGGCTCGGGCGACGCGAAGATCAGCGCCTCCACCGTCGCGCGCACTTCGGCGGACGCGGTGGGGGCTGCGCTGTCGTCAGCGACGAGCCCCGCCAGCGGATCGGGCACGGGCGTTTCGTTCTCGGTCACGAAGGATCTCCAATTGGATGCGGGGCATCCGCGGGGCGGGCCCGCTTGTACACCCGAATTTCTCCAACGCCCCCAGCCTGGAAGGCCCGCACAAGCTTCAGGCGGATCATTTCCAACAGCGCCAGGAACGTCACGATCAGAAACGGCTTCGATCCGTCGCCGTCGGCAAACAGGTCCTCGAACCCGCACGCGTCTGTCTCGGAGAGCCGCGACAACAGCTGCGCCATGCGATCCTCGATCGAGATCTGCTCGGGCGGGATGACCATGCGCGGCTTGCGCGAGGCACGTTCGAGCACGCCCTTGAAGGCGGCCATCAGGCTGAACAAGTCGACTTCGAGCTCCGGCTCGTAGTCCGCGCCGACCACCGCCTCGACGATCTCGTCGGGGCGCGCATGCTGCGCTCCACGCACCAGCTCGCGCTCGTGGAGGAGCTCCGCCGCCGCGCGGTACTTCTGATGTTCGAGCAGGCGGCGCACCAGCGCCTCGCGCGGGTCTTCTTCCTCGCCCGCGGCTTCGTCCGCGGTTTCGGGCCGCGGCAGCAGCATTTTCGACTTGACGTGGATCAGCGTCGCGGCCATCACCAGGAACTCCCCGGCGAGGTCCAGGTTCAGCTCCTGCATCAACGTGATGTACCCGAGGTACTGCTCGGTGATGAGCGCGATCGGGATGTCGTAGACGTTGACCTCGTTCTTCCGGATGAGGAAGAGCAGGAGGTCGAGCGGCCCTTCGAACGCGTCGAGTTTGACGGTATAGGCGTCGGGCGAGCTCTCGAAGTCTTCGCGCTGCATCATCAGTACCGCAGCTTCACGGCGTCGCGCACGCGCTCCATGGTCACCTGCGCGACCGTGCGCGCCTTGCGTGAACCTTCCACGAGGATCTCCTTCACGCGATCGGGCTTGGCCATGATCTCCCGGCGCCGCTCGCGGATGGGCGCGAGCTGCGCGTTCATCGCCTTGGCAAGCTTCGTCTTCACCTCGACGTCGCCCACCTGACCGTCCCGGTAGCGCGCCTTCAGGTCGTCCACTTCGGCGAGGTCGCGATTGAACGCGTCATGGTACATGAACACCGGATTCCCCTCGACGGTGCCGGGAATGTCGGCCCGGACGCGCTTGGGATCGGTGTACATCTGCCGGACCTTCTTGATGACCGTCTCTTCGTCGTCAGCCAAGTCGATGGTGTTGCCGTAGCTCTTGCTCATCTTCCGATTGTCGAGGCCGGGAAGACGCTCCAGCCCTTTGGTCACCAGGGCGTCGGCCTGGACGAGCACGTCGCCGTAGAAGCCGTTGAAACGCCGGATCGCTTCGCGTCCGAGCTCGAGATGCGCCACCTGGTCCTCGCCGACGGGCACCAGCGTGCCGTCGTAGATGGCGATGTCGGCCGTTTGCAGCAGCGGATAGCCGAGGAATCCGAGCGTCGAGAGATCCTTCTCGGTGAGCTGGGCGCGCTGCTCCTTGTAGGTCGGCACCCGTTCCAGCCACGGGATCGGGACGACCATCTGCAGCAGCAGATACAGCTCCGCGTGCTCCGGCACCAGCGACTGGATGAAGAGCGTGCTGCGCTCGGGATCCACGCCTGCCGCCATCCAGTCGGCCGCGTTATCGAGCGCGTTGGCGGTGAGACCCGACGTGTTGGCGTACTCGCTCGTGAGCGCGTGCCAGTCTGCGACGAAGTAGAAGCACTCGTGCTGTGCCTGGAGCTCGACCCACTTTCCGAGCGCTCCAAGCAGATGACCGAGGTGCAGGCGCCCAGTGGGGCGCATGCCGGAAACGACGCGGGCTTTTGCGGGGGCCATCGAGAACGGTCAGCGTACCATCACGTGCGCGTTCTTGCGAAGTGGTCGATGACCGCCGTCGCCACTTTCGGCCCCACCACGCTGGTCAACTCTTCGCGCGTGGCGCGACGGACGGCAGACAGGCTTCCAAACGAGCGCAGGAGCGCCCGGCGGCGGCGTGGCCCGACGCCCGGCACGTCGTCCAGCTCCGAGCGGAGGTCGCGCATGGACCGGGCCTTGCGATGGAAGGTCACCGCGAACCGGTGTGCCTCGTCGCGAATGCGCTGCACGAGGAGCAGCGCCGGATCGTCCTCCGGCAGCGCAATCGGCTCGGGGCGATCGCGCTGAATCAGCAGCTCCTCGCGTTTGGCGATGCCGACCGCCTCGAGATTGCCCAGACCGACGGACTCGAGCGCCTCGTATGCGGCCGACACCTGCCCCATGCCGCCGTCGATCAGGATCAGGTCCGGAAACGGGCCGCCGGCTTCGAGCACCGCCTTGTAGCGGCGCTGGACCACTTCACGCATCGACGCGAAGTCGTCGGGCCCTTTTTCCGGCAGGTGGCGAATGCGGAACTTCCGGTAGTCCGACTTCTTCATCCGGCCGTCCTCGCAGACGACCATCGACGCCACCGTCTCGCTGCCCTGAATCGTGGAGATGTCGAAGCACTCGATGCGGCGCGGCAGCGACGTCAGTCCGAGTACCGCCCGCAGCGTCTCCAGCGCCTCGAAGTGGGCGGCGGTGATCTCGTTGTGCCGCGTGCGATACGAGAGCTCCGCGTTGCGGGTCGCGAGCTCCACCAGCGCCTTGCGGTCGCCGCGCTGGGGCACGAGCAGCCGTACCTTGCGGCCAGCGCGCTCGGACAGCCACTGCCCCATCGCTTCGTCGTCTTCGATGCCGACCGGCAGATCGATTTCCGGCGGCGGCACACGGCGCTCGTAGAACGGACCGATCACGGCGCTCATGATGTCGGCATCGCCGCCCGCGACGGCGCCCGCCTCGATCCCCAGCTCTACGCGCTCCACGACACGGCCGCCGCGCATCGCGAACACCTGCACGACCCCGCCACTCGGCCCCACCTTCAAGCCGAAGACGTCGCGGTCGGAGGTCTGCGGCGTGGCCAGCTTTTGCTGGCGCTCCGCCAGCGTCTGGACGGTGCGCAGTGCGTCGCGAAGCTGCGCCGCCTCTTCGAAGCGTTCCGCCTCGGCGGCGTTCTGCATCCGATCGCGCAGCGTTTCCGCCAGCTCCTCGGTGCGCCCCTCGAGAAGAAGCTTCGTGTTGGCTACCGCCTCGCCGTAGCGCTCCTCGGTGCAGATCTCCGCCACGCAGGGCGCGATGCACCGCTTGATGTCGTACTCGAGACAGGGGCGGCCGCGCCGCCCGTTGATCACCTCGTTACACGAGCGCAGGCCGAACAGCCGGTGCGACAGCACCATCGTCCGCCGACCGAGCTTGGCGGGCAGGAACGGACCGGCGTAGAAGTCGCGGTCCTTCTCGTCCACGCTGCGCGCCACGAGCAGCCTAGGGAAAGCCTCGCTCGTCGTAAGGCGAAGGTAGGGATAGTTTTTGTCATCGCGGAGCAGGATGTTGTACTTTGGGCTCCGCTGTTTGATGAGATTGTTTTCGAGCGCCAGCGCTTCCATCACCGAATCGGTGACGATCACCTCGAGAGTGGCGATTTCGTCGAGCAGGGCGTCGTGACGCGGGCTCATGCCCCACGCACCCAGGTAGCTGCGGACCCGATCACGCAGCGACCGCGCCTTGCCTACATAGACGGTGTCGCCGGCGCGATTGCCCCACAGATATACGCCAGGCTGCTCCGGCAGCCGCGCGATCTGCTCCTTGAGGTCCTGGATGGGCATGGGCTACTATGACGAGTTCGTTAGCGGGGCTCCGCCCCGCTAAAACAGCGCCTAATTGCCCGCCCTTTGGGCGGGCGACGGGTGGAATCCACCATTTTATCAAGGGATGACAGTTACCGGGTTCATTGGAACCGTGTTCATGTTCCCGCTGCGCGCGATCATCAACGCGAGCGTGGCGCTGCGAATCCACCCGAACACCCTCACCCTCATCGGCCTCCTGATCAACGTCGGCGCGGCGGTGGCGCTGGGGTCCGGGCACTTCTATCTCGGCGGCCTCATCATGATTGCCGCCAGCATCTTCGACTTCATCGACGGCAAGGTCGCGCACATTACCGGCACCCAGTCGCAATTCGGCGCGTTCTGGGACTCCACGCTGGACCGGTTCTCCGACCTGATGCTGTTCCTCGGCCTGATCCACCTCTACTCGAACCTGCGGCGGACCGACTACGTGATGATCGCGGCGCTGGCGGCGATCTTCTCGATCATGATCAGCTACTCGCGCGCCCGTGCCGAGTCGCTGATCGAGAAGTGCAAGGTCGGGTTCATGGAGCGTCCCGAGCGCATGGTGCTGTTCTGGGTGGGCGCCTTCACCAACCGCATGGCGGCGGTGATGTGGGTGCTGCTCGTCATGTCGATCATCACCGTCGCCAACCGCATCCACTACACCTATCTGGCGCTCAACGCGAAACCGATCCCCACTGGGAGCAACCTGCTGACGCGCGGCTTCTCGCGTGCCTTCTTCTGGCGCGACGAACGCGCCACGTTGCCCTACGACCTGTGGGTGATAGCGATTCTGGCCTTCATCTGGCTGACGCCGCCCGACTGGCTGCACGATCCCACGGCGATGGGCCTGGGACTCTGGGACTGGTTCTGATGGATCCGGCCGCCACGGCCACCGAAACGGCCTACGCCTTCGAGGCGATGCGCGCGTTCGGGCCGGTGCTGGCCATCAAGCTCTATCGCATCAGCCTGGACAATCCGCCGGCGGTGCCCACCCTGCCGTGCCTCGATCACGAAGCGATGCTCCACGAAGGCGTGGCGCCGCACGCGGCTGCCTACGTGCAGGACTCCACGTCCGGCGATCTTCACGAGCTGGTGTTCGTTCCGGCGAAAAAGCGGATCGAGATCGAGACGATGTCCACCTGGAAGGAGCAGAGCGAGGACTCGCGGGTGCGGCTGCGCGCGCACCTCACGCAGCGGTTCCCCGCCTACAGCGTGAAGGTCAATCGAGGATCCTTCTTCCGCGGCGACCAGCGGGTGGCCAACGCCTGTCGCGCGCAAGTGACGCTGCGCGACGTCCTGAGCGGCACCGACATGAACGTCGTCAAGGCCCAGCTCGATCGGCTGTTCACGGTCGGGATGCTGATGGAGAAGGAATCGCGCGTGGCTTCGTGGGGCGTGCGCACGGTGACGGGTCCGCTTCTGGCAGCCGCCGGGTTCGTGCTGTATGGAGTGCTGGGCTACTTCGTCGAGGAACTTGGCGAGAGCGGCGTGGAAGCCATGCGCTACGGCATCATCACCATCCTCGGTGCCGCGTTCCTGTATTACGGCATGAAGGCCGTGCAGCTCACCGGCATGTCGAACCGCGTCTGGAAGCGGGCCTCCGAGTACAACCTCATACTCACGGAGCGGAAGAGACTTGCTGGTCCGCCGAGGGGCTAGGAGGCTGCGGGGCTACGAAGCTTTGCGCTTCTTGCCGTTGGCGACCGCCTTTGCCTTCACGGGCTTCACAGCCTCGCCAGCATTCATCTCGGCCTTGGCCGGCTTCTTCTTGTCCGCGCTCACCGTGTTGAGGCTCCGGCGTAGCGCTTCCATCAGGTCCACGACCTTCGGCGGTTCCTGCACTTCCGGCGCCACCACTTCCTCACCGGCGATCTTGGCGTCGATGATCTTGCGCAGCCCCGCCTTGTACTCGTCCTGATAGTCCTTCAGATTGAGCTCGGCATCGAAGGTGGCGATCACCTGCTTGGCGAGCTTCATCTCCTCGGGCTTCACCTTCGCCGGCACTGAGTTGAGCTCTTCGACCTGATCGATGCTGCGGATCTCGGCGTCGTGATGCAGCGTGTACATCACGAGCCCTTTCTTCTGCGGCCGCACGGCCACCAGGTATTCGCGCCCGTAGAGCGCCACCTTCCCGATGCCGGCCTTGCCCGCCATGCCTTCGCGCATCACGGCAAACGACTCGGACGCCATGGGCCCATCCGGCGCCAGATAGTAGGCGCGGTCCACGTAGATGGGATCGATTTCGGTGACGTCGGTGAACTGCGCGAGATCGATCACGCGCGTGGAGTCTACGCGGACCTTTTCGATGTCTTCCTCGGTGACCACCACGTAGTGACCCTTCTCGTACTCGTAGCCTTTCACGAGCTCGGTGTTGGGCACTTCACGCTCGCACTGAGGACACCAGCGCTTCTGCTGAATGCGCGTCTTGCACTCTGCGTGAAGCTGATTGAAGGACAACGTCGCCGCCGATTCCGTGGCCGGAAACACCTTCACCGGAATCGTGACCAGACTGACCTTCAGATAGCCTTTCCAGGTGGGTCTCGCTGCCATGGCTCCTCTATCGGTCGCTCCGCGACGCTTGTGCAGTCGTGCGCACTTCCCTGACCTTAAGTCCTAAGCCCTAAGCCGCTCTTACACTACATCCGTTTCGGAACGGCTCCCCAGGTCCAGGCCCGCGCCGCCCATGTGCATCTCCTGACTCTTGATCCGGTCCTGGAGCAGCCGCCGGGCCTGGCCGTACAGGTGCCCAGGCACGTCCAGCCGGCGGGCGATGTTCTTGAAGTGGGAGATGAGTACCAGGGTGACGTTTCCCTCGTCCTTCCACGTCACCGCCGAGATCTGCCCCCACTTCATGAACCCGCTGTCGGACCAGACACCGTCCTCATAGAAACCGCGCGCGATGCGGACGCTGAACGGAAAGACGTAACCGTAATACGTCAGCATCATCAGCTCACCGAAGAGGTCCTTCAGAGGACGGCGGAGCCAGAAGATGTTGATGGCCAGGAGCAGCCCGAAGATCGCGCCGAGCGCCAGGTTGAGCCCGTAGTACTTCGGGCGGGCGCCCTCCCAGATGAGCAGCGCGTGCCGGCGGCGCCGGCGATATTGCAGCAGCTCGACCGCCAAGCGAAGGTTGGCGGCCAGAAACCCGAGGCCGAAGAGCAGCGACAGTCGCGGAGACGCCCACCGGAAGTATTCGACGAAGTCGCCTGGGTTCATCCCGCCGCTGCCCCTTGGTCCCCGCCGCCGG
>Ga0105238_10004569_pt1 | contig 13693 bp, 17 predicted proteins | sample KBSC34metaG_FD_81526 | JGI IMG/M metagenome (GOLD analysis project Ga0105238, IMG submission 81526) | Corn rhizosphere microbial communities from Kellogg Biological Station, Michigan, USA - KBS C3-4 metaG | ecosystem: Host-associated > Plants > Roots > Rhizosphere > Soil | place: Michigan, USA... | reverse complement strand
TGCTCGCCCGGGCCGACCAATTTGCCTCGCTCGGTCCGCTCTATGCGGCGACTGAAGGCATGCGACAGTCCGCTCGCACGGGACGCACTTTCTACTGAGTGCGTTCCTCATTGGGGGCAAGCGCGGTCGAGCGATGCAGCTCCAGCCTTCTGCGCATATGCTTACAACACCCGGGTGTTGTCGAGATAGAACAGAGCATTCTCGATGCCCCGAGAACCCGCGCCCTTACCGCGCTCGATGACAATCACATTGTAGGGCACGCCGGCCTCGGCCAACAGCACGTTCATGTGGCCCGGCATGCGACCCGCCACCACAATTCGGCTCTGACGTCTACCAGCGTGATTTCCGAGCCGCAATGCTTACATTTGTTGGCTGCGGCCAGATTTCCTCCGCACACCGCGGGCAACTTTTGCTCGCCTCCATGTTCCCCCTTGGACCCCTGCGTGAGTTCAGCATCTCGACTTTGTTATGGGTCCGCGGTGAAATCCTGCACCACAGCTTTAACACGATACCGCGTAATCTCAACGTCGTTGAGTCGCCGCTCAATCTCGCTTTCGATCTTCGATGTTATTTGCGGCTCCTGAGCGTGGCGACTGATCTGTTTTTTGACGAGCGAGGCACCCGGCGGCGCACAGTCCTACCAGCAGCACGCTCCCAGCGACCCGCGTAGCACATCGATCCGGCGGGACACTGGCAAACGGGGCTAACGTGCGAATACCGACCCTCGTTCTACGTCGAGGGGCCGTTTTCGCGGACCAAAGGCGATCCCGACTCGACTGCGCTGTTGACCTGACTGGTGCGGTTTGCGTTATTTTCGATAGTTTCCAGCACGATCTTCGGCGTGAGCAGCTCCGGCAATGGGCATCTTGGCGATTGCCGCGCGCACGGCTTCATCCGGTTGCGGTGAATCCGCTGACAAGGGCAGGGTGATCGAGACATCCTGCTCGCCCGGGAGGCAAACATCGTCACACATGAGCCAATTCACTTTGCCTCTGAGAGTGACCCGCATGCCAACCTTTGCATTCGCTGCAGGTGTGATCGGTACCTGCAAATACAACAGTCCGTCGTAGCCCTGGCCGGTGACGGCTGCCTGCCAATTCCTGATCAGGATGGGCGTGGGCCATTGAATGCCGCCGGCCCCCCAGCCTGGCGGCAGCTCCCACTTGATGCGCGTCGGATAGCCTATACCCGCATTGATCCAATAGCTGTGCCAGTGGGGCTTCGCCCGGGCCGACGCATCTACGACAATTTGCGCAAGGCGATCGAATATATCGTCGCGGTCCACATTGCCATAGCCGGGCTTGCCCTGTTGCCGCTGCTGCTCGGGCTACCCCTGATGCTCACGCCGATTCACATCGCCTTCCTCGAGATGATCATCGATCCTGCCTGCTCGATGGTCTTCGAAGCCGAAACGGAAGAAGAGGACGTCATGCGTCGCCCGCCGCGGGATCCCCGCAGCCCGCTGCTGCTGCCGAACCGGATCCTCTGGGCTCTCTTCCAGGGAGTCACGGCCCTGACCATATTGGCAGGTGTGCTCGTTTTCGCCGCGCGCGGCGGAATGAGTGAGCCCGATCTGCGAGCGCTGGTATTCACCTGCCTGGTGCTCGTCAACATGGGGCTGATTCCGGTGAATCGCTCCTTAAATCATCTCTGGTCGCCGCTTTGATGCGCCCAAATCGCGCACTGTGGCTGCTATTGAGCGGTGTTTCGAGTCTGCTGATCCTCTCCGTCGCGTGGCAACCGGCACGCTCCCTGTTTCATTTCGGAAGCCAGGCGCCGTGTCCCGCAAAGTAGTCAGCGTCCTCCTCGAATAACTCCAATCCTCCTGTTGACGCGCATTCACGTAAAGGGTTCGGCCGAATTGCGGCACTACGGGCCTTCCGCTCGCGAATCCATCTGAAAGGAATCACAGAAATGACCCGCGTTCCTGATGGGCGCCAACACGCCAGCGCCGATTGTTCGACGCTGACGTCACTGCAGTAGACCAAGCGGTCTACTTCCCCGCGGTCTTCCCCATCATGTGATGCTCCGCCGCTAGAGCACGCTCATCCTTCGCGGCTGCTTCGAGTTTGGCAGCAACACTGTCACAGTGTTTGGCCTGTGCTGCTTGCAACGCCTTGCCACCCGCTTGGCTGCTGTAGGTTTCACCCAGGCCCTTATGCGTCGCTGCCATCTTCTCCAATGAAGCGGCTTCATCCTCATAGCCCTTTGCAATCGCCTCATGATCCGCCGCCGTCTTGGCAGCGGCCACGGCTGCTGGATCCGGGACGGCGGCACTCGCCAACGCTGCGCCCACTGTGACGCCAACGGCCGCGATACCCACACTCAACATTTTGATAGACCTGTTCATCTCCTGAGCTCCTTTTAATGCTCGAAACATTCAATCAACACCATGCGGGGCGCAGCGTCAGGTTCAGGCCCCGTGCAGCTAGAGTAGAACGGGCACCCGCGTGGTTAATCGTGGAGAATGCGTATACGCGTCAAACAATTTCTGGAGATATCAAGCCCTTGCGCACCAGGAAGGTGCACAGCAGAGCACGCCGGGATAACTCTTGCGCCTAATCTGACTGACGCAGCGCTGGCACTTGAACCTGAGTGCAGGACACACGTTAGGCTATCGGGGCGTAGCGGGCATGTTCGGAGGGCCACCCACGGCTTCAATCAGCGCGCAGATGACATCTCCATTGGGAGCCATATCGGCCATCCCTCGCCACGCGGCGCTCGCGCGTTGCATGCGCTTCTGGAGAGCCGCCAGTTGCTTTAACCGATCACGGGTTTCGGCCAGGCGGCGTTCAATGATCTCGCGCGCGAGCGGGCATGGTGTTCGGCCTCGGCGGCTTCGCTTCAGGATTTCGTGGATTTCTGCGAGGGTGAATCCCAGACTTTGTGCAATACGTATAAACCGCACCCGCTTGACATCGAGGGGTTCGAACTGCCGGTATCCATTTGCGCCCACTCGTGTTGGATAAATCAGCCCGCTACGCGCATAGAACCGTACAACATGTGCATCCACTCCGGCGGCGCGTGCAACTCCGGTGACCGTCAAATACGAATTCAACGCAGCAGATGCAAACTGAATCTTATTACCCGACATTGGCAACTCACGGAATTGAATGATCACACAGCCTGACAATAGCGGTGCCGTACGTGCCGCGGATTGCGTCCTGTACGTAGAACGGATGCGAGTATTACGTAGGCGAGGGCCACGTATTTTCAATAGTCTCTCAGCCCTCCACATGAGGGTGGGCAACCGCGGATTTTTCAGCATGTATTCACCATGGTCCAATTTGAAGAGTCCCATCCTGCCGGTGTTCGAATTGACGTTACTGTCTTTGTTCGTGGCCAGCGCCGCCTTCTCTCAGAGTCCGAATGCTCCCACTACCGGTTCTCCAACTCTTCAGCCTGCTGAGGCCGCTCAGCTGCAAGCGGAAGTCGTCGCATTGCGCGATCAAATGCAGACGCTCGAACAGCGGATGAAGGCATCCGCACCCGCAAAGATGCAAGCTGGTGGGACCTGCAAGGGTTGCGGCTCCGCGCAGTCCGGATCCATGCAGTCAAAGCGACCCAGCATGGAGATGAGCACAATGATGGAGGGCATGGGCATGGCCTCGCGGTCAGCCAGCAACGATGCATCCACGTCGGTCGCGAACGGCGCAATGGCTATGGAGCAGATGATGGGCACGGGCGCGACGGGCGGCATGAAGAGCACCGCCGCCGCGGCTACGCCTTCTGCATTGCCGGGTTTCCCCGGTCAGTCGCACCTGTACCACATTGGGGCGACGGACTTTTTCCTCGATCACCTCCAACACAGTGCCCTGACTACTCAGCAACTGCAGTTGCTCGCACAGCAGAAACAGCGATCGCTGCTTCAGCAGAGCGATCTACAGCACCAGATTGACGCTGCAGAGGAAAGACTCTGGCAACTCACGGGCGCGGACCAGCCGGAACTCGTCAACATTGACAAACAGGTACGCGAGATCGAGCGGCTGCGCGCCGAGCAGCGGATCGCCTTCATTCGGGCAGTGGGCGAAGCGGCGAAGGCACTGACGGATCAGCAGCGCCAACAACTAACCGGCATGCGTCCGGCTGAGTCGTGGGTCCGCAACCGTTGACCGTGCCCAGCAACAGTCGCCCGAAGGCGGACACGATGTCCCCCATGTGAGAATCACTACGAACACATTCCTCTACCCTCGCCTACCTGAGCGCACCATGGCCCTGTTTTGTTGTAATCGGCCCCGAGATTGTGGCCGGCTGCAGCAAGCAGCAATCCACAGACCAGAATGCCGATACAACTGCCGGAGCGCGAGGCGACGATGCACGGGCGCCGGCGCACCGGCGGAGTGCTGCACAAACACGCGACGATCAACAGTCTCGCGAATAGCGCCTGCCATGGAGATGGTATGCCTATGCGAGGCGGCCCAGTGACGGAGGTCACTCAGTGTAGTCGGCGGACGTTCGTCTCCGGTGTCACCGCTGCCGTTGCAGCAGGCGTGACCGGCTTTCGGCCTACATCCCTGCTTGCCCAAATCCAGCACCCATCTGAGCTCCGTGGTCCGGACATCGATTTGACAATCGACGCGCTTCCTGTGAACTACACCGGAAGAAGGCGGATCGCGACCGCCGTCAATGGCCAGATTCCTGCGCCGCTGCTACGCTTGCGCGAGGGTGAAACCACCACCATCCGCGTTACCAACCGGTTGAGAGAGACCACGTCCATTCATTGGCACGGGTTGGTATTACCCGCGGAAATGGATGGCGTGCCGGGCATCAGCTTTTCAGGTATCGATCCCGGAACGACCTTCGCCTACCGGTTTACGCCCCGACAAACCGGCACGTATTGGTACCACGCTCATACCCTGCACGAGCAGACCGGTCTCTACGGTCCATTGATCATCGAGCCGAAGGAGCCTCAGGGGACGCGCTCCGATCGCGACTATCCCGTGTTGCTCAGCGACTGGACGGACGAGGACCCTCTTCAGGTGTTTCTCAACCTGAAAAGGATGGGCGGATATTACAACCGGCAAATGCCGGTAGCGGGTGATTTCTTCCGCGACGTCTCGCAATCAGGGATCACCAACGCGCTCGCACGGCGTCAGATGTGGAATCGATCGCGGATGAATCCAACTGACTTCAGTGACGTGTCGGCGATTACCTATACATATCTGATGAATGGCCAATCCCCGTCGGGAAATTGGACCGGAATCAGCCGCGCCGGTGATCTCGTTCGGCTGCGTTTTGTCGGCGCTGGTACAGCCACGTTCTTCGACGTTCGCATCCCCGGACTCAAATTGACTGTCGTCAATACTGATGGCCAGGACGTCGAACCCGTGGAAGTTGACGAGTTTCGAATCGGTCCTGGTGAGACCTACGACGTGCTCGTCCGCATCCCGGACGATAACGCCTACACCATCTTCGCTCAATCAATGGATCGCACAGGGTTCGCGCGTGGGACGCTGGCGCCGAGGGCGGGGATGCAGGCTTCGGTACCAAAGCCAGAGGCAGCACACTGGCTGACTGATGCCGACATGATGGGCGCAATGGCCACTATCGGAGAATCGGTGCCACAACATGACATGGCTTCGATGGCCAACATGGATATGAGCGACACGGAGCCCATGGGAGATATGCCTGTGAACGGCACTCCTGGTCACGCACAGCACCGTACTGGGTCGCAGCTCGAGAGGGCTCGCCACGCGCGGACCGAATACGGTCCCACCGTTGACATGCGCGTCGATTACCCCCGATCAAATCTCGACGATCCCGGAATCAACCTTAGGAACAATGGGCGGCGAGTGCTGACCTACGCCGATCTTCGCACAGTGGGTGGTTCGCTCGACGTTCGCCCCTCCAGTCGTGAGATTGAGCTGCATCTCACAGGCAACATGGAGCGATTCGAGTGGTCGATTGATGGAGTGAAGCTCACTGACGCCAAGCCGGTGCATTTCCCCGCCAATGAGCGACTGCGCGTCACTCTCGTCAACGACACGACCATGACACATCCGATGCATCTGCATGGCATGTGGAGCGAGCTCGAATCCGAGAATGGCGAATTCCAGGTCCGCAAACACACGATCGCCGTACAGCCAGCGCAACGCGTCAGATTTGCGGTAACCGCTGACGCGCTCGGGCGTTGGGCGTTTCACTGCCACCTGCTCTATCACATGGCGGCCGGGATGTTTCGTGAAGTCGTTGTCGCATGAAACTACTTCGCTCCTACGGACTAGCCGGAATTCTTCTGGCCGCCTCGGTGGCCGCAGCGGGTGAGGACTCACCGCATGCGGCGAAGGATCAAATGCCGATCAGTGAGCCGCGGAACGCTCTCAAAGAGCATGCGGGCCATCTGTCTGACCCGAACATGCAGATGGAGATGGGTTCCATGCAGGGCGGTCGCGCACCGCCGGACGCCCGCGATCCCAATGCCTACTCTGACCGGTACACCTACACTGACATGCCCGGATTTGAACAATCGGATCGGATCCGGTTTGGCACGCTGCGGGCAGATGAATTCGAGGGTTTGTCGGGTAATCAAGGGGGAGGGTTTGCCTGGAGTGCGCAGGCAAGCTACGGCGATGACCACAACAAACTGTGGGTTCGCTCGCAAGGGCTCGAGGACTCCGGAGCCTGGGATCCGACGACTGACGCAGAAATCCTGTGGTGGCATCCGCTCACTGCATTCTGGGGTACGCAGCTTGGGGCGCGACAGGATTTTGGAGCGGGTTCGCACACCTATCTGGCCGGCGGCGTTCAAGGAATTACGCCGTACTGGCTCGACATGGAAGCAACTGCGTACTTGGGGGAGGATGGCCGTCTGGCCGCGAGGCTGAAGGGTACTTACGACATCCTCTTCACGAACCGACTGATCCTCGCGGCAAGCCTGGAGACCAACCTCTACAGCAGATCCGAGAATGAGCGACAACTCGGCTCTGGCCTGGGAAACATCGAAGCGGGGCTACGGCTGCGGTACGAGTTCACCCGCAAATTCGCACCGTATATCGGCTACGTCATCGAGCGCTCATTCTCTGGTACGGCGGATCGTCGCCGCGTGCAGGGGGAGCCCGTTACCGAGCACCGCCTTGTCGCCGGAATCCGCTTGTGGCGGTGAGCTGTCATTTCATTATTCAACTACACGATCAGGAGAATTCTCATGGAACGTACTTACAAACTCGCCTGTGTTACTGCGGCAATCGTCGGCCTGCTCGCGGCAGGCGCAGCGGCTGCCCAGAATGCCGGCGATGGATCTGGCCTGCTGGCGCAGACAGCGTCGGCGTCGAAGGCCACTCCACAATCCAATGATGCCGATGCAAAGACCTCCCCGAGTCCAAGCCATGATATGCCCGCCGACTCTGATGCCAAACATATGGAGGCCATGATGAAGCACATGGAGGAACTCTCGAAGAGGATGGAACAGAAAGGGTCTGACATGGAAAAGATGGGCCGGCAGATGCGGCAAAAGGGCACGCAGATGCACGAGCGCGCCATGGAGATGATGAAGGGCCAGTCGCCCATGGGTATGAAGATGGATTCGGCTGAGTCGAGCATGCAGTCCATGAAGAAGGACATGCAGAGTTGTGACACGGACATGCAGAAGGTGGACAAGAGCATGAAGAAGATGGATTCCGACATGGGAATGGAAGACATGTAGTCTGGGAGGAACCTGCTTGTACCGTCCTAACTCCACCGCGTTGAGATCGGGGCGCACGCTGAGTGCGTGCGTCCTGCTGTTTGCCTCCGCCTGCCCTCTGGCGCAGACACCGGAAGAGCACGCAAAACACCACGGATCTGCAGAGAGCCCATCGGCCTCCCCGACTGCACCGGCAGGCCCTGCCGGCGCCACTGCCGCCCCCGGTGTTGAAATCGGGTCAGGCGACACGGGCTGTGGTGGGGCTGGCTGTATGCGCGGTCCCGCGAGGCAGCTATACCCCACATTGATGGCATTGCCCGACCTTCCACTCGAACAACGTGCTGACATCGAGCGCCAGGCTCATGCGCGCATGATCGAGGGCACGAGGCAGATGACTGTGGCCACATCCGGCATCGCTGCGGCTGTGGAACGACAGGATTTCGCCCGGATGCAAGAATCCTCAGCTCAACTGGGTGCCGCCCTCGATCGGTTCGAGAGCGGATTAGCGGCACATCGAGCGCTCGCCGAAGGACAGGCGCCTCGCAACATTGCTCTACGCTGGTTCAAGCGTCAGATGAACCTGATGGACCCGATCGCAAGCCCTCCGCCGCACGGGATCTTTGGACTCTCGTCCTTTCACTACTTCGCGATGGCGCTGCTCGCAGTCTTTGCGGCCCTGGCCAGTTGGATGTATGTTGCTCGAAACCGCCGCGTCAGCACGATGCTGGCGAGCCTGCGAACGAGCGGCTCGTTGCCTGGTACGAACACGCCATCACCGCCGCGCCCCACTCCTGGATCGGCCACCGAGCCTCCGTTACAACCAACAACAGTTCAGACCCGAGTACCACCATCGACCACGGGAAATTGGGCGGGAAAGTTGCGTGTGGCGCGCATATTTCGGGAAACACCCACTACCAAGACATTCCGTCTGGTCCCGATGGAGGCGCCAGCGCCGCTGCCCTTTGTCTTCGAGCCGGGCCAGTTCCTGACGGTCGCGGTCACCGTGGATGGCAAAACGGCGAGACGCTCGTACTCCATTGCCTCATCGCCCTGCTGTCAAGGCTGGTGTGAGATTACCGTTAAGCATGAGAGCGGCGGCATAGTTTCGGGCTATCTGGATGAACAGGTTGCCGGAGGCGACCTCCTGGAAGTGTCGGGCCCGTACGGCCGCTTCACTTTCCGCGGGCAGGAAGCGCCGAGTGTAGTGTTCATAGCCGGCGGGGTGGGAGTCACACCGCTCATGAGCTCCATTCGCTATCTGACTGATCAAAGCTGGAATGGACGCATCGACCTCCTCTATGCCTGTGCGCGCCTGGACAGCGTGATCTTTCGCGAAGAGCTGGCCTATCTCGCCGCGCGACATCCCAATCTGCACGTGACCTTCGTGTTGAGTGACGAGCCGCCAGGAGCATGGACGGGAGCGAGGGGATTCATCACTGCGGAACTGTTGAACTGTGTGCCGGATATTCGTTCACGGTTAATCCACCTGTGCGGCCCGCCTGGGATGATGGGGGCCGTCAAGAACGAACTGGGCACCCTCGGAGTTGCGCAAGACTCGATCAAGACGGAACTGTTCCTGGGTGTGCCGAAGCCCAAGGCGCCACCATCGGGTAGTGTACCTGAGGACGATGTTGCCCCCATCGCCACTTGCAACTTTGCACGGTCGAAGAAGGGTGTGCCGCTGCGCGCCGGCCAAACTGTGCTGGAAGCCGCTGAAGAAAACGGCGTTGCGATCGAGTACCAGTGCCGACAAGGTTATTGTGGCGTTTGCAAGGTCAAGCTACTCGCCGGGAACGTCTCCATGGAGATCCAGGACGCCCTGACGCCTGTCGACAAAGCCTCAGGATTAATACTCGCGTGCCAGGCCAAGGCGGCGGCTGACATCGCCGTGGACGCATGAGCGTGAAAACCCAGGGCGACCAGTCCATCGCGATCAGCATCTTCGTGCTGCTGGTAGGCTTTTGGCTCGGCTTTTTGGTACATCGGGCACCCCGATTTGCCGGCAGCGCGTGGGGCGGGTTCTTTGGCGTGATGGCCGCGCTCTTCATGTTGATCCCGCTCGCCTACACGATCGCGAAGCGCATCGTCCCCGTGCGCCGATGGGCGATCTCACGTTACTCCATGGCCTCCCTGCTGGAAATGCACGTCTATTTCGGACTCATCGGCGCTCTGCTGGCGCTCGTTCACAGCGGGCACAAATTCGAGAGCACGCTGGGGATAGCGCTGACCGGCTTGCTGCTCCTCACCGTATTGAGCGGCTTCGTAGGCCAATATTATTTGCGGTACGTCGCTCAGGATATTCATGAGAAGCAGTCGGAACTCAGTGTGCTCTGGCGGACGCTGGAGATCCGATCTCAGTCCTTTGCCAGCGGCTCGCTGGAGCCCGCAGTCTCACTGCAGGCTGCGGCCGAGATACTGCCCATCGTCACTGCAACCGCGGAACTAAAGTACTCGGTCCAATTTCAACAGCGTGTCCGCCGGTTGTTCAGCGCCTGGCTCAATGTTCACATCGTTTGCTCGGTGCTCTTCTACATCCTCCTGGTGCTGCACATCTGGAGTGGCATCTACTTTGGCCTGCGCTGGTTTGAATGAGCACACTTATCCGAAACATACTGGGTGCGCTAGCCCTTGGCGCGGTGGCAGCGGCACTCATCGTGTACGCGCCTGCACTTCGTACTGCCTCCTTCTGGCAAGGATTCGCCCAACCCGGCCAACTATCCACAGCGCATCGTTTTCTCCAGGGGAATTGCGCGGGATGTCACGAGGCCACGCACGGCGTCGAGGTCGCCCGCTGCATTGCGTGTCATGCGAACCAGGTTGCACTGCTGCAACGGCAGCCGACCGCCTTCCATTCAAACATTAACGCTTGCGTGGATTGTCACCACGAGCACGGGGGCGACCGAGAGCTGCGGACCGCGATGAACCACCAGGCGCTCGCCGGTATTGGACTTCGACTGCTCGCAAATGCCCCTGTCGGTAGTGAAGCCCACACGCTGTCCTCACACTTACTTCTGCACGGCTCAACAACCGCAAACAGCGTGCCGAATGAACAGTGGCTGGACTGCTTCGGCTGCCACGAAACCCGTGACCGCCATTTGGGGCAGTTCGGACGCGAGTGTGGAGTCTGCCACGGAACGCAGCAGTGGACGATTGCTCAGTTCAGGCACCCATCTCCCAGTTCGACGGACTGCGCACAATGTCATCGCCCGCCGCCCAGTCACTCCATGGGCCACTTCGAAATGGTATCGAAGCGGGTCGCCGGCGAGGAACATGCAGAAGTAGCCCAGTGTTATCTCTGTCATCAAACAACGTCGTGGAACGACATCAGGTCCGTAGGGATGTATTTCCACCATTAATGGACCGCGATATGACTCTGTCGCAATTGCGAGCAGCGATCGAGATTGTGGGTTTTGTGTTCGAAGCCCTCGGTGTTGCGGTCATCGCTCTCGGGACCGTGCTTGCGAGCATCCGCTTCCTGGCTGAAGGTCTGTCGAATTTGGCACCCCGCTATCGGAGCTTGCGACAGGAATTGGGGGGAACCATTGTGCTCGGACTCGAGTTCCTGGTAGCCGGTGATATTATTCGTACCGTGGCGGTGGATCCATCACTGCAAAGTGTGGCGGTGCTCGGTCTCATCGTGCTCATTCGTACATTTCTGAGCATGGCGCTCCAGGTTGAGATGGACGGTTGCTGGCCTTGGCAGCGCGGCTCCAGCCAGGCGATAAGGTCAGCGCAGGACCAAAGGCCAAGCCCAAAGTAGCGCGGTCGGCTGCGCCTCGGGGGGTTAGGCACCAAACCGCAAGGCAGCTCCGTTGACTATGGAAGCTACGCACCAACGCGCGTAGACCGAACCCAGAAGGCGACCCAGCACCCGGCTGAAACTCCTGTCCGGCATTGCGTAGTCGATGAACACACGCAAATGCGTCCAATCGTCGCGCTGCGTCAGCTCAAATCCCATGCGATAGCTTTTCACGACGATCATGCGAGGTTGGCCGACTGTCTCCCAAGACTTCCTGTACGGCGGGGCTCGTTCCGTGACTCGTTCTTCGATCTCCAGCCGAATTCCCAGCACGGAACCCAACAGTCGGACTGCGGCGCCCGTGGCACGGCCACGCGCTTCGTCAAACTCGTAGCGCATTGCCGACCCGGCCATCATCCAGCTCGATCGAGTCATGTGCTCCCCGAACTGATTGAAGTCATCCAAGTGGTCGAAGACCGCAGCGCAAGCGGCCTTCACTTCGATCGAACTTTCGAAGTGGTGATCGAAGGCGTTGAGATTTGGGGCGGCCGTTCGTCCCGAAGTAGCTACATCCATCGCGAACTTCTCCTTTGAGGCTCGACCCAAACTAGCGGTTCCTCATAAGAGTCGCATCCGCAATTCCCGAGGGGTCTTCGGCCACCCACGCCTGCGCATCGTTAGGGAGCATCACCATGACTGACACGTACGGTTACGGCCTTTGGGCTCTGGTCGTTCTCAATTCGGCACTCTTTATTTTCTTCGCGTGGACGTTCTACAAACCGGTTTGCGCCCGCGGTTGGCGGACCTTCGGCCTGTTTCCGCGTTCATTGCCGCGCTCTTTGCGGAGATGGTTTCCCGCTGACCATTTATCTGCTCTCCGGATGGCTCACGTCCCGCTTTCCTCAGATTGACTGGATGTCGCACGATGCGGGGCATCTGCCTGAGATGCTCTGAGGTGAATGAGTAATTACGCCAATTGCATGCGGTATTGGCTCATTCCACCTTCCACGGACGCTCACTGGAGATTTAAATGTACCGGAGTGGTCTCTTGAAGACATTGTGGTTGGGAGTGGCCCTCCTAACTTCAGAAGCTGTCAATGCCATTGAGCCTCACATCGCCCTGTTCGCAGACGCCCCTTTACGACCGGTCATGCACGGCGCGACAAAATTGCCGGATGGAACCACCTTGATGCTCTCGCTCCTGCGGCCTGCGAGCGGCTACATGGGGCAAACTAAGGTTCGAGTCGCCTCCGGCCACTTTGTGTCCGAGCGCTTTTCTGCCAATGGCAATCCGCTCAATCCCGGTGAGTAACAGGTAAGGCTCCTAATCGTGGCAGCGGAGCTTCAACGACGCCAAATGTCAGAAAGGCACTGATTGGCAGCACAGAAGGGCATCTCATTGTGGACGATCTGCAAGCGCTGTTCCAAACACACATCCTTGAGCAATCAGAATTCGAGCAACTGCTTCAAATGCACTTCGGGTATGCATCTGCAGCCACCAGTGAGGAAATTCAATATGGCCGGCAAGGAGAACCTGCCGCGCTCATTGTGTCATATCGCGACTCCGGGCCTATCGATCGCATTGAGACTGGCCCTGGCCTAGCAACAGACGATATTTCGCAAATCATCGACAAAATTGGTCGCTGGCTTCTGGACGATGCCGAGATGGCTATCGGCCAAAGCGTAATGTTTTCAAGCTGCCCACTACGTGGCCACGTTATCTACAAAGATCTTTTCCAACTCGGGCCAGTGCCATCCGACGCACCGCAGCCGCGGTTTTTTGGCCCGGGCGGCCACCCTCTTCTCTTACAGTACCGATTCCCAAGCAGTCAGGACTCACAGATACGATTCATGCGCGGCGGCCGAGTAGGACGTGAACTTGAACTCCTCTGCACCGCTCTTTCTACCCACATAAATGGCGCAATTTCCAACAGGGCGAACTATCATTGGAGCGTTGTCCAAAGTGGCGACCCAACGACATTCCGGAGCGAGTTTCTGCAGGAGAGTTACATCTGGCCCGGGGCCAATGGGTTGGCTAACGGATTCTCAGACTGGGCTTCAACTCCGCCGATCGGAAGACTTCCACAGGAGGAATACTACAAGGAGACATCACTGTCAGTCGGTCAGGACTTACAGTTATCTGACTCTTTCGAACAATTGCTTGACGCCTACTTCGGCTTGTCACTCGAAACCAGGGAGCGTTTTTTGCGGAGCTGTTACTGGCATCAGTTTTCGAGACGCGCTTCCCGAACATCTGACTCAGCTGCATTTACAGCACTGGTTTCTGCAATCGAAGCACTGATGCCCGACTCTAAGCCAGAAAACTTTTGCAC
>Ga0105238_10004563_pt1 | contig 13705 bp, 14 predicted proteins | sample KBSC34metaG_FD_81526 | JGI IMG/M metagenome (GOLD analysis project Ga0105238, IMG submission 81526) | Corn rhizosphere microbial communities from Kellogg Biological Station, Michigan, USA - KBS C3-4 metaG | ecosystem: Host-associated > Plants > Roots > Rhizosphere > Soil | place: Michigan, USA... | reverse complement strand
CGGCGAGCGGCCGGAAGATTCGCTGATCCGCGAGTTGAAGGAAGAACTTGGGATCACGGTCCGCGAGCCTTGCCTCGCGCCTTTCACCTTCGCTTCGCACAGCTATGCGGACTTTCATCTGCTGATGCCGCTCTATCTGTGCCGCCGCTGGGAGGGCACGCCGCAGCCTCTGGAACACGCGGCGTTGAAATGGGCAAAACCGCGCGAGCTGTCGCAATATCCCATGCCGGAAGCGGATCTGCCGCTTATCCCCATGCTGCGCGATCTTCTATAGCGCGCTTTCTTCGCGATGAGCACGGCGCTACCGCGATCGAATATGCCATGATCGCTGGCGGCATCGCGGTCGTCATCGTCACCGCGGTCACTACGCTTGGTCAGAATGTGAAGAGCACGTTCTTCGACAAGATCGTCGACGCCTGGCCGTCATCGACACCTTAGCGTCCACGCGGCTTCAGATTCGCGTCGTCGCCGGCCTTCTGCTCGGTGGTTCCCAGCGCATCCGCTAGCCGTGTTTTTGCTGAACCCGGCGCCAGCGGTTTTTGCTGACTCTCATGCGGCGACCAGCCGGTGAGATAAGCGATATCGAAAGTGGCGCGTATTCGCCCATCATCTTCCGCATGATTGGTGTTGTATTGCGCGAGAGTTGCCGCGAGCACATCGCGCCGAAGCGGCTTTCGCGCGCGGCTTGCGAGTACATTGGTTTCGCCCGCCGCGCGCAGATCCGAAATCAGCGTCTCGAAACGGCGATATCGGACGACAGTGCGTTCGGTGTCCGCGACGGGCAGGTTGAATCCCGCGCGCTGCAGGAGGGCGCCGAGATCGCGCACATCGGCAAACGGCGCGACGCGCGGACTGACGCCACCGGAGATTTCCTCCTCGCCGGCGGCGAGAGAGTCCCGCAACTCCTTCAGCGTGTCGCCGGAAAACAACGCACCGACAAACAGACCATCCGGCTTCAGCGCGCGGCGGATTTGGATCAGCGCACCGGGAAGATCGTTGACCGCGTGCAATGCCAGAACGCTGACGGCGAGATCGAAGCTTTGCGCCGGAACGTCCAGGGTTTCGGTCTTTGAAAATGCCGCGCGCGTCCAATTCGCGGCAAGCGGCTTCATCGGATCGAAGGCGGAATCCGCGCTGCCCGCTTCAAGCGCGTTCTGAAACCGGCGATTGGCCGCACCCGCGCGTTCCGCCACACCTGCCGCCGCCTCCAAAACAAGGAAGCTGTGGCCTGGAATCCGAGCGGCGCGGGCGGCACGCAAGGCGCGGGCGCTACTGTCAAAGATGTGGGGAACGCCGCTCACGCTTCACAAGTCCTTAGATGCGGTCTTAAGCTAGCGCGTATGACGGCGATATTCGACAGGCTCACGCCGCTGCCGCGACGCTTCGCCCGTGCGGCGCTTGATCTGCTGTTTCCGCCACTGTGCATGATGTGCCGCAAGCAGGTCGGCGAGCCGGGAAGCCTGTGTTCCGATTGCTGGCGCAATGTGACATTTCTCGAAGGCCCAGCCTGTTCGTCCTGCGGTCTGCCATTTGAGTTCGATGTCGGCCCGGATACGCGCTGCGCCACCTGCCTTGCCGACACGCCGGCATTCGATCGTGCGCGTTCGGTGATGCGCTATGACGAATTCTCCAAAGGGCCGATCCTGGCGCTCAAGCGGGCGGACCGTCACGACGTGGTTCCCGCCTTTGCCCGCTGGCTGGAACGGGCAGGGCGGGATCTCATATCGGACGCCGATGTGATCGTGCCGGTTCCGCTTCATCCCTTGCGGCTGTGGGTGCGGCGCTTCAATCAGTCCGCCCTGCTGGCACATGCGCTCGCGCGGCGTGTCCACAAGCCTTACGAACCGCTGGCGCTGTTGCGGACACGCTCTACGCCAAGTCAGGGCGAAATGCCCTCCGCCAAGGCACGCCGCAAGAATATGCGCGGTGCATTCCGCGTCGATACGCGGCGGGCGCCTGCCGTGAAGGGTCGCAATGTCCTTCTGGTGGACGACGTGTTGACCACCGGGGCAACTGTGGATGCCTGCGCGCGGGCGCTGAAAAGGGCGGGGGCGTCGCAGGTTGCGGTCCTAACGCTGGCTCGCGTCGCGCGGCCACTGTGATGCCTTGATGACTGCCTATATATTGGCGGTAGCCGCGCAGCCCGAGAGTCGAACGTGCCGAAGATCACGATCTACACCACGCCCATCTGTCCCTATTGCGTCCGCGCCAAGCAGCTTCTGAAGAAGAAGGGCGCCGCCTTCGAGGAAGTCGATGTGTTCATGGACACGAAAGCCCGTCAGGAAATGGAAGAAAAGTCCGGCGGCGCGCGCACCGTGCCGCAGATTTTCATTGGGGAAACCCATGTTGGAGGAAGCGACGATCTCTATGCGCTGGATCACGACGGCAAGCTCGATCCGTTGCTGAACACCTGAGATGACAGCCTTCAAAGCCGCCTGCGTGCAGATGCGTTCATCGGACGATGTGCAGGAGAATATCCACGACGCATCGAACCTGATCCGCGACGCCGCGCGGCAGGGTGCGCAATTCATCGCCACGCCCGAGAACACCACACTCATGGCGCCGGACGGCGGCGCCAAGCTGGATAAGAGTTGCCCTGAGGGCGACGACTCCGCGCTTCCGGTTTTCCGCGCGCTGGCGCAGGAGTTTGGCATCTGGCTGTTGATCGGCTCGCTCGCCATCCGTGTGCCGGGTGGCAAGACGGCGAACCGCTCGTTCCTGATCGATGCGCGCGGCCGCATCGCAGCGCGCTACGACAAGATCCATCTTTTCGACGTCGATCTGCCGTCCGGCGAAACCTATCGCGAAAGCAACACGGTCGCCGGCGGCACACAGGCGGTGACGGCCGAACTGCCCTGGTGCGTGGTTGGACTTTCCATCTGCTACGATCTGCGCTTCCCGCAGCTTTATCGCGCGCTCGCGAAGAAGGGCGCGCAGCTTCTGACCGTGCCCAGCGCTTTCACCGAAACCACCGGCACGGCGCATTGGCACACGCTGCTGCGCGCACGGGCGATCGAGAACGGCGCGTTCGTCATCGCGCCGGCGCAAGGCGGCACACATGCCAACGGCCGCAAGACCTATGGGCACTCGCTGATTGTGGCGCCGTGGGGCGAAATCCTCGCGGAAGGCGGCACCGATCCGGGTGTTTTCATGACCGAAATCGATCCAGCGCAATCCGTCGACGCGCGTGCGCGGATACCCAGTCTGCTCCACGACCGCGAATTCACCGGCCCCTGAACGGCCGCCATCTCCTTGGTTTTGGCGCTAGTTTTCCTTGTTTCTGTGCCGGTATGGCCGCAATAACAGGCGAGAACTTGCGAAAATGAGCGGGCGCGCCCATTTTCGGGTCATATTCGGAGTGTTGTTGCTTTGATCGCGTACAACCTTATTTGCGCCAAAGAGCATGAGTTCGAAGGCTGGTTCGCCTCGTCGTCCGCGTTCGACGAACAGGCGAAGAGCGGCAAGCTCGTTTGCCCGATGTGCAATTCGAAGAAGGTCATCAAGGCGATCATGGCGCCCGCGTTGTCGAGCGCCGTCGGCAAGCAGAAGTCCGCGCCATCGCCCGCCGAGATGCGCAAGATGCGCCAGTTCATGACCGGCCTTCGCAAATACGTCGAAGAGAATGCCGAGAATGTCGGCGAGAAATTCCCCGAAGAGGCGCGCAAGATCCACTATGGCGAGATCGAAGAACGGCCGATTTACGGGCGGGCCACGGTCGAGGAAGCTGCCGACATGGTAGAAGAGGGCATCGACGTCGCTCCGCTGCCGCCGGACCTGTCGGACGCCAATTAGCGCTCCGCCACGACCATGTAGTTCACATCGGTATCGTTGGAGAGCCGCCAGTCCCAGCCGAGCGGGTCAAACGCGATACCTTGCGTTTTCAGGACCTTAAGACCAGAATCTTCAAGCATTGCGCGAAGTTCGGCAGGCGCCACGAACTTGTCCCAGTCATGGGTTCCGGGCGGAAGCCAGCGCAGGATGTATTCGGCAGCGACTTTCGCCAGCGCCAGCGCCTTCAACGTCCGGTTCAGCGTGGCCACGAACATGAGCCCGCCGGGCTTCACCAGCGCTGCGGTCGATTCGAGATAGCCGCGCAGGTCGGCGACATGCTCGACCACTTCCATATTCAGCACGACATCGAAGCTTTGGCCTTCCTGCGCCAACGTCTCGGCGTCGGCGACGCGGTATTCGACCACGGCACCAGACTGCGCCGCATGGGCACGGGCCGTGCCGATGTTTTTCTCCGACGGATCGACGCCGGTGACCTTGAAGCCCATTTTCCACATCGGCTCGGAAAGCAATCCGCCGCCGCAGCCGATGTCGAGCAGCGAAAGCCTTTCGAAGGGGCGCAGCGATTTTGCGTCGCGTCTGACATGCGCCGTGACGGTTTCGCGGATGAACTTCAGCCGCACCGGATTGAACTTGTGCAGCGGCGCGAACTTGCCCGTGGGGTCCCACCATTCGGCCGCCATGCGGGAAAATTTCTCGACCTCGGACGGATCGACAGAGGGGGCTGTCTGGGCGTTCATAGCTTCATTCTAAGCCGACTTTGCTGCAGTGGCGAATGACGCATTGAGCCGCGCGTTCACGCCGTCTATGAATGGTTCGGACTGCTTTTTCGGGCGCTTATTCCGCATGGCCAAGATCGTGATGAAGTTCGGCGGCACCTCGGTGGCCGACCTCGACCGCATCCGCCATGTGGCGACGCTGGTGAAGCGCGAAGTCGATCTTGGCAACCAGGTCGCCGTGACCGTTTCGGCCATGGCCGGCGAGACCAACAAGCTGGTCGGCTGGGTGCGCGACCTGTCGCCCATGTATGATGCGCGCGAGTACGACGTGGTGGTGGCTGCGGGCGAGCAGGTGTCGTCCGGCCTGTTGGCCATCGCGCTCCAGAACATTGGCATCAATGCGCGCTCATGGCTTGGCTGGCAAATCCCGGTCCGCACCTCCTCGATGCACGCATCGGCGCGCATCGAGGCCATCGACAACGCTCAGCTCGATGAAAGGCTGGGTCGTGGCGAAGTGGCCGTGGTCGCGGGCTTCCAGGGCATTGGCCCCGACCATCGCGTGATCACCATCGGGCGCGGCGGCGGCGACACGTCGGCGGTTGCGGTGGCGGCGGCGCTGAAGGCGCACCGTTGCGACATCTACACCGATGTGGACGGCGTCTACACCACCGACCCGCGCATCGTGCCCAAGGCGCGGCGGCTCGAAAAGATCGCCTATGAAGAGATGCTGGAAATGGCGTCTCTGGGGGCGAAGGTGTTGCAGACGCGCTCGGTCGAGATCGCGATGCTGCATCGCGTGCCGGTGCGCGTACTTTCGACATTCGACCCCGAAAAGGGCGGAACACTTCTGTGCGATGAGGAAGATATCGTGGAAAAGAAACCAGTCAGCGGCATCGCCTATTCGCGCGACGAGGCGAAGATCACGCTTCATCGCATCGACGACCAACCAGGCGTCGCCGCCAAGATCTTCGGGCCCTTGGCCGACGCAGGCGTGAACGTGGACATGATCGTCCAGAACGTCTCACCGGACGGCAAGAAGACAGATCTGACCTTCACCTGCAGCCGCACGGAATTGGGCCGCGCGCTGGACGCCATCGAGAAGGCGCGGGACGTCATTGCCTATCGCGAGGTCACCTCGGCCGCCGACGTGGCAAAGATTTCCATCATCGGCATCGGCATGCGCGCCCATCCGGGTGTGGCACAGACCATGTTCCGCACGCTGGCCGATAAGGGTATCAACGTGCAGGTGATTTCGACCTCGGAGATCAAGGTCAGCGTGCTGATCGCAGAGGAATATGTGGAACTGGCGGTCCGCGCGCTACACTCCGCCTATGAACTGGATGCGGCCTAGGAGTTAGCAGATGCCCAGCACCGGCGCGGGCAGCCCCAGAGTCCTGCTGCGGCGCCTGCGCGAAATCATGGCCGACGGGTCGAGCGCGCAGACGCGCCTGGACAGGCTTGTCGCCCTGATCGCTTCGAACATGGTGGCGGAGGTCTGCTCCATCTATCTGCGCCGTGCCGGGAACGCGCTCGAGCTCTTCGCCACGCAAGGCTTGAATCCGGCTGCCGTTCACAACACGCGATTGCGCTCGGGGCAGGGCCTTGTCGGACTCGTCGCGGAAACGGCGGAGCCGGTGAACCTCACCAACGCGCCGGATCATCCACGTTTCGCCTATCGTCCGGAAACCGGCGAAGACCCCTACAAGTCCTTCCTGGGGGTGCCCATCGTGCGCGGCGGGCAGGTGTATGGCGTGCTCACCGTGCAGAACCGCGCTGCTCGTCAATATGACGAGGAAGAAGTCGAGGCGCTCCAAACCGTCGCGATGGTGCTGGCGGAGGTGGTGGCGTCCGGCGGCCTGTTCGATATCGCCGAATTGGATGAGCCGGAACTGCGCTCCGACAAGCCTCGCATGTTCTCCGGCGATGGGCTTTGCGAAGGCGTCGCCATCGGCAATGTCGTCCTGCACGAACCGCGCGTGCGCGTGGAAGCGCTGATCGCGGACGATCCGGCGGCCGAACTCAAACGCTTGAACGGTGCGCTGGAAGAAATGCGCGGCGCCGTCGATGAGATGCTGAACTCCAGCGAACTCGATTTGTCAGGCGAAAGCCGCGAAGTGATCGAAGCGTATCGTCTGTTCGCGGAAGATCAGGGTTGGCAACAGAAGCTGCGCGATGCCGTCCGCGGCGGATTGACCGCGGAAGCTGCTGTTGAGCGTGTGCAGGACGAGCTTCGCCTGCGCCTTGCGCGCATCGAAGATCCTTACATGCGCGAGAAACTGCACGATCTCGAAGATCTGGCGCGCCGCCTGCAAAAGCATTTGACGGGCGACGGCCACACCCGTGAACTTCCCGAAAACGCCATTCTTGTTGCCCGCTCCATGGGCCCAGCGGAGCTGCTCGACTACGGCCGCGACCGCCTGCGCGGCGTGGTGCTCGAAGATGCGACGATGACATCGCACGTCACCATCGTCGCCAGCTCCATGGGCATTCCGCTGGTCGGCAATGTGCAGGGCGTGGTGGATGCGGCGCGCAGCGGCGATGTGGCGGCGCTCGATGGTGCGTCGGGTGAGTTGCACCTGCGGCCAATGCAGGAAGTCGTCTCGATGTTCGAGGGGCGGCGTGCGCTGCGCGCCCAGCGCGTCGCGGAATTCGCGGCGGTGCGCGATCTGCCTGCCGTGACCAAGGACGGCGTTCGCATCAATCTGATGATCAATGCCGGATTGCTGCTCGACATGCCCAATCTGGAAGTTTCCGGCGCGGACGGCGTGGGCCTGTTCCGCACCGAGATGCAGTTCATGGTCGGCGAATCCATGCCGCGCCTGAAAGACCAGATCGCGTTCTACAAGCAGATCGTGGAAGCGGCGGGCGACAAACCGGTGGTATTCCGCACGCTGGATCTCGGCGGCGACAAGATTCTTCCTTATGGTCGTTGGGAGCGTGAGGAAAATCCGGCGCTGGGCTGGCGCGCGATCCGCATTGCGCTCGATCGGCCCGCGCTGCTGCGCTACCAGGTGCGCGCGCTGATCGGCGCCTCGCCGCATCGCGTGTTGCGCATTCTTCTGCCGATGATCAGCGATGTCGCGGAGTTCAACGAATGCCGCGCGCTGATCGACCGCGAGATCGAACGCGCACGGCTGCTTTCGCTGCCGCAGCCTCGGCAGGTTCTCGTCGGCGCGATGCTGGAAGTTCCCGCGCTGATGTTCATGCTGCCGCAACTTCTGCGTAGCGCCGACTTCGTCTCGATCGGCTCTAACGACCTGATGCAGTTTATCTTTGCCATGGACCGTACAAATCCCCGCGTCTCCAAGCGCTACGATCCGCTCAGTCCGCCGGCGCTGACCCTCATCCGCCAGATCGTCCGCAGTGCCGCCGATGCGGACGGAGACGTGTCGATGTGCGGTGAACTTGCGGGCAAACCATTGGAGGCAATGGCATTAATCGCCCTTGGCATCCGCACGCTTTCGATGCAGCCCGTGAATATTGGGCCTATCAAGATGATGATCCGCAGCCTGGACACCCGGGAGGTTTCACAGTTCGTGGACCGTCTTTGCGGGCGGACCGATCATTCCCTTCGTACTCGGCTCATGGCCTTTGCCGCGGAACGCGGCATCGCGCTCAAATAAACGTGAGCAGTGTTCCCAGCGCCATAAAATCGCCATCACTTTTCCTTGCGCAAGACTGTAACGCCGTACAAGATGTCTTTTAGTGAGGGCTTTTCTATTCATGGAGGAATATGGGGTGCGTAAATTAATCATTGCTGTCGCTTCAGCAGGAGCATTGTTTGCATCTGTAAGTTTCGCTTCGGCTGACACCACAGCTGCGACAACGCCTGCCGCGACGACTACAACCACCACGTCAGCGACGACGACGGCCACGGCGCCTGCAACCGCGCCAGCCGCCGCGCCGACAACGACAACCACCACGACGACGGCGAGCGCCGGCGACGAGATCGTGTGCCGTTCCCTGCCGCCGCCGACTGGTACGCGGTTTGGCGGACGCCATATCTGCAAGCCCGCGCGCGTGTGGGCGCAGGAGCAGGAACAGGCTCAACACGATCTTGCCAAGCAAGAGCGGGAAATCCCCAATTCTGTGAGGGGTAATTAATCTCATCGGCTGCATCAAAAGCTGGCTGCGGCATACGCGGCCAGCTTTTTCTTTTGTTTGCGGCCTCGTCGTCTCGCCCTAATCCGGTATTCCGAGCAGGTTTCGCTGGATGGCGGATTGGGTTGCCTGTATTCGTATTCGCATGACCAAGGTTACCCAGCTCTCCCTTGATGAAGACGGCGGTTTGAGCCGCAAGCGCATCCATTTGCGCGAGATTTCCGACGAAGCAGACACCCCTCTGGATACGGTGGGGCAGGATCTGCGGGCGGCGCGGTTGCGCCGCGGCGACGACCTGGCGTCGGTGTCCCGTGCGCTCAAGATTCGCAAGGACCATCTGGAAGCTCTGGAAGAAGATCACTTCGAGCAGCTCCCGGGGCGGGCCTATGCCATCGGGTTTGTGCGCTCCTATGCCGACTATCTCGGGATCGACCCCGTTCAGAGCGTGGAGCGGTTCAAGCAGGAAATCGCCGGTCGAGGCAGTGACGCGCTGCCTGCCGCTTCGCTTGCCACTGTGGAGGAAGACCGCCAGCTTCCGCATGGCTGGATCATTATCGCCGCGGTCGTGGTCCTTCTGGTCGGATATGGCGTTTACCGTCTGGCTGTCTCGGCCGACTCACTGGTGAATCAGCCAATCGCCGCCGTTCCGTCTCAGCTTGCGCCCGCGCCTGCCAAGGTCGCAAAGAAGGCGCCGCCGCCGGTAAAGCAGCAGCCCGTGCAGGCCGCGCCGCCGGGTCAGGTGGCAACGGCCACACCGCCCGCCGATTCGACAAACCCGCTGGCGCTGATGCCGGGCCAGCAGCCGGAGGCCGCTGCGCCGTTGCCTGCCGGGCAAGTCTACGGGGCAGGTAACAAGAATGCGCGCGTGGTGCTGCGCATCAAGCAGGCGACACGCATCCTGGTCGAAGGCCCGGACGGAAGAGTTTTCATCAACCGCACGCTGCAACCTGGCGATACCTACAATGTGCCGCTGCTCGAAGGCGTGACGCTCACTGCGCAGAACGGAAGCGCGGTGGAACTTGATCTTGACGGTCAGGCGATGGGGACGGCGTCGTCCGGAGGAAACGCCGTCGAGGCGTTGCCTCTGGACCCGCAAGGTGTTGCCGATCACGCAAGCGACGGAAACGCAGGCTGATAAGGCCATGAGCGTAAGAGCATATCGCGACATACAGCGGCGCAAATCGCGCAAGATTCGCGTTGGCAGCGTGGACGTGGGCGGCGATGCGCCCATCACCGTGCAGAGCATGACCAACACGGTCACCTCCGACGCCCGCGCCACGATCAACCAGGTGCGTGCGCTGGAAGAGGCGGGCGCGGACATCGTGCGCGTGTCCTGTCCTGACGAGGAATCGACGAAGGCACTGAAGCTGATCGTCAACGCCTCGAAGGTGCCGATCGTCGCCGACATCCACTTTCACTACAAACGCGCCATCGAAGCGGCCGAAGCAGGCGCGGCGTGCCTGCGCATCAACCCGGGCAATATTGGCAACGCCGCGCGCGTGAAGGAAGTTGTGCAGGCCGCTAAGGACCACGGCGTCTCCATGCGCATCGGCGTCAACGCCGGATCGCTGGAAAAGGAACTGCTCGAGAAATATGGCGAGCCTTGTCCTGAGGCGATGGTCGAAAGTGCGCTCAATCACGCGAAGATTCTGGAAGACAATGATTTTCGCGAATTCAAGATCAGCGTGAAAGCGTCTGACGTGTTTCTCGCCGTTGCGGCTTATCAGCAACTGGCTGAAGCCTGCGATTATCCGCTGCATCTGGGCATCACCGAAGCGGGCGGCTTGATGAGCGGTACGGCGAAATCCTCCATCGGCATGGGCATGCTGCTGTGGAGCGGGATCGGCGACACGATCCGCGTGTCGCTCTCTGCAGATCCGGTGGCAGAGATCCGCGCCGGCTTCGACATCCTCAAATCGCTGAACCTGCGCCATCGCGGCGTGAACATCGTGTCGTGCCCCAGCTGCGCGCGGCAAGGTTTCAACGTCATCGAGACGGTGCAGATTCTGGAAGAAAAGCTGAAGCACATCTCCACGCCCATGACGCTCTCGATCATCGGCTGCGTGGTGAATGGTCCCGGCGAAGCACGCGAGACGGATATGGGCTTCACCGGCGGCGGTGCGGGCGCCGGCGCGGGCATGATCTATCTGAACGGCAAACCAGCCTACAAGCTCGGCAATGAGAAGCTGGTCGATCATGTCGTCGAGCTTTGCGAGAAAAAAGCCGCGGAGATCGAAGAATCTCGCGGCAAGACGCTCGAACCGGCGTTGTAGCGAATGGCGAGCGACAGACTTTCTTCCCCTGTTTACGGGGGAAGTGCCGCCACAGGCGGCGAAGGGGGCATTTCTCGCCGCTTACCCCCTCCGTCTTGCTTCGCAACACACCTCCCCCGTAAACGGGGGAGGAAAACCTCCTCCTATTTGCCAGGCCCATGATTCCCGAGAACAAACTCGCGCGCCTTCAGGATCGCTTTCATGCGGTCGAGGCGGAGCTTTCCTCGGGGGCGGGCGGCGCGGTCTATGTGAAGCTGTCGAAGGAGCACGCCGAACTGGCGCCGGTGATAGCCATTGTCGATCGATATCGCTCGACGTCGAAGCAGATCGCCGAAACCGAGGCGCTGATCGCCGATCCAACCACCGATTCCGACATGCGGTCGATGGCCGAAGAAGAGCGTGCGCAGCTTCGCGACGAGTTCGCAAAGCTCGAACACGATCTGCAAATCCAGCTTCTGCCGAAAGATGCCGCGGACTCGTCCTCCGCCATCATGGAAATCCGCGCGGGCACCGGTGGCGACGAAGCGGCGCTGTTCGCGGCCGATCTTCTGGAAATGTATACGCGCTACGCGCAACTTCAGGGCTGGAAAGCCGAATTGATGGATCGCAGCGAAAGCGATCTCGGCGGCATCAAGGATGCAGTGCTCGAAGTGGTCGGGCAGGGCGTCTTTGCCAAATTGAAGTTTGAAAGCGGCGTGCATCGTGTGCAGCGCGTGCCGGTGACCGAGGCCAGCGGCCGTATTCATACGTCGGCGGCAACGGTCGCCGTTCTGCCCGAAGCCGAAGATGTGGATGTCCAGATCGACGACAAGGATCTGCGTATCGACGTTTATCGCGCGCAGGGCGCGGGCGGGCAGCACGTCAACAAGACCGAAAGCGCCGTGCGTATTACCCATCTGCCGACGGGTATCGCGGTGGCGCAGCAGACCGAGAAATCGCAGCACAAGAACAAGGCGCATGCGATGAAGCTGCTGAAGGCGAAACTCTTCGAAATGGAGCGCGAACGGGTGGACAGCGCCCGCGCTGCCGAACGCAAGAGCATGGTCGGCTCCGGAGACCGCAGCGAGCGCATCCGCACCTACAATTTCCCGCAAGGCCGCGTGACGGACCATCGCATCAACCTCACGCTCTACAAGCTGGACAAGATCATTGCCGGCGACGATCTGGGCGAGATCATCGACGCGCTCGTCGCACAGGACCAGGCGGACCGCCTGGCCGCTCTGGAGTCCGAAGAGGCGTGAGCGATCTGGTGCGCGATGTGGCCGTGCGGCTTTCCGCTGCCAATATCGACTCCGCGCGCACCGAAGCGCGCATTTTGATTGGCCACGCGGGCGGCGATGCGAAGGCGCTTGAAGCTTCGATCACCCGCCGCCTTGCGCATGAACCCATCGCTTACATCACGGGACATAAGGAATTCTGGAGTCTCGACTTCGACGTCGGTCCCGGCGTGCTGATCCCGCGCCCGGAAACCGAATTGCTGGTCGAAGAAGCGCTGAAGGCGTTTCCGGACAAGGATGCCGTGTTGAACATTCTCGATCTGGGCACCGGCAGCGGCGCGATCCCGATCGCCTTTCTCAGCGAGCGGCCGAACGCACGCGGTCTTGGCATCGAGCAATCGCAAGATGCGATGATCTGGGCGCGCAAGAACATCGAGAGGCACGGCCTCGTTTCCCGATTGCAGCTTCAAGGGGACGATTGGTTGATGCTCAGCGCAGGGCAGTTCGATGTGATCTTTTCAAACCCGCCCTATATCGAGAGCGGCGTTATTCCCACGCTCGATCCTGACGTGAAGGATTACGAGCCGCTCGCCGCGCTGGATGGTGGCCGCGACGGTCTGGATGCCTATCGCGCCTTGGTGCCGATCATCGCGGCGCGACTCGCACCCGGCGGAAGGGCGTTTCTGGAGATAGGACGAGGGCAGGAACAAAAGGTTCCTCGGATAATTGGGGCATCCGGTCTTGAAACGATACGGATTGCTCCCGATTTGGCGGGTATCCCCCGTTGCGTGATTGCCGCACTGGCCTGATTTACGGGAAATAAAGCCTTGGAAACCCGGCGATGACCCGCTAGGTTCGAACGAGTTTAGGGGAGTCAGGAACCCCGTCGGTTGCCCGGAGAAATCCGGAGACAGCCAGACCGGCCTCGGGGGACGGTCGCGCGGACGTCGCGCCGGTTCCTGCAAAAGCGGACGAGAACAGTTCTCGCAGATTTATGCGGCAACCTCACATGCCTGAATTGGCATGATGGATTTTTTGGCAAAGCGGCGCGCGTGAAAATCGCGGCTGCATGGAAACGATGATCTACAAATCAGAAGAAGAGGGGCACCAGTGAAACGCTCTCGTGGACGCGGCCGTAGGCCACAACACAACAATCAGGGTGGCGGAGGCGGCGGAGGCGGCGGTGGTGGAAATTACAACAACCCGAACCGCTCCTACGATTCGAACGGCCCGGAAGTAAAAATCCGCGGCAACGCTTCGACCGTGTACGAAAAATATCTGCAGCTCGCGCGCGATGCCAATTCCAGCGGCGACCGTGTGATGGCGGAGAATTATCTGCAGCACGCCGAACACTATTACCGCATCCTCGCCGCCCAGCAGGCGCAGCAACAGCAATATGCCCAGCAGCAACAGGCGCAGAATCCGCAGAACGGCAACACCCAGAACGGCAACGTTCAAAACGGCAACGGACAGTATCGGGGTTCGAATGGAAACGGCGAACAGCCCTATCCGTCGGATGCGCAGCCGCAGGGTGGCCCGTCTTTCTCTCTGAACGAGGCTCAGAATGAGGAAGAGGGCGAAGAGGAAGCCGCGGAATAGATTTCGT
>Ga0105238_10004561_pt1 | contig 13708 bp, 12 predicted proteins | sample KBSC34metaG_FD_81526 | JGI IMG/M metagenome (GOLD analysis project Ga0105238, IMG submission 81526) | Corn rhizosphere microbial communities from Kellogg Biological Station, Michigan, USA - KBS C3-4 metaG | ecosystem: Host-associated > Plants > Roots > Rhizosphere > Soil | place: Michigan, USA... | reverse complement strand
GCGCGGGCCCATGGCGGCGAAGATCGGGGCAAGCTCGGGCGCGCTGAGCTTTTCGGTCATGATCATGCCGGGCTCGACCGCGTTGACGGTGATGCCGCTGCGCGCCAGCTCCAGCGCCAGGTTACGCACGAATCCGGTGACGCCGGCCTTGGATGCTGAGTAATGCACCAGCCCGCGCGCGGCGGCGTGGTTGCCGGAGATCGATGACGTGATCAGGATGCGGCCGCCCTGCTTCGACGCTTTCAGCGCCGGCAGCGCCGCCTGGGTCAGCCAGAAGCAGGCTTTCAGATTGACGTCGATGGTGCGGTCCAAGTCCTCGTCGGTCAGATCCTCGATGCCGACGGAAGGGCAATAGGCGGCGTTGTGCAGTAGCACGTCGAGCCCGCCGTAAATCTTGATGGCCTCATTCACCAGCCGCGTCGCCTCTGCCCGGGTGCCGATATCGGCGGTGACGAGGCTGGCCTCGCCGCCTTTGGCCTTGATCTCGGCGACAGCGGATTCGCCGTCGGCTTCGGTGCGGGTGCCGATCACCACCTTCGCGCCCTCGGCCGCGAATTTCAGCGCGATCGCCCGGCCGATGCCGAGCCCGCCGCCGGTGACGATCGCGACGCGGTTGGTTAGCCTGCCTGACATTGATCGCTCTTCCCTATCTTACGCCTCCCCCTTGAGGGGGGAGGTCGGACCGAGGGTCCGGGTGGGGGTGAATGTTTCCGCCTTCGCCTTGTTTGGCATCAATCTCCACGTGGAGGCATTCACCCCCACCCGTCGATGCTGCGCACCGCCGACCTCCCCCCTCAAGGGGGAGGCGCGCTTAGGAAGCGGAGCGCCTAAGCAGTCTCCAGGAAATCCAGGACCTCCCGGTTGAAGACGTGCTTGTCCTCGATCATCACCCAGTGGCCGGATTGGTCGGACAGCACGATGCGCGACTTGGGCAGGGCTTCCTTCAGCACCTCGTTCTGCTCATAAGGCAGGAACTGGTCGTGCAGGCCCCAGAAGCCGAGCACCGGGCAGGTGATCTCGCGCAGCTGGGGGATGGTGTAGTAGGGGGTCTGCAGCGTTTCGTAGAGCACCATCGGCTGCTCCATCGCGATGTCGATGCGCTCGGCAATGGCCTCGTCCGTGATGTCGGCCTTGTTGTGGACCAGGCGGGCGAGCAACTCGCGGTAGGACGCCTCGGCCTCCGCCTTGCTGTCGGGGCGGGTCTTGGCCCAGCTCCACATCGCCTGCAGGCCGGGCGACACGCCGACGAACTTGCGCGGGTCCACCAGGCCGCCCGGCGCCATCAGGATCAGCTTCGCCACCTGCTCGGGGTAGCTCATCGTGTAATGCAGCGCCACGCCGCCGCCCAGCGAATTGCCCACCGGCACGACGCTCTTGATGCCCAGGGCGGCCAGCAGATCCCGCATGTTCAGGACGTGCGTGGCCGAGTGGTAATAGAGGTCGGCCGGCTTGTCCGACAGGCCGAAGCCCAGGAAGTCCGGCGCCAGGCAGTGCCAGCCATGCTCGGCCAGGAACGGGCCGTTATATTTGAAGTTGCTGTAGCCGCTGGCCCCCGGCCCGCCGCCATGCAGGAACAGGACGGTGGGTTTACCGGGCGTGGGTGTGCCCCATTCATGATAATGCAGGCGATAGCCGCTCTTCAGCGTGTGGTACTTGCCGACGGGAATAGGCGTGGACATTCAGCCGGCCCCCAGGAACTTGTGGCCCCAATGGCTGCCGCGGGTCGATTCGAACACCTTGTAGGTGCTCCAGTCCTTGACCGATCCGCCGGTGCCGTACTCCATCTGAAAGCCGCCCGGCGTCATCATGTAGAAGCTGATCATGTCGTCATTGACGTGCCGGCCCAATGTCAGAGTCAGCTTCACCCCGTTCTGGTCGACCCGGTCCAGCGCGCGGCCGACCTCGTCGACCGAATCGACCTCGACCATCAGGTGGTTGCAGCCGGTCGGATCGGAGAGCTCGGCGAAGGCCAGGCTGTGCTGGCGGCCCGCCGCGCAGTGCAGGAAATAGACCCGGATCGGCGGCACGCCCTCGGCCAGGGTCAGGTGCAGCAGGTCGGAGACGCCGAAGCCCATCGTCTCGGTCCAGAATTTGACCGTGGCGTCGATATCCGGCGTCGGCAGCACCGCATGGCCCATGCCCAGGTCGCCTGTGACGAACTGCGTGCCGATGGGGGAGACGAACTTGCTGAACGCCGCGATCGGCCCCCAGGACACTTCATGACGCAGCCCCGCCGGGTCCTTGAAGGAGAAGACATCCTGCACCTTGCGGGCCTTGATCTCGGCATCCGTGCCGCGCTTCACCGCGATGCCGGCCTTTTCCAGATCGGCGCGCACGGCATGGAAATCAGCCTCGCTGGACACGCCCCAGCCTGAGGCGAACAGCTCGTCCTTGTCGCTCTTCTGGATCAGGAAACGGAAGTCGCGCGAATCCATCTTGAGGTAGAGGCTGCCGTCCGGACCGTCCGCGGCGGCCATGCCCAATACCTTGGTGCCGTAGTCGCGCCATTTCCCGAGGTCGGGCGTGCCGATGACGACGTGGCTCAGCTCGCTGATCTTCATGTCTTTTCCCCTTGCCTCCGCTGTTTCCTGCCAATCTTATAATAGACAGGCTTATAGCACATGGGTGACCGTCTCTATGAGGCTGATCTTATAGGGCGGCAGCTTGGCGAAGGCATCGTCGGGATTCGTCGAAGGCCGATCAGATGAGCCTTATTCGAACATCCCGCGGGCCTCGACGGCCAAGCCGGCGTTGCGGGGACAAGGGCGATCCACTAACACGCCCAGGCGGAATTGAAGGGGGAACGAGCATGAGTGCCGACGGGGGAAGCGTGGTGCCGAGCGCGGATGAACTGGTCGCACGGGCGCGGGCGATGATCCCGGCGCTGAAGGCCCGCGCCCAGGCCCAGGCCGACAATCGCCGCCTGCTGCCCGAGACGGTGGCCGAGATCAAGGCAGCCGGCCTGTTCCGCGTGCTGCAGCCCAAGCGCTGGGGCGGGTACGAGATGGACCCGATCGTCTTCGCCGATGTGCAGATGGCTCTGGCCGAAGGCGACATGTCGACCGCCTGGGTCTATGGCGTGGTCGGCGTCCATGCCTTTCAGATCGCGCTCTTCGACGATCGTGCCGCCCAGGATGTGTGGGGTGCGGACAATTCGGTCCTGATCGCCTCCACCTACATGCCGACCGGCCGCGCCACCCTCACCGAGGGTGGGTTCCGTTTTAGCGGCAAATGGAAGTTCTCCTCCGGTGTCGAACACTGCCAGTGGGTGTTCCTGGGCGGGCTCAACGACAAGATGGAATATTGCACATTCCTGCTGCCCCGGGCCGATTTCACCATCGTCGACACCTGGGATGTGATGGGGCTGAAAGGCACCGGCAGCCAGGATATCCATGTCAACGACGTGTTCGTGCCGGATTACCGCGTCCACCGCACCGCCGACGCCTATGGCGGCACCAGCCCGGGCAACGCGGTGAATACCGGGCACCTCTACCGCTATCCGTTCGTGCAGGTGTTCTTCCGCGCTGTCACCAATGGCTGCATCGGCGCGCTCCAGGCGATGCTGGACGATTTCCGCGCCTACGGCGCCGCCCGCATCACCACCGTCGGCAGCTCGACCTCCAACGACCCCGACGCGCAGCTCGCCTGCGCCGAGGCCGCCTCGGCGATCGACGAGATGAAATACGTCCTCCGCCGCAACTTCACCGAGATCGACAACGCCGCCCGCAAGGGCGAGTTGCCGTCGACCGAGCAGCGGCTGCTCTATCGCTACCAGTCATCCGTGGTGGCCGAGCGGTGCCTGAACCTGGCCGCAAAGCTGTTCAAATGCGGCGGCGGCTCAGGTCTCTACAGCACTCAATCCTTCGGCCGCATCTACGCCGACCTGATCGCCGCCCGCCAGCACGTCTCCAACCAGAGCCAGATTAGCGGTCGCGGCTACGGCGCGGTGCTGCTGGGACTGGAGAACAAGGACCCGATGATTTGAGGGAAGAGTTTCTATCCGCAGATTTCACAGATTACGCAGATTAAGAATTTTCGCTGCGCGGCTTTCGGCCACCGAAGGCGGTAGCAGTCAAAAAATCTGCGTTAATCTGCGTAATCTGCGGATAAATAATTCTTACTTATCGAACACCTTCGGGTCGGGCGCGCCGTAGGTGATGATTTTTTCGCTGCCGTCTTCCTCGATCTTCTTCATCAGCAGGGAGGTCTGGCGGAATTTCTGGACCTGGATTTTCCACTGGTCGTTCCGCTTCACATAGCGGTTCGTGTACTGGCCGATCAGCTGGTAGGTCAGGCGGTCGGCGACGTCGACGGCGACGAACAGCATGTCCCAGGTGCCCTCGGCATGGACCGCTCCGGTGATCTTGATCTGGGGATTGTGGCCGCTGTGCAGGCTGAGGAAGCCGCCCTTGCCGCCGTTGGCCTTCAGCACGGCGATGAAATCCTCGCGGGTGTTGCAGACCGGAATCCCCTCCATGTCGATCACGGCGCCGTTATCGATGAAGCACTCCTTCACCTCGTCCAGCTTCTGCGCGTCGACGCAGTGCCAATAGCGATACTGCACCTCCTTGATCGCATTCATGTGCTCCAGCGCATAGACGCGGGATTCGAGGTCGGCGAGATTTCCGGACATAGTTTTCCCCTGAACGACGTGTTTGCGCACCGGCATAGCCAAAGGCGCGCCGGGCCGCAACGGGGATTATTTTTGTGCGGTCATCCAGGCCGTCATCCGCGCGTCCAGCATGTCCAGCGGCAAGACGCCGCCGTTCAGGATTTCGTCGTCGAAGGTGCGGATGTCGAACTTGGCACCCAGCGTCTTCCTCGCCTTCTCGCGCAGTTCCAGAATCTTGAGCTGGCCCAGCTTGTAGGCCAGGGCCTGGCCCGGCCAGGCGATATAGCGGTCGGTCTCTGCCTGGAGCGTGGGCTCGTCGACCGCGCCGGATTTACGGAAGAAATCGACTACCTTGTCGCGGCTCCAGCCCTGGGCGTGGATTCCGGTATCGACCACAAGGCGTACCGCCCGGAACAGCTCGGACGACAGGCGGCCATAGTCGCTGACCGGGTCCTGATAGAAGCCGATCTCCTTGCCCAGCTGCTCCGAATACAGCGCCCAGCCCTCAACATAGCCGGAATTGCCGCCATGCATGCGGAACTTGGGCAGGCCGGTCAGCTGCTGCGCCACCGACAGCTGCATGTGATGACCGGGAATGCCCTCGTGATAGGCGGTGGCCTCGTCATCGATCATGCTGCGACTGGCGAAGTCCGATGTCGCGACCACGATACGGCCCGGCCGTTTTCCGTCCGGCGTGCCGGTCTGGTAATGCGTCGCCATCGCCGACTGGAAATCCGGGATCGCCTCCACCGTCACGGGCGAGCCGGGGATGAAGGTGAACAGGTCGGGCAGCCTGGGCTGCATCTGGGCCAGATACTTGCGGAAATCATCCAGGATCGCCTCTGCCGAGGCGGGCTTGTATTTGGGGTTGGTCTTGACCGATTCACGGAAGGCGGCGAGGTCGGCGAAGCCTGCCCTATGCGCGATCTCAGTCATCTCCGCCTCGATCCGCTCGATCTCCTTCATGCCCAGCGCGTGGATCTGCTCGGGCGTGATGTCTGACAGCGTCGTGCGGCTGCGGATATTGTTGCGATAGCGCGCCGCCCCGCCCGGCAGGGATGTGACCGACAGGGTGGTGCGGCCATGCGGGGCATAGTCCTTGGCCACGAACTCGGCGAACTGCCGATAGGCCGGCAGCACCTCGTTGTTCACCGTGTCGGTGATCTCCTGCGTCAGGCGCTGCTTGTCGGTGTCGGCCATGTCGGCGGGGAATTTCTTCAGCGGCAGCAGGAACGGATCGGCCTTGATCACGCCCTCGCACTGCGCCGGCACCTTTTCCAGCAGGAACTTGACCGGCATCAGCTGGTCCTTCAGCCCAACCCGCATCACTGCCTCGGTCTGGGCGAAGACCCGCGGAATCTGGTGCAGCCGGGCGACGTAGTCCTCGTAATGCTTGACGCTGTCCAGCGGTACGGCCAGCGGCAGGTCGGCCAGATGGACATGCGGGCCCTGCATCTGGCTGACCGGCATCTCGTATTCCTTGAAGCCGAAATTGGCGATCCGCTGCTCAAGGATGCGCTTCATCAGGTCATGGCTCAGCCTGTCCTGCTCGCCGAACCCGTCGGTCGGAATCGCCGCCAGCCGCGCGAGGAACTCTTCGTTGACGGCATTGCCATAGGCCTCGGCGGCCAGGGATTCGTCGTCCAGCTGGTCGTTGTAGCGATAATCGCCATAGGCGGTGGCCTCTGTCGGGCTCGCCTTGAGGTCGGACTGATACTGCTCCTCGAACAGCGCGTTCTGCTGGGCCAGCCGCTGGGCGACCGGCTGTGGCTCTGCCGCGAGCGTGGGAAAAGCAATGGCCGAAGCGAGGAGGACGCTGACAAATGTGAGCCGCATGATGACCTGCCAAGTTGTTATGGCGCCGACTTTGCGCCAGCTTAATCAGTAATGATCGCCGATCCAGCCGCTTTCCTGCGCTCCCTGTTCGACGCCGCCGTCGCCGCCGCTGCTGCTGACCTGTGCGTGCCGCCGAACCTGCCGGCGCCGCCGAAGGGGCGGACGGTCGTCGTCGGCGCCGGCAAGGCCGCCGCGGCGATGGCGCGAGCGGTGGAGGCGCATTGGGCCGGGCCGCTCACCGGGCTGGTGGTGACGCGCTACGGCCACTCGGTGCCGACGCGGCATATCGCGGTGATCGAGGCCGGCCATCCGATGCCGGACGCAGCCGGGGCGGAGGCGGCGCAGCGCATTCTGGAAATGGTCCAGGGGCTTGGCCCGAACGATCTCGTCCTGGCGCTGATTTCCGGCGGCGGCTCGGCGTTGTTATCCCTGCCGGCGCCGGGCATCGCGCTGGCCGACAAGCAGGCGCTGAATAAAGCGCTGCTGAGGTCCGGCGCGCCGATCGCAGAGATCAACTGCGTCCGCAAGCATCTCTCGGCGATCAAAGGCGGCCGGCTGGCGCTGGCAGCCCATCCCGCACGGGTCGTGTCGCTGATCGTCTCCGACGTGCCTGGCGACGACCCCGCCACCGTCGCCTCCGGACCGACCGTTCCGGACGCGACCAGCCTCGCCGACGCGCGAGCGATCCTGGCGAAATACAGCATCGTCTCGCCGCCCGCCGTCGCCGCCCATCTGGACCGGCCGGAAAGCGAAACGCCCAAGCCCGGCGACCCGCGCTTCGCCCATGCCGAGAACCGGGTGATCGCCACCGCCCAAGGCTCGCTGGAGGCCGCCGCCGAAGCCGTCCGGCGGGCCGGGATCACGCCGATCCTGCTGGGCGATGACATCGAAGGTGAGGCACGCATGGTGGCCGCTGAGCAGGCCAGGCTGGCCCTGTCGCAGAACGCGCCCTGCGTCCTCATCTCCGGCGGCGAGACCAGCGTCACTGTCCGCGGTACCGGCCGCGGCGGCCGTAATGCCGAATATCTGCTGGCGCTCGCCATCGCGCTGAACGGCCATCCGGGTATCCACGCCATTGCCTGCGATACGGACGGTATCGATGGGACAGAGGACAATGCCGGCGCGCTGCTGTTCCCCGACAGCTTGGCGCGCGCGGCGGCGCTCGGTCTCGATGCTTGGGCGATGCTGGAGGACAACGATGGCTATGGCTTCTTCGGCGCGCTCGGCGACTTGGTCGTTACCGGTCCGACCCGAACCAACGTCAACGACTTCCGGGCGATTTTGGTGATGCCTGCTTGACGCTCTCCCTCGAGGGCAAGGGAATTTAAGGCAGAAGCGTAGGATGGGTAGAGCGTAGCGAAACCCATTATCAAGCGCGCCCGAGGATGGGTTTCGCTTCGCTCTACCCATCCTACGAAACTGCACTTTCTCATTCATCGCAGATGCGGAGACACCTTCACATCCAATAGCCGGACGAGCTCAGGATCCATGAACTCGTATTTGTCCGGGATATTCAGGCAGATGACCCGGGCGGATTTCAGGCTTGGTTTGAATCGGCTTTGCAGCTTCGTCCGGTGCTTTCGCTCCATGACGAAGATCACATCCGCCCATTCCACGAGATCGGGCGTCAGCGGTGTGTCGGCATCATGATCGGTGCCGGCCGATAAAACCTCGATATCCGGCCAATGTGAAAAAACCTGCTCCGCTGTCGGGCTGCGCAACTGGTTTCGGCTGCAGACGAAGAGAATGTTTTTCACAGCACATTCCGCGGCTGGCCCGCTGCGAAGGCTTCCATGTTGCCGATCAGTTGCTCGGCCAGGCGCTGCTGCGCCGGTTCGCTGGCCCAGGCGATGTGGGGGGTGACGATCAGATTGGGCAGGTCCAAGTCCAGCAGGATGTTGCCGTTCACAGGCGGCTCCTCGCTCAGCACATCGACGCCGGCGCCTCCGATCACGCCAGCCTTCAGCGCGTTGGCCAGGGCGGCCTCGTCGATCAGGGGCCCACGGGCGGTGTTGATCAGGATGGCGGTCTGCTTCATGAGGCGAAGACGTTCGGCATTGATCAGGCCGCGCGTGGCGTCGGTCAGCGGGCAATGCAGGGAGACGATGTCGCTGCGCCTCAACAGCTCGTCCAGCCCTACCAGGCCCGGGCCGGGCTTGCTGCCGGTTGCGATCACCTCCGTGCCCAGCGCCTTGGCGCGGTCGGCCAAAGCCCGGCCCAACGTACCGTAACCGACGATGCCCAAGGTCGACCCGGCAATCCCCCGGATCGGGTGGTCGAAATAGCAGAACTGGTCGATCGTCTGCCATTTTCCCCGGCGCAGGTCCCTGTCATAGGCGACCAGGCTGCGGCGCAAGGCGAAAATCAGCGCCAGCACATGCTCCGGCACGCTGTCGGTGGCGTAGTCGCGGATGTTGCACACGGTGATGCCGTGTGCCCGGCAATAGTCCTTGTCGACGCAGTCGCTGCCGGTGGCGGCCAGCGCGATCAGCTTCAGATCGGGCAATTGCGAAAGGGTGTCGGCGCGCAGCGGCACCTTGTTGATGACGGCGATGGTCGCACCCTTTAACCGATCAATTGCTTGGTTGGTTTTCGTGGTGGAATAGTCGCGCCAGTCATGCGAGAAAGCCGGCTGGCGGAGCGGCACGGAAAGTGTTGCGCGGTCGAGGAAGACGATGCTGTGCCGCACGGGGATTGTCCATTCAGTTCAGATATGAGGCTTTGATTCACGCCCGCCCCATCATAGGGTTCCCGGCGAACCGGGGCGAGCTTTCCGGGCCCAAAAATAAATAGGGGAGGAACGTGATGGTGACTGCACGCATATGCCTTGCCTCCACCCTGGCAGCCCTGGTGCTGGCGGGGTGCGCCGAGCATTCGGCGCCGGTCCAACAGGCCGCCGCGCCGGAACGGCCGAAGGTGACGGTCGATGCGGATTCCACCATCCATATCCCGCCCATCACCGTGCCGGCCTCCGGCTTCATCAGCCCCGAGGCCAAGACCCAGCTGCACGACATCATGACCCACCCCTACCCGCCGATCCCCAAGGCGGGCGATCCGATCGAGGCCTATCAGAAGGGGCGGGAGGCGCTGAACCGCGACGTCTATGCGCCGATGATCGCCCGCGACAAGGAGCTCCACCCGGTCGATCTGGGGTCGGAGACCATCGCCGGGGTCTATGCTGATGTGGTCACGCCCAAGGGCGGGATCGCGGCGAAGAACAAGAACCGCATCCTGATCAACGTCCATGGCGGCGCCTTCTATAACGGCGCGCGGACCGAGAGCCTGGTGGAGTCCATCCCGATCGCCGACCTGGGCAAGATCAAGGTCGTCAGCCTCGATTACCGTGAGGGGCCGGAATACAAATTCCCCGCCGCCAGCGAGGACGTGGCCGCCGTCTATCGCGAGCTGCTGAAGCACTACAAGCCGAAGAATATCGGCATCTATGGCTGCTCTGCCGGCGGCACGCTGACGGCCGAGGCGGTGGCTTGGTTCGAGAAGGAGAAGCTGCCGCTGCCCGGCGCCATCGGCATCTTCTGCGCCGGTGCGGTGCGCGGCACCGCCGGCGATGCCGCCTATATCGCCCCACCCTTCGCCTATGCCCAGATGCCGCCGCCGCCCGGCTATGAGGGTCAGGAGCCTGGCGGCTATTTCGCCGGCACCGACGCCAAGGACCCGCTGATCTCCCCGGCCTATTCGCTGGACGTGCTGGCCAAATTCCCGCCGACCTTGATCATGACCGCGTCGCGCGACATGGCGCTGTCGGGCGCGCTCTATACCCATACGCAACTGCTGAAGGCCGGCGCCCCGGCCGAGATCTATGTCGCCGAGGGCCTGACCCACGGCTTCATGTTCAGCCCGGACCTGCCCGAGGCTAAGGACGCGCTGAACGTCATCGTCAAATTCTTCGACCGCCACTTAGGGAAATGATCATGGCTGCTTTGGATCTGTTCGGACTGGAAGGAAAGAAGGCGCTCGTCATCGGCGGAGGCCAGGGCATGGGCGAATCGAGCGCCCGGCTGCTGGCCCAGGCCGGGTGCGACGTCGCCATCGTCGATGTCGAGGCCGACCGGTCGGAACGTGTGGCGAAGGTCGTGCGCGAACTGGGCCGCAAAGGCTATGCGATCACCGCCAATGTGCTGGCGGATGGCGGGGCCGAGGATGCGGTGGCTGAGGCCGAGCGCGTGCTGGGCGGGCTCGACGTCATGGTCTCGATCGTCGGCCAGGCCCTGTTCACGCCGCTGGTCGACATGAGCCCTGAGGACTGGGACAGCGACCAGCGCCGCAACCTGCGCTACTTCTTCGTCGCCGGGAAGGAGGTCGCCAAGTCGATGATCGCGCGCGGCGTGGGCGGATCGATGGTCTGCATCGCCTCGACCGACGGGCTGCAGGCGGCGCCCTTTCATGCCTCCTATGGTGCGGCCAAGGCCGGGCTGGTCCAGCTGGTGAAGTCTATGGCGGTCGAATGGGCGGTCCACGGCATCCGCGTCAACAGCGTGGCCCCGGGCTCGATCTCGACCCCGCGCCTGCCCGACAGCGAGAACCATCGCCAGGCGATGAAGAACAGCCTGGTGCCGATGGAGCGATCCGGCACTACAGACGATATCGGCAAGGCGGTGCTGTTCCTGGCCTCCGACATGTCGGCCTATACTACCGGCCATACGCTGATGGTCGATGGCGGCTGGATGGCCGCCAACCTGTTCGACGCCCGCAAGATGGGCATCAAGCAGAGCACCGAACATCGCCTCGCCGGCGTCGTGAAGACCAATTGAAAGTCGATCCCATGTCCGATACACCGATGGAACACATCCTTTACGAAGTCCGCGACCGGGTCGCGGTCATCACTTTGAACCGCCCCCAGCAGCGCAACGCCCAGAACAAGCAGCTGCTGGTCGAGCTCGACCGCGCCTGGGACATGGCGGCTGAGGACAAAAATGTCCGCTGCATCGTCTTGAAGGCCAACGGCCCGCATTTCTCGGCCGGCCACGACATCGCCCGCGACGAGACCTACGCCGCCAAAGTGGCGGAGGCGCTGGGCGACGTCGACACGCGCGGCCTGATGCAGCTCCACACCTGGGAGGGGAAATATTACCTCGGCTTCTGCCGCAAATGGCGGGATATCAACAAGCCGTCGATCGCCGCCGTCCAGGGCGCCTGCATCGCCGCCGGGCTGATGCTGGCCTGGCCGTGCGACATCATCATCGCCGCGGAGAACGCGAAGTTCAGCGATCCCGTCGCGCTGATGGGCATCGGCGGCGTCGAATATCATGGCCACACCTGGGAGTTCGGGGCGCGCAAGGCCAAGGAGATGCTGTTCACCGCCAGCTCCATCACGGCGGAAGAAGCGCGGCAGCTGGGCATGGTCAACAAGGTCGTGCCGCTGGAAAGCCTTGAGGACGAGGCGATGGCGATGGCCAACAAGATCGCCCAGATGCACCCCTTCGCGCTGGCTATGGCCAAGCGGGCGGTCAACCAGACCTTGGACGTCATGGGCCAATATGCCGCGCTGCAGTCTGTTTTCGACATCCACCAACTTGGCCATGGTAGCGCGCTCGCCCAGTGCGGCGAGGCCGTCGTCATGGGCCTCGACGGACTGAAGGTGGCGAACAAGTCGAATAAATAGGACCCAATGACTTACTGCGTCGGCCTCGCTCTCAAGGATGGGATGGTCCTTCTGTCGGACACGCGCACCAATGCGGGTGTCGACAACATCTCGACCTTCAACAAGATGCATGTCTTCGAGAAGAAGGGCGACCGGGTCATCGTGCTGCTGGCGGCGGGCAATCTCGCCTCCACGCAGGCGGTGGTGAACCTGCTGAACGAGGGAATCGAGATCGACGGCAGGGTCCGCACCCTGTTCACGGTGAAGACGATGTTCCGCGCCGCCGAACTGGTCGGCGCGGCCATCCGCCGGGTGTGGGAGACGGACGGCAAGTCGATGGAGGAGCATCACGTCTCCTTCGATGTGTCTTTCCTGCTGGGCGGGCAGATCAAGAACGGCAAGCTGTCGCTGTTCGAGCTCTATTCCGCCGGCAATTTCATCGAGGCGACGGCCGACACCCCCTACCTCCAGATCGGCGAGCACAAATACGGCAAGCCGATCCTGGACCGCACCGCCAAGTTCGACACCGATCTCTATGACGGGGTGAAGCTGGCGCTGGTGTCGATGGATTCGACCTTACGCTCCAATCTCTCGGTCGGCCTGCCGATCGACCTCATGGTCTATCGCAAGGACGCGCTGGAGATCGAACTCCGCCGCCGCATCACCGAGACCGACGGCTATTTCAAGATGCTGCGCGAGCGCTGGTCGGCGGCGCTGCGCGAAGCCTATCGCACCATCCCCCGTCCGGACTGGGAAGCGGAGAAATCCGGCTGAAAACCGCCGGTCGTTTGGGACGGAGAGTCAAAAGAAATGGGACGCTGGGGCAACGAGCCCCGGCATGCGAACGCTAGACTGGGCGCGCCGTCGCCCGCCATGCGCACAGGCAGGGACCGGCTTTCCGCCAACTAGACCGGGCGAGCCGCATCGTGCCGACCTCACAATTCGATTTCTATTCGGCTGGCGGGATCTATCTCAGCCCCGCCTACTATACGAACCCGCTCACGATCACCAATACCGGCACGATCAACGAGCAGTACGGCGGCAACGGCATCCTGGCCACGCAGGATTGGACGATCCAGAATGCCGGCGTCGTTTACGGCAGCAACGACGGCATTCGGCTTCAATCGACCGGCAGCATCGGCAATACCGGCACCATCACCGGTGGCGCGTTCGGGATTTTCTTCACCTCGTACGAAGGCAGGGTGGATAATTCCGGCGTGATCCAAGGGACCAGCCCCGACGGCGTTGCCTTCGGGGCCGCGCTTTACGGCGGCGGCGACTTCATCAACGAAGCCGGCGGGACGGTCTCATACGATGGCTTCGGCGTGGTGGTGCGCGGCACATACGGCACCATCGACAATTCCGGGCTGATCTACGGCCATATCCAAGCGATCTATATGGGCGCCACGAACAGCCTGCTGATCGACCATCCGGGCGCCGTGTTCCAGGGCGCCGTCGTGGCCAGCGGTACTTCGACAAGCGCGATCGAGCTGGCCGCTGGCGCCCAAGTCGGCACGCTCACCGGCGTGGGCAGCCAATTTACCGGCTTCGGCACGATCGCGGTCGATAGCGGCGCGACCTGGTATATCGCCCCGATCTCATCGTCCGAGACCGTCAAGAACGCGGGCACGATCGGGCACGGATCGACCTACGGGCTCGAG
>Ga0105238_10004559_pt1 | contig 13708 bp, 8 predicted proteins | sample KBSC34metaG_FD_81526 | JGI IMG/M metagenome (GOLD analysis project Ga0105238, IMG submission 81526) | Corn rhizosphere microbial communities from Kellogg Biological Station, Michigan, USA - KBS C3-4 metaG | ecosystem: Host-associated > Plants > Roots > Rhizosphere > Soil | place: Michigan, USA... | reverse complement strand
AGCATCCAGCGGAAATCGACGCGCTGGTAGATCCGGCTCGCAAGTCGCACGACTTCCGGATCGTCACGAAAACACTGGCGGACCGTAAGAACACCCGCGAGCAGCAAAGCAGTATCAATCGACGAGACCTCGCTGTTCCAACGTCGCTCACCAGTCTTCGCGTTGAGCCAGTGATAGAACCAACCGTGCTGCTGATAGGCGCGCGAATCGAAGAAGCGCAAGGTGTTGAGAGCGCGCTCCTGTGCCTGTGATTTTGCCACCCAATTTCGATCGGCGGCGATGCAGAGCGATGTCAGACCGAACCCAGTGGCAGCAATGCTGGCGACGTTCTGATGATCGGCGTCCAACGGTTTACCGTCCATACGCGCGCGGTCGGGCACTAGGCCTGTGTTTGGATCAGCTTGTTGCCAGAAGTATTGAAATGAGCGGCGCTGAAGATCGTCGAGGAACTGCGCCTCGATGCTGGCACAAAGAAGGATTAGCCACAAAACGGCACATAAAGCACAAAAGAATTGTTTTGTGATTTGAGTGCCGCTATTTGGCTTGAACATTTAGTTTGGGGCTACATCAAACTTGGCTTCAATCACGTCGACTGAGTTAGAGCCAACCATCACGCGGAACTCGCCGGGTTCGACGACGTAGCGCATCTCACGATTCCAGAATCCGAGGTGTTCGGGGCCTAAGACAAACTCAACTTTTTTCTTCTCGCCGGGCTGCAGAGAGATGCGCTGAAAACCTTTTAGCTCCTTGACCGGGCGCGTCATCGTGGCTACAAGATCGCGAATGTAGAGTTGGACCACTTCATCACCTGCTCGACGTCCCGTATTTTCAACGTCCACGGTCACGGTTACTCTTCCAGACGCATTAATGCGCGGCGCGCTGAGTTGCAGATTCGAGATCTTGAACGTGGTGTAGCTCAGCCCGTAGCCAAACGGATAGAGCGGCGTCCAGGGCGCGTCGTAGTATTTCGATGTGTACCGGTTCTCAGCTTCAGGTGGGCGACCGGTGTTCATGTGGTTGTAGTAAATCGGAACCTGGCCCACCGTCCGTGGGAAAGTCACCGGAAGCTTCGCTCCCGGATTCACATCGCCAAACAGAATGTCGGCAATAGCATTGCCCGATTCGCTGCCACCAAACCACGACTCGAGAATCGCTGGAGCGTTGTTCACGATCCAGCCGACCGAAAGCGGGCGTCCGTTCACAAGTACCACGATCGTCGGCTTTCCCGTTGCATGAATCGCCTGCACGAGTTCCATCTGGCGGCCGGGAAGATCCAGCGTGGAACGCGAAGCAGCTTCGCCAGTCATGTCATGCGTCTCGCCGACAAACACCACCGCAACATCAGCCTGCTTGGCGATATTGACTGCCTGCTCAAAGCCGGCCGTCGAATCGTCTTTGACTTCGCAACCCTTCGCGTAAAGTACCATCGTTTGCGGCGACACCTTCGCCTTGATTCCAGCGAGAGGGGTGACCGTGTTTTCTTCCTTACCATCACCGGACCACCAGCCGAGCGGTACGCGTCGATCATCGGCGAGCGGTCCGATCACTGCGATTGATCCGATGTTTTTATTCAGCGGCAACGTCTCGCGCTCGTTCTTCAGCAGGACCATCGAACGTCCCGCGATTTCGCGAGCGAGACGAATACTCTCCGGCCTCAACAACGCATTCGGCTCACGTGCTTCGTCGGTGTAGGGATGATCGAAGAGGCCGAGACGAAACTTGATCCGTAGAATTCGCCGGACTGCCTCGTCGATCGTTGCCTGTGTGATCTTGTTCTGCTTCAGAAGCTGCGGGCCAAACTGATTATAGCTGCGGCTCACCATCTCCATCTCAACACCGGCATTGAGCGCTAACGCCGCGGCCTGTTCTTCATTACCGGCGATGCCGTGATTGATCAGCTCTTTGACGGCGGTGTAGTCACTGACAACAAAACCATCAAACTTCCATTCCTGTCGCAGCACCTTCGTCAACGTAAACCCATTCGCCGTTGCAGGCACACCGTTGATTGCATTGAACGAGCTCATCAGAGTTCCGACGCCTGCATCGACTGCGGCTTTGAAGGGTGGAAAATAAATCTCGCGCAGAGTGTTTTCGGAGAGGTCAGTCGTGTTGTAGTCGCGACCGCCTTCTGCGTTGCCGTACGCAACCCAGTGTTTCGCACAGGCGAGTATCTTATCCGCCGCGCCGTAGTCGTCGCCCTGGAATCCGCGCACGCGTGCGCGAGCGAATGCTGCGCCGAGAAACGGATCCTCACCGGCACCTTCCGTGATTCGTCCCCAACGCGGGTCGCGTGCGATATCGACCATCGGAGCGAAGGTCCAACGCAGTCCGACGTTGTTTGCTTCCTGCGCCGCAACGGCCGCAGAACGCTGGGCCAGTGCCGGATCAAAACTGCTCGCTTCACCGAGTGGGATTGGAAAAATCGTGCGATAACCATGAATCACATCGAAGCCAAAGAGAACCGGAATCTTCAGGCGCGACTCATTCATCGCGACTCGCTGCACCTGGTTTGTGCGTGCGGCGCCACGAACGCCGAGCGTCGAACCCAGCAGACCCTTGCGAATCATGTCGAGATGTTCCGGACGAAAGTTGCCATTGCCTTCGCCGTCGAGCTGTTGAAGTTGTCCCAGCTTTTCTTCAAGCGTCATCCGCGCGAGCAGTTCGTTGACTCGTTGCTCGACGTTGGGAGCGCGCTGTGAATGTGTCGGAGAAGTCGAAAAGAGAAGAGAAGTGAGAACAAACAGCAGTAACGCTGCAAGCCGAATGGGTTGCTTCATATTGTCCACAGATTCCACAGATTACACAGAAGGATTTATCTGTGTAATCTGTGGATAGTCCTACTTTAGAAATTGAATCGCGCCTGGAATTCTACTACACGTCCGGCCAGCGCATTTTTCGCGCGCCCGAAGTTTATGTCGTCGACGTTCGGCGAGAAAAAGCCAAATGGCGCGAGATTCAAGTTGTTAAAGATGTTGAAGAAGTTTGCCTTAACTTCCAGATTCGACCCTTCACCAAAAAATGCGGGCATTCCGGTCCGCTTACCGAGGCTCATGTCTACGGAAAAGTATTTTGGACCACGGAATGAGTTCCGACCGATGCCGGGCAATAACGATCCGTTTGGATTATTCGGATCGAAGTACTTCAGCCCGCCGCCCGGGAAATTTCCACCCGGTCTTGTAAACGCTTCGTTGCTGGTATCGTCAAGCGCACCGCCAAAGTATCGCGGCGGCCGCGATGGACAGACAAAGTTGTTGGAGTTCGCGGAGCGCACGCACTGGCCGGTGTGCGGAGTCCACGGAAAACCAGTATGAGCGGTCAGGATGCCGTCGATCTGCCAACCGCCAAACGCTTTACCGACGAAGTCGTGGCGGCCGCGGAGAAATGGCAGATCCCACAAGCCCGAAATGTTCAGATTGTGTCTGACGTCAAAATCGGATGGACCCCGCTCCTGACGTAGGTCCTGGGGAAACGTCTGGTTAGTCTCCGCACCAGGACCTTCGTTTGAAAGCGTATCAATGCTCTTGGACCAACGGTAGAGAACGTCAAACTGAAAACCCTGCGAGAACCGACGTGTCATACGGGCATTCATCCCGTTGTAGTTTGAATTCACGTCCGGTGTCGGAATGAATACTGCGAAGGCGAAGAAGTTCGCCGGAATCACAGGCTGGACGAGGTTTTGATTAACGAGACGAATTAGCTTGTGAGTCGAACTTCCCTGATACCCAAGTGTGCCGACAAGACCCCACGGAAGTGTGTACTGAAAATCCAATGAATATGCATAAGCATAGGCCGTGGGAACATCAGGCAGAGTGCCGTAAATTTCAACAGTGCGATTCGGAGGCGTGCCTGTTACGGGATCAATGCCGACTGCAAGCGCCGGGTTTGCAGGATAACTAAACGGTGAATTACTGCTACCCAACGCATAAAGAATCTGGCCGCCGGCAAAAGGAGAACCAAAATCAGTGGCTGCTGTGCCGCAACAAATCGAGTAACGAGCAAAGAACGGTGGATTGCCACGCGTGTTTGAAAAGACTACTTCCGGAATGCGGTTGTAATAGATTCCCGCGCCGCCGCGAATGACGAGTTTGTCTTCAAGATTGTGATATTTCGGACTGTAGGCAAAGCCTAAGCGTGGCGCGAAGTTATTCTTGTCCGCATTGTAGAGTTGGCTCGTCGGTTCAACCCGCGAACCCGCCAAACCACCGTTTGGTCCAAAGATAAAGTTTGCGACCTTGTCGTCCTGCTCTTTCAGGACTCCGAAATACTCGTAGCGAAGACCGATTTGCAACGACAGGTTCGGCTTCGCTTTCCAGTCGTCACCGAAGAAGAAACCGTAACTGTTCGAGCGGAAGTGTCGCTGTGCGTCTGCTGGTCCACCCGTCTGCGGATCTGCGTTGATCTGATAAAACAGCGGCGTATCGTTGGCGAAATTAAAGAGACTCGCGAAAGTGTAAAGCGGACGCGAAGCGCCGTTCAGGTTATTGTCATTGAACTCGCGTCGAAACTCGCCACCAAATTTGAACCCATGAGTACCGTGAACCTTGCTGACCACGTCACGAAACTCCATCGTCTTCTCCGAGAAGTCGCCCGGTGTCGTTTCAGACTGGTTAGCGCCGAAGCGAATACGGCTGCCGTCGCGCAACAGGCTCTCGATCTCGACGCGCGGAATGCCGAAGTTGGTATTAGTGGAAGACTCAAGTTCGTTGAAAGCAAACTTCGTTAAGTTGAAGCGGGCCTCGTTTAGCAGACTCGGAGAAAACGTGCGGTTATAGAGCACTGTGAAAGCCGTATTGTGTGGCTCAGTGGTGATGTCGGCCTGCGGACGCGCATCGCCGCCGGTATCGCTGCCGATAAAAAAGCCGCGCGTGAGATACGTGCTGAAAGTTATTTGATTGAGGGAGTTTGGTGAAACGTCGAAACGTGCGTTGTATTGCTTAGGCCTGTTGGTTGTGGGAGCTGCGATGATTACTTTTTGAATGTCAGGGATTCCGTCCAGACCGCCGCCGCCAAGATTTGAAAAGGGCACGTATTGGCCCAAAGCGCCGCTAGGTGAGCCGACGTCGAGTCCGCCGCCAACAACCTGACAGGGAATGCCGCCGTTAATGTCCGCGCAGGATGGTGTCAGCACAGCGCTAAAGCGCGGGTTAATGCCGTCGCTGGCTAATATTCTCGCGCTAATTCCACCCGGTCGCGCATTGATGACTGTTTGCCGGAATTGTGGCGTCTCGACATAAGCAGTCGTCGGCGTGGTTGAGTTTTCACGAAGCGCTTCGTAAGACAAGAAGAAGAACGCGCGATCGCGAAGGTTGTAAGTCGCTGGACCATTACCTTCGCCAAACCGCGGCAAAACGACTGGGCCGCCAAGGCTGCCGCCAAACTGGCGGAAGAACCGCTCGACTCGTTCCGTGCGGCCCCGACCAAAATCGTTTGGATACTTATTGAACGCGTTGAGCTTCGGACTGTCGTACTTTAGAAACGCGCTGCCATGGAAATCATTGGTTCCATTCTGTGAGACGACTTTGATCTGCGCGCCGGAGTTGCGACCGTCTTCCGCTGAATAAGTCGTTGACGAAACCTGAATCTCCTTTACGGATTCCTGGTTTGGTGTGACGACAGCGGCGCCACCGTGACTGAGACTGTTGACGCTCACGCCATCGATCTGAAAATTGTTCGCGGAGACGCGTTGGCCGTTGGCGCTAATCTGCGGCTGGTTCTCCGCCTGAAAGATCGAGTTACTCGAGCCGCCGGGACCAGGGGAATTCGGAAGTGCGGAAGAGGTTCCGTTGGCTGACCGCGACGCATCACCAAAGACGCCGGGCGTCAGCCGGATCAGCTCGTACGGATCACGACCGGCCTGCGGCAGTCTTTTCACCTCGGTGGTGGTGATTCCTTTTGCGACGTTTGCGTTTTCAGTCTGCAGTTCCGCGGCAGCCTCGTCGCTGATGACTACCGTGGCAGTGACCTCACCAATCTCGAGGATCACATCGACGCCCTGAATCACCTCGGCGCTCACAGCAAGGTTTTCCGCGATGCTCTTCTTGTAACCGGCCTTCTCGACCGTTAACTCGTATTTGCCGGGAGCGAGGCCCGTGATGCGATAGAAGCCCTCGGCATTGGATGTGACTTCCTGAGTCTTTCCAGTTTCCGTATCTTTAAGCACAACCTTCGCGTCGGGCACGAGGGCGCCGGCAGAGTCGGAGATCGTGCCCTGGACACCGGCCCGAAACTGGGCGTGAGCCGTAATCACTACGCATAAAATGAAAATACCGCACAGCAACGTACGGGCTAGACTGTAGGTAGTTCGCGACATTGCAAGGCCCCCTCCCGGGCCAAAGTTTCGTGCCAAGCTTTCGCAAAGAATTGGGGAATGTACGTCGGGGGAGACCGGTAATGCCGAACCTGGACCATCCGAAAATACAACGGCGGAGGTATTTTAGCTATGCAAACCTTTTCACGAAAGTGTTCTTTTTGTCGCGGTGATTTGACGGCGTGTTGACACTTCAGAAGAATCGACGTGTTTATGGAACAAAGTTCAAAGTGGCTTGAGCCGCCGGACTCGCTCTCGCTCGAAGCGGGACAGGTACACGTCTGGCGAATTAGCCTCGATCAGGAAGAGCAGTTATTGGATGGGTTTCGACGAACACTGGCGCTGGAAGAACTCGATCGGGCCAGGCGCTTTCGCTTTGAACGACTTCAGAAGCATTTCGTTGCGGGCCGCGGGTTTCTGCGGAATGTGCTCGCGCGATATCTGTCGGCAAAACCGGAAGAGCTGAGGTTCGCTTACAACGCCTACGGCAAACCGGCGTTGGCAGGTGAGGAGAGTTTGCAGTTCAACATGTCGCATTCGCATGAGATCGCGCTCGTGGCAGTGACTCGTGACGCGGCGGTGGGCGTCGATGTCGAGCACATTCGCGCAGACTTCGCGAGTGACGAGATTGCAAGGCGCTTCTTTTCGCGTGTGGAAGTGGAGACGTTTAATTCGTTGGCAAAGGAAGAGCAGGTGGCAGCCTTCTTTCGATGCTGGACGCGGAAGGAAGCCTATATCAAAGCGATTGGAAAAGGATTGTCGCAACCGCTCGACGGTTTTGATGTGACGCTCGCGCCTGCGGATCCAGCGGCGTTGTTGCGTCCAGGTGATGAAGACACGGCGACGTGGTCCTTCAGTGATATAGACGTCGGCCCAGCCTACGCCTCTGCGCTGCTGGTCGAAGGCTCAGTTTCCGACATCGCATTATGGGATACGTCGCTATAACGCCGAAGGCGTTCGCTAACCTTAGCCCAGAGTTGGAGCGAAGCGACAACCCTGGGTATAAATTTCAAATAGCGAGTTAACCCTGAAAAGGGTTCCTCTCAAGGCAAACCCTTCCAGGGTTCAATGCATTTTATATCGCTCACCCAGGGTTCTCGCTGCGCTCGAATCCTGGGCTCAAATTAGCGAACGCCTTCGGCGTTAAGTTCAGACTTGACTCTGTACCCGGCTACAGGGTTTAGAATAGCGTCTATGAAGTTATTGAAGATTGGCGAAGTCGCGAAGGCGAGCGGGGTCGGGATTGAGACGCTGAGGTTTTATGAGCGCAGTGGCTTGTTAGGCCGGCCGGCACGCACGCAAAGCGGATACAGGCTTTACGACGCCGAGATACTCACGCGCCTCGATTTCGTCAAGCGCGCACAGGTGCTCGGTTTCTCACTTCAGGAAATCAAACAGATCATTGCCGACAAGCAGGCCGGTCGCAGTCCATGTCGCGAAGTGCGCGAGATTGTGCGCCAGCGTCTCGACGAGCTCGACGAAAAAATGAGAGAGATGCGTCGCTATCGCAGAGAGTTGGGAGCGGCCCTCGCTCGTTGGGAAGAAACAGGCGAACTCGACGGACATGTTTGCGGGCTGATCGAAGGAGCTGAAGTCGAGCACACGAATCCGATGCAACATCAGCTACGCAGTTCGGCAAAACGAAAGAACGCAAGGAAATGAATCACGCTCCAACTCACGCAATGCATCCGGCGTCGTCAGCTTCGGCTGCCGTCGATCCGGTCTGTGGAATGAAGGTAGATCCCGATAACGCGGCGGGCTCGTTCGAGTATCAAGGTAAGACTTACTACTTTTGCAGCACGCATTGCCTGCATCGTTTCCGCGAGCATCCCGAAAGCTTCCTCAACCCGGTTCCGCAGGCACCGATCGGAATCACCCGACAACCGAAGCCAGTCGCACGAGATCAGAAATATACCTGCCCGATGCACCCGGAAATCGTGCGTGATGGTCCGGGTAGTTGTCCGATCTGTGGCATGGCTCTCGAGCCCCTCACGGTTTCTCTCGATCAGGAAGAAAACCCTGAACTCGTGGACATGACGAGGCGATTTTTAATTGCGGCGGTCCTGACGATCCCGGTGTTCGCGTTGGGTATGAGTGACTTGATCCCAGGTCAGCCGTTGCAGCAATTGGTATCAATGCGCACGCTGCAATGGGTGCAACTAATACTCGCGACGCCGGTGGTGTTGTGGTGTGGCTGGCCGTTCTTTGTGCGTGCGTGGGAATCCATCGTGCATCGCAGTTTGAATATGTTCACGCTGATTGGGCTCGGGGTTGCGGTCGGCTACCTGTTCAGTGTGATTGCCGTTGTTCTGCCTGGTGTGTTTCCGCACTCGTTTCGGCATGCTGACGGTAATGTACCCGTTTACTTTGAAGCGGCTGCGGTGATCGTCACACTTGTACTGTTGGGCCAGGTTCTCGAGCTGCGTGCGCGCAGTCAGACTGGTACGGCGATACGGGAACTGCTCGGACTAGCTCCGAAGACTGCGCGTCGCATCAGCCAAAACGGACAGGAGGAAGACATTCCCCTCGAGCACGTCAGCGTTGGTGATCGCTTGCGTGTTCGTCCGGGTGAAAGAGTTCCGGTTGATGGCGTCGTGCTCGACGGCTCGAGTGCGGTGGATGAATCGATGATCACGGGAGAACCGATTCCAGTGGAGAAACACTCCGGGGATCGAGTGGTAGGCGCCACGATCAACGGCACGGGGTCATTTGTGATGCGTGCCGAGCGTGTGGGTTCCGAAACGCTGCTGGCGCAGATTGTTCAGATGGTGGCTGACGCGCAAAGGAGTCGTGCGCCGATACAGCGATTGGCCGATGTGGTTTCGGGGTATTTCGTGCCCGCGGTAGTGATCGTTGCGGTACTCACGTTCGTCGTGTGGAGTGTCTGGGGTCCGGAGCCGCGGATGGCCTATGGATTGGTGAACGCCGTGGCAGTTTTAATCATTGCGTGTCCGTGTGCGCTGGGGCTCGCGACACCGATGTCGATCATGGTCGCAACCGGGAAGGCGGCGCAGAACGGTGTGCTTTTCAGAAACGCCGAAGCAATCGAAGTCATGCGCAAGGTCGATACTCTTGTCGTAGACAAAACCGGAACGTTGACTGAAGGCAAACCAAAACTGGAGAGCGTAATTGTAAACGGATCGATCGATGAGCAGATGCTCTTACGGCTGGTCGCCAGTCTGGAAAAGAGCAGCGAGCATCCACTCGCGTCGGCGATCGTAGCGGGCGCACGTGATCGTGGTGTCGATGTGATTGAAGCAAAGCGTTTCCAGTCCATCACCGGCAAAGGAGTCAAGGGCGACGTTGATGGTCACCTCGTCGCCGTTGGCAATCAATCGTTACTCGAGAACTTTGACGCAGGTGAGCTGACGGCGAAGGCAGAAACTTTACGCGCCAATGGCCAGACAATCATGTTCGTGATCGTCGACCAAAAGCCGGTTGGTTTGTTAGGTGTCGCCGATCCAATCAAGGAAACTACTCCCGACGCAGTCAAACAACTACACGCCGAAGGCATTCGTATCGTGATGCTCACCGGCGACAGCCGCACGACTGCCGAAGCTGTTGCACGCAAGTTGGGAATCGATGAAGTAGTCGCGGAAGTTTTGCCGGATCAGAAAGCTGATGTGGTGAAGAAGTTTCAGGAGGCGGGCCGCGTAGTCGCGATGGCGGGTGACGGAATCAACGATGCGCCGGCACTCGCGCTCGCTCATGTCGGCATCGCAATGGGGACAGGCACAGACGTGGCAATGAAGAGTGCAGACGTGACGCTGGTAAAAGGCGACCTGCGCGGAATCGTTCGCGCGCGTGCCCTAAGTCGCGCCACAATGGGGAACATCAAACAGAACCTCTTCTTCGCATTTATTTACAACTCGCTTGGTGTGCCGATCGCCGCAGGTATTTTATATCCCTTCTTCGGAATACTCTTGAGCCCGATGATCGCTGCGGCCGCGATGAGTTTTAGCTCTGTCTCTGTAATCGGGAACGCCTTACGTCTCAGACGAATTTAGCCACAGATAACATGGATCGAAATCCGGATTTAAAATCAGTGTAATCTGTGGCTCATTAACTTGTTGCCTGACGCAGTGAACATTACTCCAAGCACTTCGTCCGTTACGAAGCGTTCATCGAGATCTGAAAGCCGCACTTCACGATCGGTTCTGCCGTTGTTGATATTCACGCCCGCAAGACCATTTCCATGATCGAGTTCGGTATAGAAATACATCCACTGGCCGCGCAGTTCTGCGAGTCGTTCTCGATGCCAGAGAAAACGCGAGAGACGGTCTAGCTGTCGCGGTGCATCGATCCGCTTAGCGATGCCATATTTTTGGAACCATGGTGTCCGGCGATTCCGAGTTGCCAATGTCGCCAGTCCCTGCAAGGAAAACGCCGATCGAATCGTCATCGCCGGACCACTAAAACGGAAGTAGAGCGAAGCCGCGCGAGCGGCAATAGCTGCGACGGTTCGAAAGACTCCGCGACCCGGCGGTGTGTGTCTTGCGCGCCAGAGTTGGCGCTCACTCACCGCATCGAATGCGACAATCTCTGACTGTCCGCCAATCACCACGTCACCACGCTCATTCAGCAAGCCAAACGAAGCTCGCTCAATCTTGTGTGGGACGTGATTGATTCTCTTGCCATTAAGCGCGTCGAGTAGAATCAGGTCGTCACGATCCGCAACCGCGATCGTATTTCGATTAGGAAAAAGAAGGTTTGTAATACCTTTATCGGCGCCTTTATACCGCCAGAGAACCTTCCCATTGCTGACGTCGATCGCGCTCACGCCATACGGGCCCCGTTCAACTGTCTCGCCGTCCTTCAGCCGCGTGAATTGTCCGCCGGTTCTTACGAAAAGAGTGTTGCCAGAAAGAAACATCTCCGGCGTGAGACCGAGATCTTTCGCTTCCCACTTTGTATCACCGGTCTGTCGTGAGATCGCTCTGACGTGACCGCGCCCAGAGACGTAAATAAAATCGCTGCTGAAGATCGGTTCAGCCTCCGTGAGCGCGAGACCTTCTTCATTGACACGGTACTTCTCACGCAAACGTTCCTTGCCGCTTCGCGCGTCGAATGAAGTGACACCTTCGTAGAACACATAAAGCCGGCCATCGACAAATGCTGGCGGGTAATAGTTGTCGAGCGTGTAGTCAACCTCTTTGCCGTCATCGTCAGGCCAGCGCGCCGGCATCATTTCCACTTCGCCGATTTCATACTTCCAGAGCTGATCGCCAGTGGCGAGATCCAAAACGTGCAAGAGTGGATGACGTTTGAAACCATCGCGCGCGCGATTCTTTGCGTCTTTCACGAGTACGACTGCGAGCATGTTCGAGGTCGGATCGACGGAGATCTGCATCACCGCCCCTTTGATCTTGTCGCTGCGCCAGATCGAGTCGCCCGTAAAAACATCAACAGCCTCGACACGTGCTTTGTCGCCTTTTTCAAGACTCAACAAGACGAGATCTGTGCCGGGAACAGGCGCCACATCGGTTTCGTCGAGCGACGTGTCCTTGCGACGCCAGAGAGTTTCGCCTGTCGAAGCGTCGATGGCGTAGAGCGACTTTTCCGTGCCGGCTAAGACGAGGCCCATCTCTGTCGGCTGGTAGAAGCGAATGTCTTTGTCGAGTTTTGCTGTCCACGACTGTGCAAAAGCGGGAAGGGAAGAGAGCAGAAACAACAACCAGAAAAGAACGAGGGTACGACTTAACTTCATGCGACTAGGATAACCCAGATCTGTTATGCTTTGCCGCGAAATGGTGAGGTTTCTCGCAACGTGTTTGCTTCTTTTGACGGCGACTTTAGTGTCAGCGCAGTCGATCGATCCAAACGCGCCATCGCCGGTGCGCAGCAGTACGGTGAGCGGCAACATCGCTGCGCGCGATCTCGGTGATTCACGACTAACCGATCATTACTATGCGTTTACGGGCGTGCCCGGCGATCTGCTGATCACGATTCAGAGCCAGAATCTCAACGGCGACGTCGACGTCTTTACAGTCGGTTCGTTACGGCCACTTCTCAAGCTGACGCTTTACGCCGAGGTCACAAACCCGGTTACAAAAAGCATCTATCTTCGCCAGCGACAGGATCTCATTCTGCGTGTTGAAGCGCGTAGTCCGAATGATGACGAGGGAACGTATCGATTGTCTTTCGGCGGCTCGTTTCAGCCCGTAGTCGGTGGCCCTGAAATCACGGAAGCAGAGACGCCTTCGACGGCTGCGACGGAACCAGGTCGCAGGACCGGCAAGCGCGTTTCGTCAGTCGGCGCGAGACTTCCCGAACCCGAACCTACACCAGTAACAGAAGTGGCTGCTGCGCCGACACCTGAGCCCACACCAGAACCGACGCCCGAAGCAAAACCGGTCGAGACGCCGAAGGAAACGGCGGAAAAATCTTCAGAGACTACGGCTGAAAAACCTGCCACCACTCGAACCACGCGTGGTCGTAGACCCGTAGTCCGACGTCCAGCGCCGGCGCCGAAGGTTCGAGAAACACCGACGGCAAAGGTTGAAGAGCCGAAGCCAAAGCCTCCAGCCGAACCCGAACCTGAAATCGGGCCACGCCTCGTCATCGAGACGAATGATGGAACGTTGATTAATCGATCGATGAGTACGGTAAAACGTGTGACGGTTGAGAATGGTCAGGTCGTCGTGGTTGGTAAGGACGGAAAGATCGATCGGATATTGCTAATGAACGTTGTCCGCATGTCGATCTCACCATAAAGCTATCCACAGATTACGCAGATTATCTGTGTAATCTGTGGATTACTTTCCTGCTTTCAAACTCGCCAGCTTGTTCTTGAAGTTCGGTAGATCCTCGGCATTCGGATCGACCTTTTCGAGATTTGCGATCGCATCTTCCGCCGCTTTGGCGTCGCCTTTTTCGAGAGTTGTGGCAGCGAGGCCGGCAAGCACCATCACGTCGTCAGACTTCATCTTCAGTGCCGCGCGATACCATTTCTCCGCCTGGTCGTAATGTCCTGCGTCCAGGTTTACTAACCCGAGCGTGACGACAGTTTGATAGTCAGTGGGCTTAAGTTGATTCGCCTTGAGCAGGTACTCGATCGACTGATCGTAGCGTTGAATCTGATAGTAGAGCTGGGCCGCTTTGATCTGTGCGTCAAAATTCTTTGGTTCGTTGCGCGCTTTTTCGAGCGACGCGGTGACTTCCTGTCGCATCGCTTCCGGATTCGGAGCGTTCTGTGCACCCACCGGCGGATGATCTGCGGGCAGCGCCTGCGAGCCTGCAGTCGCCTGTTGCATTGCCTGCTTCTGGCTCATGGAGCTGGCAAACATGAAGCCGACGATAAATCCCAGCAGAATTCCGATGATTGCGAAAAGAAGATTTTCTCTCGTCATGACTTATCTGTTTGCTACTCAACTCCCGGAGAGCGTCTTTGCTTCGTTGATT
>Ga0105238_10004557_pt1 | contig 13713 bp, 14 predicted proteins | sample KBSC34metaG_FD_81526 | JGI IMG/M metagenome (GOLD analysis project Ga0105238, IMG submission 81526) | Corn rhizosphere microbial communities from Kellogg Biological Station, Michigan, USA - KBS C3-4 metaG | ecosystem: Host-associated > Plants > Roots > Rhizosphere > Soil | place: Michigan, USA... | reverse complement strand
ATCCTGACGCACTCGGGCGACGACGTAAAGCCCAACACGGTCATGCTGGTGCTCACTAATCCGCAAATGGAAGCCGATGCCGTCGATTACGAATGGCAGACCAAACAAGCGGAAGCGAACCTCACTGATCTGCGCGTCAAATTGCAGAGCCAGGCCTTCGATCAGCAATCCGCCGTCTCTACGGCGCAAGGCGAGCTCAAGCAGGCCGACATCAACCGCGATAAAGAAGAGCAGTTGTTCAAGGCGCAATTGGAACCCGAGATCAACATGCGTCTGGCGGTGGCCAAATGGGAACAGGCGGACGCCCGCTTCAAGATGGAGAAGCAGAAACTCGACATCTTTAAGGAGTCCGTGCAGGCGCAGATCGATTCGCAGAAGGTCCAAGTAGAGAAGCTGCGCGCCACCTACAAGCTGAAAAAGAGACAACTGGATGAGCTCACCATCCGCGCCGGCATCCTCGGCCGCATGCAGGAGATGACCCTGCAAGTGGGACAGCGCGTGAAACCCGGCGACGTGCTGGCGAAAGTCGCGCAGCCCAGAAAGCTGATGGCTCGCCTACAGATCCCCGAAACGCAAGCTAAAGACATCCTGCTAGGCCAGCAGGCGCAGATCGACACCCGCAACGGAATCGTCCGCGCTCACGTAATCCGCATCGATGCGTCTATCGTGAACGGAACCCGAACTGTGGATTGCAAACTGGACGGTACATTACCGAAAGGCGCAGTGCCCGATCTGAGTGTCGACGGAACCATCGAAATCGAGCGCCTAGCCGACGTCCTGTATGTGGGCCGCCCCGTGTTCGCGCAACCCGGCAGCCCCGGCACCTTGTTCCGCATCGACGCCGATGGCAAAGGAGCCGAACGCGTCCCCGTGCGCTTCGGACGCGCGTCAGTAAACGCCATCGAAATCGCCGAAGGTTTGAAGGCGGGCGACCGCGTGATCCTGTCCGACATGGCCGCCCAGGAACAAACCGCGCGTGTGCGCTTGAACTAAAAAGAGACCGTCATGCCCGAATCACTCATTCATCTGGAGAGCGTCACCAAAGTCTTCGTAACCGACGAAGTAGAAACCCACGCCCTATCCGGCATCCAAATGGACATCCATAAGGGTGAGTACGTCTCCATCTCCGGCCCCTCCGGCTGCGGAAAGTCCACGCTACTGGCGATTCTAGGTTTGCTAGACACTCCCTCCGACGGAACGTACGTACTCAACAACCGCCCCGTGCAAGGCCTGAAATTAGCTGAGCGCGCCCGCATCCGCAACCGCGAGATCGGGTTCATCTTCCAGGCATTCAACCTGATCGGCGATCTGACGGTGTATGAAAACGTCGAGCTCCCGCTCACCTATCGCGGCATGCCCGGCGACGAGCGCAAACGCAAAGTCCAGGCCGCTCTCGAACGCGTAGGCATGGCACACCGCATGAAGCATTATCCGTCGCAGCTTTCCGGAGGTCAGCAGCAGCGCGTGGCCGTGGCGCGCGCCCTGGCCGGAGACCCTTCGATTCTGCTGGCCGACGAACCCACCGGCAACCTCGACTCGGCCAATGGCGAGCAAGTGATGGATCTACTGCGCGAGCTGCACCAAGCTGGCGCCACCATCTGCATGGTGACCCACGATCCGCGCTACGCCACATACGCCGATCGCTCCATCCACCTGTTTGACGGCCGCCTGGTGACGGACAACCTCCAAAAAGCGTAAAATTTGGTGTGCAGCCGACATTGGCAGTACCGGCGACATCCGCGACCGCGCCCCTGAAAGCAGCCTCCAAGGACAACACCGCCGAAGGACTGCGCGGCCTGACCGCGATCACCGTTTTCCTGGCTCACTTCTTCGTCGCGTTCTTCCCACGCGGCTTCGATTACCTTTACCCCGGCCTGCAAACTTCGCCCGCCACCGACGCCACCATCGAAAAAATCCTGCGAATGCCGTTCATCTCCATACTCTGGAACGGCAATTTCGTGTGCATCTTTTTCGTGCTCAGCGGCTACGTTCTGTCGCGCCCGTATTATTTCGGGAACCGCCTGGAGACGCTCCGCGACCGCCACTTGAAGCGTTATCTGCGGCTGAGCATCCCCATCGCCGCATCCGTTTTCATCGGCTACTTCATGATGAAATACGGCCTGCTATTGAATCACGCCGGCGCCGCAGTCTCGCATTCTGACTGGCTCAACAGCTACTTTTCCTTTATCCCGACCTTCCCCGACGCCCTGCGCGACGCCACCTACCGCGTGATCCTGCTGCGCGCGGATCAGTTCAATCCGCCCCTATGGACCATGAAGATCGAATTCATCGGATCCCTCATCACCTTCTCGTTTTACACGCTGATGCCGCAAGGCAAGTGGCGCAAAGTGATTCACTATGCCATCGCCGTGCTCACCATCGGAGTCCTGGCCGGCAAAGACGGCATTTTCTACTACTCGTTCTTGCTCGGTGGCTTGATATGGGCTCTGCCCAAACCGAGCGGCATTTACACTTGGCTGCTGCTGGGCGGGGCCTGGCTGCTGGAATCGTTCCAATACACTCCGCTGTTCCACTGGATGCCCAACCCCGTGGCCTGGGATCAGAAGTTCTTCTACGGAGTCCTCGGCGCATTTGCCGTGCTGTGGTTCCTGCGCTCCGGTGCATGGGACGGATTTCTGGGATCGCGGCCGATGCGATCACTCGGCCGCATCGCCTATTCCATGTACGTGACCCACTTTTTCATCCTCTGCACCTTCTCCTGCTGGTTCATGATGCGCCTGTATGACCGCGTTTCGCGTCCCGTGTGGGCCGCGGCCGATCTAGTGCTGAGCGCGCTCATCATCTTCGCGGTGGGCTATGTCTTTGAGCGCATAGTGGATCGTCCGGGTACGCGGTTTGCCAATTGGGTGATCGGGCGACCCCCGGTCTAGCCCGGAATCGCAGTTCAACTTCACTTGGGTATACAGAGGGGATCGAAACTGTCCGATAGACCCTAGAGGAATCCTCTTGTGAGCGCCGTCGCCGACCCCATCGAAACGAATCAACGCAGCACCGCCAGCGGCATCCAGCCTCCGGTCCCGGAATCTCTCGAAGAACTGGCGATCCCGCCAGCTATTATCGAGCAATTAGTGCTGAAGTATTTGTATTTTCGCGGCGAGTTGTTGGGCCGCGAGATCGGCACCCTGCTGGGCTTGTCGTTTAGCCTGATCGACGAACTACTCGAGGCTTTGAAGCGCCAGCACTACGTCGGCGTCAAGAAATCCCTGGGCATGGGCAACATGTCGGGCATCTTCGCGCTGACCGAAGCCGGCCGCAATCTGGCGCGGGAACATCTGGGGAACAATCAATACGCGGGTCCCGCACCGGTGCCTCTGTATCAATACGCCGAAGTGGTCCGCCGCCAGAAACTGGCCGACAACTGGCTGAACCCGCAGTCTCTGGTCAACGCGTTCAAGCATCTCGTGGTCGAAGACGACGTCCTCGCGCAGATCGGACCGGCGGTGAACGCCAGCAAGTCCTTCTTGATTTACGGGCAGCCGGGCAATGGGAAAACGGCCTTGGCCGAGTCCCTGTTCCGTGTCGATACCGAGCCGATCTTCATGCCCTACGCGCTGGAATGCCAGGGCAACATCATTCAGCTCTACGATCCCATCTATCACCAGAAAATAGACGACGCGCAAACCGGGATTTCCGCGCTGGCCACCGAAATGCCTTACGACGGACGCTGGTTCAAGTGCCGCCGTCCCTTCATCATCACCGGTGGCGAGTTGACGCTCGACATGCTGGACCTGAGTTATAACCCGCACTCCAAGGTGTACGACGCGCCCTTCCAGCTCAAGGCCAACAACGGCATTTATCTGATCGATGACTTTGGCCGCCAGAAAGCCAACCCCGCCGAAATTCTCAACCGCTGGATCGTCCCCATGGAGCGCCACATCGATTACCTGAGCTTCCATGCGGGCGGGAAAATGACGGTGCCGTTCGAAGCGTTCCTGATTTTCTCCACCAACCTGCGGCCGGATCAACTGGGCGACGAAGCTTTCCTTCGCCGCATTCAATACAAGATGTTCCTGCGCAGCCCCAAGCGTCCCGAGTTCACCCACATCTTTACGCGTTTCGCCGGGGCGAAGAAACTGGAATGCAGCGAGGAAGTGGTGGATACCTTCATTCAAAAGCATTACCTCACCGCCGACAAACGCTTCCGCCGCTGCCACCCGCGCGACGTGATCATGCACGCCATCGACATCATCAACTTTGAGAGCCTCCCCATGGTGCTCACCGACGATGTTCTCGACCGCGCGTTCCAAAGCTGCTTCGTCGAAAACGTAGACGTGAACGATTGATCGCCACCCTGTTACCCTTTGGGATGGGGAAACGATCATGTCAACCATCTCTCGCCGTGAATTCTCACAGCTTGCTATCGCTCTAGGTGCGTCCGCCCGCGGCCTGCGAGGCGGCACCAGCATCGACGACACGCTGCGCACGGGCATCCAGCGCAGAAACATTCCTTGCGTGACCGCGATGGTCGCGACGGGTGACAAAATCACCTATCAAGGCGCTTTCGGCACCCGCGACGCCGCCTCCGGCATGAAGGTCATGCCCGATTCCATCTTCGCCATCGCCTCCATGACCAAGGCCATCACCTCCGCCGCCGCGATGCAACTAGTCGAGCAAGGCAAAATCACACTCGATGAGCCCGCATCCAAATACCTTCCCGACCTGGCCAAGCTAGAAGTGATCGACGGCTTCGACGCGGCCACCGGCAAGCCCAAGATGCACACGGTTCGCACGCCCATCACGTTGAAGCATCTGCTCACGCACACTTCCGGACTTGCCTATCCCCAATGGAGCGACGTGATGATGCAGTACACCAAGGCCACCGGCAAATCGTTCCGCCCCACCACCGTCGCGCCCATGGCGCCGCTGATCTTCGAGCCGGGTACGCGCTGGCACTACGGCTTCAGTGCGGATTGGACCGGCAAGCTGGTCGAAAAAATCAGCGGCCTCACGCTGGAACAATATTTTCAGCGCAACATCCTGCAGCCGCTCGGCATGAAGGACACCAGCTTCCTCCTGCCCGCTGCGAAGTTCGACCGCCTGGTGAGCAAGTACGACCGCCAGCCCGACGGCATGCTAAAAGAAGAACCCCGCACGCCTCCCGCTGCACCCGCGGACTTCAACGGCGGCGGCGGCTTGTATTCGACCGCCGGTGACTACGTGAAATTCATGCAGATGATTCTGCGCCACGGCCGCTCCGCCGATGGCAAGCAACTCCTGCAACCGAAGACCGTGGACTTGATGGCTGCGAACCAGATCGGCAACTTAGGCGCCGGCCGGCTCAAGACCCAGATGCCGGATCTTTCAAGTGACGTCGATGTGCATCCCGGCGCGGTTGATAAGTGGGGCTTGGGTTTCCTGATCAACACCGTGCCTTACAGCGGCGGCCGTTCCGCGGGTAGCCTGGCGTGGGCGGGAATCTGGAATACGTTCTACTGGATCGACCCCAAGCGCCAGATCTGCGCCGCGATCATGATGCAGTTCCTGCCCTTCGTCGACAAGCAAGCCGTCGGGCTCCTGGGTGATTTCGAACGGTCGGTGTACGCGGCCGCATGAACCTCCGCAACTGGTTTGAACTGACTTTCACGCACCGGGCACAGCAGGAAGCCCTGGAGTGGGCTGGCTCAGTCTACAACTTCGGTGAGATCGACGCCCGCAGCAATCGCATGGCGCGCGCCCTCAACGCCCGCGGTTTGGCCAAAGGCGATCGCCTATGCATCTACCTGGCGAACTGCGTCGAGTTCATCGATCTCTACCTCGCCTGCATCAAGCTCGGCGTCATTTTCGTCCCCATCAACATTCTGTATCGCGATCGCGAGATGTCGCACATCTTGAGCGACGCCGAACCCAAGCTGCTGGTGACCGCCGCCGAGATCCCCGCGTTGTTGGCGGAGGCATCGGCGCAGTCCGGCGACGCGCTGCCCGAAGTAGCGATCGATGGCGACGACACTGCCGCGCTAGTCTACACCTCCGGCACCACCGGCGTTTCTAAAGGCGCCATGCTCACGCACAACAATTTCGCAGTGAACGGTGCGAGCTTGATCCAGGCCTGGAAAATCACTCCTGCCGACCGCTTGCTTTTAGCCCCGCCCTTATTCCACGTACACGCGCTAGGCAATGGAGTGCACTGCTGGCTGTTCGCAGCATGCCGCATGCGCCTGCTGGAGCGTTTCGATCACACCACCGCGCTTTCGCACTTTCTGGATTTCAAACCCACCTTGTTTTTTGGTGTCCCCGCCATGTATGTGCGTCTGCTCGACACGCCTCCGGATAAGGCTCGCGAGATCGGCCAACGCATGCGCCTGTTCGTCTGTGGCTCAGCGCCCTTGCCCGCGCAGATCCTGGAAGAGTTCCGAGCGCTTTTCGGCCACATCATCCTCGAACGGTACGGCATGACGGAAACGCTCATGAACCTGTCGAATCCCTATGACGGAGAGCGCCGCCCGGGAAGCGTGGGCATGCCGCTCCCCGGCGTGATCGTAAAGATCGTCGGCCCCGACGGCAACCCCATGGCCGATGGCGAAACTGGCGAGCTATGGCTCCAGGGCCCCAACGTTTTCGCTGGGTATTGGAAGCGCGAAGAAGCCACCAAGGCAGCGTTCGTCGACGGTTGGTTCAGAACCGGTGATATCGGATCGCGCTCCGCCGATGGCTATTACACGCTCAGCGGCCGCAAGAGCGACCTCATCATCTCCGGCGGCTTCAACATTTATCCCCGGGAGATCGAAGAGTTCCTGATGGAGCAACCCGAGGTGGAAGAAGCCGCCGTAGTCGCCGAGACCGATCGCGTGCGCGGAGAAATCCCCGTCGCTTACATAGTATGGAAGTCCGGCTCCGGCGATCCTGGCCCGCTCGAAACCCGCTGCCGCGAAAAGCTAGCGTCCTTCAAAATCCCGCGCCGCTTCGAATCCATCGACAAGCTGCCGCGCAACGCCTTAGGCAAAGTTCAGAAGCACCTGCTATGCCGCGAATCCTGATGGTGACTTCGGAAGCCGCGCCCTTCGCCAAGACGGGCGGGTTGGCCGATGTCCTGGGAGCCTTGCCTCCCGCGCTGGCGAAGATCGGCGAAGAGGTGGCGGTAGTCATGCCGCGCTACGGCGGTGTTCCGCTCGCCGGCGCCGAACTCATTTTGCCCGCGCTGCCGCTTACCGTTGGGCCGCGCTCCTTCACTGCCGCACTCTATCAGGTGGAACGCGAGGGTGTGCGTTATCTGTTCGTCGATTGCCCGCCGCTCTATGCGCGCGCCGGGATCTACAACGAGTGGGGCGCCGAATATCTCGACAACCATATCCGCTTTGCCACCTTGAATCTCGCCGCGCTCGAGATCGCCCGCACGGTCTTCCCGACCGATATTTTCCACGCCCACGATTGGCCCGCCGGATTGCTCGCCCCGTACCTACGCGAGACTTTTGTAGCCGATCCGAATTTCGCAGGTACAAAATGCGTGTTCACTATCCACAACCTGGGATACCAAGGCAATTTCCCCGGCTACTTGCTCCCGGATTTAGGACTGAGCCCGGCGTTATTCCGTCCGCAAGGGTTGGAGTTTTGGGGCGAATTGAGTTTTCTCAAAGGGGGTATCGTGTGGGCCGATGCCATCACCACCGTCAGCCCAACGTATGCCAAGGAAATCCAGACTCCCGAATACGGCCACGGTCTTGACGGCGTCCTCCGCGACCGCGCGGATAAAGTCGTCGGCATCCTTAACGGTGTCGATTACGAGGAGTGGAATCCCGAGACCGATCCCGACCTCACGAACCACTTTTCCGCAAGAGATCTTTCCGGAAAGCGCCTGGCGAAACGCGCGCTGCTCAAAGCGCTGAAGCTTCTGCCGGACATGAAGCGGCCCCTCATCGGCATCATCTCCCGCTTCGCCTCCCAAAAAGGATTCGATCTAGTTGAAGCCATCGCACCCGAATTGGCGGAGATGGATCTCGCCATGGCTGTGCTGGGTTCCGGCGACTCTCATTACGAACAAATCTTCCGGAATCTGGCCGAGGCCCATCCTGAAAAATTCGCAGTTCGTGTTGGCTACGATAACAGCCTGTCTCATCGCATCGAAGCCGGCTCCGACATGTTCCTGATGCCCAGCCAATACGAGCCGTGTGGTTTGAGCCAGATGTACAGCCTGCGCTACGGGACGGTGCCGATCGTCCGCGCCACCGGCGGCCTTGCCGACACCATCGATGAAACCACGGGATTCAAATTCAGCGAATATACCCCCGAAGCATTGCTGGTTTCGATCAATCAGGCGCTGGCAGCTTGGAAAAACAGGGATCAATGGCTGGAGCGCATGCGCCGCGGCATGGCGAAGGACTATTCGTGGGATGCCTCAGCTTTGGGCTACCAACGCCTTTATCGCAGCCTTATCGCGCCACCGGGTTGAACCAGCGCAGACCCGGGAAGCGTGCAAAGTCGGTGTCGGTGGACGCCAACTCGCCCTGATACTCAATCGCCAGCGCCGCCAGATGAGCATCGGTGGTCAAGTCTCCCGCAGTCCCCACCTGTTCGATCAGCCGAAAGAAAATCTCCGCATGAAATTCCCCCGGCGTTAGGACCTGCACACCGGGCAACGCCAGCCACCTCCGCACTACCCCGATGGCCTCGCCCGGGTACAACGGATTCTTCGCGGGCGCGGCACGAGTTATGATGCGCACGAAGCCTAGGATACTAACCCACGGCAATCCCACAGGCCGGGGCAGCGTCAAGGTCTCCTCCCACCACTCACGCGCCGCCTTATGATGAAGCGAGCCAGAATTGTAGGCGTGAATCAGAACATTCACGTCAGGAATGATCACAGGATCCCGAGTTTACGCGCGATCCGCTCATCTTCCATCCGGTCATCCCACTGGCCCAGTTTGTCCTGGTCAATGCCCGGGGGCAATCCTAAGTCGAACGGAACTACCTTGAACGGAACCCGCGCCGGCGCGTCCTTTGCCGCCAAGCCTACGCGCAGCGCCTGATTCACAGCGTCCTTCAGTGTTAGCTTCTGCTCCGCCATCTTGCGCTTGAGCTTCAGAGCCACATCCGGTTCCAATGTGAGCGTCGTACGCATACAAACATCATAACAAGCCCACATTTTGATGTCTAGACATCACTTGCATCCAGCAGGTTGGTTCCGGCATCATATAGAGCGGTAGGGAGATCCGAAAAACCATGGCTGGCGACAACACGCTTAACTTTACAGACAACGCTTTTGATCAGGATGTGCTGAACTCCGAAGTCCCTGTTCTAGTGGACTTCTGGGCTCCCTGGTGTGGACCCTGCCGCGCGATGGCTCCGACTGTGGACGCCGTCGCCGACGAATATATCGGCAAGATGAAAGTCGGCAAGCTGAACACCGACGACAACCCGGGCACTGCCTCGCGCTATCAGATTCGCGGCATCCCGACGCTCTTGCTCTTCAAAGGCGGCAAGGTAGTCGATCAGCGCGTAGGCGCCATGGGCAAGCCGGACCTCAAGAAGATGGTCGACGCGCACGTCGGCGAACCCACCTAAGCCGGTTTATTCGTGTGGGCGCGGACGGATCTTCCCATCCGCATTCGTCAGAACAAATTTCTGGACCCGTTTGCCGGAGCCCACTTCGCCGGTATACAAGTTCCCGTGCGAATCCATAGCGATCGCATCGATCACATGGAATTGTCCCGCCATCGTCCCGTAACTTCCCACCGAGCCCACCAAAGCCCCGGTTTTGCGGTCATGAATCCAGACTTTGTTGTTGTTGCCGTCGGCGACCAGAATGTACCTCTCTCCGGCGTCATGCGAAAAGGTGAGATTGTAGGTGTTCCCGCAGCCTCCCGGTGAAGTACTGCATCTCTTGCCGCGAGCGGGCGACGCGGGATACACAAAGAAACTGCTCACAAACTTTCCCTGTTTGGTGAAAACCTGAATGCGGTTGCTCCCGCGTTCACAGACGTAAACCAAGCCGTCCACCGATATGTGCACACAGTGCAGCGCGGGCGCGAACTCCTGCTGGTCGGGAAGCGCGCCCGCTTCCCACTCATAATCTGGCACGGGATCATTGCTAATCTCGCTGAGCGGAACTCCGTGCCCTCCCCAGCCGCGCTTGAACGCGCCGGTGTCCATGTCGAAGACCAGCACGCGCTTGTTGAGCAGCCCATCGACGATGTACAGCTCGTGCGCGTCTTCATCAAGGTCGAAGCCTTCGACGCCGGTCGGCAAAATATCGGTCTGCTGATTGTTCTGTTTCAAAGGCGCAGCCGCGAGCAATTCCGCGCCCCGACGCCCCCGCGGCCGCCTTCGCCCTTTGCTCCGGAGTGATCGCGGTTCCGCGATGCCCAAAGTCCCACAGAAACTTCCCGTCGCTGGTGAATTTCTGGATGCTGTCACCGCGAGCCGCGCCCGAGAGCCAGACGTTTCCCGCTTTGTCGACGACAATTGCGTGCTCAGATTGCGGCCCCGGACGATCCACTCCCGGCGCGGGCCCCCCATTCACATATTCGGGACCACCCCAGCTCTTGAGAAGATTGCCTTGCGTATCAAACTCCAAAATCGCCGGGGCCGCGATGCAGCAATCGTTGCGCGGCGGCGTCTTGCTCGCGCCGGATTCGTCCGGAGTGATATCACGCGGCCGGCTGATCACCCAAATGTGATCGTCTTTGTCGACCACCATGGTCGGGACGCCTTGCATCATCCACTTGTTGGGTAAGGGGAGCTTGGGCCACGATGCGTCGACCTTATAGACGGGCGGATTCTGCGCGTGGAGCGCGCCGGCTAGTGCCAGCAAGAAGTACGCGCGGAGAGCCGCGGCACTCACCCCGTAACCGCTCCCTGAGCGGCGGAGCCCACTAACTTCACGTACTTCTGGAACACTCCGGTTGTGTACTTCAGTGCCGGCGCCGTCCACGCCTTCATTCGCTCGGCGATCTGTTCCGGCGTCAGGGCGACTTCGATCGAGCTAGTCTCGACGTTGATCGTGATGATGTCGCCTTCTTGCACCGCCGCAATCGGCCCGCCCACAGCCGCCTCCGGCGCGACATGCCCCACCATGAAGCCACGCGTCGCGCCGCTGAAGCGCCCATCGGTCATCAGCGCGACGTCTTCGGAAAGCCCCGCGCCCATGATCGCGCCCGTAACACCCAGCATCTCGCGCATTCCCGGACCTCCACGCGGACCCTCGTAACGGATCACCAGCACATCGCCCGCCCTGACCTTGCCGCCGGTGACCGCCGCCATAGCGTCCTCTTCGCGATTGAACACCCGCGCCGGACCCTTGTGCTCCTTGCGATTGGTCCCCGCGACTTTGATCACGCAGCCTTCTGGCGCCAGGTTGCCTTTCAGGATCACCAACCCACCAGTCTTCTTGATCGGATTATCCAGCGCGCGAATTACATCCTGGCCCGCAGTCTCCTTGGCCTCCGCCGCCTCCACGCCGAAGGTGCGCCCGGTCACGGTCATGGCGTCCTTGTGCGCGTAGCCGCCGTCCGCCATGCGCTTGGCCACTACCGGCCATCCGCCGGCGTTATCGACGTCCAGCGCCACATACTTCCCGCCCGGCTTCAGATCCACCAGCAGTGGAGTTCGCTGGCTAATAGTCTGGAAATCCTCGATCTTCAAATCCACCTGCGCCTCGCGCGCCATGGCGAGCAAGTGCAGAACGGCGTTGGTCGATCCCCCGGTCGCCGCCACCGAAGCGATAGCGTTCTCAAACGCCTCACGGGTAGCGATGTCACGAGCCTTGCGCCCTGCCCGCACCGCATCCATCACCACCTCACCGCAGCGGAAGGCGACCTGATGCTTGCGCGGGTCCACTTGAGGAACGGACGCGGTATTCATCGGCGAGAGCCCGATCATCTCCATCACCGTTGCCATGGTGTTGGCCGTGTACTGCCCTCCGCACGCTCCCGCCCCCGGACATGCCAGGTTCTCGATCGCCAGGAAATCCTCGTCCGACATCTTCCCCGCCGCATTCGCCCCCACCGCCTCAAACACATCCAGCACCGTAAGGTCGCGGCCCTTGTAATGCCCCGGCATAATCGTCCCGCCGTACATGATGACGCCCGGAATGTTCAGCCGCAGCAGCGCCATGGCCGCGCCCGGGATGGTCTTGTCGCACGCCACCAACGCCACCACGCCGTCGAACATGTGCCCGCGCGCCACCAACTCGATCGAATCGGCAATCAGGTCCCGGCTCACCAGTGACGCCTTCATGCCCTCCGTGCCCATGGTGACGCCGTCGCTGATGGCGATAGTGTTGTACTCCATGGGAGTCCCGCCCGCCGCGCGAATCCCTGCCTTCACATGCTCCGCCAGCTCGCGCAGGTTGTAGTTGCACGGCATGGTCTCGATCCAAGTATTGGCCACGCCGATAATCGGCTTCTTCAAATCCTCATCGGTGAAGCCAATGGCCTTCAGCATGGCGCGCGCCGGCGCACGGTCGCGCCCTTGAGTGATGGTGTAGCTGGTCAGTTTCATGGGTGAACTTCTATGGTAGCGAACCGAGCCAGTCCGGATCCGAATCTCAATAGAGAGACGAAATCAGGCACACTTATTCCTGCTGCCCGAAGAAGCCCACGCAACGTACCAGGAGCCAGTTCACCATGTTGAGGGACGGATAAACTAGCGACGGCCCTTGCTTAATGAATACCCGGAAACAACCGGGAGAGCCGCCATCAGACCGGAACCTCAACCTCGCGCACAGAAATCGTAAGCGGCATGTTGTTAGCGGCCCGCGCCTCCAGGCACGCGGCAATGGCTTCGCGAATATTCTCCACGGCCTCCGCCTCGGTTTGTCCCTGAGACACGCAGCCAGGGATCGCAGGGCACTCAGCCACGATTCCGGTCTCGTCTGGTTCCAGTGTCACCAGGAGCTTCATGCTTCTATTGTAAACAGCACGAATAGCTTGCGATGGGAAAGCGGCCTCTTTCTCGGTCGCTATGGGTCAGTTCGATTTCTTCAGCTCTGTTTCAAGCAGCTGCTTGAACGCCGCCTGGAAGGGGAATAGCGGCTTAATTGTCCGATAGGGCTGCCAATCGCGCGTATAGAGGAAAAGAATGTGATTTGAATTTAGAAATTTATCCAACAAATCCGTTTTATGACTATCTTTGCCATCCGCTGCGATCCCGTTTTTAACGCGAGCTACGCAGGAGTCCTGCTCGCAGGACTCGAACGGAAGACGCGATGCACCTTCGCTATCTAACTCCATCTTCCACGTCACCCCATCCGGTAGGGCGTTGCTGAACGTGATCATCACGCCTTGTGTACGGTCCGCGTTTGATGGGGCGTGGAACGCAAAATAGGCCGGTTTCCGTGTGGTCCTGTCCATTAGGTCCGGATCCCCAACCAAAACGTCCGTGAACATCAGGCAGCCCCGCTCGCTGCACTGGATATCCCATTTCCCGGCTAACGCTTCGATCGAATCATCCTTAGTGGGTTGTTCTGCCCTAAACATAATTCTGAGCTCATAACCGCTAGAATGAGAACGGCATTTCTCAAGACATTTCGCCGTTCCAGGATCACACGGCCATCATCTCACAGCCCCCGGACCGGACGATTTCACGTTATCCGCGCTACGATGGAACTTGGCCTGTCCAGCCAACGTATTCAAAAAGGAACGCCGTGACACGGAGATCGAAAATCACTGTCGCCATAGCACTGCCTCTGCTGCTGGCGGGGGGAGTCGCCGAGGGCCTCCGCTGGAGCCGCCGCGACTTGGTGACGGTCCAAACCGGAGT
>Ga0105238_10004554_pt1 | contig 13716 bp, 14 predicted proteins | sample KBSC34metaG_FD_81526 | JGI IMG/M metagenome (GOLD analysis project Ga0105238, IMG submission 81526) | Corn rhizosphere microbial communities from Kellogg Biological Station, Michigan, USA - KBS C3-4 metaG | ecosystem: Host-associated > Plants > Roots > Rhizosphere > Soil | place: Michigan, USA... | reverse complement strand
CGACTACCCCGGCGAATGGCTGCTCGACCTGCCGCTGCTCGGCAAATCCTTCGCCGATTTTTCGCGCGAGACGGTTGAACTGGCCGCCCTGCCCGTCCGCTCCGACCTGTCGCAGGCCTGGCGTGAGTTGGCCTCCACCGTGGATCCCGATGCCGACGCCGACGAGATGACGGCGCGGCGAATGGCCGAAAGCTTTGCCGCCTATCTCAAGGCCTGCAAGCTCGACGAACGGGCGCTGTCGACGCTGCCGCCCGGCCGCTTCCTGATGCCCGGCGACCTCGAAGGCTCGCCGGCGCTGACCTTCGCGCCGCTGATGACGCTGTCGCAAGGCCGCGCGCGCTCCGGATCGCTGCAGGCGATGATGGAGCGCCGCTACGAGGCCTATAAGACACATGTCGTAAAACCGTTCTTTCGCGAACACATCGCACGTCTCGACCGGCAGATCGTGCTGATCGACGCCATGCAGGCGCTCAATGCCGGCCCGGCTGCCATGGCCGATCTGGAGCGCGCCGTCACCGAGATCCTGTCGTGCTTTCGGCCCGGACGGGGCAATTTCCTGACCGACTTCTTCTCACGCCGCATCGACCGCATTCTGGTGGCCGCGACCAAGGCGGACCATTTGCACCACGAAAGCCATGACAGGCTGCAGGCGATCGTGCGCCGGCTGACCGATCGTGCCGTGGCGCGCGCGAATTTCAGCGGCGCCGCCGTCGACGTCGTCGCCATGGCCGCGGTGCGCTCGACCCGCGAGGGCACGGTGAAGCAAGGCCGCGAGACGCTGCCTGTGATCATCGGCACCCCGCTGAAGGGCGAGAAGATCAACGGCGACACATTCGACGGAAAGACTGAAACCGCCATATTCCCGGGTGATTTGCCGGAAAAAGTCGACGCGGTGTTCGACGTTTCCGAATCGCCGGCAGACAGCGCCGAACCGGCGATCCGCTTCGTGCGTTTCCGCCCGCCGAAGCTCGAACGCACCGCCGAAGGCGTGACGCTCTCCTTGCCACATATCCGGCTCGACCGTGCGTTGCAGTTCCTGATCGGAGATCATCTGGCATGACCGCGCCCCGCAAACCGGCGGCCTTCCGCATCGAGCCCGAAGCGGAGCCGAGGTCGCAAGCACCGCAGAGCCGCATCGCCGAGGAACAGCCGGCCCGCAGGCCACGTGCCGCGAGGGCAGATGTGGCGGTCGTGATCCCCTCGGAAGTCGATGTCTTCGACGAGCCGGATATCGAGGCAGCGGCTCCGCCACCGGCGACGGCACCAAGAAAGCGTTCGCTGCTTGCCCGGCTGTTCCTCGGCGCTCTCAGCGTGCTCGTCTCGCTGGCGGTCGGCCTGTGGGCGGACCAGTTGATCCGCGACCTGTTTGCACGCGCCGAGTGGCTTGGCTGGCTGGCGGCCGGCATGGCGGCAATGGCGCTGTTGTCGTTGCTCGTCATCCTCATCCGCGAATTCCTCGCCATCGCCCGCCTTGCCGAAGTCGAAAAGATGCAGAAGCGGGCCATGGACGCGGTGGCGCGCGACGATCCCAAGGCAGCGCGCGCTCTGGTCGACGAGCTCTCGGCTTTCGTCGCGGCAAAACCCGAGACCGCCGCCGGCCGCCGTTCGCTTGCCGGATTGCGCGGCGAGATCATCGACGGCGCCAATCTGGTGCGGCTCGCCGAGACCGAGATCCTGTCGCCTCTCGATGCGCGCGCCAAAATCATGATTCTCGAGGCCGCCAAGCGCGTCTCCCTCATAACGGCGGTCAGCCCCCGCGCGCTGGTCGACATCGCCTATGTCGTGTTCGAGGCCGGACGCCTGATCCGGCGCCTGTCCGAGCTCTACGGCGGCCGCCCAGGCACGCTCGGCTTCTTCCGGCTGGCGCGCGGCGTGCTCGCGCATCTGGCGGTGACCGGCTCGATCGCGGTCGGTGACAGTTTCGTGCAGCAGATCGTCGGCCATGGCCTTGCCGCGAAACTCTCCGCCAAGCTCGGCGAAGGCGTCGTCAACGGCATGATGACGGCGCGCATCGGCATCGCGGCGATGGAAACCGCCCGCCCCTTGCCGTTCATCGCCGTCAAGCGCCCCGGCCTCGGCGATTTCCTCTCGGCGCTGACGTCTTTCGCGGCACGAAAGGACGGTCAGGCGGGGCAATAAGGCAAACGCCAAAACCGTCGCCAGAGCCGGATGATTTAAGGTCGAATCGGCCTGAAATCTGAATCCGGCTCTAGATCAGCACAATGTCGTTCGAAAACCGCTTCACACTTTTCTGCATCATGCTCCAGTGACGAAGCATTAACCAATCTTCTTCATGGTCAGCCAGGTCCCAAGATTAAGACTCTTTCGTGCCGGGTGTCGTCGATGAGAAGCGTAATTCTGTCCTGCGTGCTGCCTGCCACCGTTGCGATTGCCGCGCCACTCGGCCTCGTCGAAAAGGCTTTCGGGGCAGAGCCGGACAAGCAGTTTTTCCATTCCGTCGAAGGCAGATGGGTAGGCCCCGGCGAGATCATCGCCGGCAAGTACAAGGGCACCAAATTCACCTGCGATTTCAATGGCTCGACGCCCGACGACAGGCTCGGCATGACGCTCGACGGCAACTGCCGGGTTGGCGTGTTCACGCAAAAAATGTCGGCAAGCGTCGAGCGCAAGGGCCGCGATGGTTACAGGGGCAGCTTCATGGGCGGCTCGACCGGCAATGGAATGGATATTGTCGGCGGCAATGTCGTCGATGCCCAGAAGGTCGTGTTCACCATCAACCGCAAGCAGTTGAACGGCGTCATGCAGGCCCGTGTGCCGGACGACAATTCCATGACCGTGACGGTGGCCGTGCGCGTCAACAAGGACCTGGTGCCGGTGATCGGCATGAGCCTGAAGCGAATCGACTCCGTGGAAGTCGGCGCCATCGCCAAGAACTGATCCGGCGCACTTCCAGCAAACAAAAAGGCGGCGGCCGCCTGGCCACCGCCTTCGCGTTGTCGACGGCTCGGCTCAACCCTTGATAGTGGCCGTCAGCTCGTCATAGGCCTTGCAGGCTTCGTCGAGCGTCGTCGCGCCCTGATACTTCGTCGTCACGGCCTGCACCTTGGCGGTCAAGTCCGCCGCCTTGCTCGGATCCTTGGTGATTGCTTCCTGGAGCGCGGCAGCCATGTCCTGCGCCTTCTTGGCGGCTATCTCCTGCGTGCATTCCGGCCCCTTGGAGCAAGCCGAACCAGCCAACGCCGCAACACCCACGGCAACGAGCAAAAACTTCTTCATGTCAATCATCTCCTCAAAAAAGAGGCAGCCGCCCATCGCGACTGCCTCCGATGGCCGAAGCCGAACGTGCCATAACCGCTGATTGTGGCGGCACGCAACAACCGGGCCGCGTAAACTTGTGTAACGGGGCTGCAACAGGCGTTTGCCGCCCAGCCTTCCGCTTCGTATCCTTCAAGCGCACCCCTGCTCTTCCAGCCAGTCTCCGCGCCCTTGCCTCTCGCTCCCGGTGCATGCAAGGAGTGCTTCCAATGCATGTCGCCTGGAAGTGTGCAGCGGTTCTGGGACAACGACATGCATCAAAGCAAAGACCTGAGGCGCGTCCCCTGAATCTGTTTCGGCGCGACGCGCTTAGAGAACGGGATGACAGGCATGGCAGTTGAAGCGTCGAGCAGCGATCTGGTGCAGGTAGTGGCGCTGCTCGCCGCGGGCGTCGTCGCCGTGCCGATCTTCAAACGCATGGGGCTGGGCTCGATCCTCGGCTACCTCGCCGCAGGCGTGGTCATCGGCCCGTTCGGCCTGCGCATCTTTTCAGAATCGGAATCGATCCTCCACGTCGCCGAACTCGGCGTCGTCATGTTCCTGTTCATCATCGGGTTGGAAATGCAGCCGTCGCGGCTCTGGGGCCTGCGTCGCGAGATTTTCGGCCTCGGCGCCCTGCAGGTCGGCGTCTGCGCCGTGCTTCTGACCCTGGTTGGGCTGGCCGGGGGCTTTCCCATCGCGCAGTCCTTCGTCGCCGGCGCCGGCTTCGTGCTGACCTCGACGGCAATCGTCATGCAGTTGCTCGAAGAACGCGGCGAGATGGCCACGCCAAAAGGCCAGCGCATCGTCTCCATCCTGCTGCTCGAAGACCTGATGATCGTGCCGCTCCTGGCGCTAATCGCGTTCCTCGCGCCTGGTGGCGCTGAGACCAGCCTTTCGGAGCGGCTGACCGAAGTCGGCATCGGCATCGCCGCGATCGTCGGGCTGGTCGTGGCCGGCCGTTACCTGCTCAATCCGCTCTTCCGCATCCTGGCGGACGCCCGTGCGCGGGAAGTCATGACCGCCGCGGCGCTATTGGTGGTCCTGGGGTCGGCCCTGGCCATGCAGCTCTCCGGCCTGTCGATGGCGATGGGCGCCTTCCTCGCCGGCGTGCTTTTGTCGGAATCGACCTTCCGCCACCAGCTCGAAGCCGACATCGAGCCGTTCCGCGGCATCCTGCTCGGCCTGTTCTTCCTCGCCGTCGGCATGTCGCTCGACCTTGGCGTCGTTGCCCATAACTGGCGCCTCGTCGCCATCTACGTCGTCGCCTACATGGTCATGAAGGCCTTCGGCATCTATGCCGTCGCACGCATTCTGAAGAGCGGCCACCGTGAGGCGCTCGAACGCGCCGTCTTCATGGCGCAGGGCGGCGAGTTCGCCTTCGTGCTTTATTCGTCCGCCGCCGCTGTCGGCATCATTGACGGCCAGGCCAACGCCACGCTCACCGCCATCGTCATCATCTCCATGGTGCTGACGCCCTTGGCGATCATAGCACTGCGTTACCTGACCCCGCGCGACGAGCAGTCACTCGACGGCGTCGACATCGCCGACGGCCTCACCGGCAGCGTGCTGATCATCGGCTTCGGCCGCTTCGGCCAGATCGCCAGCCAGCCGCTCCTGCTGCGCGGGCTGGACGTCTCGATCATCGACAATGAGGTGGAGATGATCCAGGCGGCTGCCGATTTCGGCTTCAAGGTCTATTACGGCGACGGCACCCGGCTGGATATCCTTCATGCGGCCGGCGTCGGGCGGGCACGCGCCGTGCTGATCTGCGTCGACAAGCCGGACGCCGCCGTGCGCATCGCGCAGTTGATCAAGGCCGAATTCCCGCTGGTCACCATCCTAGCGCGCGCCTTCGATCGCGGCACGGCACTGCAGCTTGTGCGTGCCGGCGTCGACTATCAGCTGCGCGAGACCTTCGAATCGGCACTGGTCTTCGGCGGCTCCGCGCTGGAGGCGCTTGGCGTCGATCCGGAAGAAGTCGCCGAGGTCATCGAGGATGTCCGGCGTCGCGACGAAGCGCGCTTCGAGACGCAATTGGCCGAGGGCGTGCGCGCCGGCCAGCGTTTCCTCAAGGGCAATATCGGCACGCCGATCCCGACGCCGCTGACGCAGCCGCGCCGCGCCGGCCGGGCGCTGAACCAGGAAACCGCCGTCGTCCTGAACCAGGCAGAGACCAAGAACTGAGGAGCAACGCATGACAGAGCTCGATCCGCGAGCCCTTTCCGTCACCAAATTCTGGCGCGATGCCGGCGAGGACGCCTGGTTCGAGAAGGACGACGCCTTCGACGCGGATTTCCGCCACCGGTTCCTCGACCTGCACTATGCCGCCGCGCGGCGCGAATGCGACGACTGGAGCGCGCAGGCCGAAGGATCGCTGGCGCTGATGATCCTGCTCGACCAGTTCCCGCGCAACTGCTTTCGTGGCACCGGTCACATGTGCGCCACCGATCCCCTGGCCAGATACTTCGCCGACCAGGCCATCGCCGCAGGCCAGGACTTGGAGCTGGAAGAGCTGGTTCGCGTCTTTCTCTACCTGCCCTTCGAGCATTCCGAATTGCTGGCGGACCAGGAACGGTCGGTGGAGCTCACGGCCACCAAGGCGCCCGAATATCTGAAATACGCCGAGGAGCACCTGGAGATCATCCGGCGCTTCGGACGCTTCCCGCATCGCAACCGGCTGCTTGGTCGCGCGACGACTGCTGAGGAGCAGGCCTTCCTGGACGGCGGCGGTTTTTCCGGCTGACCAGCCAGTCTTAGCCGAACCACCACTCCTGGCCTGACGGCAGCCGCTCGATACCCGAAATATCAACGGCTTTCAGCCGTTCCGACACGCTCCTGCCACTGACCGAAAGCCCAGGCGCGATCTCGGCCAGCGGCGCCAGCACGAAAGCGCGCTCCAGCATGCGAGGATGCGGCACTTCGAGCCCGGTCTCGTGGATGACGCGGTCGCCGAACACCAGAATGTCTATGTCGATCAGGCGCGGCCCCCAGCGCTCCTCGCGCACGCGTTTCAACCGCCTCTCGACGTCGAGGCAAAGGTCGAGCAGCGCGCGTGGCGAAAGCGCCGTCTCGATCGCGGCGGCGGCGTTGAGGAAATCGGGTTGGTCGAGCTTGCCCCAGGGCGGCGTACGGTAAAGCGAGGAGACGACGATAACCCTCGTCGCGTCGTCGCCGTCCAGGATGCGCAATGCCGCGCCCATGGACTTCGCCGGGTCGCCGAGATTGCCACCGAGACTGAGATAGACGGCGCTATTCTGGCCAGACAACGGTCACCTCGACATAATCCAGCACGCCGGGCACCGGCGCATTCGGTTTGCGCACGGTGATCTCGGCCTTCCTGATCTGCGAGAACCGTGCCGTCAGCGCCTTCGCGACCTCCAGCGCCAATGCCTCGATCAGGAAGCGGCGGTGGCCCGTCACGATCTTCTCGATGACCGCGAAGGCGACGCCATAATTGACGGTATCCTCGATGGAATCCTCCGTCAGCGGGCGGCTGGGTTCGACGGTCAACTCGGCATCGACATAGAAACGCTGGCCAAGCGTCTCCTCCTCGTCCAGCACGCCGTGGCGGGCGAAGAAGGCGCAGTTCTTCATGCGGATGACGTACATGATCAGTGTCCGGGAGGGAGCTCGGTTTCGCGCGCAAGCATAGCATCGGTCACCGCCAGCGCATCCACGTTGATTGCGACATCGTGGACGCGAAACAGGTCGGCTCCTTTCAAGCGCAAGATGACGCTGGTGGCCGCCGTGCCGGCTGCCCGCTCGCCCGGCTCGCGCCCGGTGGCGGAACCGATGAAGCGCTTGCGCGAGGTCCCTGCCATCAGCGGATAGCCGAGCGCCCGAAGCTCGGAGAACCGCACCATCAGGTCGAGGTTTTCCTCCGCCGTCTCCTTGGCGAAGCCGAAGCCGGCATCGAGCACGATCCGGCTGTCGGCGACATTGGCGGCGCGCGCGATCTCCAGGGATTTGCGCAGGAAAAGGAACTGGTCCTCGATCACGTCAGACAGTTTCTGCCGTTCGCGCCCGGTATGCATGATGACGAGCCCGGCGCCAGTCTCGGCGGCGACACGCGCGATGCCCGGCTCGCGCTGCAGCCCCCAGACGTCGTTGACGATATGCGCGCCGGCGGCGACCGCCCGCCGCGCCGTATCTTCGCGATAGGTATCGACCGAAATCAGCGCCTCGCCGGAAGCGGCGAGCGCCGTAATGACCGGCAGCACGCGCGCCTGCTCTTCTTCGGCAGTGATCGGGGCAAAACCCGGCCGCGTCGATTCCCCGCCGATGTCTATGACGGCAGCGCCCTCTTCCACCATTCGGCGTGCCTGTTCCAGCGCCTTCTCGGGCGCGATGAACAAACCGCCGTCGGAAAAACTGTCCGGCGTCACGTTGAGGATGCCGACGACGACCGCCTTCGGGCCAAGGTCGAGATAACGCCCATGCGCCAACTGCCATCGCCTTGTCGTCATTGTCCATCAACCATGCGTGATCCGCCGGAAATCAATTCCGTTGCGCTGGCGACGGCCCTAAAGCAAGGTGCGTGAAGAGGCAATATCATGAACCGATCCCTTCTCTGCGCCCTGATGCTCGCCCTGACCGCCATGCCGGCGGGTGCCGCGAATCTGGTGAAGACCTACAGCTATTTCAGCGTCGGCGGCCGCACGCTCGATGATATCCAGAACCAGCTCTCGAAAAACGGCCCTGAGGTGAAGAGCACCGGTTCGCGGCATCCGGGCGCCACGCAGATGGCCTTTACGACCCGCATCAGCTACGCGCAGAGCGCCCAGTCCTGCCGCATTGCCGACGCGGCCGTCACCGTGAAGGTCAAGGTGATCCTGCCCGAATGGCGACGCCCGCGCAAATCCGATCCCGACGTCAGGCTGTTCTGGGACACGCTCTCGGCGGACATCAAGCGGCATGAGGAGCGACATGTCGAAATCGCCAAGAACCATGCGCGCTTGCTCGAGGATGCGCTGAAGGCCATTCCTCCGCAAAAGACTTGTGAACAGGCGAAGGTCAAGGCCGCCGCGATCCAGGCGGCCGAGCTTGCCAGGCACGATCAGGACCAGGTGCGCTTCGATCGCGTCGAGAGCGTTAATTTCGAAAGCCGCATCATCCGGCTGATGCGCTACCGGATGCAGCGCGTTGAAGCCGGCCAACTGCCGCCGCCGTGACCTGAGGCAGCCTCATCCGAGGCCAATTTCGTCCAAGCATGGTGCCAGATCGGAAAAACTTTTCGAGCGGTGGTCGAAATCGGCTTATATCGAACGACATATAGCGGTTCGAAACACCACCGATCCTCGAACTAGCCCGAGCCTCGGACAACGAAGAGAAATGACGGGCGCCAGACGCAACCGAGCGGCAAGAGCCGTTTTGGCGCAACGAGCATCAGCCTTGAAAGAATGACGCATGGACCAGACCGTCGAGAACCAGGCGATGGCGCCGAAAGCCGCGCCGATGAGCGAGAGCGAGAAGAACGCCATCATCGGCGGCGTGCTGCTGTCCATGCTGCTGGCGGCCCTTGATCAGACCATCGTCGCCCCCGCCCTGCCGACGATCGCGCGTGCGCTCGGCCATGCCGAGTACTTGCCGTGGATCGTCACGGGCTATCTTTTGACCGCGACCGCTATGGCGCCGCTCTACGGCAAGATTTCCGATGTCTATGGGCGCCGCCCCGTCATCTACGCCGCCATCCTCGTCTTCCTGCTCGGGTCGCTGGTCAGCGCGCTCGCGCCCAACATGCTGGTGCTGGTCATCGGCCGCGCCATCCAGGGCGCCGGCGGCGGCGGTCTCTTCGCACTGACCCAGACGGTCATCGGCGATCTCGTGCCGCCGCGCGAGCGCGCCCGCTACGCGGCCTGGATCTCAGGCACATGGGCGGTCGCCAGCGTCGCCGGCCCGCTTCTCGGGGGCGTCTTTGCCGAACACTTGCATTGGTCGCTGATCTTCTGGATCAACCTGCCGATCGGCTTCCTGGCCATGGCCATCATCAACAACCCGCTGAAGAAGCTGCCGATCGCGGCCAAGCATCACCGCATCGACGGGCTGGGGGCGGTGCTCCTCGTTGTCGCCACCGCGCTGCTGCTTCTGGCGCTCAGCTGGGGCGGCAACACCTATCCCTGGTTCTCTCGCGAAATCCTCGGGCTGTTGGCCTGCTCGGCCGTGTTCTGGGCCTTCTTCGCGCTGAGACTGCTCAAAGCCGCAGAGCCTTTGATCTCGCTCGAAGTTTTGAGCAATCCGATCGTGCTCGCCGGCACGCTGTCGATGTTCCTGCTGCAGGCTGCGAACATCGGCGCCTCGGTCTATCTGCCGGTCTATCTGCAGTCGGTCGTCGGGCTTTCGGTAAGCGAATCCGGTACCGCCATGCTGGGCCTCCTGCTCGGCACGGTTGCCGGCGCCAGCTTCAGCGGCCGCATGATCCCGCGCTTTGTCCACTACAAGCGCATCGCGATGGTCGGCGTCAGTCTGGCGATCGTCTGCATCGGCGTGCTCAGTGCCATTGCGGGACACGCCTCGCTGCTCGAAGTCGAAATCCTGACGACGCTGATCGGCCTGGGCAGCGGCACGACCTTTCCGGTCAGCACCGTCTCGGTCCAGAACGCGGTCGACCGCGCTCATCTCGGCGTCGCGACGGGCGTGTTGACCTTCCTGCGCACGCTGGGTGGCGCGCTGGGCGTCGCCATGCTTGGCGCCGTCGCGCTGGGCTACGGGCTGCCATTGGCCACAGAAGGCTCGCAAACCCATATCCAGATCACATCGGCGATGCCGTTCGTGATGATCTTCATAACTGCCGGCGTCACGCTCGTCCTGGCGCTGATCACGCTGACGCTGATGCCGGAAAAGCCGCTGCGCGGCCGAGACGAACACCCGGCACCCGTGCTCGCTGAATGATGAGGTTAGCGCGTTGCGTCGAACGAATTCAGGCGACCCGCTCCAAGTCTTTGTTTGAAGCATCTCGTTCTCCCAAAGCCGCCACGCGCTTTTGGGCGACATGCATCAATCGTGGACGCCGAGCTTTTTCTGCAGGCTGGTCGACGAGGTCGTGTACTGGAAGACGATGCGCTCGCCCGGGCTGACGATGCGCTTGGCGGCCTGCGCCATCAGCGCCACCTCGTGGAAGCCTGACAGGATCAGCTTAAGCTTGCCAGGATACCAGTTGATGTCGCCGATAGCAAAGATACCGGGGATCGACGTCTGAAACTTCTCGGTATCCACCGGGATCAGGTTCTCGTGCAGGTTGAGGCCCCATTCAGCGATCGGGCCGAGCTTCATGGTGAGGCCGAAGAACGGCAGCATGCGGGTGCACGGCACTTCGACGTCGCCGTCCGGGCCGCCTTTGATGGTCGCCGAAGAAAGCTGGCCGTCGGCACCGGCAAGGCCGCTCACCTGGCCGACCAGAAATTCGAGCTGCTTCGTCTCCTGCATGGCATACATCTTGTTGACGCTGTCCGGTGCGGCCCGGAACTCCGGCCGGCGATGGACCAGCGTCACGCTTTTGGCGACCGGCTGCAGGTTCAGCGTCCAGTCGAGCGCCGAATCGCCCCCGCCGACGATGACGAGATCGTGGCCGCGGAATTCCTCCATGCGCCGGACGGAATAAAAGACGCTCTTGCCTTCATAGTTCTCGATGCCCGGAATCGGTGGACGCTTTGGCTGGAACGAACCACCACCGGCGGCAATCACCACCACCTTGGCCTCGAACAGCTCGCCCTCGTCGGTGGCGACCCGGAAACTGCCGTCCTCCAGCCTTTCAAGGCTCGAGACCATGCGATTGAAGGTGAAATCCGGCTTGAACGGATGGATCTGCTCCATCAGCTTGTCGACGAGGCCTTGCGCGGAAATCGTAGGCCAGCCTGGAATGTCGTAGATCGGCTTTTCCGGGTAGAGCTCGGCGCACTGGCCGCCGGGACGGTCGAGAATGTCGATGAGATGGCACTTCATATCCAACAGGCCAAGCTCGAACACCGCGAACAGGCCGACCGGCCCCGCCCCGACAATGAGAACGTCCGTCTTGATGGTCTCGCTCATGCGCTGCGCCCCCTTTTGGGAATGGAGGGAGACTGCATGAGCCGTGGCCTGCTGCCAAGCAGCCACGAAGAAAGAATCTTGGGAAGCGGGCTTAAGGTGCGCCGAGATTCAAGGTCAGGCCGAGGTCGGAGTCGAAGACGGGCGCGAAGCGACCAAACTGCGTGGGTTCGGAGATCCGGCCTACGCCGGCCGTAGCCTTCATATGGCGCAGACACCTATGAGAGCTTCGGCCGGCGAAGGCGGGAAGCGCAGGAAGCCGCCATTTGCAGGTCGGCAGAATCTCGACGCACCCTAGCCTTGGCGCTCGGGCACGCGAACGACCAGGCCGTCGAGCGCGTCGCGCACCTTGATCTGGCAGGATAGGCGCGAGTTCGGCTGGACATCATAGGCGAAGTCCAGCATATCCTCCTCCATCGCCTCCGGCTCACCGACCTCGGCCGTCCAGGCCTCGTCGACATAGACATGGCAGGTCGCACAGGCACAGGCGCCGCCGCATTCGGCTTCGATGCCGGGCACCGCGTTGCGGATCGCGTTTTCCATGACCGTCGAGCCGTTTTCGGCGTCCACGTCAAATCGGGTCCCGTCATGGGCGATGTAAGTCAGCTTGGTCATTGAGTCACCTGAGGAGTCGCAGCCGAGATAATCACTCCACCGGACAAGTCAACTGCGGCGCGAAAGCGCCACGAAATGACGTTTTTCAAAAAGGTCGAGCTAGCGGCTGATGCCGGCGATGAAGTCGCGCACTTCCTCGATCAGCGTGCTGAGCCGCTTGAGTGCCCGCACGTCTTCCGGCTGATTTTCGATGATCGACGCGCATTCGGCGACCGCAAAGGCGCCGATGCCGCGGGCCGAGCCCTTCAAGCCATGTGCCAGGAGCACTCTTTGCTTGGCATCAGCGTCCGCGATCTGGTCACGAACGGTAAGCGACTGGTGCACGAACAGCGCCAGCACTTCCCGCTCGAGCTCGCGGTCACCCATTGTCTGACGTGCCAGGTGGCCGAGATCCACCGGTCGGGCTCCAGCCGTTCCGGAGGCGTCGCCCCCCGGCATGGAAAACGCAATACCACTTTCGCCACGCATACGCACTGCAACTCCATCAAGCGGGCAGACGAGCCCAGGAAAACTAGGCGATTCCAGTCGCCAACGGGTTAACGATTGCAGAGGAAAAATGTTGTCACAGAGGCGACCAGATCACGCTTCCGTTAACCTTATATTTAAAGTTTTACGTATCGCCCGGAATGCATGTTTTCTTTACCCCACTGTGTCATTACGATACGAAGGTCCATTTTTCAGCCTCCTGCGCGGGATAGACAAGCCAGAATCGGGCCAGAATCAGGCCAAAATCATAAGTCCCGCGGCAGCTAGTACAGGGTAGCGAAGGCATGGCTAAGAAACCAACGACGACGAAGTCTCTCGAGAATGACGTAGCCGCGGAACTGGAAAAGGCGCTCGACCTTGACCTCGCCGGCGACGAAGGCGGCCTCGACATGGCCGCGTCGATGGACGATCTCGAAGCGCAGATCTCGGCGGCCGCCGACGAACTGGCGCGCGAGGGCCGTAGCCAAAGGGCGGAACCGGCAAACAATGCTCAGCCCCCCAAGGCGCCTGCTGCCAAGCCTGCCGAATTGCGCCCTATCGAGTCGCGCAATGCGCAGCAGCCGGCCGGCTTTACGCCCTCCGCCGGTTTCACGCCCGCCAATGACGACCGCCAGAAGGACTACAAGACGCTGCTGCACAGCCTCAACCGCCGTGCATCGAGCACCGTCTACTGGGTGATTGCCTTTATCTCGCTGGCCTGGATCGCTGGCGCCGGCGGCCTAGCCAATCTGCTGTTCGGCCCCGGCATCTGGAAGATCCGCACCTTCGACCAGTTCTTCGCCCGTCCCGAACTGATCGGCCTGGCGGTTGCCGCAATCGTCCCGGTCATCCTGTTCTGGGCGTTCGCCGCCATGATCCGGCGCGCGCAGGAAATGCGCATCGCCGCGCAGTCCATGACCGAGGTCGCCTTCCGCCTGGCGGAGCCCGAAAACCTTGCCCAGGATCGCGTCATGATGATCGGCCAGGCCGTTCGCCGCGAGGTGGCGGCCATGGGCGAAGGCATCGAGCGGACCCTGGCCCGCGCGGTTGAGCTCGAAACGCTCGTCCACGGCGAAGTCAGCCAGATCGAACGCTCTTATTCCGAAAACGAGGCCCGCATCCGTTCGCTGGTAGACGGTCTCGGCAGCGAGCGCGAAGCGGTCGTCACCCATGCCGAACGCGTGCGCGCCTCCATCGCGAGCGCTCACGAGACGCTGCGCGACGAGATTGGCGCGGCCAGCGACATCATCCGCGACTCGATCCTCAACGCGTCGACCAAGCTGTCGATGACGATCAACAATTCCGGCGACACGCTGATCGATCGCATCAATGAAAGCTCGACGTCGATCTTCGATT
>Ga0105238_10004553_pt1 | contig 13716 bp, 11 predicted proteins | sample KBSC34metaG_FD_81526 | JGI IMG/M metagenome (GOLD analysis project Ga0105238, IMG submission 81526) | Corn rhizosphere microbial communities from Kellogg Biological Station, Michigan, USA - KBS C3-4 metaG | ecosystem: Host-associated > Plants > Roots > Rhizosphere > Soil | place: Michigan, USA... | reverse complement strand
GCCGCCGAGCATGAACGAATGACTCAGCAATCCGCCGTGCGTATTGGTGGGCAGTCGATCGCCGAGACCGCGCCCTTTCTCGAGTGCGAACGCCGCACCCTCGCCTTTCTTCACGAATCCCAAGTCTTCGTATTGCAGAATGGTGTTGATGGTGAAGCAGTCGTAAAGCTCGACGAAGTCGATATCGCTCGGACTCATGCCTGCGGCTGCAAATGCACGCGGACCGGAAATCGCGGCCGGTGTGGTGAGATAGTCGCGGCTTTGAGTGAACCAGGTATCGCCGATGACCTCCGAACAGCCGCTGCCGACGCCCGCAACTTCGACGACGGGATGTCGCAAATCCCTCGCGCGCTCGATGCTCGTCATCACATAGGCGACGGCGCCGTCGTTCACTAGACAACAATCCGCGGCTCTGAGAGGCGAAGCGACCATCGGACTCTCGAGATACTTGTGCTCATCGAGCGGCGTTGTCTTCAACGCGCCGGGCGTACGCGCCGCGTGCTCGCGCGCTTCGATTGCAACAGCGGCCAGCTGCCAGGGCGTCAGACCGTATTCATGCGCATAGCGCTGCGCAAATGCGGCGAAATACACGGGCTGACCGTACCAGCCGCTCGGGATCTCCAGATCCGCTTTGAGCGGGTCCTCGGCATAAATCGTGCGCGGCCCTTCGGACATCTGGCTCAATCGATGGCCATACCAGCACACAACGACGGATGCCAATCCCGAAGCGATTGCAAATCGTGCGAGTTGCGGCGCCGATACCAAACCCGCGCCGTATTTCAAGCCATAAGCGACGTATGGAGCAGGATGCGATGGCACACCCAGAAAAGCCGTGAGCACCTCGGCGGGCACTTCGTTCGGCATCGAGGCCGACTCGGTGACGAAGCCGTCGATCTCTTGAGGTTTGAGACCGGCATCCTGAAGCGCAGCAAACACCGCCTCTGCAACCATGTGTTCGAGCCGACGTGAATCTGCTCGCAGCGGCGCCGTTTCGCCGACACCGACGATGGCAATGCGTGTAGTCACGGCAGCCCCAACATGTGCTTGGCGATGATTCCACGCTGCACTTCACTCGAGCCGCCATAAATCGAAGCAACGCGCATATTGAGATAGCGTGGCGCGGCCACGAGCTCCAGATCGCACGCCGGCAGCGTCGGCGCGTTCGGTCCGTACATGGGTCGCTGCTGTTCCATCTCGAGTCCCGCAAGGCCGGCCGCATGCAGCGCGAGCTCCGTGACATCTTTTTCGAGCTCGGAAGCAAGCAACTTGGTGAGTGATCCGCCGACGCCTGGCGCGCCGTCACTGCGCATCGTGGCCGCCATACGGAATTCCATGAACTCGATTGCCATCAACCGGTGTTCCAGCGCAGCCAAGCGCTGCGTGAAGACACGATCCTGCCAACGTTCAGGCGCACTGCAGCCGATGAGTTCCTTCGCTTGTGCAAGGTAGCGCCGGATGCGTCCGCTAAAGACCGTTGCGCCCCGCTCGAATTCGAGTAAGAACTTGGTGTACTCCCAACCGCGACCCGGCTCGCCTACCAAATTCTCGATCGGCACGCGCACGTTATCGAGAAAGACCTGATTCACTTCGTGATCGACGGCCAAGAGCGGTATGGGCTTGAGAGTGACGCCAGGTGAGGTGAGATCGATGAGAATGAAACTGATGCCCTGCTGCGGTTTCTCACCTGTGCTCGTACGCGCGATGCAGAACAGCCAATTGGCGAAGTGCGCATGCGTGGTCCACATCTTCGTGCCGTTGACCACGTAGTGATCGCCTTCGAGCCGTGCCGTCGTTTTGATAGAGGCGAGATCCGATCCCGCACCGGGCTCGGAGAATCCTTGCGCCCAGTAATGCTCGCTCGCGAGCATGCGCGGCAAGAAATATTGCTTCTGCCACTGCGATCCGAACTGCGCAATCACCGGGCCGACATAGCGAAACCCCATCGGAATCTGCTCCGGCGCAGCGGCAACGGCACTCTCGTATTCGAAGATGAAGCGCTGCACGGCAGTCCAGCCCGTGCCGCCGTATTCGCGAGGCCACAGCGGTGCCAGCCACCCTTTTGCATGCAACTTACGTTGCCATGCGACGGCGATGTCGCGTTCGGGATAGGAAATCGTTTGTCGGCGCACAGCTTCGCGCAGCTCGCCGGTGAGCTCGCGATTCAGGAATTCTCGAACTTCGTCGCGAAACATGCGCTGATTTTCATCGAGCAGCACGTCGAAAGGTAATGCTGTGCTGGCAGCGCTTGCCGCCACGAATTTGCGACGACGGGTAAATCGATCCACGCAAGCATCTGCGTCACCGAATATGAGAGCGATCTGTGTGAGGCGTTTGTGATAATGGCTCACGCACAGTTCATCCGTCAGTCCCATGCCGCCATGCATTTGGATGGCTTCATGTCCGACTGCAACACCGTATTTCGAGATGAACGCCTGCGCGGCCATTACATTGGCGGGCCAATCCTCTGCATCCTCGTAAGTGGCCAAGCGCACCAGACTCTCGGCCTGTTCGCAATGACCGAAGCAATCGACCAGCCGATGTTTCAGCGTCTGAAAAGTGCCGATGACTCGACCGAACTGCTTGCGTGTCTTGACATACTCGACGGTCGTATCGAGCAACGCCTGCATGCAGCCCAACGCCTCGGCGCAGACGGCGACGCTCGCACCGTTGAATACGTGATCGAGACTCGCCTGCGTATCGACGAGCTGCAGCAACTCTGAGACACGTACGTTCTCGAATGTGAGCTCACCTGCGTGACGACCGTCCACTGTGCGGTATGTTCTCGTGGTCATACCTTGCGCATCGGCCGAAACGATCGCGAGCCGAAGATCGCCGTTTTCGTCGCGGGCCGTAACGAGCATCGCATCGAGCGCGCGAGGTGTATTGACGAGAAACTTCGCGCCGTCGAGGCGCCATTCGCTGGCGCTTCGCGTCAGTCGAGTTGTTTCGATGCCGCCCCGGCGCTGTCCGCGTTCATGGTGCGCCAGTCCAATGATCAGCTCACCATTCACGAGTGGAGAGAGCCAACGTGCACGCTGAGTTGCGTCGCTGCTTTGTTCAAGTAGCTTGCCGCCGACGAGAACACATGAGAGATAGGGCTCGACGACCAGTCCCTTGCCGAGCATGCGCATGACGGATGCGACATCTGCGAGTGAGCCGCCCAGCCCGCCGCTCTCTTCGCGGAATGGCAGTGCAAGCAACCCGAGGTCGGCGAAAAATTTCCAGTGCTCGCGGCTGAATCCTAGTTTGTTTTGAAGAATGATCGCGCGCTGCGGGAGCGAATAGGAATCGCGTAGAAAGCGCGCCAAGGATTCCTCGACGAGCTGTTGCTGCTCGGTCGAGCTCAGTTGTGCATTCATGGAGCACATTCGAGCAGGTGTTGCGCCAATCGGGTCAGGTTAGCAATCGCATCGCGCCCTTTGGTCCAAGGGCGAACCACGATGCGATCGACACCGACGGCTTGATAGCGCGCAATCGTCGATTCATCCGCTTCCATGATCGAGCAGCTGATTTCGAACGGCGCATCGGCACGCCCGGCCTCGGCGCGCAGATCCTTCAATGTCTTAACGAGCGGCGCGATCTCTTCCGGTGTCAGCTCGGATGCAAGCCATCCATCGCCGTGTCGCGCCGCGCGACGCAGCGCCGCCTTCGCGTGTCCACCAAAGACGAACGGCGGATGCGGACGCGTTTGCGGTTTGGGCGTCATGCCCACGGGCGGCACTTGCAATTTCTTGCCGGCATACTGCGTCACGTCGTCGTTGAATAGGCTCAGCATCACTTCGATGGTTTCATCGAAGCGCTGTCCGCGCGTCTCCCAATCGCGCCCCAAGATCTCAAACTCTTCTTTGAGCCAGCCGCCGCCCATGCCGAGGATGAAGCGGCCGTTGGAAAAAAGATCCAACGTCGTGGCGGAGCGTGCGAGATGAAATGGATCATGCAACGGGACAATGGCCACCGAGACTGCGAGGCGAACTTGCTTTGTAAGCGCCGCTAGATATCCGAGCACGGCATAGGGATCGTAGAACGGCAGTCCCGCATTGAAGTTGGCGTGCGCGTCGGTATGTGCGGCCGCATACGGGAATCGCGAATCGCTCGACACCGGCGTGATCACATGTTCGCCGAGCCACACCGAATCGAAGCCGAGCTGTTCCGCTTTGAGCGTGACATCGATGATTTGCTGCGGCCGCAACGGAAATAGCGATACGCCGAACTTCACTTGCTCACCACCTTGAAATAAGGAAATGCTTTGTCGCCTTCGCCTGCAAAGGCGAGGCGCAAGCGAGCGCCGATGCGAATGATTCCTTGACCGGGATCCAACAGCGACGGGATGCGACACAAGGGCGCTTTATTGAATATTACGAGTCCCACCCAATAAGGCTGCATGACATCGGGCAGAAGCGGACGCTCTACATGAGTGAACGTGAATAGCGTCGCTTCGTCGCCCATCACTTCCCAAATGTAGTGGCCACCGCTGCACGCCGGCTGATCCGCAACCGGATACCATTCCCAACGACTGCACACCGAGCAGCGCGGCAACCGGAGCTCATGATTGCGTAGACCTTCCCAGTAAGGCGCGAGCCAAGGCGCTGCATACGGTGGTTTCACGAGTGGCACAGGCGTCTTCACGACTGATTCTCGAGCAACGCGTGAGCACGCGCGAACATGATGGGCACCGATTGCGCCGCTCGCTCCCAAGATTCGTCGCGTCGGCGGCCGCTGCGATGCAGACGAATGTTGGAAGCTGCGATGGCGGCGATCCGATAACAAGCCAACGACCAAAACCATTCGATATGGGTGAGCGGCCGCTTGGCTACACGTCGATAACTTTGCACGATGCGCTGCAGATCGAGGCCACCGCGCTGTTCCACGGGATGCCATGCCGCACTGTCGTTCATCATCAACAGCCACGCAAGGTCGAGCTCGATGGCACCGATGTGCGCGATTTCCCAATCGACCACGCCCGTTACCCGTAACTGTCCATCGCCAGCGCTGAACAGCACATTGTTGGTTTGGAAGTCCCCGTGGCAGAGCCCGACCGTGTACTCAGTAGGAATGCTCGCAAGTAGACGCTCGCGTAATGCGGCACCAGCGTCGACCCACTGCGGTTCGGGACTGCGCTCGAGGGCGCGTGCCCAGAAGTTGATTTCATCGTGCGGTGCTCTCGCTTGCTCCCAATCGCGCAGCGACTTGGAAACATCCACTGCATGAATGCAGGCGAGCTGCTCGGCTGCGAGATCATACGCATGCTGGCGCTCTTGGGCCGGCAGCCACGAGTCGGCCTCCGGACCCATGATCAAGGGTCGACCCGGCAATCGGGTGACTATTAAATAAGGAACGCCAAACAATTCCGGATCGTTGGACGCCTCGCGAACCGCGGCAACCAGCGCACCACTCTCATATAAGGCTCTGAGCAAGGGCGCCTGCCGCACGACATCGGTGTTGCCGCGATGGACCACGCCCGCGGGTGCGAGGCGGATCACCAGCGCCTCATCGATATTCGGCCCGACGACGCGAAAAGCGTATGTGTGACCGGAGTGGCCACCCAGATCCCGAACGTCTTCGACCGCAACGTCGCGCCGGCACCAAGTCATTGCCCACCGCTGCAATGACTGATGCACGCTCGAATGCGGATTGAGGACAGGATCGCGAATCACGGGCCTCCGCTGTTGCAGGAGAGGCAGTATAGGGATGCACTCAACATGTGTGAAATTGATTATAGTTAGCCCAGATATAAGCATCCTCAATTTCTATGTCTTTCCAAAATCTCGACCTCAATCTGTTGCGCGCGTTCGACGTGATCTACATCGAGCGCAATCTCACTCGCGCTTCGAAAATCCTGTGCATCAGCCAGCCGGCAGTGAGTAACGCGCTGCAGCGACTGCGCGAAAGCTTGGGAGATCCGCTTTTTATTCGCGAGCGGCGCGGCATGATGCCGACACCGTTCGCGGATAGTTTGGCGCCTGCCGTGCACAGCGCGCTGCAACTCATTCGCAGCGGCTTGGGCGCACGGGAGGAATTTTCGCCCAAGATCTCGAAGCGCATGTTTCGCGTCAGCATGAACGATCCGGCCGAAGCGTTGTTCTTGCCGTTGCTGATCGACCTTCTAGTCGAGAAGGCGCCCGATGTGCACGTGCAGAGCACGTTCGTCGGCCGCCATGAGTTGGCGAACGAAATGGGCACCGGCGCGATCGATGTCGCCGTCGACGTGCCCTTCCCGGTGGATGACAGGTTGCATCACCGCGAGTTGCTGAGCGAATCGTACGTCTGTCTGTTGCGTCCGAAGCATCGGCTCCTGAGCAAGAAGATGACGCTGTCGGACTATTTGGAGTTACAGCACATTCACGTCTCGGCGCGACGTCACGGCCTTGGGCATGTGGATCGAGCGCTCGCCGAGCAGAACTTGTCGCGCAATATAAAGGTGCGCACGCGCAACGCCAGTCTCGCAGCGCAAGTGGTTCGTGGCAGCGACCTCTCGATAACCATGCCCGAGCGCTTCGCGGAATATTTCGACCTGCCGTCCGCGCCGCTTCCTTTCAAAGTGCCGCTGCTCGAGTGGACTCTCTACTGGCCCGTGCGCCTGGAGCACGATCCCGGTAATAAATGGCTGCGCGACACGATCACGCGCATCGCCGAGGATTACAAACTCAAGGCGCGATCCAATGCGCGAGCTAAGACAAAACGGAAGATCGCTGCGAGCGGCGCCTGATGTAGCGCGTCATCCCGGCCAGGCCCACTACTGTCCGGGATATTTTGATACGACGAACATTGTTAGATCGTCATCCCGGCGCAGGCCGGGATCCAGTGGTGTCTTAGCGCATATAGCTCAAATTCAACGACTGGATCCCGACCTGCGTCGGGATGACAAGATTTAGAACGGAGCGTACCGACTACTTGCTCTTCACCGCCATGCATCCGCCATCTACGCGAATGTTCGCGGCAGTAGTGAAGCTCGAATGATTGCTCGCGAGATACAGCGCTGTCGTGACGATTTCTTCAGGACGTCCGAAGCGACCCAACATCACCCCTTTCATTGCATCCGCATCGCTAGCCCAGTCGCCTGAGATATCGGTGAGAAAGCCTCCCGGTGAAATCACGTTCACCCGAACCTTGGGCGCATATTCCATCGCGAGCGCAATCGATACGGCATTGAGCGCAGCCTTCGCGCCTGAGTACGGCCCGAAGTACGGCGACGGTAACAGTGCGCCAATCGATGACACGTTGATGATGCAGCCGCCGTGTCCTTTGGCCATGCGGCTGCCGATCAGCGTGGCGAGGCGAAACGGTCCTTTGAAATTGACGTCGGTGATCTTGTCGAATAGCGCTTCGGTCACATCTAGCAACGATGGAGCGATGGGCGACAGCCCTGCACAGTTGATCAATACATCGACGCGGCCGAATTCCTCGTATGCAGCGTCAGTGAGCTTCTCCAACTCGTTCCACTGGCTGACATGAACTGCAATGGCCAACGCACGCCGGCCCAGCTTGCGAGCTTCGTTTGCCACAGCTTCGCAAGCCTCCAACTTGCGGCTCGCGATGATCACATCGGCGCTGCGTTCGGCGAATGCCATGACCATCTGCTTGCCGAGACCGCGACTGCCACCGGTCACCAATACGACCTTGCCGGTGAAGTCGAACAGGTCCTGGGTCATGCCGTGCTCCGCTTGTCGATGGACGCTGCGTCGAGGCCGAATTGCGCGAGCGCCTGGGCACGCAGCGTCGGCAGATGATCGGGCGGGAAGAACCCTTCGTGTTTGCGTCCACGCCTGAGCGCGCGCTTGGCCACGGAAACCTTGTGAACCTCCGTCGGTCCATCGGCAAGACCCAACATCGCAGTCATGAACAACATATGTCCAAAGGGCATCTCGTTCGACACGCCTAGTGAGCCGTGCAAATGCATCGCACGCCAGATGATCTTCTCCGCCACTTCGGCGGTCGCCACTTTCACGACCGAAATGGCGTCGCGCAACTCTTTCTCGCGACCATGCCGGTCGGCAAGCCAAGCACAATGCAACACCAGCAAGCGGAACTGCCGTAGCGCGATCTCCGCATCTGCGATCTCGAATTGCACCGACTGTTTCTGGTCTATCGGCACACCGCCCGTTCTGCGGCTCAACGCACGATCGATCATCATGTCGATGGCTTTGCGACACAACCCGATGGTGCGCATCGCGTGATGAATGCGACCGCCGCCCAGGCGCGATTGTGCGATCTCGAAGCCCTTGCCTCGCTCGCCCAACATCGCCGACGCCGGCACGCGTAGATTGCGATAACGCATGTACGGATGCCCGCCGCGGCCGTCGATCGGCTCTGTGAATACGCCGGTCTCGCGGACGAATTCGACGCCCGCGGTCGCGGTCGGCACGATGAACATCGAAGCGCGCTCATAAGGAGGATTTTGCGGATCGGTCACCGCCATGATGATGATGAAGTCGGCGTAATTGGCGTGGCTCGAAAACCATTTTTCGCCGTTGATCACATACTCCTCGCCGTCTTGAACTGCGGAGCACGTGAAGAATCGCGGATCTGCACCGCCTTCCGGTTCGGTCATCGAGAATGCGCTGTACGCCGTACCGTCCAACAACGGTTGCAAATAACGGCGCTTTTGTTCGGCCGTGCCATAGCGCGCGATGATTTCGGAATTGCCGGAGTCCGGCGCCTGACAGCCAAATACCACCGACCCCCAATTGGTGCGTCCGAGAATTTCGCTGATGTGCAGATACTTGACTTGCCCATAGCCGGGACCGCCGAGCTCGCGATCGAGATGACACGCCCACAGTCCCTGCGCTTTGACTTCTTGCTGCATCGACTCGAGAAGTTTGCGCGCTTCGACTAAAGAACGATCATGCGGTGCGGCCGGATTCGGCCAGAGCGCATCCAGCTTGCTGACTTTCTTGTCGACGAAGTCACGCGTCCATTCGATCTTCTCGACGAAATCAGCGTCAATATCGAAATCGATCATGATGATTCCTGAACAGTTGACGGTTGGCAGTTGACGACCAGAACCGTTCTCAACGTTCTAAAATGGTGACGGCACTGATGCCGGGCGCACCGTAAACATGCGTGTAGCCGAGCGTGGGACTTCCGGGAACTTGGCGCTCACCGGCGGCGCCGCGCAGTTGCAACACCGTCTCGTAGATTTGCCTAAGACCCGACGCGCCAATCGGCTCGCCGTTCGCGAGACATCCGCCGTCGGTGTTGATCGGCAATCTACCGTTGAGGTCGGTCTCGCCGTCGCGAAGCATGCGTTCCTGCTCACCGTGAGCACAGAATCCGTTCTCTGCCATATGCATGATCTCCGCGCCGGATTCGGTATCTTGCAGCTGCGCAAAGTCGATATCTTCGGGGCCGACAGCCGCCATTTCGTAGGCGGCTTTGGAAGCTTGCATGCTCGCGTTCGGAACACCGTCGAGTGAGACGGACGTGCCATACACTTCGAATGCGCCAAATTTTTTGGTTCGCATGACTGCCGCGCGCACATAGACGGGCTTCTTCGTGAAGCGATGCGCGATGTCCTCGCGGCAAATCACCAGCGCCGCCGCGCCTTCGGACGGCGAACAGAACATGTACTTGGTTAGCGGATCGTTCACCATCGTGGATGACTTGATCTCTTCCAGATCGATCGGTGTTCGACGCCACGCATTCGGGTTCAATGCGCCGTTGCGATACGCCTTGTTGGCAACGCGCGCGAGCGCATCGCTCGTGATGCCGTAGTCGTGCATATAACGCTGCAGTTTCGCGGCAAAGAACTGCGTAGTGAGCATCATGCCGATCTCACCATACCAATCGCCTAGGCCGTACTCGGACGGATGTGCGTTGAAGGCGCCGCGATCGTGCTTATCGAAACCGACTACGAGACCAAGTTCCGAAGCGCCCGATTGGATCTCGCGGCATGCTGAAATCAGCGAGCTGCCGCCAGTCGCGCACGCATTGAGAACGTGAGTGAATGGAATGCCGGTGAGTCCAAGCTCGTTGCCCACAGCATCGGCATTGCCCGCGGCATAACTGCCGCCGTAGCCGAATTGAATATCTTTCCATGCAACGCCGGCATCCTCGAGCGCGAGCCGCGCCGCGTATGCGCCTTGTTCGATGCCGCTGCGGCCGGGTGTGCGACCGAACGGATGGATGCCGACACCGACGATCGCGACTCTCATTGCATATCTCCTCGAACGGGTTCGAATGCGTAGTTCATGACCTCGGTGCCGTCTGCGTCGACGCGATGCACATAGAAAGTCAATGTCATCGGCAGCCCGACCTCGAGTTTTTGGGGATCGTTCTCCGTGAGACGCGCCTCGATGCGCAACGCACCGGGGAGCTCCACGTAACCGATGCCGTAGGGTTTGAACGTCTCCGCCGTTTCGGAACTGTGATACGGCGTCTTCGGCATGAAGCGTTGCACGGTCCACGCCCAGAGCGTCCCGCTGCGAGGCAGCTCGATTTCATTCACAGCAAGGCTGCCGCAGGCTTTACAGCTAGTTGCCGTCGGAAAGGCCACCGCACCGCATTGCGAGCAACTAGATGCGAGGAGCGCAGGCGCGGCTGCGGGCCATTTGAAGAGCGTGCTGTCGATCGATCGTTGTTTCATGTTGCAACTCGTTGCTGTTACAGCAGTCCGGCGGCAGGATTGGTGCCGATCTCGCTGCGCACTTGTGCTTTGAGGATTTTTCCATCCGGTGAGAGCGGCAGTGCCGTACGCACTTCGAGCCGTTCCGGGAGTTTTTCTTTGGAGAGGCCGAGGCCGAGCAAGAACTCGATCAATGTCTTGAGCTCGATGGCGCAGCCCGGATGAGGCTCGACCACTGCGCATGCGCGCTCACCGAATATCTTGTCCGGATAGCCCACGACCACGACTTTTGCGACATCGGGATGGCGGCGGATCAGCTCTTCCACTTCGGTGGGATCGATGTTGAAACCGCCGCGAATGATCATGTCTTTCTTGCGTCCGACGACGCGCACGTATCCGCGTGCGTCAACCTTGCCGAGATCGCCGCTCAGCAAGAAGCCGTCATCCGTCATCGACCACGCTTTGCCATCGGCATCGGCGAGATAGCCTTTGAGCAACGAAGGACCTTTGATACCAATTTCACCTACCGTTCCAATCGAGACGCGCTGGCGCGTTTCGTCGAAGATCGCGAGCTCGGCATCCGGGCCAGGACGTCCGTCGAGCACGTCGCGATCCGCATCGTCGTCGGTGAGCTGCATGCTCGAATGGGCCATGCATTCGGCCATCGCATACATGCGCAACACCTCGACTCCCAGTTCGGCACGCGCTTGCCGAATCAAACTTGGACTCATGAACGAGCCGCCGACGGTAATCGCACGCATGTGCTGCAAGCGGCCGTCGCCCAGCACTTCGGCGCGCGCTTGCAACAGCATCTGCAACATCGTGGTGACCATGACCGACCACACACAGCGATGTTCGTGCGCGAGCTCGAGTACCAGCCGTGGATCCCAACGCGATGCGCGCACGATGGTGACGCCGTGCGCCATCCCCAAGTACGTGAAGAAGGTGAACCCGGGTGCGCCCGCACCGGCGCCCGTCACGAGAACGGTTTCGCCGCTCTGCACGTTAGCGAGTGCGCGCATTCGCTCCGCGGCCCAGGCGACGCCTGTCCAACCGTGCATGACGGCTTTCGGTTGACCGGTGGAGCCGGAAGTCACACCTATCAGTGCAATGTGCTCATCACTCGTCCTCACGACCGGAGTGCGCATTGGCGAAGCGCTCGCGATCGAGTCAGTGGCACGGACCACTGCACCTCTTGGAGGAATGATTCCGTCCGGCGGCAGCGCGCCTGCATGCGCGAAGAGAACCGCTTGCGAACGCTCGAGAAGGTAGTTGATTTCACGCGAACCCATGCGCTTCGGAATGGGCAGGAGCGTAACGCCGAGCCGCGCGGCCGCAAGCGCCATCGCGATGTCCTCCGCGGTCGTGTCGTATTGCATGACGATGCGATCGCCGCTTCGCACGTCGTGAGCGAGCAACATTGCGGTAGCTCTCGCAGCCAGCTCCGCTAGTTGCGCTCGAGTCCAACTGCGTTCATCGATGATGAGTGCCCGCGCATCGGGCTCACGCTCGACATGCAATTCGAATGCAACGGCAAGATTTTCGGGCAGCTTGTTTGCAGCCATCTCTGTCACGTTCCTCTCAGTACGGACACGTGCCGCCATCGACATTGATGATGGCGCCCGTGATGCCGCCGCCAATTTCGGACGCCAGCAGGACCGCCATGGCTGCGACCTCCTCCGCTGTCGTGAGTCTTCCGGTCTTGGTGAGATCGGCGTAACGCTGCTTGTATTCCTCGTAGCTGATGCCCGCCGCTTGCGATGCTCGTGCACCGGCCGTTCGCATCAAATCCGTTTCTACTGCACCGACGCAGAGTGCGTTGCAGGTGATACCGGCTGCACCGTACTCGTGCGCGACTGCTTTGGTGAAGCCGTTGAGCGCATGCTTTGCCATCACATAGTGACTCGCATTCGGCCGGTTCACCTGCTTACCCTGTACAGAGCTCATATTGATGATGCGTCCGTAGCTCTGCTCGAGCATGTGCGGCAGCGCACAGCGCGTCGCCCAAAATGCCGAGCTCACATTCCAATGGAAAGCCTCGATCCATGCTGCGTCTTGCAGCTCATGCACCGGCGCAAAGCCGCTCGAGCCGCCGGCGTTGTTGACGAGCACATCGAGACGTCCGTGTTTCGCAATCACGCGTTCGATCAGTGCTTCCATATCTTTTTGACAGAGAGCATCGGCAGCGATGAATGACACGCGCCCCTGAGGATCGATAGCAGCAGCGGCAGCTTCGCCTTTCAGCTTCGATCGCCCGCTGATTACAACTTTCATCTCTCGTGCGGCAAGAGCCGCCGCGATCGCGGCACCGATGCCGCTTGTCGCCGCCGTCACCAGTGCCACTCGTTCGGAATTCTTCATTACCGTTTCCAAGAACGCTCAAACAAGCTTCAGACGAACCGCTCGTGCTGTTCGATCTTCCTATCGACCATCGTCGGTGCCGCGAAACGCTCACCGTAACAACGAGCCAGTTCGCCGCAGCGCTGCGAAAATCGCCCCAGGCCATAGGTGTTGATGAATTGCAAATAACCGCCCGTCCAGGCCGGCGCTCCAATGCCGAGTATCGACCCGACATTACCGTCGGCCACGCTACGCAACACTCCCTCCTGGAGGCACTTGACCGCCTCGATTACGGAACGGAACAACAGTCGGTCCCGAATATCTGCCTCGGAAATCTGATAATCCGGCTTGTAATACAGATCGAACAACTTCGGCCAAATCCGCTTCGTGCCATCGGCCGCGTACTCGTAGAAACCGCCGCCATGATGGCGACCGCCGCGGCCGTGCCGTATCACCATGGTGTCCAACACTTCGCGCCACACGTACTGCTCGCCGAATGAATCGAGAACGCCCATGTCGCGCCAGGTCTCATGAATACTGCGGTTGAGCTCCAGACTCACCTCATCGGACATTGAGAGCGGTCCGACAGCCATGCCGTAAGCTCTGCCGCACGCTTCGATACGCAGCGGATGGACACCTTCATGCAACAGACGCACGCCTTCGTCGAGATAAGTACCGAACGTGCGGGACGTGAAAAACCCGAGACTGTCATTGACGACGATCGGCGTCTTGCGGAGCTGCTGCACGAAATCGAACGCTTTCGCCAGCGTTGCCCGCGAAGTCTCACGGCCGCAGATGATCTCGACCAGCGGCAT
>Ga0105238_10004552_pt1 | contig 13723 bp, 5 predicted proteins | sample KBSC34metaG_FD_81526 | JGI IMG/M metagenome (GOLD analysis project Ga0105238, IMG submission 81526) | Corn rhizosphere microbial communities from Kellogg Biological Station, Michigan, USA - KBS C3-4 metaG | ecosystem: Host-associated > Plants > Roots > Rhizosphere > Soil | place: Michigan, USA... | reverse complement strand
CTACGCCGGCTACCGCCACGTCGAGCCGATCGTGCAGGCCAACCGCGACTATTCGGCGTGTACCTTCAACTCCGGCACGCCGGACTTCAGCCAGTTCGGCTGCGGCGGCTCCGGCACGGCCTTCCCGGCCCGCGTCGGCGGCTTCATCGTCGACCCGAAGGGCCCGGGCAACACCTTCCGGGTGCGCAACGGGACGACCGACCTCTACAATTTCGGCCCGACGAACTACTACCAGCGCCCCGACGACCGCTATGTCATGGGCGCGTTCGCCAACTACGAGCTGGCGCCCTGGGCGCACGCCTACGCCGACCTGATGTTCATGGACGACACGTCCACGGCCCAGATCGCGCCCGGCGGCATCTTCGCCGGCCAGTTCAGCATCAACTGCGCCAACCCGCTGCTCTCGGCCCAGCAGAAGGGCCTTCTCGCCGTGGCGGGCGGGGCTGCGGGTGAGACCTGCGGCAACACCGCCAACCCGAACGCCCTCTTCACCGGCATCGTCTCCCGCCGGAACATCGAAGGCGGCGGCCGCCGGACCACCACGGAGCACACCCAGTACCGCTACGTGATCGGCCTCAAGGGCGACCTGAACGACAGCTGGAACTACGACTTCTACATGCAGTACGGCCGCGTGAACTTCCGCGGGGTCGCCGAAGGGTTCTTCCGCAAGGCGGCGATCGACAACGCCCTGAACGTCGTCAGCGTGAACGGCGTGCCGACCTGCGTGTCGGTGGTCAACAAGACCGACAAGGCCTGCGTGCCGTACAACATCTTCAACCTGGGCGGGGTCAACCAGGCCCAGCTCGACTATCTGCAGACGCCGTCGATCACGGCCGGCTCGACCTACGAGCGCGTCGTGAACTTCTCGCTGGGCGGCGACCTGACCCCCTACGGCGTCAAGAGCCCATGGGCGCAGGACGGCGTAGGCGTGTCGCTGGGCGGCGAATACCGGCGCGAGCAGCTGGACTTCATGGCCGACTACGTCACGGCCGTGGGCGCGCTGAACGGCGGCGGGGGCGAAGTGCCGCCCGCGCATGGCTCGTTCGACGTCTATGAGGGGTTCGCCGAGGCGCGGATCCCGCTGGTGCAGGACATGCCGTTCGCCAAGCGGATCCAGGCCGAGGTGGCCTATCGCTACTCCGACTACTCCACGGGGAAGACGACCTCGACCTACAAGATCGCCGGCGACTGGCAGTTCAACGACGACATCCGGGCGCGCGCCAGCTACCAGCGCGCGGTGCGGGCGCCGAACGTGCTCGAGCTGTTCGCGCCGCGGGCCGTGGGCCTGGGCGGCACCATCGATCCCTGCGCCGGCCTCGCCGCGAGCAACCCGCTGGTGGCGACCTGCGCCAAGGCGTTCAACCTGACCCCGGCCCAGGTGCTGGCGATCGAGAAGAACCCGGCGGCGCAGTATCAGGCCCAGAGCGTCGGCAACCCGAACCTCGTGCCGGAGAAGTCCGACACCATCTCGTTCGGCGTCGTGGCCACGCCGTCGTTCCTGCCGGGCTTCAACGCCTCGGTCGACTTCTTCGACATCAAGGTCGACAAGTACATCACCACCATCGGCCCGAACGTGATCATCCAGAACTGCCTGCAGTCCCTGGACTCATTCTTCTGCAGCAAGATCCACCGCGACTCCCTGGGGTCGCTCTGGCTGACGCCGGACGGCTACACGATCGACGGCACGCTGAACATCGGCGCCGAGAAGACCCGCGGCGTCGACTTCAACGCCAGCTATCGCACCGACCTGGACAAGCTGGGCCTGGAGAACATGGGCGGCGTCTCGATGACGTTCGTGGGCACCTGGCTCGACAGCGTGAAGATCCAGTCGCTGCCCAGCCTGCCGTTCTACGACTGCGCCGGCCTCTACGGCGGGACCTGCTCGGCGTCCGGCGGCCTGACCTCGCCGAACCCGGCCTGGCGTCACAAGCTGCGTCTGACCTGGAACACGCCGCTCGAGTACGGCGACTGGGTCAAGAACTTCGCCGTGTCGCTCCAGTGGCGCCACTTCAGCAAGGTGAAACTGGACGCCTTCGATTCGGACCCGCAGCTGAACAACACCGGCGTGCAGTACGCGTCGGACCGGGTGCTGAAGGCGCAGGACTACTTCGACCTCAGCGCCAACTGGACGGTTCGGGACAACCTGAACTTCCGTTTGGGGATCAACAACCTGTTCGACAAGGCGCCGCCGCTGACCGGCGCGTCCAACTGCCCCGGGGTCGTCTGCAACGGGAACACCTTCCCGCAGGTCTACGACGCCTTCGGGCGCTACATCTTCCTGGGACTAACGGCGGACTTCTAACCCTCGCGCCGAAGCCCACGAAAACAGGCGGCCGCCCGGGGAGATTGTGGCGGTCGTCTGAGATCCTCCAACTGGCGGCCGGAGACCCCACGCTCCGGCCGTTCTTTCTGCCCGATCAGAGGTTCAGCTTCACCACCGCGGCCTTGAAGGCGTCCATCTCCTGGCCCGAGCCGACGGTGATGCGCGAGATGTTCGGCCAGATCGGCCAGGAGCGGCCGATCTCGATGCCCTCGCCGGCGAAGGCCGTCTGGACCTCCTTGGCGGGCTTCTTCCAGTCGACCATGAAGAAGTTGGCCTTGGGCGGGATGTAGGTGATCTTGCGCTTGTCCAGGAGCGCGAGGGTGTCGTCGCGCACCCGCACCATCTCCGCGCGGCGCTGGGCGATCAGGTCGGCCTGCACCAGGCTGACGGCGCCGCAGACCACGGACGGGTTGGGCAGGGCGTAGCTGGCCATCATCCCGTCGTAGCGCATGGTCTTCATCATCAGGTCCGGCCGCGCGATGGTCAGGCCCATGCGCATGCCGGCCATGCCGAACAGCTTGGAGAAGGTGCGCAGGACGATGATGTCCTTGTCCTGGGCGGCCAGGTAGCTGCCGACGGGGACGCCGGCGAAGTGGATGTAGGCCTCGTCCAGCAGCACGATCGACCCGGCCGGCTTGTTGGCCAGCAGCCACTCCACGTCGGCCAGCGGGGTGATCGTCGACGTCGGGTTGTTGGGCGTGCAGATGTAGTAGACGCCGGCGTTCGGATCGGCGGCCAGCATGGCCTTCACGTCGTGGCGGTAGTCGGAGGTCAGCGGCACTTCCGACACCTTGGCGCCCACGTAGCGGGCGACGCTGGGGGCCAGCTCGAAGGTGGGGTTGGCGATCACCAGGCCGCGGGTGGGCGAGCAGTAGGTGACCACGATGCGGGACAGCGGGTCGCTGGAGCCGGCCCAGGGGATCACATAGCTGGCCGGCACCTTCTCGACGGCCACCACGGCGTTGACGAAATCCTGGCGCTGGGAGCCGGTGTAGCGGTTGCCGGTGGCGACGGCCGCCGCGGCGGCCTTGGCGCCGGGCTCCAGCGGACCGGTCCAGCATTCGTTGGCGCCGATGTGGATCTTGGCCGCGACCGCCTTGGGCGCCGCGCCGGCGTCGGTCTTGGCGTGCGGGTTGGTGGCCGAGGTCTGGGCGTAGGCCGCGCCGGCCACCCCGGCGACGCCGGGTCCGGCGGCCAGCAGGCCCAGGATCCGGCCGAACGAGCGCCGCGAATAGCCGCGGCGAAGAAGGTCGCTCTGGGCCTCTTCGGACAGGCCGGCGTCGGCGAGATCTGTTGTGTCGAGCTGCGTCATGGATCGGTCCCCGTCTGAACCCCGTCTGGCGGGCGCAGCTTGCCTCCAATGCGCGGGTTCGGCGAGCCCATGGCGGCGCAGCGGCGCGGATTCTCGACTTCCGGCGCCGATGCGCGGAATCTTCGCAGGCTCGCCGAGGCGGCGGGCAGATGCGCATTCGTCAGGCGCCGGGCTGACGACGCCTGCCCGGCCCAAGCAGGCTCTGCAATGGGCCTGCGCTGGCCAGTCATCAACGTTATCGTCTCTGTAATCGCGCCGAATTGTCAGTTCCGTCAAAATCGTCGGACAATTTTGGCGTCAGTGCTGGTCCGCTCAAAATTGCGGCAAACCCGCCATTTGCTTCACCTGGACGCGAGCTTCGCTCGGGAAGCATGCATTTGTGACGGTTTTGCCCGCGCGGGCGCTCCGATCACCCGACCGCTGTTGCCGCGCCGAAACGCACCCCTCCTCCTGGGTGAAAGAGCGGGCGGCGGATCGACGCCAGCCCGCCGCCAAGGGGAACCGCTGCCGAGGGCCAAGCCGATGGGGCTGCACAAGCGGGGGGTGTGATGCGGGGTTTTCAGAAGACGATTTGGCTGGCGGGGATTTCGGGACTGGCGCTGGTCCTGGCCGACACCGCCGCCGCGGCTGATGCGGCCGCCGCCGCGCCGGGCACGATCGACGAGGTGATCGTCACCGGTACGCGCTCGACTTCGCGCACGGTCACCACCAGCCTGGCGCCGATCGACGTGCTCTCGGCGATGGCCCTGGAGAAGAGCGGCAAGATCTCGACCCGCGACCTGATCTCCACCCTCGTGCCGTCGGCCAACACCTCCAACTCCGGCGCGGGCGCAAGCTTCGCGATCAAGACCCTGTCGATCCGCGGCCTAGCGGGCGACCAGGCCCTGGTGCTGGTCAACGGCAAGCGGCGGCACAACACCTCGATCCTGTTCGTCAACGGCACCACCCAGAACGGCCAGTCGCCGCCCGACCTGGACCTGATCCCCTCGCAAGGCGTCCAGCGCATCGAGGTGCTGCGCGACGGCGCCTCGGCCCAGTACGGCTCCGACGCCCTGGCCGGGGTGATCAACATCATCCTGAAGGACACCGAGGGCGGCAGCGGCCAGATCCTGGCGGGCCAGACCTTCCACGGCGACGGCGAGACGCTGCAGGGCTCGATCAACTACGGCTTCAAGCTGAGCGAGAAGGGCTTCCTGAACGCCACCTTCAACGCCCAGACCACCAACCTGATCGACCGCGGCAACCACTCGCCGGTCACCGCTCAGCTCTATCCCCTGATCAACGGCCAGCCCGACCCGCGCGAGGCCACCGCCAACCGTTACAAGGCCCACCCCGGCGCGCCACAATCGCAGCTCTATGTCGGCAGCTACAACGGCCGCTACGACATCAGCGACAACGTGCAGTTCTACAGCTTCGGCACGCTCTCCAGCCGCAACTCGGCGGCCTGGCTGACCTACCGGCTGCCGACCGCCAGCAACAACATCATATCGGTCTATCCCGACGGCTACTCGCCGCGCCTGTTCCTGAAGGACCGGGACTACCAGGGCGCCGTCGGCTTCAAGGGCGACCTGGACGGCTTCAACTGGGACCTGTCGACCACGCTGGGCCGCAACAAGAACGCCTTCTACACCAACTCGCTGAACGCCTCGCTGGGGCCGGCCAGCCCGACGACGTTCTACGCCGGCACGCTGAAGTTCAAGGAGTGGACCAGCAACTTCGACGTCACCCGCGAATTCGACCTCGGCCTCTACAAGCCGACCTTCGTCGCGGCCGGCGCGGAGTACCGCGAGGACACCTTCACCATCGCCGCCGGCCAGCTGGAATCCTACCAGATCGGCAGCTACGTCGCGCCGCCCGGCCAGCCCAATGCGGGCGTGATCACCCAGGGCGGATCGCAGGGCGTCAGCGGCTTCTCGCCCTTCGCCGCCGGGGTCTTCAAGCGCAAGAACGAGAGCCTCTACCTCAACGTCGAGCAGAAGCTGGCCGAGCAGTTCGAGGTGTCGGCCGCGGGCCGCTTCGAGCACTACTCCGACTTCGGCAGCACCGAGACCTACAAGGTCTCCGCCCGCTGGGAGCCGATCGAGCACTACGCCGTGCGCGGCACGATCTCGACGGGCTTCCGGGCGCCCTCGCTGCAGCAGGAGCACTACGGCTCGTCCAGCACCATCGGGGTGGTCGTGCCGCCGGCGACGACGACCCAGCTCTACCCCGTGCAGCTCCTGCCGCCGGACAACCCGGCCGCCGCCGCCCTGGGCGCCAAGCCGCTGCGGCCGGAGAAGTCGACCAGCTACTCCGCCGGCTTCGTGGCCCAGCCGCTTCCCGGGCTGAACCTCACGGCCGACGTCTACAAGATCAAGATCAAGAACCGCATCCTGCAGACCGGGGTCCTGGGCCCCAGCGCCACGATCAGCAACCTCTTGAAGAGCCTGGGCCTGAACCCGCAGCAGGCGGTGTTCTTCTACGCCAACGCCGCCGACACCACGACGACCGGCCTCGACGTCGTGGTCGACTACACCACCGATCTGGGCGACCTGGGCTCGGTCAAGTGGACGCTGTCGGGCAACAAGAACAAGAACAAGTTCGACCGCGTGATCCCGCCGGCCTTCGGCTTCACCCTGATCGACCGGGTGCGCCAGGGCGACTTCACGGTCGGCCAGCCGAAGGACAAGGAGATCCTGTCGATCGAGTGGAGCCTCGACAAGCTGACCACGACGCTCCGGGCCACCCGCTACGGCCGCCTGATCCAGCGCAGCTCCAACCCGCTGCTGGACGAGGAAATCTCCCCCACCGGCATCGTCGACCTGGATGTCGCCTACCAGGCCACCAAGGCGATCCGGGTCTCGGTGGGCGCCAACAATCTGCTCAACACCTATCCGGACATCGTCCAGCCCGGAAATCGCGGCGGCGCGAACCCCTTCACCTACTACAACCAGTACTCGCCGTTCGGGATCGGCGGCGGGTTCTACTACGCCAAGCTCAACTTCACGTTCTAAGGTCCTGCGTTCAGGGGAGGGGTAAGCCATGGCGGACTCGCGGGGGCGCGGCGTCGACCGCCGCCGGGTGTTGTCGCTGGGCGGCACGGCGATCGCAGCCACGTCGATCGCCGCGCCGGCCGCCATGGCGGCCAAAGCGAGCGGCCAGGCGGCGACGCGCGAGGTCACCATCACCGAGGGCACCAATATCGCCGTCGCGGCCTCGCCGGACGGCAAGACGCTCGCCTTCGACCTGTTCGGCGTGATCTGGACCCTGCCGATCGGCGGCGGGGTCGCACGGCGCCTCACCGACGACCTCACCGATGGGGCCCAGCCGGACTGGTCGCCGGACGGCAAACAGCTGGTGTTCCAGTCCTATCGCGACGGGACCTTCCAGATCTGGACCGTGGGCGCGGACGGGACCGGTCTGAAGCAGCATACCCAGGGGCCGTTCGACTGCCGCGAGCCGCGGTTCTCGCCCGACGGCAAGACCATCGCCTTCGGCTCGGATCGCACCGGTTCGTACGCGATCCACACCCTGGACCTGGCCAGCGGCGCCATGAAGCTGTGGGCGGCGTCCAACGGCCAGGCCTGCGAACCCGCCTGGTCGCCGGACGGCCAGCGGATCGCCTTCGCCGTCGACCGCGCCCGGATCGAGATCGTCGACGCCGGCGGCGTGCGGACGGTGGGCCCCAGCATCAAGGCCTCGGCCGACCGCCTGAGCCCGGTTGAGCTGCACAGCCCGGCGTTCACGCCCGACGGCAAGGACGTGGTCTATCCAGTGCTGGAGAACGGCCGCACCGAGATGCGCGGCCCGGGCGGCGCGATCGTGAAGGACCAGGACGTGTTCCCGTTCCGGCCGGCGTGGCTGCCGGGCGGCGACATGATCTATACGGCCGACGGTAAGATCCGGCGGCGCACGCCGGCCGGCGCGGTCACCGATATTCCCTTCACCCTCTCCGTGCCGGTGGCGAAGCCCGCCTACAAGAAGCGGCAGAAGGACTTCGACAGTGTGGTCACGCGCCCGGTCGTCGGCATCGGCAGCCCGGCGCTCTCACCCGACGGCACGCAAGTGGTGTTCCGGGCCCTCAACGCGCTGTGGCTGCTGCCGATCGGCGGCCAGGCCAAGCGGCTGGTGAGCGACGGCTTCTGGGTCTGCGACCCCGCCTGGTCGCCCGACGGCAAGGCCCTGGCCTATTCCACCGACCGCGGCGGCTCCCTGGACATCTGGCTGCGCGACATGGCCACCGGCGCCGAGCGCAACCTGACCAAGCACAAGGACGCCGCGCTCTCCGCCGCCTGGTCGCGCGACGGCAAGACCATCGCCTTCCTGGACCAGGCCGGGTCGCTGCACACGGTCGAGGTCGAAAGCGGCGCCATCCGCCAGGTGTTCGGCGCGATCTGGGAGCCGGGGAAACCCACCTGGAGCGCCGACGGCAAGACCATCGCGCTCGCCGCCTTCAAGCCCTACTCGGCTCGCTTCCGCGAAGGGTTGAGCGAGATCCTCACGGTGGACGTGGCCACCGGCGGGGCGACCTATCAGCCGGTGTTCCCCGACAAGTCGCTTGGGACCCGCGGCGACGACGGCCCGGTCTGGTCGCCGGACGGCAAGAGCCTGGCGTTCGTGTTCGCCAGCCGCCTGTGGGTCGCGCCGGTCGACGCCAAGGGGGCGATGACCGCGCCGCCAAAGCCGCTGAACAACGAGGTCACCGACGCGCCCACCTGGAGCGGGGACAGCGGCAGGCTGCTCTACCTCTGCAACGGCGATCTGCGCACGATCCCGGCCGCGGGCGGCGCACCGGCGGCCGTGCCGCACGGCATCACCTGGGCGACCGCCAAGCCGAAGGGCCGCGTCGTCGTGCGCGCCGAACGGCTCTGGGACGGCCTGACGCCGGAGGTCCGCAAGGACGTCGACGTCGTCATCGTCGGCAACCGGATCGCCGACCTGGCGCCCAAGGGCTCGGTGACCGGCGACGCCAAGGTGGTGGACGGCGCCGGGGCGCTGGTCATGCCGGGGCTGATCGAGATGCACGCCCATCGCCAGATGCAGGGCTACGCCTATGGCGACCGCGAGGGGCGCCTTTGGCTGTCGCTGGGGGTCACCACGACCCGCTCGCCGGGTTCGCCCGCCTACCACATGGTCGAGGACCGCGAGGCGATCGACAGCGGCGCCCGGGTGGGCCCGCGCTACTTCTCCACCGGCGAGGCGATCGACGGGTCGCGGATCTTCTACAACTTCATGCGCCCGGTGACCGAGCCCGGCCAGATGGCCCTGGAGCTCAGCCGGGCCAAGGCGCTGAGCTACGACCTGATCAAGTCCTACGTGCGCCAGCCGCTGCAGGCCCAGCGCGACGTCACCGCGTGGGCGCACGCCCAGGGCATCCCGGTCACCTCGCACTACCACTACCCGGCCCTGGCCTTCGGCCTGGACGGGATGGAGCATGTGGGCGCCACCAGCCGCACCGGCTATTCGCGCACCACCAGCCAGCTCGGGATCACCTACGCCGACGTCACCGCCCTCTTCGCCGCCAGCGGCGCGCGGCGGACGCCGACCCTCTTCACCGCCTCGGCGATGTATGGGACCGACCGCTCGCTGGTGGACGACCCGCGGATCAAGGCCCTCTACCCGCCGTGGGAATACGCGAAGCTAACAGAGCGGGCGGCCCAGGCGGCGAGCGGCGACAACAGCGTGGCGCTGGCCTCCCTGAAGGGCCAGGTGGCCCACCTGCGCGACATACTGAAGGCCGGTGGGCGGGTGGTGACCGGCACTGACTCGCCGATCGACTTCAACGCCGTCAGCCTGCACATGAACCTGCGCGGGATGGTGAAGTACGGCATGACGCCGTTCGAGGCCCTGACCACCGCAACCCGCTATTCCGGCGAATTCCTGGATCAGCCCCTGGGGGTGATCAAAGCCGGCATGCTGGCCGACGTGCTAGTGGCCAACGGCGACCCGCTCACCCGCATCGAGGACGCCGCGGCGGTGCGCTACACGATCAAGAACGGCGAGGTCTTCGAGCCGGCCACCCTGATGGCGCCGTTCGCCAAGGCGGCGCACGCGGATGCCGGCACGGCGCCGGTGCAGCTGGCCGCGCGCCAACCGCCGCCCGGGCTCTGGTGGCACGAGGCCGGCTACGTCGAAGCCAGCCGCGCGGCCTGCTGCATGGACCCCTTCTGCGCCCAGCCCGCTGGGCGGCGGGTGTTCATGGCCACGGAAGTCTAGGCCGAAGACCCCATCACCTCTCCACGTTCGTCATCACCGGGCTTGTCCCGGTGACCCATAGACACCGACCCCTCAGACGAGGTTGGGGCGGCGCCGCAGCCAATCTTCGAACGCGAGCGTCTATGGGTGGCCGGGACAAGCCCGGCCATGACGAACTGAATAAATTCAATCGTATGGCTGATCGTCGACCCGCCTATTTATGGACGAAGTGCTCCTGGTAGGCGTGCGACTTGCCCTCGGCGTTCTTGCCGATGCCGCGGCGGACCGCGGTCTTGCCGTCGGCGCTGAAGGTCCAGAACTCGCCGGCGATCACGTCGCCGTCCTTCATCTTCAGGATCTGCAGGTTGTTGGGATCGGTCTCGGTCACCGAGACCTGGTTGAACCGCTCCTGGTTGGGGAACGGGGCCACCGTGCCGTCCAGCGTGGTCTCGTGGTCGCTGATGTAGGGCTTGGCCGGGTTGGTCGTGTTGACCGAGTGGTAGACCAGGTGGTTGGGGCCGAACTTGAAGTTGATGGTCAGTTTGAAGCCCGGGGTGATCGTGCTGCCGGGGGCCTTCGACTCCACAGCGGTCCAATCGCCGTCGTGGGGGTTGGCGGCGAGCGCCTGGCCGCCGGCGGCAAGGGCGAGCGCGAAGGCGGCTGTAGCGATGACCGAACGGATCATGACGTTCTCCTGATTATGGGCAGGCTTGCGCGGGCTAGAACGGGACCCGCGCCTCGAGGTGCTGTTCCACCTGGGCCCGCGTGGTCCAGAGGGTGCGGAAGGTCTTCTCCGACAGGAACTTGAGCTGGTCCGAGCGGTGCGGGGAGCCGGGCTGGGTGCTGTCGCCGTAGCTCATCAGGCCCATGGCCTTGATCGGCGTCGAGAACTCCACCAGCGACATCCAGGTCTCGCCGTGCTGCGGCGTGCGCACGCCCTTGGCCATGCCGCCCCAGGTGATCACCCGGAAGACGCCCTCGTTGCCGAAGCCGCCGTTGCCGGGCAGGTCGACCTTGTCGAGGGCGAAGCGCGAGACCTCGCCGAACGGCCGGTCGATGGCGCCGTAGAGGCTCTTGGTCTCGGCGATGGCGTCCTTCAGCATCGCCACCGCCTGGGCTGGGTCCTTCAGGCCCGAGGGGGTGTCGATCGGCTTGTCGGGCGACCAGCGGACCTTGAAGTTGGCGTCGCTCTGGAAGTTGGGGCCGGAGAACTTCCGCGCCCAGGTCTCGAACAGCAGGGCCGCGCGGCTGTCGGCGTCGTCCTGGCGGTTCCAGGCCTTGAAGAGCTCGACCGCCTTCTGGACCTCCGGGTCCGGGTCGGCGGACGCCGCGGCCACCAGCTCGTCCAGCACCCGGTCGGCCATCAGCACGTGGGTGGAGAGCTTGCGGGCGATGAAGTCCTCGTAGGAGATCTTCGGCGGGTCGGCCATCAGGTGCGAGGACTGCTGGGCGCGGAGCGACATCGGCCCGTTGGTCGCCACGTACGGCGGGAAGTCCTTGAACTGGATCACCTGCGGATAGGTCGCCACCCACGGCGGATCGTTGGTGTTCTGGACATAGCCGCTGGGCGGGTCGATGACCTTCGGCAGGTCGGCGTAGGGGTGGGTCTCGGTCCACAGGGTCTTGGACGTGTCGCCCGGCACCAGGCCCTTCCAGTACTTCAAGTCGCCCTGGTCGTGCTTGGGCAGGATGCCGTTGTCCAGGTACTCGATGTGCCCTTCCTTGTCGGCGTAGACGATGTTGAAGGTGGGCACGTCCAGCCGGGCCAGGATGGTCTGCAGCTCCGCGAAGCTCTTCGAGCGCCCCATGTCCCAGTACTCGCGAAGACCGCCGTGGCGGTCGAGGCCCGCCACCCGCACGGCGATCAGCTTGCCGTCCTTGCGCTGGACCACCGGGCCCTGGACGCTGCTCTTCACCTCCAGCGTCTCGGTCTTCAGCGAGCCGTCGGCCTGGCGGACCTTGTAGGTCTTGGTCTTGCTCGTGAACGGCAGGACCTTGCCGTCGTACATGTAGCCGCCCGGCGCCGGCGTCAGCTCGTAGAGCGTGGACCCGGCGATGCCGTTGACGGTATTGGTGAAGCCCATCCGGTCGTTGAACGCGAAGCGCAGCACCGGCAGCCCCACCTGCGTCGCGCCATAGAGGTGGAAGCCCGGCGCGTTCAGGTCGACCTCGAAATAGGTGAAGTAGCTGGGCGCCCAGGGCAGGTGCGGGTTGGCCAGCAGCAGCGTGTTCCCGCTGGCCGACTTCTTCGGCATCACCGCCCAGGCGTTGGAGCCGGCGTCGTTGTTGGCGCCGGTCGCCGCCGCCATCGGCGAGACGTAGATGAAGTTCATCAGCCGGTGGGCGTGGGCCATCACGTCGACGCCGCTGATCGGCAGGACGCGGGCGATCTCGGGGTCGATCTTGTCGGGGTGGGCCTTGGCGTAGGCGTTCATGCCCTCGGCGAAGGCGTCCAGGTCGGCGCGGAACTGGGCCGGCTCCGCCTTGTACCAGGCGGTCGCGCGCTCATAGATGTCGTTGGTCAGCACCCACTTGTCGGACTCGACCTCGCTCGCGCCCCAGTACTCGGCGGCGCGGCCGCGGGCCTCGCCGTAGAGCTTGAGCACCAGGTTGCCGTGGTTCTGGGCGGTGGCGTAGCCGAAGCCGTAGAACACCGAGGCCTCGTCCTTGCCGTAGACGTGCGGCACGCCGAAGCTGTCGAACAGCACCTCGCCGTGCGGCGCGGCGGCGGCCAGCCCGGGGGATGCGGTGAGGAGGCCCAGCGCAAGGCCAAGCGCGCCCCAGCGCCCCCTCCACCACTTCGTGGTCCCCCTCCCCCGCTCGCGCGGGGGAGGAACTGAGGGGTCGTAGTTCCTCCCCCGTTCACGGGGGAGGGGGACCGCGAAGCGGTGGAGGGGGCGCTGCCGCATCATCCGTTCCCGTCAGAAATTGTACTGCACCCGGGCGTACCAGGACCCGCCGGTGAAGCCGAACGGCGAGGTGCCGGGGAACTGACCGCTGCCGGTGGCGGCGTTGTAGATGCCGTTCTTGTCCGGGTACTCGTTGAAGAGGTTGTTGGCCCCCGCCGCCACGGTGACGTTGGACAGAACCTTGTAGCTGACCTCCAGGTCCGTGATCCATTTGGCCCCGAAGGCGCGGTCCTGGGCCGGCAGGTCGGCGATCACGGTGTACTTGCCGTAGCGCGTGGACCGCAGGTTCACGTTCAGCTTGTTCCAGTCCCAGTTCAGGCCCAGCGCCACCTTGCTCTTCGGGAACGAGGTGGTGAGGAAGCCCTGGCTGCCGCGGCCGAACAGCACGAAGCCGGTCCCCAGCGCGGCGATCTCCGGCGGGTTCGGGATGATGTTGAGGATCTTGGTCTTGCCGTAGTTGAAACCGGCGTTGGCCCGCAGCCGGCCCCAGTCGCCCAGGTCGTAGCGATAGGTCGCCACCACGTCGACGCCGCGGGTCCGGGTGTCGATGGCGTTGGTGTAGTACTGGGCCGAGAGGTCGCCCGAGAGGCCCTTGGAGATCAGGATGTTGCTGACCGCCGTCCCCGTCAGGGTGCTGGTGATGGCGATCCGGTGATCCACCTCGATCTGGTAGCCGTCGATGGTGATGTCGAGGCCGGGCGCGGGCTGCAGGGTCACGCCGCCGCTGAGGTTCTTGGATTTCTCCGGCGTCAGGGGCTTGGCGCCCAGGGCTTTCGCCTCCGGCGCGCTGACCGGCAGGGTCTTGATCAGCAGCAAGAGGTTGGGGACGCCGTTGACGGTCCGGAACTGGCTGGAGGTGGCGGCGTAGTGCTGCTGGGCCAGGCCCGGGGCGCGGAAGCCGTTGCTGATCGCGCCGCGCAGCGACAACCAGTCGGTCACCTCGTAGCGGCCGGTCAGCTTGCCGGTGAGCGTGTCGCCCGAGGAGTCGCTGTAGTTCTCGTAGCG
>Ga0105238_10004550_pt1 | contig 13724 bp, 15 predicted proteins | sample KBSC34metaG_FD_81526 | JGI IMG/M metagenome (GOLD analysis project Ga0105238, IMG submission 81526) | Corn rhizosphere microbial communities from Kellogg Biological Station, Michigan, USA - KBS C3-4 metaG | ecosystem: Host-associated > Plants > Roots > Rhizosphere > Soil | place: Michigan, USA... | reverse complement strand
CTCAACTAAAAATACCCATGCCTCATGCATTCACACTATCGGGCTATGGCGGGTGTGAAGGACATTGGAATTCTGAATGGAAAGTTATGAGACCAAAAAAATTAAAATTTTCCGCGCTCACAATGTCGGCCGGCGCGTTGATCTTGAGCTCCCTCCTGGTTCAGCAGGCCAACGCCGGCTCTGGTGCGCCAACCGTTTCAATCAATCAGCCTGCCAATGGTGCCGCAATTGAAGCCGGATGTGTTGATGTGCTTGGGACTTTTACCGCGAAGAAACTCAAGCAGATCACCGTTGGCAGTGCGCAGGTACAATTCCCCACGCCTGCCGTCATCAAAGGCAACACTTTCGAGGCCCGGAATGTTTTCCTGGAGCCGGGCACAAACACCATCGCTGCCGTGATCGAGGATATGGCCGGAAATGCATACACGAATTCATTGACCATCGTGGTGCCGGACGACACCAACACTGCGCGGAGTTTCCCGGTTGAGGTCCGGGTCGCTCCCGGCGGCGGATTTTTGCCGCTTCTAGTCACTTTTACCGTGCAAGCCCACGTCCCCGGAAACATACAAAGGGTCTTATACGATTTCGATGGCGATGGCATTTTTGACCAGACCAACACCGACTTGCAGTCTGTCACACATACTTACAATAGCAGCGGTGAATTTTTCCCGCTCATCACCATCCAGACGGGCGTTGGCCAGTTTTCCTGCCTTTCCGGACAATCGCCGATGGCGGCCATGTTTGCAGCGGCGTTTGGCGCTCGTGACGCGCTGTCATCTGTGAACGTCCAACAGCCTCCGGTCTTGTTGTCCACAATCAAGATAACCGACCCGGTGGATATCAAATGGACCGCCACCAGCAACCTCTATGTTCTGTCAGGAAGCAACGCGACGATTACAGAATTCAGTCCCGATGGGAATTCGATCCGTTGTTTGACCAATATCGGCTCAAAGCCGTCCGGCTTGGATGTGGATGGCCGGGGAAATGTCTATGTCGCCATGACCGGCGACAATCAGGTATGGAGATACAAACCGATCCCAGATTCATTCGTGGCCGACACGAATTTTGGCAATAGCGGGAAGATCGGCGTATTTGACGGCGATGCCGGTTCGGCCATCGGCCAGTTTAAAAAGCCGTTTGATGTCGCGGTATCGCGCGATGGCCAGGTGATCCTTGTATCTGACTCCGGCAATAACCGGATCCAACGATTCGACAAAGACGGACGCTTCCTGGATTCTTTCGGGACCAAAGGCCATGGCGACGGACAGCTAAACACCCCAAAAGGACTCTGCCACGACGAAATCGGCGTTTATTCGTTCATTGTTGATTCGGCAAACGACCGGATTGTCCTGGCTAACGACAATATGCCGATGGGAGCCAGCGGGACAAACGGCGTTGCTTTGGGCCAGTTTAGTGGAGCGATCCATCTCTCCGCGAGCAAACGCGCGCTTTATGTGGCGGATACTGGAAATAGTCGCGTGCAAGTATTCAGCCACGTCGGGATGCACTCGCCCACGCCCTTCAATCCGCGCGTCGCCCTGTCGGGTGAACTGGGGCTGAATCACCCAAAATCTGTCGCCGCCGTTGACGATTTTCTGGAGGAAAAATTGTACATCGCTGACACCGGAAATAATCGTGTGCTGCTCGTCAAACTGCCGTCGGACAACCCGGAAGCAGTTTGGAAGGACTTCATAGCCCGCCTGAAAGCGGGCGACGTCAATGGTGCGGTCTCCAGTTTCAGTCTTGAATCAAAAGATAAATACCGCGACGCCTTTCAAGCCTCGTCAAAAAACGAACTGCGCTCGGATGCCAAAGGCATGGAAAACATCAAACCGGCGACCATTGAAAGTGATCACGCCCAATATTATTTCGAGAACATTGTGGATGGAAAAACCATCACATTCCCGGTTGAATTCGACAAGGAGTTCGGGCAATGGAAAATTGTGGAGTTCTAGGGCGGAAGGCCGGTGCCCTCTTTACGCCTTTGGTTTCCTTTTTAAGCATTTAGAATTTAGCCTTCAGCATTGCCCCCCCTACTCCTTCGGCCACGTCGCAAACACCACCGCCGCCAGGATGCACCCAAACGCCGCGAGGTGGTTCCACCGGAACTTTTCGTGCAGATAAAAAATCGCGAACACCACGAATACCGTCAGCGTGACGATCTCCTGGATGATCTTCAGTTGCGTGGCCGAATACACCGAGTTGCCCCAGCGGTTCGCCGGCACCATCAGCAGATACTCAAAAAACGCGATGCCCCAGCTCGCCAGGATCACCAGCAGCAGCGGCTTGTCCTTGAATTTCAGGTGGCCATACCACGCAAAGGTCATAAAAATATTCGAGCAGGTCAGCAACAGCACGGGCAGCCAGCGGGATTCAAAAACAGAATTCATGCGCGAAAAGTGAATCGCACCCGCGGCGCTGTCAATTGAGATTTGGACCACACCCGCAAATCGTCTATCGTGGGATGAACATCATGTTCAAGAAGTACAAGCGTGTCCTAAAATGGCTGGCCGGACTGTGCCTCCTCGCCATCGCGCTGCTGGTGATTTTCCTGCTGTCCCTAGACCCGGTCTTGCGCTTGATCGCCGTGCATAACATCCGAGAACAGACCGGCATGAAAGCCGAAATCGGCTCCTTTCATCTCGGCCTGCGGGACCAAAGCGTCACCATCAAGGATCTGAAGCTCTACAACCCGCCCGGCTTTGGCGACTCCCCGTTTATCAACATCCGGGAAATCCACGTCGAATACGACAACGACGCCCTTAAAAACAAGGGAGAGCTCCATTTCACCCTCGTCCGCTTCGACCTTGGCGAACTCAACATCGTAAAAAACGAGGCCGGCCGGACCAACCTGCTGGACCTCGGCCTGACCCTGCCCTCGAAGGATGAACTCGCCAAAAGCAAGGGCACCGATGAGATCAAAAAACGCACCGGCCTGAAATTCACCGGCATCGACATGCTGAACGTCTCCGTCGGGACCGCCCGTTACATCGACCTCGCCGACCAGAAGAACAATCGCGAACAGAACATCGGCCTGGAAAACGTGCCCGTCCCCAACGTCAAGACTCCGGCCGACCTGACCGGCCTGGTCGTCCTCATCGCGCTTCGCAGCGGCGATTTCTTCACCCAGCTCGCCTCCCCTGCAGAGTTGAAATAAGGTAGGACGGCACGCTGCGTGGTGGCTGACCGCCAAGTCTCCCCGTCACCGGGCGCAGTGTTAAACGACGAAATTGCACCGTTCTCTAAACTTGGGATATGTATCCCGAAAGACGCGGGGAGCGTTTCTCCCTCTCCTGGAGGAGAGGGCCGGGGTGAGGACGGTCGTTACACTAATTATCACCGGCATTAAGCTCATCCGAGTTTTGCCTTTTTCCCCACCCCAAAATTTTTTACCTTCCCCGCGTGCATCGCGACCCGCTCAAATCCGCCGCCCGCATCGTGGTCAAGCTCGGCACCGGCGTCCTCACGGACAGCCGGAAGCTGATCGACCCCGCGCAGTTGGAGCAGCTTGTGGCGCAGCTCGCCGCCCTGCGCAAGGCCGGCAAGGAAGTCGTCCTCGTCAGCAGCGGCGCCGTCGGCGCCGGCATGGGCGCGCTCGGCTATGAATCCCGCCCCACCGAACTCGCGGAAAAACAGGCCTGCGCCGCCGTCGGCCAGTCCCGCCTCATGGCGGTGTACGACAAGCTCTTTGCCGCGCACGGCCTCGTCGTCGCCCAGGTGCTCCTCACGCACGATGACCTGGAACATCACGAACGCCATCTCAACGCCCGCAGCACGCTCGTCACCCTGCTCGAACACGGCGTCGTCCCCATCATCAACGAAAACGACGCCGTCTCGTTCACCGAGATCAAATTTGGCGACAACGACAAGCTCTCCGCCCTTGTCGCCTCGCTGCTGCCCGCCGACCTGCTCGTGATCCTGACCACCGTGGATGGCGTCATCGAAAATTTCGGCAAGCCGGATGCACGCGTCATTCCCCTCATTGAGCAGATTGATTTCCACATCGAAAGCATTTCCGGCGGCACCACCAGCGCCACCGCCGTGGGCGGCATGAAATCCAAGATCGACGCCGCCAAGATCGTCGTCCGCTCCGGCATTCCCCTCGTCATCGCCTCCGGCCAGAAGCCCGACGCGCTCGCCCGCATCACCACTGGCGTGGACGAAGGCACCCTCTTCGTCCCCCAACCCACCAAGCTGCAAGGCCGCAAGCGTTGGATCGCCTTCTTTCACCATCCCAAAGGCACGCTGTTCGTGGATGACGGCGCAAAAAAAGCCCTGCGCGAGGCCGGCAAAAGCCTGCTGCCCCCCGGCGTGACCCGCTGCGAAGGCGAATTCGTGGCCGGCGATGTCCTGCGCATCTGCGACGCGGACGGCACGGAATTCGCCCGCGGCATCGCCCGCTTCACCTCCGCCGCCGTTCGTGAAAAAAATCTGCCCAAGGAAGAACTCGTCCACCGGGATGATCTGGTGATCCTGTGAACTTAAACTTTCAACCACGGATGAACACAGACGGACACGGATTAAAGCCGGTTGACTCTCAGCCAAATGTTCCTGCCCCCATCCGTGTTTATCCGTGTCCATCCGTGGTTAAAAAATGAAAAAACAACCCGCCATCAACGACCTCCTCAAAGTCATGGCCTGCCTCCGTTCCCCCACCGGCTGCCCGTGGGATCGCGAACAGGATCACATGACGCTCCGCCGCCACGCCATCGAGGAGGTCTACGAGTTGATCGACGCCATCGAGGCCGGCGACGACCACGAGATGGCCGAGGAACTCGGCGATCTGCTGTTACAGGTGGTCTTTCACAGCCAGCTCGCCCGCGAACGCGGCGCGTTTGATTTCGAGAAAGTCACCCGCGAACTCGTCAACAAATTGATCCGCCGCCATCCGCACGTCTTCGGCACAACGAAGGTCAAGGACGTGGACGAGGTCTGGGCGAACTGGGAAAAGATCAAGCGCGCCGAAAAGACCGGCACCCACCGCGAACGCGCCTCCGCCCTCGACGGCGTCCCCAAACATCTGCCGGCCCTGCTGCGCGCGGAAAAACTTTTGAAAAAGGCGCGCAAGGCCAAAGTCCTCGCCGACGGCCATCCCGCCGGACGCAAGCTCACGAAGGCCGGCCTGGCGAAGGAATTATTCGAGCTGACCAATCTGGCGCAGTCCCGCGGCTGGTGCGCGGAAGAATTGCTCGCCGCCGAAACCAAAAAGCGCGAACGCGGCTTCCGCCAGCGGGAAAAGCTGCTGGCTCGAGATTAGCGCGTTTAGAGCGTTTGAAGAAAAGCTGTAGCTGTTTGGAGCGAGGATTTTTGGGTTTTGGCGAGGCTTTGGCGAAGGAGCAGGTTCCAACGAACCCTGTAACTGAGCCGAAACGAAGCCAAAACCCAAAAAGACCGCCCTCACTTCTTCCCCAAACCGAACGGCTACAGTTTTTCTGAAAATGCTCTAAAGAAATGCCCCAATGGACGGCGGCTGTGGCGCAGCCCAGCCGCAGCGCTCGGCCCTCCCGCGGCATGAGCACAACCTGAACTCGAACTGTTGCTGCGACTGGAACGTTTTAAAAAATATTGCAGCCGTTCGGAGCCCGGGGCATTGCTCCGCAAGAACCCCCACAAACACTCTAAAAGTGACAAAAAACGCTTGGCTTGAGGATCTTCCACGACCATTTGACAGCAGGAGCAACTCACACGATGCTGCGGTGTTAAATAGGTGAGGATCATTTTATGAAAACGCTCAAATTTCAAAAGGTGGCGGCAGCACTGGTGGCCACCAGTCTGGCCTTGCTGGCAACCAACGGGTTGGCGCAGGATTCCCAAACCGCCGCTCCCACGGCAACCGCAAGCGCCCCCGCGCCCCAACTGTCCTCTGGCGCGACGGAAGTCCTGCATCTTGCCCAGGCCAAGGTCGGCAATGACACCATCATCGCCTACATCAAAAATTCCGGCATTGGCTACAGTCTTAACGCGGACCAGATCATTTATTTGGGACAACAGGGCGTTTCTGCCGCGGTCATCAATGTCATGCTGAACCAGCCGAAACCCGTCGCCACAGCGACGGCTTACACCGCGCCCGCGCCGCAGCCGGCGGCTGAAACCGTCGTCACCACCCCGGCTCCGACGGTGACCTATGTCCAGACGCCGAACACCTACTACTATTATTCAGCACCGTATTACTACCCGGTCTATTACAGCACCTGGTGCCGCCCGGCGGTTTCCCTCTCGTTTGGCTGGGGCAGATGTTGGGGTGGCGGTTGGCGCGGCGGCGGCTGGCATGGGGGTGGAGGTGGCTGGCACAGTGGCGGCGGCTGGCACGGGGGCGGGCATCGCTGAAAGGCAGGCTGTTTTCATAAAATTCAGGCATTGACACTTTCCCGCAATCTGGTTTAATTACCGACCCTTTGCGGGAAAATTTATTATGTACGCCGTCCTAGAAACTGGTAGCAAACAATATCGCGTCACCGCCGGTGACAAACTTGAAATCGAACGCCTCGAAACCGAGGCGGGCAAGCCCTTCACGTTTGACCGCGTGCTGCTCGTCAATAACGACGGCAAGCTGAGCGTCGGTGCGCCCACGGTTTCCGGTGCGTCCGTCACCGCCGATGTGGTCGAACACATCCGCGGCGAAAAGAAGCTCACTTTCAAGATGAAACGCCGCAAAGGCTATCACAAGACCATCGGCCACCGCCAGGAGCTGACCGTCGTCAAGATCACCGCAATCAACGCTTAATAATTTTATGGCACATAAAAAAGGTCAAGGCAGCGTCAAGAACGGACGCGACAGCGTCAGCAAGCGCCTCGGCGTTAAGGAATTTGGCGGCACCGTCGTCACCGCCGGCAGCATCCTCATCCGCCAGCGCGGCAGCAAGTTTGTCGCGGGCAAGAACGTCGGCACCGGTCGCGACTGGACCCTGTTCGCCCTCACCGATGGCACCGTCCTGTTCGACAAGGAAAGCCGCCGCATCAACATCGTGGCTGCAACCAAGAACTGATTGGTTCATCCCATTTCAAGGCGAGGCCTGACGCCTCGCCTTTTTTATTTCCCGCAAGGGACGGAATTGACAGTATTTCATCGCACCTGATTAACGGCCATGTTCATCGACGAAATTAAAATCTACGCCCAGGCGGGGCACGGCGGCAAAGGCTGTGTCGCGTTCCATCGCGAGGCCTACATCACCAAGGGCGGGCCGAGCGGCGGCAACGGCGGGCGCGGCGGCAGCGTCATCCTGCAGGCCGATCACGACCTCAACAATCTCATCCAGCAGTATTACGTCCCGCGCCTCATCGCCAAGCCCGGTGACGGCGGCATGGGCAAGGGCATGGACGGCCATGCGGGCGACGACCTCATCGTCAAGGTCCCCTGCGGCACGCTCGTCTGGCGCCTCAAGGACACCACCCCGCCCATCCAGAAAAAGATGACCAGCCCGGATGATGAGGACGACGATGATGACGTTGAACCGGAAAACCCCCTTTTTAAAACCGGCACCGGGTTGCGCCCGGTCATCCGCACTGCGGGCGGCATTCCGGCCGCTTTGGAAGTGGATTTGAGCAAGGAGGGCGAATTTGACAACAGCAAGCAAGCCATTGAAGACAAGGGTGAACTCGTCGCCGACCTCACGACGCACGGCCAGCAGTTTGTTTTGTGCAAGGGCGGCCGCGGCGGATTGGGCAATCGTAATTTTGCCACCGCCCGCCACCAGACCCCGCGCTTCGCGCAACCGGGCGAACCCGGCACGGAAGGCGAATATCTCCTGGAACTGCGCATCATGGCCGAGATCGGCCTTGTCGGTTATCCGAACGCGGGCAAATCCACCTTGCTGACCGCCATTTCCCGCGCGCGTCCAAAGATTGCGGCCTACCCGTTCACCACGCTGACACCGCAGGTCGGCATCGTGGAATTCCAACCCGATTTCAAACGTCTGACGGTTTGTGACGTACCGGGCCTCATCGAGGGCGCGCACAACAATGTCGGCCTCGGCCACGAATTTCTCCGCCACATCCAGCGCTGCAAAGTGCTCGTGCTCCTGCTCGACATGGCCGGCACGGACAACCGCAAGCCGTGGGATGACTACAAGCAGCTCCTCAAGGAACTGGAGCTGTACGATCCGGAGCTGGTGGAAAAACCGCGCCTGGTCGTGGCCAATAAGATGGACGAGGCCGTCGCCGAGAAAAACCTGAAGCAGTTCAAGACCAAGTTCAAAAAAATCAAAGTGTTGCCCATTTCCGCCGCCTTCGACCAGGGCATGGAGAAATTCAAGCAGACCATCCGCGAAGAGGTGGAGAAAAATTCTGACGAAACCAGTCCGAAAAAGTAACAGAGCCGTTCACGGAATGTGGCCCGGCGGGATTGGCCGGACAATGTTTCATCAACCTAAGTCCGTCTCTATGAGTTCCTCTCCTTGGGGAGAGGAAACAGGTGAGGGAGGTCGTCAAAACCAACCCAACCCGATCAGCTGTTTGTCACTTCCAAAAACCGCATCAACGTATCCCCATGCTTGAGCGTCTTCACCTCCACCCACGGCGCGACAAACTCCAGCGTATCGCGCTTGGTATGACCTAGCACCAGCCGGCCGCCGGGTGCGAGCAACTTCGGCAGATTGGGATCATCCAGCAACTGTTGCGCAAACGATTCCGAACGCCGGTTTACATTTTTTTCACCGTACGGCGGATCGGCGAGAATCAGGTCGAACTGCGCGCCGTTCTCCGCGAGCTGCCTCATCGCCGGAAATACATCCTGCGTCCGCGTGTCCAGGATTTCACCATACCCCGCCGCCACCGCGTTGCTGCGGATGAACTCCGCATGCCGGTGCGATTTCTCGATGCACAGCACCGACGCCGCGCCCCGGCTCAGGCATTCCAGGCTCAACGCGCCGCTGCCGGCGAATAGTTCCAACACTCTCGCCCCCTCGACCCGTCCGCCAAGTGAATTGAAGACCGCCTGTTTTACAAGGTCAGGCGTGGGCCGGACATCGAGTCCCTTGGGAACTTTCAGTATCCGCCGTGCTGCATGGCCGCCGGTGATGCGCATATTATTTGTAGCGGCGACTCGGCAGAGCGCCGCCATCTTGATATTGAACTGCGGCGGGCTGCCGGCACGCCGCTACGGATTAAGTCAGAAAATTTCTCCAAAAAACTGCTTCATATCCGCCCACGACCGCTTGTCCGCGCGTTCATTATATTTCGCGCCCGGATTGCTGAAGCCCGGATCAGGCTGCGTAAAACTGTGTACCGCGCCACCGTAAAAAACGATCTGCCAGTCCACCTTCGCCTCGCGCATCTCGCTTTCAAACGCCGTCAGGTCTTCCGCCTTCTGGAACGGATCATCGCCTCCGGCCAGCGCGAGCACCTTGCACTTGATGTTTTTTCCATCCGCCGGCGTGGGCGAATCCAGCCCGCCATGGAAACTGACCACCCCCTTGATGTCCGCCCCGCTCCGGGCCAGTTCAATGACCGTCGTGCCGCCAAAACAATAGCCGATGGCCGCGATGCGTGATTTGTCCGCCAGTTCGCTTTTCTTCAATTCCTCCAGCCCGGCATTGACCCGGGCGCGCAACAGCGTCCGGTCGGTCTTATATTTTGTGGCCAGGGTGCCCGCTTCCGTCGTATCCGCCGGATGCACGCCCTTGCCATAGATGTCCGCGCAAAACGCGACGTAGCCCAACTTGGCCAGCATCTCAGCACGATATTTCTCGTAACCAGTCAACCCCAGCCATTGATGGACGATCAGCACGCCCGGACGCGGGCCTTTCACGGCATCATCCCAGACCAGCACGCCTTCGAGCGTCGTGTCACCCTGTTTATATTCGATGGTCTTGGACTGGATGGCGGCCTGGAGGGAAAATCCGCCCAGCAGCGGGACTGCGGATAGTAAAAGTGTTTTCATGACCCGGCCAAGCTAACCCACCCCGCCCCGTTTGCCAACCACATGGATGATCTGCCCCGAACAAAGTGCTCACCGTTGCTTGCCAATTTTGTGTCCAACCGTTTATTTATCCCTGTGCAAGGTCTTGAACCGCCGGACAACCATTTCTTGAACGCCGCCGTCGGCTGGCTCGGGCTTGACTGCCCGCATGAAGCCCACGCCGAATTGAATGCCATCGCGCCGGAATTTCAATTGCATCCCGATGTGCTGGAGGCGCGCTGGGCGTTGTGCGTGCGCGAGCAGCGCTGGGAGGACGCCCGCGAAATCGCCCGGCTCGAGATCAAGTTCCAGCCGGATGATTCCTCCGGCTGGCTGCACCACGCCTATGCCCTGCGGCGCGCCAGCAACGGCGGGCTCATCATGGCCTGGGGCGCGTTGCTCCCGGCGGCCGAGAAGTTCCCGAAGGAGCCGGTCATCGCCTTCAACCTCTCATGTTACGCGTGCCAGTTGAACGAGCTGGACACCTCGCGCGTCTGGCTGAAGCGCGCCATCGACATCGGCGGCAAGGACAACGTGAAAAAAATGGCCCTCGCGGATGATGACTTGAAACCGCTCTGGCCGGAGATTGCCGGGCTCTGATTTGAAGGCTTCCCCCTCCATCCTGTCCGTGGACAACCTCCGCATCGTGCGCGACGGCACGGTGATCCTGCATGATTTGAACTGGCGCGTCGCCCGCGGCCAGCATTGGGTGATCCTCGGCGCAAATGGTTCCGGCAAGACCTCGTTGCTCAGCGCCCTCACCGGTTATCTCATGCCGACGGACGGGGAACTTTCCCTGCTCGGCGAGACCTACGGTCAGTCCGACTGGCGCGAACTGCGGAAGAAAATCGGGCTGGTCAGTTCATCCGTGCGGCAGATGATGGCCGATGATGAGCCGGCCCTGGAGACCGTCGCCAGCGGCAAATACGCCATGATCGATTTCTGGGGGCGGGTGTCACGCAGCGAACGGGCACAGGCCCTCCGGCTGCTCCGGCAGGTCGAATGCGAATATCTTGCCGACCGCCCTTGGCGCGTGCTGTCACAAGGCGAACGCCAGCGCGTATTGATCGGCCGCGCCTTGATGGCCAGGCCGCAGGTGCTGATCCTGGATGAACCCTGCGCCGGTTTGGACCCGGCCGCACGAGAACATTTTCTCCACTTCGTCCAGCGGCTCGGCAGCGGCAAAAAAGCACCCACACTCGTCTTTGTGACACACCATGTCGAGGAGATCATGCCGGTGTTCACGCACGTTTTGCTCCTGAAAAACGGCACCGCGCTGGTCGCCGGCACAAAGACAACCGCGCTAAATTCCCGTAATCTTTCCAACGCCTTCAACGCCCGGATGAAATTGCAGAAGCCGGGCAACCGCTATGTTTTGAAAGTCCATGCCGTCCGGTAGCTCGCGGCCCGCACCATGAAACCGCCCATCATCCTGATCACCGACTCATTGAGCCGGCGGCGCGGTGGCGCGGAAATCTACCTGGCGAATCTCGCCCGGTTTCTGGTGCAAAACGGCCATCCCGTCCACGCCCTGGTGCGCCGCGACAACGCGGATTCCTCGATGGAAGGCGTGACGGTTGAACCCTTGCCGGCAAACGGCTCCGGTCTTCGCGGCGAGAAAAATTTCGTCCGGGCCGTGCAGCAGCGTTTGCGCGGCACCAAATCAGTTGTCCTCTCCACCATCGCCATGCCGGGCGTCACACATTACCAGCCGCACATGGGCCTGTACCGGCGCGGCTTTCTCGCCTCGCGCAACACGCGGAGTTCCCCGTTCTTCCGCACGGTGCATGCGCTGGCTTCTCCTTTTAACTTGAAACGTCGCTGGCTCATGAACCTGCAGGAGCGCCTGCTGGCGCGCGGTTCCACCGCGCAGATCATGACTTTCTCGCAACTGGTGCGCAGCCAGATTTTGGAGGATTGCCAGATTTCCCCGGAGAACGTCTTTGCCGCCTCGCTGGGCGTGGATCTCAACCGTTTCCATCCGGACGGGAAATCTCAAGAACACCGGACGGGAAAATTAAAACTTTTATTTTCCGGACATAATTTTCAATTAAAAGGCCTGCATTGCCTGCTCGCCGCCATGAGCGTGGCACTAAGCCGCGGCTTGCAGGCCGAACTGTTCATCGCCGGCAACGGCCAGTGTGCCGCGTTTGAAAAAATTGCCGCCCGGCTGGGCTTGTCAGCGCATGTGAAATTTCTCGGGCTGGTGGATGACGCACAAGCGGCAGCCCTCTATCGCTCCAGCGATGTCCTCGTCCACCCTACCTTCACCGACCATTGTTCGCTCGTTGTTCTGGAAGCGCTCGCCAGCGGATTGCCCGTCATCACCACGCGGCAAAACGGCGCGGCCGAGTTCATCGAGCCGGAAAAACAGGGCATCATCATCAGCCACCCCCGGGACATCGGGGCTCTGGCGGACGCGCTGCTGCGGTTGTCGGACCGCCAGAAACTTGGCACCATGAGTGCAGCGGCGGCGGCCTTGCGTCCGCGCCTCGATTTCAACCAGCATGCACAGCAGGTGCTCGCCTGGCTGACCCGCTGACATGAAACAACTGCTCGCCATCACCGATCCCGGCTGCGCCGCCTCCACGCGTTACCGGGTGATGCAGTTTGAAAATTCTTTTCGACACCGTGGTGTCCGGATGCAGGCCGTCCCCTGCCCGCGCGAAGATCAGGAGGTCGCCCGCCTGCTTGAAACCGTGCGACAGGCCGATGTCGTGGTCATCCAAAGGTTTTTGCCCCGCGCAGCGCTGCTCAGACAAATCCGGAAACACGCCCGCCGGCTGGTTTATGATTTCGATGACGCCGTGATCTACCACGAATCCACGCATCAGAAGCCGGCCTTGAGATTGCGCCGCTGGTGGCGGTTCCGCCGGCTGATGCTCTGTTGCGACGCTGTGACCGCCGGCAATCCATACCTCGCCGACCTCGCCGGCATCCACGCCGACCGGCCACGCGTCTTCACTGTGCCGACAGTGGTGGATGTTGAAAAATACGACCGTGAACCGGCACCACCCGCGTCTCCACTTGCCCTGGGCTGGATCGGTGGCCGATGGACCATGCCCTATCTGGAGCAGCTACGCGGTCTGCTGGAACAATTATCCGCCAAACACCCCGGCCTCATGGTCAAGATTATCGCCGACCAGTCCCCGGATCTTGGAACCGTCCCAACTTCACTCGTGCAATGGAGTGAACCCACCGAGGTGCGCGACCTTAAAACCCTGGGTGCCGGGCTCGCGCCGCTACCGGATGACGCCTGGACGCGTGGCAAATGTGGTTTGCGGTTGCTGCAATATCTCGCTGCCGGTATTCCCGCCGTGGCCGCTCCTGTCGGCACACAGGCCGAAATCATCCGTCATGGCGGGGTATTACCGGCAGCCTCGGATAAAGAATGGCAGGCTGCCATCCACAAGCTTCTGACCGACAAGCCCGCCGCCACTGATCTGGTGAAACGGGGGAAAGAAATCGTACGCGAACACTACAGCCTTGCGACCTGGTCACCTAGATTATTTGAGATCTGGTGTCCTTAAGTCTTTATTCCTTGCGCGCCCCCAGTTTGTCCGCCGCCACAGCCGCAAGAATCACAAAACCCTTCACGACCTGCTGCCAAAAGGGTGAGACGTCGAGGAGGAACAGACCGTTGTTCAGCACCCCGATGATAAGGCACCCGATCACTGTGCCAGGAATCGAACCCCGTCCGCCGCTCAGTGACGTGCCACCGATGACGACCGCCGCGATGGAATCCAGTTCGTAACCAAGCCCCGCCTTCGGATCGGCGGCATCCAGTCGCGCCGTGACGATCAGCCCCGCAACCGCCGCCAGCGCCCCG
>Ga0105238_10004549_pt1 | contig 13726 bp, 14 predicted proteins | sample KBSC34metaG_FD_81526 | JGI IMG/M metagenome (GOLD analysis project Ga0105238, IMG submission 81526) | Corn rhizosphere microbial communities from Kellogg Biological Station, Michigan, USA - KBS C3-4 metaG | ecosystem: Host-associated > Plants > Roots > Rhizosphere > Soil | place: Michigan, USA... | reverse complement strand
TATTTGAACTGCAAGCCGCCAGGCGGACCGCGGCAATTCCAGACTCCCTACGGCGTTCAGCTGGTGGAAGACCGCGAGCGTCGCCGGATTTTCGTCCTGATTGGCGGCGGAAACAGCAATTATCGGATTATTCAGATGGACGGCCGCGGCCATAAGGGCCAGGTCGGCGGCGACGACGACAACCCGCTCTACTACGGCCGCGCCGTGGCCAAGTGGGAAGGCGACACGCTCGCGGTGGATACGCAGGGGTTCAACGAGGACTTCTGGTTCACCAACGGCGGGCTGCCGCACACCGATCAGCTGCAGCTGCTCGAGCGCTTTACCCGCGTGGACTTCGACACGTTGAAGTACGAGGTGACGGTGAACGACCCGGCGGCCTACACGCGTTCATGGAAGGCCACGTGGACCCTCCGTTGGGTCGGCGGCGAGGAGCTGCCAATCTATTTTTGTCAGGACAACAGACCCTAATTCTTTCGCATGGCGAATATGTGAGACAGTAGAAGGGTCGCGGGGCTCGTGCCCTGCGGGACTTGAAGGAGCGAATATGAGCAGGTACCTGTTTGGCGGCATTCTGGCCGCGCTGATGCTGACGGCGGGCGCGGTGCAGGCGCACCACTCGTTCTCGGCCGAGTTCGACGCCAACAAGCCGATCACGCTCAAGGGCATCGTCACGAAGATCGAGTGGACCAACCCGCACGTGTGGTTCTACGTGAACGTGAAGGACGAGAAGACGGGCGAGGTGGCCAACTGGGGCGCCGAGATGGGGCCGCCGCACGGCCTGCAGCGCCGCGGCTGGCGCCGCGACACGCTCAAGATCGGCGAGGAAGTCACCGTCGTCGGCTCGATGGCGAAGAACGGATCCAACCGCATGAACGCGCGCACGGTCACGCTCACGTCCACGGGTGGCCGCCCGGGCGAGACGCTGGGTGCCGCGTCGAGCGAAGGCGAAGGCGCCGGCCAGAGCCAGTAGGGGCCGCCTTGTAGGGGCCACCGTTAGGTGGCCCAACCTTTGGGCCGGGTCGTCCAGACCCGGCCCATTTTCTTTTCATGTGACTGCATTCGAACGTGCGACGTCTACGTCCTCGAGAACTATCAGAGCCGCGGGCTCGGCACGTGGCTGATGAACGAGCTCATGACGCATCCGAACCTGCAGCGGTTGCGCCGCTTCACGCTCGTGACGCGCGACGCGCACAAGCTCTATGAGAAGTGCGGATTCGGTCCGTTGGCGAACCCCTCCGGCCACATGGAGATCGCGCGGCCGGGAATGTATGTGAAGAAAGGCTGAAGGCGGCGAGCGTATGATGGCGCGCGAGTGCGACGCGGCACGGTCCGGCCGCGCGTCGCGGGATCTGGATCCTTTGCGCCGCCGCTCGATGACGGCCCAGCAAGGGCCGCCCCAGCCCTCAGCGGCGGCGGTCACCCATTCGAAAGCTGTCGCCGCCACCCACCGATCGCGCACGCTCGCGGCGCTCTTCGAGGAGTTCCGCACGACCACGGAGGACAACGCCCGATCAACGCTCGTGCGATCTCGAATCTGTTCTTCGAGGGCAACCCGCTCATTCGCTTCGTTCAAGTCGGGCGGTCCCGGCTACTTCGCGCGCCTCGACCGCGTCGGTCCGAACTGGCTCTGGTGTGAGGCCCTCGCGCTCGACAACGGCGCATTTCTGGCGGGCACCGGGATGGATCCCAACGTCTGCCAGAAGTGTCACGCGAACTTCCCGGCGGACAACACCGTCCTGGTGGGTAGCCTGAATCACTGCGACATCGTGAAGTAGCGAGCGAGGCGCGCGGCGGGAGCTGTATCGTGCCGGCTCAGACCTTGGGTCTCGGGCGTTCGGGGACTTTGGGCTCGGCGTCGGTGGTGTATTGGCGGCGGTTCGCTTCCGCCCACGCGGCGAGGCGCTGACGCAGCCGCGCGCAGCGCGCGCGATCGGTCGACGCGATGTTGTGCTGCTCGGTGGGGTCGAGGTCCAGGCGATACAGCTCCTCGGTGCCCTCGCGCAGATCGTAGATGTACTTCCACGCCCCGTCGCGCACGCCAAGGCGGAAATGATCCTCGGCCACGTAGAAGTAGGCGCGCGGCGGACGCGCCATGTCGAGCAGGCTGCGGCCGCGCCAGTCCGGCGCGGGCGTGAGGCCGGTCACGTCGGCGATCGTCGGCGCGAGGTCCACGTGGCTGCCGATGGCGGACGGCCGCATGGCGGCGCGGAACCGCGGCGGGAACCACAGCATCAGCGGCACATTCACGTCCTCTTCGTAGACCGTCCGCCCCTGCATGTAGCTCTCATGCGGGTAGCCGAACGCCTGTCCGTGGTCGCCGGTGATCACGATCAGCGTGTTGTCCGCCAGGCCGGCTTCGCGCACGGTCGCGAAGAGCCGCGCCAGCTGCGCGTCCGTCTCGTGCAGCACGTTGAGATAGCGATCGAGGTCGTACGGATCGCCGACGGGCTCGCGAACCAGGCTCAGTTGCCGCGTGCCGGGTGATGGCTCATACGGGTGATGCGTCTGCTGGCTCCACGCCATCAGGAAGAACGGGCCGTCGCGCTGCTCCTGGACGGTGCGAACCATGTCGTCCACCATGCAGCGGTCTTCGACGCCCCACGACGACACCGGCTCGCCGCAGGTCAGGTTGTGTTCGTCGTGAACGCTCTCGAACCCACGTGAGGTGATGAAGCTGTCCCAACCGGCCCAGCTCAGATCGCTGGACGTGACGAACGACGTGCGATACCCGCGGTCGCGGAACGCAGACGCGAGCGAGGTGCCGCCCAGCTGCGGGTACTCCTCGGTGACGTCCTGGAAATCGAGCTTGGGATACGTGGAGAGCAGAATCGCGGCGAGCGAGTTGGAGCTGCGGCCGATGTGGGCGTAAAAGTTGTTGTAGACGAGGGCGTGGCCCGCCTCCGCCGTGAGCGTGGGCGTCGTTTCATAGCGCGCGTTGCCCAGGCTGGTCCAGCGTGCCGCCACCGATTCGAGCACGATCAGGATCACGTTCGGCGGCCCAACCGGCTTGCGACCTGCGCGCGTGATGAGGCGGGCTGGCCGCACGCGGTCGCGCACGTCGCGCGGTGCCGGCGGCGCGAAGTCGCCGAGGTCGCCGTCGTCGAACACGTTGTCGAAGCTGATCGTGTCCTGGCCCAGCGCCGCGTGGATGACGGACGACGCGAGCACCCAGTGTGCGTTTTCGGCGATGCGGCGATCCTGTCGCGTCGACCATTCGCGCGCGTACGAGTACTGGCCGGCGGCGACCCACGCGATCAGCAGCGCCACCGACACGAGTCGCATGCGAATGGCGGACAGCCGCGTTGCCCGAACACGACCCGAGGCCAGCACCGCCCCGATATAGAACGCGGGCAGGAGGACGAGCGCCGAGGCCACACCCGGGGTGAGGTGCAAGGCGACCGACGAGCGCAGCATGCGCACGTCGCCCACGAGCGTCAGCAGCGAGTAGGTGAGGAACCCGCCGAAGATGCCGAACATCACCACGCTGGCCACAGCGTAGAGCGCGGAGAAAGCGGCCACGGCGAGAAACAGGCTGATGGCCAGCCGCGTCAGCCGCGGACTGCGGCGGGTGATGAGCAGCGTCACCGCACCGGCGGCCCAGAGCACGAGGGTAAAGGTGACATCGAGCGCCGACGTAGCGGCCAGCGACCGTACCCAGCGCGCGGCGTCCCACCACGGCGACGGCAGCCCCAGGTAGTAGGCCTTGAGGGCGATCAGCGTGGCGGCAAGCAGCAGCGTGCCGCGGTGCAGCACGCCCATCGCCCGCGTCGAGGCCTGTGACAACTCCACGAACGTATTGTATCGACCCCGTGGCGTACCATGGGGACGAACCGTGACCACCGTTCTGGTCTACCTCTGGGCGCCCGTCGCCAACCTGCTTTGGTATTTCTACACAATCGTGATGGCCCTGCTGTCGCTGGCGCTCTGGCCCTTCGACCGCACCGGCGAACTGCAGCACTGGTGCGCCCGGTGGTGGTGCCGGCTGGTGGCGTGGACCATCTTCGCCAGGATTCACGTGCACGGCGTGGAGCACGTGCGGAACGGCCGTCCGTACGTCTACATGGCGAACCACGCCAGCCTGATCGACACGCCGGCGCTCTTTGCCTACCTGCCGTACCAGTTCCGCATCATGGCGAAAAGGAGCCTGTTCAACGTGCCGTTCATGGGATGGCACCTGCGGACCGCGGGCCACTTCCCGATCGACCATGGCAACCCGCGCAAGATCGCGACGAGCCTGCGGCGGGTGATCGAGGGGGTGAGGAACGGACGGTCGCTGGCGGTGTTTCCCGAAGGGCGCCGCACTCATGACGGTCAGCTGCAGCCGTTCGAGTCCGGTGCCTTCAAGATCGCGCTCAAGGCCGGCGTGCCGATTGTGCCGGTGACCATCCGCGGCACGTTCAAGATGCTGCCGCGCACGTCGCTGGCGCCCCGGCCCGGGCGCGTCGATGTGATCATCTCGGAGCCGATCGAGACGACGGACTATAACGACAAGACGCTGCCCGCGCTGATCGAGCGCACGCGGACAGCCATTGCTGCGAATCTCTAGGCCAGGCTTGCCCGGCCTACCAGGCCTACTTGGTCTCGTCGAAGACGATCTGCACGTTCGCTTTCAGGCGCGCTTCGGCCGGCGCGGCGTAGCCCTTGTATTTCTCGGGAATCTTGTAAGCCGCCGCTACCTGGTCGGCGGTCATGCCGGCCTTCTTGCCCGCCTGCACGGTGTTCTTGAAGTCCGTGTTGAACTGCGCGTACTCCTGCAGGTCGGCCATCGTCATCACGGTGCTGTGCCCGGTGATGATCTGGTTGACGCCCTTCACGTTCTTCGCGGCCTTGGCGAGCGAGTCGCCGATCTCGGCGCCGCTGCCGCCGTTGTTCGCGTCGAGGAGCGGGATGTTCTTGCCGGAGAAGATGTCGCCCGCATGCATCACGCCGAGCGCGGGGAACACGACCCAGGCGTCGCCGTTCGTGTGGCCGCGCCCGAAGTAGTAGAGGTCCACTTCGTCGGCACCCTTGCCGATCTTCATGTTCTCCTTGAACGTCTTCTTCGGCAGCCCCTTGCCGTTGTTCTGCTTGAAGATGTTCACGGCTCCGCCCGCCGGCGGCGCAATCCCGGTGGCGCCGCGCATTTCCTGCATGTTCTTGGCGGTGTTCTCCTGCGTGACCACTTCCACCGTGGCGGGGAACTCGACGTTGCCGCTCACGTGGTCGCCGTGCGTGTGGGTGTTGATGATCCGGAGCACCGGCTTGTCGGTGACGCTCTTGATTTTCTCCAGCAGCGGCTGCCCCCAGCCCGGGTTCTTCGTGTCGACCACGGTGACGCCATCCGACATGATGAACACGGCGCTGTTGCCGCCGCCGCCCTTCATCATGTAGAGGTTGTCTTTCAGCTTCTCGACCTCCACGACGCGGGGGGCCGCTGCCTGTCCGCCGCCCGCCGGCTGCTGAAGCGCGCTCAGGCCGATCGATGCCGCGCCGAGCCCCACCAGAACACCGAGCACAACCTGTCTTCTCATGTCCCCGCTCCAGGCGGGTCTGAAGACCCGCAACTACGAATGGCGGCTCATCATAGATCGGGCGCTAGTTCTGGACGAGCGTGAAGGTGAGCGCGCCGCCACCCGGCACGACCGTGGGCCCCATTGTCACCTTCCTCGCGCCGTGCCCGATGGTGACCGTGCGGCCGGCCGCCGTGCCAACTGCGGCGCCGAACACGACGTCGCTCATGAAGTGGCGCTTCAGCTGCACGCGGCTCGCGCCCACCCACACGCCGACCGCAACGGCAGGTGCGCCCACTTTCCAGCCGAAGTGACGCCACGCCACCGCCGCCGTCGCGAACGTGCTCGACGTGTGGCCCGAAGGAAAGGAGTACGACCCTCCGGAGCTGTCGGGCCGCTCACGCCGGACCGCGAACTTCGTGGCTTGCGTGATGACGCCGTTGATCGCCTGGGCGCTGACGAGATCGGCGCCGAAGTGTGCCATCGGCCTTTGATGCGCGATCACGCCCGTTGTGTAGGTACCGACCGCAAGGCCGATCTGTGCCCAGCCGGAACCGATTGCGCTCCCGAGTATGTACGGTTGGCGCGGCCCGCCTGCCGTTGCGTGCTCGGTCACGTAGTCGTCGGCCGGATGCACCGCGAGCGCCAGTCCGCCGCCGATGCCCAGTGTGACCGCCGTCTCCACCGTGGGCATCCGTTTGAAATCTCGAATGAGGTTCTGGAAGACGTAAAGGATCGGATTGCGATCGGGCGGAGGCGTCGTCGGTGGAGGCTCGGGTGCCTGTGCGAAGACCGACGCCGACGTCACCGACACGAACACCAGAATCGCCACGAGTGGTGTGCGCTGCGTCATGCGGCAGACATCATACAATCGTGGGCTGATGTCCTTCTGGCGCCGCGTCACATGCTGCGCGCTGGTCGCGCTGGTGGCGTGTGCGGCGGATGCCGCGGCGCAAACTGGTCTGACCACGCTGACCTTTTCGATCACGCTTCCTGATGGTGCTGTCGTGGCGGGCGCGCGCGTCGACGTCGCGCCGGTCGGCGCGGGCGCGGTTCGCAGCGGTGTCGTGGACGCCGGGCATCCGCTTGAATTGCCCGTGGGGGCGGGTCCGCATCGGATCCACGTGGAGCTCGCCGGCTACCGCGCGGCCGACGAGACACGAGACCTGCCGCCCGGCAGCGAGCTCCATCTCGCGGTGCGCCTCGCGCCACAGGACAGCATGGGCCGGTCGACGATCAGCGTCGAGCGCCGAGGCGAGTCGACCTATCAGACCAATCTGAACTCCGACGCGCTGACCGATCTCCCGAGCGGACGCACGGTGTGGTCGCTGCTCGACACCGCGCACCCGTTCGTCATCTCCGACCGCATGGACAACGGCGGGTTGTGGAGCGCCCGCGCCGCGAAACTGGGCGGCTCCGGGCCGTCGTGGACTCAGACACAGTTTCGTCTCGACGGACTCGATGTCACCGACATGCGCGAGGGCGGCGCGCCCGCGTTCTATCCCGATCTCGGTCTCTTTCAGGCCGTGCAGGTGGAGACCGCGAGGCTGGGCGCCGACACCGCGGGGCCTGGTCTCGCGATCTCCCTCATTCCCAAGCGGCCGGCGGAGATGTGGGGTGGGACCGGCGAGGCGTTCGTCACGCCAGGCGGTTGGCAGCCAGGTCTCGACCCCAGCGTCCCCTACCCGTTGGCACGCTACGACCACTGGACCGACGCCTCGCTCGCGGTGAGCGGGCCGATTACCGGACGGACCGGACTCTTCGCCTCGATTCGCGACACGAACGGTGGCCGTTTCGAGGAACGGGACCTTCCGAACGAATTGTCCAACAACGTGGCGTCGCTGTACGGCCATCTCGTGAGCACGGCGGGAATCGATCGCGAGCTGCGAGTCACGACGGCGCTCAGTCGGGCCACCCGTCCATTCGACGGGCGGGCCCGCTACAAGAACCGCGACATCGACGAGCGCGGGCGCACGGTGCTTGGCCAGGCGGCGGTGGAGCAGCTGCGCAACGGGCAGCTGCTGGCCATCTCGGGCGGCTTCGATCGTGTGTCGAACGACCCCGATGTGATCGATCACTCTCAGGCGGCCAACATCGAGCGGCTGCTCGATGGCCCGCCGCTGTCCTTTGGCGACGACGCCAATACCATCAGCCAGCGGTGGACGCTCGCGGCGTCGTTTGCGCCGGCGCCGGCGGCGTGGCTGCGCGAGTCGCACCAGTTGCGCATCGGCGCCGCGGTCAACGGCGCGCGTGTGACGAACAAGGCGATCTACCAGCCGATGTTCGGCGAGCTCGTGAACGGTGTTCCCGCCCGGGCGTGGGACATTCGTTATAAGGGCCTCGAATCGAAGTGGCACGACACGACGTTCAACGCGTTCGTGAGCGATCGCTGGGACGTGGGCCCGCGCATCACCGTCGACGCCGGGCTGCGGCTGGATCACGATTCCGGCTCCGCGGCCGACTCCGACAACGGCATCAGCTGGACGACGGTGCTACCGCGGTTCACGGTGCGGTGGGCGCCACGCGACAACAGTCCGCTCACCGTGACGGCGGGCTACTCGTGGTACCGCAACCGGCTGCCGCTGGACTATCTGAGCGTCGGCGATCAGCACGGCCCGTCCGGCACCGTATATCGCTGGGACGACCGCAACGCGGATCTGTTCTTCGCGCCGTCGGAGCTCACGCCCATCGCCTACGTGGGATCGTGTTGCGCCAGCTCCGTGATGAACGTGATCGATCCCGATCTGAAGGCGCCCTACGCCGGGGAGTTCTTCATCGGTGCCGAGCATCGGATGGGTGCCTGGCGGATGCGCATGACGGGCGTGGATCGCCGGGAGCGCAATCTCGTCGCGCTCGTCAACACGGGGGTGCCGCTGAGTCAATACGTGACGGTGGATGTGCCGGACAGCGGCATCGACGTGGACGGCAACTCCACGGCGCAGACGCTGCGGCTCTACGGACGCACGCCGACGATGTTCGGGCAGGACCGCTACACGCTCACCAACCCGGACGGATTGTCGTCGACCTATCAGGGTGTGGACATTACCGTGGATCGCTCGTTCCTCCGGCGGTGGTACTTCCGTTTCGGCGGTTCGGCCTATCGCATCGAAAGCACCGGCGCCAACCGCGGCTATCTCTCGAACGAGAACGACCATGGCCTCCTGGGCGAGGCGTTCTTGTCGCCCAACGCGCAGACGTCCGCCGAGGGGCGGTCGTTCTTCGACCGCGCATTCGTGATCAAAATGTCAGGGGCCTATCGCGCGCCCGGCGACGTGCGCATCGGCATGATCGCTCGCTATCAGGACGGTCTGCCGTTTTCGCGCATGGTGCTCACCGACGCCCTGTTCCAGGGGCGCGATCTGGTGATGGCGATTCCGCGCGGGGCGCAGCGCTTCACCTACATGTTCACGCTCGACGCGAAGGCGGAGAAGGATCTGACGTTCGGCCGCCGCCGGGTAGGGCTGATTCTCGAAGCCTACAACCTGACGAACGCGACGATCGAAGCCGCGGAGTACGTCGTGACGGGACCGGACTTCCGCCGGGTGTCGGCGGTGCAGCCGCCGCTCGCGGTGCGCGCCGGCGTGAGGGTCGGCTTCTAGAGAAAGGCGGGCGCCAATGGCCAGCGTGTACGATTTCGAGGCGACAACGCTACGGGGCGAGCCGCGTTCGATGGCGGACTATCGCGGCAAGACGCTGCTGATCGTCAACGTCGCGAGCGCCTGCGGCTTTACCCCGCAGTACACCGGGCTCGAAGCGCTGTACCGCAAGTATCACGACCGCGGCTTCGAGGTGCTCGGGTTCCCCTGCAACCAGTTCGGCGGTCAGGAGCCGGGATCCGCCGACGACATCGCGACATTCTGCAGCACCAGGTACGACGTCACGTTCCCGCTCTTCGCGAAGATCGACGTCAACGGCGCCCACGCCCATCCGCTGTACGAGTATCTGAAGTCGGAGGCGCCCGGGGCTCTGGGCACGAAGGCGATCAAGTGGAACTTCACCAAGTTCCTGGTGAACGCCGACGGCGAAGTCGTCGAGCGCTACGGCTCGTCTACGACGCCGGAGCAGATCGACGCCGACGTCGCGAAAGCGCTGGCCGCCACCGGCCGCTGAGCGCTACTCGTGCCACCCGAGCGCGGTCATGGCAGCCTTCCATGTCGCGCCGGTCTCGAGCGCCGATGACACGGTCGGGACGGCAGCTGACGCCAGGACGCCGCGTCCAGCGAGGTGGAGGCGAACTTCCCACGCGCCCGCGTGACCCCACATCTGACAGTCGGCTCTCAGCTCCTCGCCGTTGACGCGATTCGTCAAGACGAAAAGGTCCTCGTGGCGTTCGAACGGTGCAGGCTTCATTGTGGTTTCGGCGGGTTCCAGAACCCGGTCACCGCTTCGATGCGCCCGTGGTGGCCGAGAGCAAAGATGTTGGTGCCCCGGCCGCGCTCGCTGCCATCCGCCGCGCGAGCGACCCAATCGGCGAGCACGGTCCCCTGGCAGTGGCGGATGTCGCCCTCGCGTTCGAGACGCATGCCGGGCATGAACTTGTGCACCGCGGCCAGGTGCGGGCGCAGATCGGACATGCCGTCGATCAGGCTGAATCGATCGCGAAAGCGCACGTCCTCGGTCGCGAGCCGATCGAGCAGCGCCTCGCGCTTCGCGGTGTCGGGTTCGGACCAGGCAGCGAACCAGCCGTCCACCGAGCTGCTCGCGCCCGTATGCAGATCGTTGGCGACGAGATTGCCGAAGAGGGAGAGCTGGAAGCGCCAGCCCTGCGCCATCTCGTCGCGCACGTTCTCGTCGGCGAAGACGTGCAGGAGATTGAGGCGCGTGCCGTGGCGATCGTCTTCGAGCTGAATCGTCACGACCGACGCGCCCGGAGGCATCGGCGTGCCGCTCGCGTATCCGTATGTAAAGACGAGCCGCGACGGCGGATCGATCTCGAGAATCTCGCCGGTGACCTGCACGCCACCGGGATGACAGATGCGCACGGCGCCCCCGGCGTGCGCGTCGATCGTCGAGCCTTGCCCCCACCAGCGCGCCCAGCGCTCGGTGTCGGTGAAGTAGCGGAACACCGTGTCGCGCGCCGCGTTGATAACAATCGTGCGATCGAGCCGATGCGGCATGGCAAGCGTGGCAGTCATATCAATTCCTCTCCTGCCGCCGCGGACGAGGCCCGCGGCGCGTGCTTTCGAACTCGGCCTGAATCTTGAGGCGCCACAGCGTGTCCGCCCACATCTGCTCGAGCAGCCGACCCACCGGCCCGAGACGCTCGCGTTCCACGCGGTAGTAGCGATGGCGCCCCTCCGGCCGCACGCTGACGAGCCCGGCTTTCGTCAGGGCGCGCAACTGCAGCGACACCGCCCCGAATGTGACGTCCGGAAACGCCGCATTGATGGCGCCCGCCGTCAGCTCCTCGTTCCACAGCAGACGCAGAATCTCGCGCCGTCGCGGTGAAGCGATTGCTGAAATCAGGCTGGGGTCCAGGCTCACGAGAGTAGTTTATTTAAAACTAAAATGTTGTCAAGGAATCTCCCCGCCCGGCGTGCCTAGGCTTACCAGGTCCCCCTAGCTCCCAGCTCCCTATGTTTGGGGCGTTGAAATTTCCAGAACGCCCAACGTACAAAAGAGGGTCGTGCCAGTCACGGAATCCCTCACTTCATTTCAGATGTTCATCGACGGGCAGTGGTCCGACGCCGCCCGCCGGGAGGTCTTCGAATCGGACAACCCCTATACCGGCAAGCCATGGGCGCTCATTCCGCGGGGAACGGCCGACGACGTGGACCGGGCGGTCCGGGCCGCGCACCGCGCCCTCACGAAGGGGGAGTGGCCGAAGCTCACCGCGTCGAAGCGCGGCGCGCTGCTGCGCCGGCTCGGCGACCTCATCACCGAACGCTCGGCGCACCTCGCGGCGATCGAAGTGCGCGATAACGGCAAGCTGTACGCCGAGATGAGCGCGCAGTGCGCCTACATGGCGCAGTGGTACCACTACTACGGCGGGCTCGCCGACAAGGTCGAAGGCGCCGTGCTGCCCACCGACAAGCCGGACACGTTCAACTTCACGCGCTACGAGCCGCTCGGCGTCATCGCAGCCATCGTGCCGTGGAACTCGCCGCTGCTCCTGGCCACCTGGAAGCTGGCGCCTGCGCTTGCGGCCGGCTGCACCGTGGTGATCAAGCCGTCGGAGTTCACGTCGGCGTCGGCGCTCGAGTTCATGAAGCTCATCGAAGAGGCGGGGTTCCCGCCCGGCGTGGTCAACGTCGTCACCGGCTTCGGCGCCGACGTCGGATCGCCGCTCGTCGAGCATCCGCTCGTCGCGAAGGTGGCGTTCACCGGATCGGATCTCACCGGTCAGCGCGTGTATGAAGCGGCGGCGCGCGGACTGAAGCACGTATCGATGGAGCTCGGTGGCAAGTCGCCCAACATCGTGTTCGCCGACGCGGATCTCGACAACGCCATGAAAGGCGTGATCTCCGGGATTTTCGCCGCCACGGGGCAGACCTGCATCGCCGGTTCGCGGCTGCTCGTGCAGGAAAGCATCCACGATCAGTTCCTCGAGAAGCTCGTGGCATTTGCGAAGACAGCGCGGATGGGCAACCCGATGGAGCGGGACACGCAGATCGGGCCCGTCACCAACGTGCCGCAGCTCGAAAAGATCCTGAAGGACATCGACATCGCCAAGGGCGAGGGCGCGAAGACCGAGCTTGGCGGCGCGCGTGCGTCGCGGCCCGAGTGCGGCGACGGCTGGTTCGTGGAGCCGACCATCTTCTCCGGCGTGCGGAACTCGATGCGCATCGCGCAGGAGGAAGTGTTCGGTCCGGTGCTGTCGGTGATTCCGTTCAAAGACGACGACGAGGCGATCGCGATCGGCAACGACGTGGTCTACGGGCTGGCCGCCGGGGTGTGGACGCAGAACATCCGCCGAGCGCTCGTGATGTCCGAGAAGCTGCAGGCCGGTACGATCTGGGTCAACACCTACCGCGCCGTGAGCTATCTGTCGCCGTTTGGCGGCTACAAGCGTTCGGGGCTGGGCCGCGAGAGCGGCCAGGAGATGATCAAGGAATACCTGCAGGTGAAGAGCGTCTGGATCTCGACGGCGACCGACGTTCCCAATCCCTTCATTCAACGATAGGAGTTCGCATTGGCAACTTTGGGCTTTGTCGGTGTGGGCCGCATGGGCGGTCCGATGGCGTCGCGGCTGCTCGACGCAGGGCACTCGCTGGTGATCTTCGACACGAACGCGGCGGTGGTGAAGCCGCTCGCCGACCGCGGCGCCACGGTGGCGTCGTCGCCGGCGGAGGTCGCGTCGAAAGCCGAGGTGGTCTTCCTCAGTCTGCCGACGCCGCCGGTGCTGCAGACGGTGGCCATCGATGGTGTCCTCAAGGGCACGGCGGTGAAGACCATGATCGACCTGTCGACCACCGGTCCGAGCGTCGCGAAGGTCGTGGCCAAGGCGGCTGGCGAGAAGGGCGTCGCGTGGGTGGATTCGCCGGTGAGCGGCGGCATCGGCGGTGCCACGAAGGGCACGCTGGCCGTGATGGTGTCGTGCCCGAAGGCGGTGTTCGATCAGGTCGATCCGCTGCTGAAGGTGTTCGGCAAGACCTTCCACGTGGGTGAGAAGCCGGGGCTGGCGCAGATTGCCAAACTGGCCAACAACCTGCTCGCGGCGTCGGCGATCGTGCTGACGTCGGAGGCGGTGGCGATGGGTGTGAAGGCCGGTCTCGACGCCAAGGTGCTCATCGACATCATCAACGCCGGCAGCGGCCGTAACAGCGCCTCGCAGGACAAGTTCCCGAAGGCGATTCTGACGCGCACGTTCGATTTCGGCTTCGCCACCGGGCTGTCCTACAAGGACGTGCGGCTGTGCCTCGAAGAGTCCGAGGCGCTCGGCGTGCCGATGGTGGCGGGGGCGGCGGTGCGCCAGATGCTGGCGATCACCAACGCGAAGTTCGGCCCCGATTCCGACTTCACCTCGATCGCGAAGGTAGTGGAGGAGTGGGCGGGCGTCGAGATCAAGGGATAACGGACGGCTCAGGGCTCAAGGCTCAGGGCTCAGGAAAACACGGAGAGAGAGCGAAATGGACAAAGCGACGTTCGAGTTGGGGCGTGAGATTCGGAGCTCGGTGCTGGGCAAGGAGTTCGTGGACGCGGCGTTCAAGGCGGCCGACGACTTCAACATGCCGATGCAGGAGCTCGTTACCGAGTACTGCTGGGGCGCGGTGTGGGGCCGCCCGGGGCTCGACAAG
>Ga0105238_10004544_pt1 | contig 13731 bp, 11 predicted proteins | sample KBSC34metaG_FD_81526 | JGI IMG/M metagenome (GOLD analysis project Ga0105238, IMG submission 81526) | Corn rhizosphere microbial communities from Kellogg Biological Station, Michigan, USA - KBS C3-4 metaG | ecosystem: Host-associated > Plants > Roots > Rhizosphere > Soil | place: Michigan, USA... | reverse complement strand
GCCGACCTCCTGGCGGAGCGTTCGGAGGATCTCGGGCGCATCGAAACCATCGATACCGGCAAGATGCTGAAGGAGACGCGCTGGCAGGCGAAATACATCGCGGAATTCTTCCACTACTACGCCGGCTGCGCCGACAAGATCCAAGGCGCTACTTTGCCCATCGACAAGCCCGAGATGTATGCCTTCACCACCCGCGAGCCCCTGGGCGTGGTCGCCGCCGTGGTGCCGTGGAATTCGCAACTCTTCCTCGTCGCGGTCAAGATCGGCCCGGCGCTCGCGGCGGGAAACACCGTCGTGCTGAAGGCCTCCGAGCACGCCTCGGCGGCGATGCTGGAATTCGGCCGGCTGATCGAAGCCGCGGGCTTTCCGGCGGGGGTGGTGAACATCGTCACGGGACATGGCGATCCCTGCGGCCGGGTGCTGACCTCCCATCCCCTGGTGCAGCGCATCAGCTTCACCGGCGGCCCGGGCTCCGCGCGGCAGGTGATCCAAAACTCGGCAAACAACTTCGCTCAGGTCTCCCTCGAGCTCGGCGGGAAATCGCCCTTCCTCGTCTTCGAGGACGCGGATCTGGAAAGCGCCGTCAATGGGTCGATCGCGGGCATCTTCGGCGCCAGCGGCCAGAGCTGCGTCGCCGGCTCGCGGCTCTATCTGCAGGAGAAGATCGCCGACCGCTTCCTCGAGAACATGACGCGCCAGGCCCGCGAGATCCGGATCGGCGACCCCCTCGATCCCGAGACCCAGATGGGCCCCCTGGCGACAACGGCGCAGATCTCGCGCATCGAGACGGAAGTGGCCTTTGCCCAGGAGCAGGGCGGCAAGCTGCTGACAGGGGGCAAGCGCCCGGCCCGGCCCAACAACGGCTGGTACTACGAGCCGACGATCGTCGAATGCCCGGATCAGAAGATGCGGATCGTCGATACCGAGCTCTTCGGCCCGGTGCTGAGCGTCCTGCGCTTCAAGGACGAGGCCGAGGCGATACGGCTGGCCAATGACACCCGCTATGGCCTGGCGGCGGGCGTCTTCACGCGGAACGGCGCCCGGGCGCTGCGCGTGACCCGGGCGCTGCGGGCCGGGATCGTCTGGGTGAACACCTATCGCGTCGTCTCGCCCATCGCCGAATTCGGCGGCTTCAAGGAGTCGGGCTATGGCCGGGAGAGCGGCCTGCAGGCGATCTACGACTACACCCGGCCGAAGACCGTGTGGATCAACACCTCCGACGAGCCTTTGACGAATCCCTTCGTCATGCGCTGACCGGCGGTTGGCCCGCCACCCGCATCAGGACATCGACGGCAACGGCGCCCTGGGGCAGGGCGAACAGGGGATTGATCTCCACCTCGACGATGTCCGCGGCCGCTGCGACATGGCTCGCCAGCCGCGCCAGGGCATCGATGACGGCACCGCGGTCGGCCGCGGGCCGGCCGCGATAGCCCTTCATCAGGCGCGAGACGCGCAGCCGATCCAGCGCGGCTTCGAACTCGCTGCGGGAGGCCGGCAGCAGGATCGTCACCGCATCCTCGATGAGCTCGATCAGCACCCCGCCGCTCGCCAGCGTCATGGCGAAGCCGAATTGCGGATCGCGCCTTACGCTTACCATGAGCTCGGCCAGCGGCGGCCCGATCATCTTTTCCAGGAGGAAGCGATCGCGCAGCGCTGCGGGATCGTAGTCCTCGACGTCGCGGCGCATCCGTCGGATGGCGTCTGCCAGCGCGCTGGCGTCGGCCAGATTGAGCCGCACGGCACCGGCCTCCGTCTTGTGAGGAAGCCGCTCGCTCAGCATCTTGAGCGCCAGCGGGAAACCCAGTCTTGCCGCGGCGGCCGGGGCCTCATCGGCGGCGGCCGTCACACCCGGCGGGACCGCGATGCCGGCGGCCGCGAGCCGCTGCTTCGCCGTCGCTTCGTCGAGCATCACCGCCTCGGGCGCTGCGGCGCCGGGAATGCGCAAAGGCTCGAGGGGCTGGGCCAGCAGGGCGTCTCGCCGGGCTGAATGCCAGGCAGCCCCGGAGATCGCGTTCAGGCATTCATGCAGCCCCTGCATCGGGGCAACGCCCTGGGCCAGCAGATGCCCGCGGGTGGCGGCGTCCATGTTCTCGGGCAGGGTGCTGCAGACGGCGGCCGGAATTCCCCGCGCCGCGGCCACGAAGGCGTCGGCATCCCCGAGGTAATAGGGCTTGCTCTCGTCGAGCCCTGGGGCGGGATAGTCCTGCAGGATCACCGCGGCGTCATAGCCGTCGGCCAGGAAGGCGGCGAAGACGGGTCCGGTCTTTTCCGGCATGCCCCAGATCGGCGTGGTGTAGTCGAGGGGGTTGGAGACCGTGGCGGTGAAAGGGAGCAGCCCGCGAAGCACCGCGGCCGCGCCCGGCGACGGTTGCGGGATTTCCAGCCCCACCCGCTCCGCATGATCGGCCAGCATGGTGGCGCCGCCGCCGGAGCAGGTGAAGGCGCCCAGCCGGCGGCCCTTGGGCGCCCCCGCCACGCACAGGAACTTCAGGGTTTCGAGGAGCTGGGCAGGACTGGCGACGCGGATGACACCGAGCCGGTCGAACAGGGCGTCATAGAGCTCCCGCGTCCCGGAGAGCGACCCCGTGTGACTCACGGTCAGCTCGGCGCCGATGCGGGAAGTGCCCGTCTTCAGCGCGACGATGGGGATGGCGCGTTCGAGCGCCTTCAGCGCCACGGCCTCGAAGCGCGCGATATCCTTCAGCCCCTCGATATGCAGGCCGATGGCGCGAACCTCGGGCTGCTCGCAGAGGATGTCGATGAAGTCTTCCAGATGCAGCTGGGATTGATTGCCGGCCGAGATCATGTAGGCGAAGGGGACGGAGCGCTGGCTCATCGTGAGGTCGGAGGACAGCATGCCGCTCTGGGTGATGATGGCGGCACCATAGCCGGGGCAGCTGCCGCCATGGGCGAAGGGCCAGAGGGCGACGCGGTCGACATAGTTGATGAGCCCGTAGCAATTCGGCCCGATCAGCGCCAGATCACCCGCGGCGGCGACCAGCCGCTGCTCCGCCAGCGCGCCCGCCTCGCCGGTCTCCCCGAAGCCCGCGGTATAGCAGACGACCCCGCCGGCCCCCATGCGATCGAGCTTGGCCAGCGCCTCGATCGCAGGCTCGCGCGGGACCGCCAGAAAGACGGCATCGGGCGCTTCCGGCAGGTCGTCGAGCGAGGCGAAGCAGCGATGGCCGCCGATCTCGGCACGCTTGGGATTGACGGGCCAGAACGGCCCGGGAAAGCCGATGCGCGCGCATTCCCCCGCCACGACGACGGCGTCCCGGCCGCCGAGCACGGCCACATGGCGCGGCCGCAGGAGCCGCAGGAGATTCGCACGCTGCCGGGAGTTCACGCGCCGAGCGGCCTCAGGACCGAGCGGCTGATGATGTGGCGCTGGATCTCCGAGGTCCCGTCCCAGATTCGCTCGAGCCGTGAATCCCGCCACAGCCGCTGCACGGGAAGCTCTTCCATCAAGCCCATGCCGCCGTAGATCTGGACGGTGTTGTCGGCCACCCGGCCCAGCATCTCCGAGCAATAGAGCTTCACCATGGCGGAATCGACCTCGGTCATGATGCCGGCATTAGCCCGGCGGACGGCATCCTCGACCAGGAGATCGGCCGCGCGCAGCTCGACCGCCATATCCGCGAGCTTGAAGCCGGTGGCCTGGAATTTTCCGATCGCCTGGCCGAACTGCTTGCGGTTGGCCGCCCATTCCGCCGCCATCTGGAACAGGCGCTCGGCCTTGCCGCAGCAGGTGGCCCCGACCCAGACGCGGCCCATTCCCAGCCATTTGCCGGCCAGCTCCAGCCCCTTGCCTTCCTCGCCGAGGATCTGGCTAGGCCCCAGCCTGACATCGGAGAAATCCAGCTTGAAGGTATGGTAGCCGCGGTAGCTCACGCATCGATTGCCGATGGCGATGTCGAAGCCCTTCTCGCCGACATCGACGAGAAAGGCAGTGATGCGCCGCCGCGTGCCGCGTGCCGTCTCGTCTTGTCCGGTGGCGGCGAAGACGATGGCGAAGTCCGGCATGACAGGGCCGGAGATGAAATGCTTCGAGCCGTTCAGGATCCAATCCTTGCCGTCCCGTTTGGCATTGGACCTCATGGACATGATGTCCGAGCCGGCCTCGGGCTCGGTCAGCGCGAAGAGCTCGCGCTTGGCGCCCGACACGCAAGGCAGCAGATAGCGCTCGATCTGATCGCCCTCGCAGGCCAGCAGGATCTCCGTCGGCCGGGCGATCCAGGAGTGGAGGGCATGGCTGGTCTTGCCGAACTGCCGCTCGATGACGCGCATGCCTTCATAGTCCAGCCCGCCGCCGCCGACGGATTGCGGGAGATTGGCGGCAAAGAGGCCGGCCGCCTTGGCGCGCGCTTCGATCTGGCGCCCCAGCTCCAGCGGCACCTCGCCTTCCCGGTCCACGCGGTCTTCATGCGGATAGATCTCCTCCTCCATGAAGCGCTCCACCGTCTCCAGCAGCATCGCGTGCTCGTGACTCGCCGACAGCATATTTCGTTCTCCGGAAGCTAGCTGGATGGGGCTCGCTGGCCGCGCCGGGCGAACCAGACAAAAAGCAGCATGGCCAGCAACGTGATCGCAATGAGCACGACCGCCGCCGCCGCGACCGCGGGGTCGGTGTTCTCGCGGATGCCGTCCCAGATGCGCCGGGGCAGCGTGTAGATGCGGAAGCTGGCGATGAACAGGACGGCGACCACCTCGTCCCAGGAGAGGATGAAGGCGAAGATCGCCCCCGCCAGGATCCCCGGCCGGATTCCCGGCAGGATCACGCGGCGCACGGTCGTGCCAAGGGAGGCGCCGAGGCTGCGCGAGGCCTGCTCGAGGCGGAGGTCGAAGTTCGCGAGCGACGCCGAGACGGTGATCAGCACGATGGGGGTGGCGAGAATGGCATGGGCCAGGATGACGCCGGCATAGCTGTCCAGCAGATGGAGCGCGATCCAGGCCCGGTAGAAGGCCATGGCGGAGATGATGGGCGGGATGATCAGCGGCAGCAGCAGCAGGGCCCTTAGCAGCTCGGAGAATCTCGAGGAGATCCGCCACAGCCCGATCGCGCAGAGCGTGCCGATGAGGGTGGCGATGAAGGTCGCGGCCGTGGCGATGATGAAGCTCTGCAGCGCGCTCGACAGCCAGGCGTCGCTGGTCAGCAGATCCTCATAATGACGAAAGGAGATTCCGTTCTCCGGCAGCGACAGGAAGCGCTTCGGCGTCAACGAAACGGGCAAGGCAACGAGGGCGGGCAGCAGAAGGAATCCCAGCAGGACCCATGCCGCTATCACCAGCAGTCGCGAGCCTTTGGCGGACACCGCCGTCATGCCCGCGCCCCGAAAGCCTGGGAGACCTTCATGAAGCGCGACAGGACGAAGAGCAGGGCGAAGACCCCGATCAGCAGCAGCGTCGCCAGCATCGAGGCCGTGCCCCATTGCAGGGTGATCAGGACCTGGACGCTGACATATTCGGCGATCATCAGCACCTTGCCGCCGCCCAGAATGGCCGGGGTCACGTAGAAGCCGAGCGAGACGATGAAGACGAGCAGGCTGGCCGCGACGATCCCGGGAACGGTCAAGGGGAGAAAGATCCGGACGAAGCCGTAGAGCGGGCCCGCGCCCAGGCTGCGGGAAGCCGAAGCGAGCCGCGGGTCGATGCCCTGCATATTGGCGAGCAGCGGCAAGGTGGCATAGGGGATCATGTAATGGACCATGCCGATCAGCACGCCCAGCTCGTTGCGCACGAGCTCGAGCGGCTCGGCGACGATGCCCGCCCGGACGAGCACGGAGTTCAGCAGCCCGTTGCGCCCGAGCAGCATCAGCCAGGCGAAGGCCCGCACCAGCACGGAGATCCAGAAGGACATCATCACCAGCATCAGCATCCAGTTCCGCCGGTCCGCCGAGGCATGCGTCATGACATAGGCGAGAAGATAGCCGCCCATCACGCTCAGCACCGTCGTGATGGCGCAGATGCGAAGCGTGGTCCAGATCAGCTTGGCGAGCGCCGGATCGCTGAACAGCGCGGCGTAATTGCCCAGACCCGGCGACGGGTCGGTAACGCTGAGCCGGAGGATATTGACGAGCGGCCAGCCGTAGAAGGCGGCGACGAGCACCACCAGGGGCAGGACCATGAGCCAATAGCCGAGAGTCTGTCGGCCGGTCAGCATGGCGATCCCCGATGGTGCACGTCGCCGCCTCTGTCCTCAGCTGATCGCGGCGAGGTATTTGTCGACGGCTTCCCCGCCATGCTCGGCCCACCAGACCGGATCGTTCAGCAACACCTTCGGCAGGTTCTCCTTGGAGGTGATCACGAAGGGCTGCAGCTCCGGCGGGATCATCCCATAGGCTTCGGGATTCGCCGGCGTCATGCCATGGCATTTCAGGATGTCGATCTGGCGTTCCGGCTTCTGGCAGGAGGCGATGAACTTCATGACATTCTCCCGGCCGGCCGGATTGCCCTTGGGCACGATATAGGCGCCGGGCATGGCGATGGCCTGGTTCATGTTCAGCTTGTAGCGGCCGTTGGTGTCGGCTTCGACGGCCTTGGCGCGGTTGACCCAGACCATGCCCATCGAGACTTCGCCGTTGACGACCATCTGCTCGCCTTCCGCGCCGGAGCCCCAGAACAGCGTATCAGCCTTGATCTGCTTCACCTTGTCGACGGCGCGGCCGATGTCGCAGGGATAGACCTTGTCCTTCTCGACGCCGTCGGCCATCAGGGCCGCCTCGATGGCGCCATTGCCCCATTTGTACAGCGAGCGCTTGCCCGGAAATTTCGCCGTGTCCCAGAAATCGGCCCAGGTCGTGGGCGGATTGTCCTTGAACTTCTGGGTGTCGTACATGAAGCCGTAGCCGTAGAAGATGATCGAGATGCCATATTCCCAGGCGAAGCCCTTCAGGACCTTGTTCTTGTCCACGATGGCATAGTCGATCGGCTCGAGATCGCCGAGCTTGCCCAGCGCGATGCCGTCGAAGGCATCCGCATCCGCCACGTCGGCGGTCACATGGCCGGATTCGACCATCTGCTTGATCTTGCCCTGGAGCGGACCGGAGGTATCGATCTTGAAGCCCAGGCCGCTGTCCTTGGAGAAGGGCGAGAGAAAGGCCTCGGTGTGGCACTTCTCGGCATCGCCGCCCCAATCCCACATCACGATCTCATCGGCGGCCGCCTTGGCATCGCCCATGGCGACGGCATAGGGCGCGGCCCCGGCGATGGCGCAGAGCGTCAGGAATTGACGCCGGCCGATCCGGCCGGCCTTGAAATCGCGGGCACCGTCGGTGATCAGCTCGCGGAAGAATCTCTTGTCTTGCATCGTAGCCTCCTCTGTTGCCGGTTTCGGCGGGTTTTGCGTTCTCTTCGTGGGATGCCGAGGTTCTGTCGCCTCAGCTGGATTGCGCGGTGTCGTCGTCGGCCACGATGACGGCAGCGTCATCGGGCCATAGCAGCCAGACGGTCTCGCCGGCTTCCGAGCGCGCCCCGCTGCGCCAGGCAGGGACATGCACGATCAATTCTCCGAGGGGTCCCGCATCAACATGGAGGGCCAGGACGGAACCGAAATAGGTGCGGCGGGCGATCCGGCCCCGAATCCGATTCTCGTCCTTTGCCGCGGCACCGTCGTCGGCCAGCGTGATCTTCTCCGGCCGGAGGGCGAGGGTGACGGCGGTCCCCGGCGGGACCATGGCCGGCGAGCGCTGAAGCAGCCGGGTGCCGCCGATGTCGCAGATCAGCCGTCCCTCCTCACGCCCGGTCACCCGCGCCCGGATGAAATTGCTCTCCCCCAGGAAATTGGCGGCGAAGGAGGAATTGGGCCGCTCGTACAGCTCGGTCGGCGTGCCGACCTGGACGATCCTGGCCCGATTCATGATCGCGATGCGATCCGACATCGAGAGGGCTTCTTCCTGGTCGTGAGTCACATAGATGAAGGTGGTGCCGGTCTTCACATGCAGATCCTTGAGCTGGATCTGCAGCTCGCCGCGAAGCTTCCGGTCGAGAGCGCCCAGGGGCTCGTCGAGCAGCAGCAAGGGCGGGCCGAAGCTGAGGGCGCGCGCAAGCGCCACCCGCTGCTGCTGTCCGCCCGAAAGCTGTCGCGGATAGCGCCCGGCGAACTCCCGGAGCTGCACCAGCTCCAGCATCTCGTCGACGCGGCGGGCGATGGCCTTGCGCGGCTGCCGGCGAACCTCGAGCGGATAGGCGATATTGCCGCTGACCGTCATATGGGGGAACAGCGCATAGCCCTGGAAGACCATGCCGAAATTGCGCTGCTCCGGCAGCAGCCCGGTCACGGGCCGGCCGTCGAGCAGGATGTCGCCGCCCGTCGGCTCGACGAAGCCGGCGATCATCATCAGCAGCGTGGTCTTGCCCGAGCCGGAGGGGCCCAGCAGGGTGAGGAACTCCCCGCGCCGCACGGCGAGATCGACCGAGTCGACAGCGACGAACTTGCCGAAGGATTTCGAGACGCCCTGCAGCAGCAGACCGCCGCTCCCGGCCGAGGATTCACTCGGCGGGAGGGCGGACGCCACTTTGGGGGGCGGCACCATCAGCAATTACTCAAGCTCCCCGCAGCCCGAGCTTCTTGCGGGCTTCGGCGGGCGTCAGCACCCGGGCACCCATGCGCTCGACGATCTCGCGGGCGCGCTGGACCAGCTGAGCATTGGTCGCCAGAACGCCGCGATCGAGATAGAGGTTGTCCTCCAGCCCCACGCGCACATTGCCGCCCATCGCCACGGCCACCGCCGCCATCGGCATCTGCATCCGGGAGATCCCGAAGCCGGCCCAGACCGCCTCCGGCGGCAGCTCGTCCTTCATGGCCTTCATGGAGCCCACGGTATGATCGGCGCCCCAGGGAATGCCGAGGCAGATCTGGAACATCGGCGGCTGGGCGATCAGCCCTTCGGAGACCATCTGCTTGGCAAAGCGGATATGGCCAAGCTCGAACACCTCCAGCTCCGGCTTGACGCCCCAGCTTTTGATGAGCCCAGCCATCTCCCGGAGATAGGCGGGCGTCGAGATATAGATCTCGTTGCCGTTGCCGAAATTCATCGTGCCGCAATCGAGGCTGCAGATCTCCGGCAGCAGGCTCTCGACATGGGCGAGGCGCTCGCGCGGTCCGATCATGTCAGTGCCCGGCCCCGGCTGGGCGGGGTCGTTCGCGCTCGGAACCCAGTCGCCGCCCATCCCGGCGGTGAGATTGATCACCACATCCGTGTCGCTGGCACGCACCCGCTCGACGACCTCCCGGAAGAGCTGGGGATCGCGGGAGCCCTTGCCGGTCTTCGGGTCGCGGACATGGATATGGGCGAAGGTGGCGCCCGCCTTGGCGGCCTCGATGGTCGCATTTGCGATCTGCTCCGGCGTGACGGGAACGCCGGGATGGCGGCCCACCGTGTCGCCGGCACCGGTCACGGCGCAGGTGATGGTTACCTCGAAATTCACGGTCTTGTCTCCTCCCTGCACGTGGCGTTGGCGAGATTATTTGCTAGGGGGCAGGCGTTGATTGTAAATTATTCGCCAGAAACTTTTGTTTTCCGACGAGCGCCCCACGGCGCCGTCGCACGAAAAGACAGCCGGCGCTGTGGCTGGACAAATGGGAGAGAGATGACCACGACCCCCCTTCAGGTCAGCTTCGTCATGATCCCCCGTTTCAACATGCTGACCCTGACGACGATGATCGAGCCGATGCGGATCGCCAACTATCTCGCGCCGCAACCGCTCTATCGCTGGGATCACCGCTCGCCCGAGCCGGGCCGGGTGACGGCGAGCAACGGGCTGCAGGTGGATTGCCTGGCGCTGGATGAACGGGGCAGCCCGCCGCCGGGCATCGTCATCGTGCTGGGCAGCTGGGGTGCGGAGCATTATCAGAATCCGGCCTTGTTCAATTGGCTGCGGCGGCGTGCCCGGACCGGCGCCAGGCTCGTCGGGGTCGAGCTGGGCGGCTATGCCCTGGCCAATGCCGGCCTGCTCGACGGGCATCGCGCGACGACCCATTGGTCCTGCAAGGCCGGTTTTGCCGAGGCTTTTCCCAATATCGAGGTCTGCGAGCAGCTTTATACCGTGGGCAAGGGGCTGATGACCTGCGCCGGCGGGACGGCCGGCCTCGATCTCATGCTGCATCTGCTTGCCGCCCAGCATGGCGAGCAGCTCGCCGCGGAGGTCGCCGCCCAGATCATGCATCATCCGCGCCGTCCGCCGGAAGGCGCGCAGCGCTACTCGACCGGAAGCATCGAGGACGCGGTCCATCCCGACGTCCGCGCGGCGATGTCGATCCTCGAGGCGCGGATCGAGGAACCGATGACCATCCGACAGCTCTGCCGCAAGCTCGGCGTCTCGCAGCGGCAGCTCGAAAGGCTGTTTCGCCGCGACACCGGCTGCACCATCGTGCAGTTCAGCAAGCTCCTGCGGCTGCAATACGCCCGCGTTCTTCTCACCAGCACGGCGATGTCGATCCGCGAAGTCTCGGCCTCCTGCGGCTTCAACTCCATGTCGTATTTTTCGCTCTGCTTCCTGAAGACCTTCGGCAAGAAGCCCAGCAAGTACCGGCTCATGTGGCCGGATAGCGAGCCGGCCCCGTCATGGCCGGGCACGGTCTACGCCTTCATCCAGGCCAAGACCGCGGCCAAGATCCCAGGCAGGGCGGGGCGCGCCAGCTAGTCCTTCGTTTTGGCCGCGGCGACGGCTTGCAGGATGCCGACGATGGCCCTGTCGCGTTCGGCCGCGAGATCTTCGAAATGCCGCCCCGCCGCTTCGATATTGCAGCCGTCCACCATCCGGTCGCGCAGCTCCTGCGTCAGCTCGGGCGCCTCGAGACGGGTCCAGGGAAGCTTCAGCGCCGGGCCGAACTGATCGAGATTGGTCGCCATGCCGCCTTCGCCGCAGGCGACGTGGAAGGCCATGCATTGGCCCTGAACCGCCAGGCGCGGGCCCGGGCCGTTGATCAGCGCCGTGTCGATGTCGCCCGGCGTCGCTTCGCCATTGGCGACCATATGCAGGGCCTCGCGCCAGAGTGCCTCCTGCAGCCGCGTCGCGACGAAGCCGGGGATCTCCTTCTTCATCACGAGGGGCGCTTTGCCGGCGGCGGCGTAGAAATCATGGGCCCATTGCACCGCGGCCGGCGCCGTCCGGGCGCCGCCGACGATCTCCACCAGCGGCAGCAGATAGGGCGGGTTGAACGGATGGCCGACCACCGTCCGCTCGGGCGAGGGGCATTTCTGCTGAATCTCGGTCATGGTCAGGCCGGAGGTGCTGGAGGCGATCACCACCTCGGGCGGCACGATCCTGCCCAGGGTCTCATAGAGCGCTTGCTTCAGCGGCAAACGCTCTGGCGCGCTCTCCTGAACGAACTCGGCATCGGACATCGCGGCTGTCAGATCGTCGGTCAAGGTCAGCCGATCGCGGCTCGCCCCCGGCACCAGGCCGAGCGCCGTCAGGCTGATCCAGCCCGTGTCGAGAATTCTGCGGAAGGCCGGCTCCTCGTCCATGGAATGGAGATAGGCCGTGACGTCATATCCCCGGGCGAGGAAATGCGCGGCCCAGCCGGCGCCGATCGGACCCGCGCCGATGCTGGCGACTCGCTTCACCTTGTCGGGCGCTGGACGTGTCATGAAGTCACTTTCCCCTGAAGTTCGGTTCGCGCTTCTCCACGAAGGCCCGCACGCCCTCGGCCGCATCTTCCGATTTCAGCATGGCGCGGTAGACCGGCAGGTCGGCGGTGCGGATCGTGTGGAAGGCCTGCTCCAGCGGCCGGCATTCGATCGCCCGCAGGACCTCCTTGACGGATTGCATGGCGAGCGGCGCGGCCTTGGCGAGCTTGCCGGCCCAGTCCCGCGCCACGGACATGAGATCAGCGTAGGGCACCACCTTGTTGACCAGCCCATAGCGCGCGGCTTCCTCGGCGCCCATGCGGCGGCCGAGGAAGAACATCTCCATGGCGATATTGTAGGGCAGGCGGCGCGGCAGACGCTGCAGGGCGCCGGCATCCGGCACCATGCCGAGCGGCATCTCCGGCAGGCCGAATTCCACATGCTCCGCCGCGATCAGAAGATCGCAGGCCATGGCGAGCTCGAATCCGCCGCCGATGACCAACCCGTTGAGGGCGGCGATCACGGGCTTGTTGAGATTCCAATTCTCGGTGAGGCCGGCAAAGCCGCCGTCGCCGTAATCCTCGCCCTCCCACCAATTGTCGAGCTTCGTCTTGCCGGCATCGAGGGCCTTCAGATCCCAGCCGGCGGAGAAGATGCGCTCCCCGGCCGCGGTCAATATGCCGACCCTGAGCTCGGGATCGTCGCGCAACGTCGCGAACGCGGCGCCGAGCTGGCGGCTCATCTCGTGATCGATGGCGTTGACCTTGGGCTTGTTCATCGTGACCTCGAGAACATGCCCGTTCCGTACGACGTCCAGATGTTGCGGCATGATCTTCCCTCTATCCCGCGGTCGAGCTGAAGGCCGGCATGACCTCCTTGATGAACAGCTCCAGCGAACGCTTCTGTTCCTTCAGGCCAAGACCGAGGCTGGCGTAGTAGGTGAACTCGTCCACCCCCAGCGCCTGATAGGGCTTCAGCTTGGCGATCACCTCGTCGGGCGTGCCGAACATCAAATTCTCATGCAGCATCTTGGGATCGTATTCGCTGCGGTTCGCCAGCCCGCCGAGATCGATCTCCCGCGGGAAGCCGTTCGTCACATCCCCCAGATTCTTGAACAGGGTCTCGAACTGGCTGAGCTGGCGCTGTGCGGCCTTGACCGGGACTTCCCATTCCTCGCGCCGGTCGTACACGGCGGTGTGACGCATCATGGCGAAGATCGGCCGTGGCTTGCCGGGATTGCTGGCCACCGCCTCGTCGAGGCGGGCCTTATAGAGCTCCGCCTCGCTCATCGGCCGGGTGATCGGCCAGGACATGATGTTGAGGCCGTGCTTGACGGCGAAGTCATAGGTGATGGGCGCGCGCGCGGCGACCCAGATCGGTGGATGGGGCTGCTGCAGCGGCTTCGGCACCGAGGTCGCCAGGGGAAAGGACCAGAACTCGCCCTTGTGCTCGTAGTCGCCCCGCCACAGCGCCTGCACGACCGGGATCATCTCCTGCATGTGGCGCCAGGCGTCCGATTGCTTGAGGCCGGGATGCATGCGGTCGAATTCCCGCTGATAGGCGCCGGAGCCGATGCCGAACTCGAGACGGCCGCCGGAGAGAAGGTCGGTCATCGCCGCTTCGCTCGCGAGCTTGATGGGATGCCAATAGGCGGCGACCGCGACGGCGGTGCCCAGGCGGATCCTGTCGGTATGCGAGGCCCACCATGTCAGGAGCTGAAAGGGGTCGGGGGCGATCGTCATCTCGAGGGCGTGATGCTCCGCCGCCCAGGCGATGTGAAAGCCGCCGGCATCGGCCATCTGGACCATCTCCAGGGTATGGCGTGCGACGTCGCGCATGTCGGCATCGTCGCGCATGCGCTCCAGATTGATCGCCAGCTGAAATTTCATTCCGGGCCCTCTCGGCATGTCGCGGAGTTCGCGAGGCCCGGAAGTCTTGATCAGGCACGCCGATCGGATTGTAACGATTTCGACGCAGAGGGAAATTTTTCGACGGTCGCAAAAGAGCGAGCCGGCGCGGGCGGTCAGGCCTTCTTCGCGAGATGCCCGAATTCCTCGACCAGGCTGCTGTAGAGCTGGCGCTTGAAGGGCACGATGAGGTCGGGCAGCTCGGCCATCTCGGCCCATTTCCACCGGCTGAATTCGGGATGCTCGGTGGCGAT
>Ga0105238_10004542_pt1 | contig 13732 bp, 11 predicted proteins | sample KBSC34metaG_FD_81526 | JGI IMG/M metagenome (GOLD analysis project Ga0105238, IMG submission 81526) | Corn rhizosphere microbial communities from Kellogg Biological Station, Michigan, USA - KBS C3-4 metaG | ecosystem: Host-associated > Plants > Roots > Rhizosphere > Soil | place: Michigan, USA... | reverse complement strand
AGATGGACGTGCAGACCTACTTCTTCCGCCGTACCAACATGAACGCGCTCGGCAAGCCGCGCAGCTGGACGGATCACCTGCTGTGGCATCACGCGTGCCACACCGTGGATCTCTTCGCGTATCAGACCGGACAGCACGTCTCGCGGTGCTACGCGCTGCAGGGGCCCTCGCACCCCGACCTGAAGATCGCGATGGACATGAGCATCGGCATGCAGGTGCCGTCCGGCGCCATCTGCACGCTGTCGCTCTCGTTCAACAACGACGGGCCGCTCGGCACGTTCTTCCGCTACATCTGCGACAACGGCACCTACATCGCGCGCTACGACGAGCTCGTAGACGGCAAGAACAACCCGATCGACGTGTCGAAGGTGGATGTGTCGATGAACGGCATCGAGCTGCAGGACCGCGAGTTCTTCGCGGCGATCAAAGAGAAGCGCGAGCCGAACGCCAGCGTCGCCCAGGTGCTGCCCGCGATGCAGACGCTGGGCAAGCTGGAAGACATGCTCCTGTCTTAGGGCTGGGTTATTCCGTCCAGCCGCCGCCCAAGGCGCGATAGATCGACACCAGGCCGGACAACTCCTGGAACTGCGCGTCGGCCAGCCCGAGTTCGGCGTTGAACCGGCGCGTGTCGGCGTCCAGCACTTCCAGATAACTCGCGGCGCCGCCGCGATAGCGCACGTCGGCGAGGCGGCGCGCGTCGTCGGCCGAGGCGAGCAGCAGCGCCTGCTGCTCGCGATACTCGCGGAGCTTGCGGTAGCCCACGAGCGCGTCGGAGACGTCGCGAAACGCCTGGCGCACGGTCTGCTGATAGTCGAGCACCGCCCGATCGCGTTGCGCCGTCGTCACCGCGACCTGCGATCGTGTGCGCCCAGCGGTGAAGATCGGCTGCGACAACGACGCTGCCGCCGACCAGATGCCATTGCTGCCGGCAAAGAGCGCGGTCAGCGCGGTGCTCTCGAAGCCGCCCGACCCCGTGAGCCCGATCGACGGAAAATACGCGGCGCGCGCCACGCCGATCTGCGCGTTGGCGGCGATGAGCTGCTGCTCCGCCGCCTGGATGTCTGGCCGGCGCTCGAGGAGCGCGGACGGCAGACCGGCGGGCACCGAGGGCGGCTGCGGCTGATCGACCAGCGAGCGGCCGCGCGCGATGTCGCCCGGGTTGTCGCCCACCAGCACGCTGAGAAAATTCTCCTGCTGTTCGATCTCGCGCTCGAGCGTCGCGATTTCACCGTTGGCCTCGAAGACCAGCTGCTCGGCCTGCCGGACGTCGACGAGCGACGTCACGCCGCCCTGCTCGCGCACCTGCGTGAGGCGCAGCGACTCCTGACGCGACTCCAGCGTACGCCGCGACACGTCGAGGCTCAGATCCAGCATGCGCAGCCGGAAATAGCCTGACGCCACTTCGCTGATCACCGTGGTCACGACCGCGCGGCGCCCCCACTCGCTGGCGAGGAGTTCGGCCCTCGCCGCCTCGGTCGCGCGACGGTAGCGCCCCCAGAAATCGAGCTGCCATTCGGCGGTGCCCTGCAGCAGAAAGGCGCCGACATTGCGCGACGGGAAGCCGAGGGCGTGCGCCGTGCGCTGGCCGAGCACGGCGGCGTCGGCAGACACGGCCGGATACTGGTCGGCGCGCGTGATGCCCAGACGCGCTTGCGCTTCGACCACGCGGCTCGCCGCTGCCTGCACGTCGTAGCCCTGGGTCAACGCACGGACGATCAGCGCGTTCAGCGCTTCGTCCTGGAAGATCTCGGACCAGCGTCGATCGGCAATCGACTCCGGCGCCGGTGGAGCGTCTGCCACCGCGGTGCCGCGCAACGTCTCCGGCGTGACAAGCTTCGGGCGCTCGTAGTCGGGGCCGACGAGACAGCCCGACGTCACGAGCGTCAACGCCGCGATCGCCATCCACCCTACGCGGCTCATGACACGCTCTCCCCCGGCACGACGCCCGGTGCATGGGCGGGGGTCACGCGCCGGCCGGCCATCCGTTCGACCACGACGAAGAGCAGCGGAATCAGGAAGGTGGCGATGAGCGTCGCCGTCAGCATGCCGCTCACGACCACCGTGCCGAGAATGCGGCGCGAGGTCGCTCCCGGACCGGTTGCCAGCCACAACGGCACGCAGCCGAGGATGAAGGCGAACGAGGTCATGAGGATCGGCCGCAGCCGAATCCGTGCGCCCTCGAGCGCCGCGTGCATCACGTCCTGCCCCGCGTCGAGGCGGGCCTTGGCGAATTCCACGATGAGGATGGCGTTCTTCGCCGCCAAGCCAATCAGCATCACCACGCCGATCTGCGCGTAGACGTCGAAGTCGAGGCGGCGCAGCAGCAAGCCGACGAAGGCGCCGAATACGGCCACCGGGACCGACAGCAGCACGGAGAACGGCAGCGACCAGCTCTCGTAGAGCGCCGCCAGAATCAGGAAGACGAACAGCAGCGAGAGCGCGAAGAGCGACGCCACGCCGCCGGAAGCCTTGCGCTCCTGGTACGACAAGTCCGACCAGTCGTAGCCGAACTCGCGCGGCAGCGTCTGGCGAGCCACCTCCTCGAGCGCGTCGAGCGCCTGGCCCGAGCTGTAGTCCGGTGCTGCCGCGCCGGTGACCTGCACCGCGCGGTAGACGTTGAAGCGGTTCGTGTACTGCGGGCCCGAGGCAGGACCGGTCGACTGCAGCGCCGACAGCGGCACCATCGCGCCGTCGTTGTTCCGCACGTAGAACTGCGAGATGTCGGCCGGCGCCACACGGTCGGCGCCTTCCGCCTGCAGGAAGACGCGCCACTGGCGGCCGAAGCGGTTGAACTGATTGACGTAGAGCCCGCCGAGGAACGCCTGCATCGTCTGATAGACGTCGCCGAGCACGACGCCCTGCTTCAACACCTTGTCGCGATCGACATTCACGTAGAGCTGCGGGGTGGCCGCGTTGAACGCCGACGTGACGCCGGTCAGTTCGGGCCGCTGCCGCGCGGCCGCGAGGAACTTCTGCAGCGCCTGATCGAGCTGCTCGATCGTGCCGCCGGCGCGATCCTGCAGCCAGAACGAGAACCCGCCCTGGCTACCAAGCCCTGGAATCGACGGCGGCATGTTGGCGAAGACCGTCGCCTGCGGGATCTCGCGCCTGAACCGCGCATTGAGCTTCGCCACAAGCTCCGGTGCTTCCAGCCCGCGGCCGTCGCGCTCGCTCCACGGCTTCAGCCCGACGAAGTAGAAGGCGTTGTTGCTGGCGGTGACGCGGTTGCTCAGGTTGAAGCCGCCGATCGTCGTGAACGCCTCGATGCCGGGCGTGTCGAGCAGGATGGCGTCGACCTGTTTCGTCACGGCGTCGGTACGTTCGAGCGACGCAGCCGGCGGCAGCTGGATGTTGATCATCATGTAGCCGTAGTCTTCCGCCGGCACGAAGCTGGTCGGCAGTCGCCGGCCGACCAGACCGGCAGCGGCGGCAAAGGCCAGCAGTACGACCAGACCGAGTACGGTTTTGCGGGCCAGCGCATGGCTTACACGCACATAGCCGTCGGTCGTCTTCTCGAACCAGCGGTTGAACACGCCGAAGACCCGCCCCAGCCACCCTCGCCCTTTCTGGCGCGGCTTCAGCAACATGGCCGAAAGCGCCGGCGACAGCGTCAGCGCGTTGAAGGCGGAGATGAGCACCGAGACGGCGATGGTGATCGCGAACTGCTTCGTCAGCCGCCCCTGGATGCCGCTCATGAAGCCGACCGGAATGAAGACCGCCGCCAGGATGAGCGCGATGCTCACGACCGGACCGGCCACCTCCTGCATCGCCTTCACCGTCGCGTCGCGGGGGCTGAGCCCTTCGTCCATGTGGTGTTCCACGGCTTCCACCACCACGATCGCGTCGTCGACGACGAGGCCGATGGCCAGCACCAGGCCGAAGAGCGACAGGGTGTTGATCGAGAAACCGAGCAGTGGAAACAGCGCGAAGGTTCCGATCAACGACACTGGCACCGCGACCGTGGGAATGAGCGTGGCGCGCCAGTTCTGCAGGAACAGGTAGACGACGAACACGACGAGCACGAGCGCGGCGCCGAGCGTGATCAGAATCTCGCGGATGCCTTCGGACACCGCGCGGGTCTGGTCGATGTTGTAGAAATACGTCACGTCATCCGGGAAGCGGGTGCTGAGCTCGGCGAGCGTCTTCTTCACGCCGTCGGCGACGGCCAGGGCGTTGGAACCTGGCGCCTGGAAGACGGCAACGCCAACGCCGGGCTTGCCGCTCACGCGTCCGATCTGCTGGTAGTTGAGCGCCCCGAGCTCGACGCGCGCCACGTCGCCGAGCCGCACCACCGATCCGTCGGGATCGGACCGCACGGCAATCCGCTGGAACTGCTCGGGCGTCTGCAGGCGGCCCTGCGCACGGACCGTGTAGGTGTACTCCTGCCCCGTCGGAACAGGCTGCGTGCCAATCTGCCCCGCAGGGTTCACGGCGCTCTGCTGCTGCACCGCGCGCACGAGCTCCGGCACGGTCAGCCCCAAGGTTGCGAGCCGATCGGGCTTCACCCAGATCCGCATCGCGTAGTCGCCGGTCCCGAAGATGCGGACCTCCCCGACACCAGGCACGCGGTAGAGCGCGTCGACGATGTTGATGTTGGCGTAGTTGGCCAGGAAAAGCGCGCTGTAGGTCTGCTTCGGCGAGGTCAGCCCGGCCACGATCATCGGGAAGCCGGTGGACTTGCGCATGGTCATGCCGAACGCGTTGACCTCGGGCGGCAGGTTCGGCGCCGCCTGCGCCATCCGGTTCTGCACGTTCACCTGATCGATGTTCGGATCGGTCGACACGTCGAAGGTGACGACCACCTGCACCGTGCCGTCGCTGCTGTTGATCGACTGCAGATACAGCATGTTGTCCACGCCGTTCATCTGCTGTTCGAGCGGTGTGGCCACCGCGTCTTCGATCGTCGAGGCGTCGGCACCCGTGTAAGTGCCGGTGACCATGATCTGCGGCGGCACGATCTCGGGGAACTGCGCGATCGGCAGCGCCTGCATCGAGACGAGGCCGACGATGACCGTGACGATCGCAATCACGATCGCCACGATCGGGCGGCGGATGAAAAACCCCGACATGGACTACTCCGCCAGCGCGGTGAACGACTTGACCGCCACCGCCTCGCCGTTCTTCGTCGCCGCTCCTTCGACCACCACGCGCTGCCCCGCCTCGAGACCGGACGCGACGATCCAGCGGCTGCCGACTCGCTCGCCCACCGTGACGGTGCGCGTGCTCACCTTGTCGCCGTCGCCGACGACGCGCACTTGATAGGTGCCCTGGAGCTCGGTCACGGCGCGCTGCGGGACCAGCAGGGCGCCGTCCACGACGCGCGTGTCGGCGCGCACGCGGCCGTACTGGCCCGGGCGCAGCATGCGGTTGGGGTTCGGAAAGGTCGCACTGATCCTGATGGTTCCCGTCTTGGGATCGATCTCGCGATCGACGGCGAGCACGTGGCCGCGGTGTTCGTAGACCGTGCCGTCCGCGAGCACCAGCGTCAGTGGCGTGCGCGGGCCGAGATACTCGGCCGCGGCGCCGCCGCGACGGCCCGTCATGCGCAAGTACTGTTGTTCGCTGAGCGGAAAGTACGCCTTGATCGGATCGAGCTGCGACACCGTGGTCAGGAGCGTGGTCGGCGCCACGAGGTCGCCGATCTGCGCCGTCGCAATCGCGGCCACTCCGTCGACGAGCGACGTGACTTTGGTGAACTCGAGGTTCAATTCCGCGGTCTGGACCGCCGCGGATGCCGACTGCACGGCCGCCTCCGCGGCGAGCGCCGCCTGCTGGTCGTTATCGAGCTGGCTCTGCGGAATCGCACGCTGGTCGGCGAGCGGCTTGTCGCGGGCCACGTCCCGCTGCGCCTTGCCCAGCTGCGCCTGCGCTTCGGCCATCCGCGCGTTTGCCGCCGCAAGCGCCGCGGCAAACGGCCGCGGATCGATCTCGAAGAGCACCTGCCCTTTGCTGACCACGCCGCCCTCCGTGTAGGCCCGGCGAATCAGATACCCGGACACCTGCGGGCGGATCTGCGCGTTGACGTTGCCGTCGAGCGTCGCGACCCATTCGTCGCCGAGCGCCACGCGCTCCGGTTTCACTTCCACGACGCTCACCGCGGGTGGGGGCGGCGCGGCGGGCGCCGCGCTCGGCTGCTCGCAGCCGCAAAGGGAAACGGCAAGGAGCACGAGGACGAAGGGCGTTGCGTACCAGCGGGACATAGGGCTACCCAAGGGAAGGGGACACGGGAACTGCGAGAGAGCGAACGAACTGATCGAGCGCCGCGGCAAGGAGACGATCGCGATCGCACTCGGCAATCCGGTTCATGTCGAAGTGGACGTGGAACAGCGCCTGGTGCGAGAGGCCGGAGATCACCATCCGCGCGGCGACGGCGGCGTCGACATCGGACCGGAACTCCCCCGACTCCTGCCCCTCGCGAATCAGGCGCTCGACGGTGTGCCAGCGCTGCACGAGACCGGCGGCCCAGGCGTCGAAGATCTGCGGCGCCTCGGTGACGATCTCGCTCACCAGCAGCCGCTGCCACATGCCCGCGTTCGGCGAGAGCGACATCTCCCAGAACTCGCGCAGGTAGATCCGGAGCCGCGCCTCGGCCGGCGCCGGCGCGGGCACTTCGGCGAGCTTCGCCTCGATTTCGGCGTCGCGACCGGCCATCCGCGTTTCGACCGCGCGCGTCAGGAGGTCGTCTTTGTTGGCGAAGTAGTGGTAGACGGTCGCCTTGGACACACCGGCCGCCGCCGCAATGTCCTCGAGGCGCACGCGCCGGTAACCCACACGCCGCACCAGATCCAGAGCCGCCGCCATCAAGGCGTCGGGCCGATCGTCGGGGCGGCGTTGCCAGCGGGCGGAGGGGGAGGAAACCGGGGCAGAACTCACGGTAATCCCTACTCTGTCATCTAATTGACCGTCAGTCAATTAAACACAATTAACCAAAAGCGGCACAAAATCGAGGTGTGTCCCCGCCTGATCACTCGGTCTCCGTCGTCGTGCCCGCCTTCAACGAGGCCGGCGGCCTGGCGGCGACGCTGGCCAGCATCAAGGCCGCGACGGCGGCCTTCGACCACCGCGGCTGGCGCCACGAGTTGATCGTCTGTGACAACAATTCCACCGACGCCACGGCGGCCATCGCAGGCGCCGCCGGCGCCACCGTGGTGTTCGAGCCGATCAATCAGATCTCGCGGGCGCGCAACACAGGCGCCGCGGCCGCCACCGGCGACTGGCTCGTGTTCGTGGACGCCGACTCTCACCCGCCGCCCGAGCTCTTTGCCGATGCCGCAGCGGCGATCGCACACGGCCGCTGTCTCGCGGGCGGCGCGACGGTGACGATCGATTCGAATGACGCAATGGGGCGCGCCATCGTCAAGCTGTGGAACGCCATCAGCCGCACCCTGCGGCTCGCCGCCGGATCGTTCATCTTCTGCGAGGCTGCGGCGTTCCGCGAGGCCGGCGGATTCAGCCTCGAGCTCTTCGCCGCCGAGGAGATCGATCTCTTCAAGCGGCTCAAGCGCCTCGCGCGCCGAACGGGGCGAACGATCGTGATCCTGCACGACCACCCGCTGGTCACGAGCGATCGGAAGGCGCGGCTCTACACGAAGCGTGAGATGGCGCGGTCGTTCTTCAAGAGCGTGTTCACACTGGGCCGCGCGGTCCGCAATCGCGATGACTGCTACATCTGGTACGACGGCCGCCGCGAGTAGCACGTGGTCGCCGGCAGTATCATGAGCGCGTGATCTGCATCGGGCATAGCCATATGAACTGCCTGCTCGAGGCCGCGATCGAGGCCCGTGTGCCGTTCTCGGCGATCACGTTGAAGGGGGCTGGCGAGGGCGCGCCTCTCTGGACCGGCGAGGGCGTCTCGCTCGTCTCCGATCACGGGTTTCCAGACTTCACCGACGAGTCCAAGGCGCTGTTGACTGGCGGCCCCGAACCGGTCTTGTCGTTCATCGGCGGGACGAAACACGTGCAGCTCGGTCTCCTGCGGCAGATGGACGACCCGTCCGAGCCACCCTTCGACTTCGTGCTCCCCGAAGCGCCGCGGCTGCCGCTCGAATCCGGCACGGAAGTGATTCCGTTCGACGGTGTGCGTCAGCTGATTCGGCGTGAATTCAAACGTCGCCTGCGGCTGATTGCCAAGGTCGCATCGCTCGCCCCCGGTCGCCTGATCCAGTTCGGTCCGCCGCCGCCGGTGTCGGACCGCTGGCTGGAGCCGTTCCTGCTGAAACAGAACGTCAGCGCCACGGCGCTGCCGAACCGGCTTCTGCGTTGGAAACTCTGGCGAGTCACGATGGCGCTGTTTCAGGAGCACGCCGTCGAATGCGGCGCGCGGTTCGTCGACTGCCCTCCCGAAGCGCTCGATGCGGACGGCTTCATGCGCGACGACCTGGTGCGGAACGTCACGCACGGCAACGTCGAGTTCGGGCGTCTGCTGCTCGCACAGGTGCAGGCACAGTCGTGACGCATCCATACCGCCACGTCGCCGACTACGCGCGGTGGGACCGCGGCGTGGCAGCGGTGCCGCCCGAGCAGGTCGATCCCGTCGCGCCGTTTCCGGTTCTGTTGACGCGGCAGCAACCGGTCGTCACGGCGGGCAGCTGCTTCGCACAGCACATCTCGCGGCATTTCAAGCGCGCGGGGTTCAATTTCCTGATTACCGAGCCGGGCCATCCGCTGCTGGACGACGGTGTCCGCGCCACGCTGAACTACGGCGTCTTCTCCGCGCGGTTCGGGAACATCTACACGTCGCGCCAGCTCGAACAGCTGTTCCGCCGCGCGTACGGAACGTTCGACCCGGTGGACTTGACGTGGGATCGGCAAGACAGCCGCCTGGTCGATCCGTTCCGCCCGACGATCCAACCCGGCGGTTTCCACACACGCGAGGAGCTGCTCGCCGATCGACAGCAGCATCTGGCCGCCGTTCGCCGCGCGTTCGAAGCGGCGTCGGTGTTCATCTTCACTCTCGGCCTCACCGAATGTTGGGCGGCGCGAGCCGATGGCGCCGTGTTCCCGATCGCACCCGGAGTGGCCGGCGGCACTTACGATCCCGAGCGCTACGCGTTCGTGAACTTGACCGCCGACGAGGTCGTGGCGGACATGACTCGTTTCATCGCCAGCCTGCGATCAGTCAACCCAAACGTGGTGCTGATCCTGACTGTCTCGCCGGTGCCGCTCGCCGCGACCGCCGTCGACCGGCACGTGCTGGTCTCGACCGTCTACTCGAAGGCCGTGCTGCGGGTGGCGGCCGAAACGCTGGCGTCGTCACTCCCGCGCGTCCACTACTTCCCCTCGTACGAAATCATCACGGCGCCGTTCTCGCGCGGGCAGTACTACAGCGACGATCTCCGCTCGGTCACCGAGGCCGGGGTCCAGCACGTGATGTCGCTGTTCTTCCGCCACGCCGCCGGCGTCGAGGCGCCGCTCGCACCGCCTCCAGCTCCAGCGGCGGAGACGCCGAAGAAATCCGATCGCCTCGCCAGGGCGCTCGAGGTGCTGTGCGATGAAGAGCTGATTCTCCTGGCCGATCGCTTACCGCCTCAGACCTCGACGTAGCGGCCGACGTCCGGCGGAAACGGCGGCGCAAACGCGTCGGCGATGAGATGCCGGCGCAGCGGGTGATAGAGCGCCTCCGGCGTATGGTCGCCGGGAAATCTCTCGGGCGTCGCGAGATCGTTGCGAACGAAGAAGGCGTTGACACCGGTGATCGTGCAACCGACCAGCGAATAGCCCTTCCGCTGCCCCAGCTTCCACAACGCCCCGAGGCTGGCACCCCAGTAGTCGCTCTTGGCCTTCCTGAACTCGGCCGCGTGTTCCTGCACGATGGCCGCAGGCGGCGGAAACGTGGCGTTGTATTCCACGATTACAACCGCGGGCTGGATGGACTGCACGCGTTCCCACAGCCAGTAGTCGTTGCCATCGACGTCGATCGACAGCACGAGCACCGGCTGCCCGTTCGCGAGCGCCGACAGCCGGCCGTCAATGGTCTCGACTTCCACGAGCTCGTGCGCCAGGGTCAGCTGCCCTTTCGCGAGGTAGTCGGCAAACCAGCGGCGGATCCACTTCACGTGCTGGTCGGAGAACTCCAGCCACACGACGCGATGCCCCTGGCGCAGCAACCAGTGTGTATTGCTCTGGAGACCGCTCTCCACACCGAACTCGATGGCAATCCCGTCGTCCGGTCCTAGACCGACGCGGCGCAGGATCTCGCACAGGATGCCGTCCTCGTCTCCTTGGCTGTAGACCTTGCGGCCCCAGTGCTCCAGGCGCCGCGGGTCCTCGATCGCGCCCACGACCCGCCGCGCTTCCTGTTCGCCCAGATACTGCGCGATGCGCTGCAGGGCCCTTCCCTGCTCGCGAAGCATGCGTTCGATATTGGCCGGCTCCGTGCCCGGTGCCGCCTCCGATGGTTCAGCCATCCACGCCCCTGTTCTCCCGCAGGTCCGCCAGGATCCGTCCGGCCTGGGCTGCCCCGTCGCTCGTGTCGCCGACATGAAGCGGCGCGCCGTGAGCGCGGTCGATCATGCATCCGATCGCCGTCTCGTGCGACGCCTTCATGAACGGGACCGAGCAATACGCGTAGGAGGGCACGCCGCACACAGGAGGCAGCAACGAGAGACCACCGTACGTGCCGACGAAGACGGCGGCACGCCCGATCACCGCGGTCTGCATCGCCAGATTCGTGCTCGGTGTCATCAGGTGTGCGACGGATCGCACCTGGTTCCCCGACGGTTCGTAGTCGCGGTGGTCGTCGATGGAGAAGCCGTGATTCAGCAGGACGACCGGCATCCGGGCCGCCAGCGTGTCGAGGAGCGTACGCGCAAAGCGGCGGTTCGTCTCGTTCTGCGGAAACGATCGGCTGAAATAGAAACGGACCGCGATGAAGTTTCGCGGCCACGGCTCCGCCGACGCGGGCGCAGGAGGCGGCAGGATCCGCGACCAGTCCGCGCGCGCCGACAAGCTGTCGATGGGAGCATCGCCATCCCAGTATGGCCGGTACAGGCGATACATCCAGTGCGGCAGCAAGCGGTTCACGTCGCGCAGCCCGCAGAGGGACTGCACGCGGGCCACGAGCTCGTCGCCGGCCGGATCGCCAGCCGTCGCACTTTGCTTCGGTTTGCCACCGCCGGCCAGCGCGGTCAGCTCCTCCGGAGGCATCAGGTCGAAGGCGTCGACGTAACGGTCCATGCCGAGGCCCGCGTACCACGACGAGACGCCGCCGCGCGATACGACGATCACCGGCCTCGACGACACGGGCCGGCTGGCAAGCGCCCAGCGGACGAAGGGGATCCAATAGAGCAGCTCGTATCCCACTTCGCCGATCCATGGCCCGACGATGAGCGGGGCCTGGGACTGCAGGGCCCCGGTGAGGGCCGCCTCGATTCTTTGGGCCTTGTCGCCCGCCTCCGTCACGTCGTCTGCCTCTACTTCGTTCCAGCCGGGCGTTCGATCACGCCAGTCTCGAGCAGCCGCGCAACGACGAGATCCGTCCCGCGCCGCGACAGATGATCGCTGTCGAAATACAGCGGGTGACCGGCGCGCATCGCGTGGCATACGGCGTCGTCGCACAGCACCGACCGCGGATCGAACACGCGGATGCCGGGATGCGCAGCCACGATGCCGGCCATCACCTGGTCGTACGGCGCGTTGCGTGCCTCGAACGCGCGCCGATCGAAGTCGCACCCCGGCGGCACGCTGGGCTCGCCGTCGGCCGCCGCCGGATCGAACACACAGTGCTGGATGTTGAAATTCAGATTGGGCACATCGAGCAGCAGCACGACCCGCTTGCCGCTGGCCAGCAGCGCCGTCAGCACCTCGTGCGCCGTGCGTTCGAACACCGCCGTCTCCGCGGGCGCGAGGGGGCCCGGCGCGCGGTAGTCCCCGTTGCTGTCGGCGGCGAATCGCCCCGCCATGAGATACGCCCAGTAGCCGGCGAGGACGACGGTCGAGACCGAGGATTGTTCGAGAACGTACTTCTGTGCGAGCGCAATCGAACGCTGGCACTGCTCGCTCTGGTGCGATTTCGACGAGAACGGCAGGCAACTCCAGCGGCCGATGTGCAGCACGGCGGTGCCGTCCATCTGCTCGGCGAAGCTGTTGAAGTACTGGTTGGCGTGCGAGTCGCCGAGGATGACGACGGACGGAGGCTTCGGCAACGAGCTGCGACACCCGTCCGGATCGATCGCGTCGTAGGCGCGCATCAGCTCCCCGCACATGCCGTCGCGAAAGGGCTCGTGCGGTGAATGCGCGAACTCGGCGAGTGCGCGCACGCGCGGCGCCTCGCGATTCGGCAGCCCCTCTCGCGCCCACACGGCCGTGCCGGCGATCACCACGATCGCGCCGAGGGTCGCCAGAGCGCCCGCGACTGCGCGCCCGCTCACGAATCCCGCCCGGACTGGACGCTCGGCGAGGCGATACGTCGCCCAGGCCAGCACACATGAGAGCGCGAGCGCGAACGGCACCTGTGCCGCCGCGCCGTCGTGACCGAGATGAATGCGAAGAAACGACAGCAGTACCCAGTGCCAGAGATAGAGGGGATAGCTGATGAGCCCGATGCCTACGAGTACGCCGCTCGACAACAGCCGCTGGTTCACGAGTGCGCCCGGCCCGGCCCAGATGATGAGCGCCGTACCGGCAACCGCGAGCGTCAGCCACAGCGTGTCGGGAAGATGGACGAACGACACGAGCACGACGGCCGCGACAAGCAGAATCGTGCCGGCCACCGATCCGATCGCGGCCCGCGCTGGCTGCGGCGTTGTGTGATGGTCCGATCGAGCCGCCGCAGCTGCGAGAACCGCTCCCGCCATGAGCTCCCACGCTCTGGTAACCGGCAGGTAAAAGGCCGCAGTGGGATAGGTTCCGCTCACCACGGCATGCAGCAGCCACGACACGCCGCCCACGCCCGCAACCACGCCAAGAATCGACACGCGCCGGCGGGACGCCGCCCAGAGCAGCAGCGGAAACGTCAGGTAGAACTGCTCCTCGATGCCAAGCGACCACAGGTGGAGCAGCGGCTTCGTCTCGGCCGCCGCGTCGAAGTATCCCGTTTCCGACATCAAGAGGAAATTCGCCGCGAAGAACGTCGCGCCCACGGCGTGACGTCCAAGGGACGCGAACTCGGGCGCCAGCAGGAGCGCCGATCCGATGCCCAGCGCCGTCAGGATGACGATGAACAGCGCGGGCAAAATGCGCCGCGCGCGACGTGTGTAAAAGCGGCGGAAGCTGAAGCGACCCTGTTGCAGGTCCTCCACGATCAGCTGGGTGATGAGGAATCCGGAGATGACGAAAAAGACGTCGACCCCGAGATAGCCGCCCGGCAACGCGGACGGCCACGCGTGAAAGGCCAGCACGGCCAAGACGGCGATTGCTCTGAGCCCATCGATGTCCGGGCGATATGCCTTACGGATCACCGACTCATCCTACCCTTGGCGGCCGTCTTGCTCATCGACCGCATGAGAGGAGCTAGCTCATGCCCGATGAAATCCCGGTGCCGCCGCCCGCCGATCAGATCCCGGAGCACCATCCGCCGTTTCCACCACCCGTGGTGCCGCCCGACGATCCGAACCGGACGCGCGCGCGGCGCCGGCCGGACATCGACCCACCGCCCGTCAAGCCGCCGGTCGACGACCCCGGCCTCCCGAGCGACGCCGAGAAGCGCCTGCTCGCGATGTAGACGCGCGCGTCGATCGACCGCGCGATTCGCGCTGCGCCGCCGCCAGGCTCTCGCGTAGCCGTTCCACGAGGT
>Ga0105238_10004541_pt1 | contig 13738 bp, 11 predicted proteins | sample KBSC34metaG_FD_81526 | JGI IMG/M metagenome (GOLD analysis project Ga0105238, IMG submission 81526) | Corn rhizosphere microbial communities from Kellogg Biological Station, Michigan, USA - KBS C3-4 metaG | ecosystem: Host-associated > Plants > Roots > Rhizosphere > Soil | place: Michigan, USA... | reverse complement strand
GTCCGGCTCTGGAGCCATCTGTTGCACGCCGAGGGCGCGGACGCCCCGACCACGGTCGCCGACATCGACGCCCAGGCCCAGGCGTTCGCGGCGATGACCGAGGGCGAGGAGATCACCCAGCTGGGCAAGCGCATCCGCTCGACGGAGGCCACCCACCGGACCTCCGGCCAGGATTACGACCTGGCGCTGATCCGGGTGCCGGCGCTCAGCCTGACGGCGCTCTGGCTGAAGGGCCGGGGCGGCGCGCCGGACCAGGTGATCCCCAACGACAGCCCGCAATCGCCGCTGACGGCGGGCAAGACCTACAGCCTGGACGAGTTCAACGCCGCGCTCGCCCCGGTGGCCCAGCAGATCCTGCGGGAGACCGACCCGCGAAAAGGCGGCTAGACGGCCTGCACGACCGGCAGGGCTGACAGCTCCGCCGCGGCGAAGTCGAGGAAGGCCCGGACGCGCGGCGGCATCAGCCGCGCGCTCGGCGTCACGAGTTGCACCGGGATCGGCGCGGGCTCGTGCTCCGCCAGCAGCCGGACCAGCCGCCCGTCGGCCGTCTCCTCGGCCACCTGATAAGAGAAGACGCGCGTGACGCCGCGGCCGGCCAGGGCCGCGGCGATCACCGCTTCGATGGCGTTGACCATCAGCCGGGGGCGCAGGCGCACGGTCTGCGGCCGCGGGCCCTCGAAGCGCCACTCCATCGGGCCGGGCTGGGTGCTGGAATATATGATCTCGTGGTCGGCCAGGTCGCCGGGACGCCGGGGCGTCCCGCGCCGGGCCAGATACTCCGGCGAGGCCACCACCACGCGCCGCACCTGGCCGATCCGCCGGGCCACCAGGCTGGAGTCGGCCAGGGCCGCCAGCCGCACCGCCACGTCCAGGCCCTCGTCGACCAGGTCCAGGCTGCGATCGTTCAGCACCAGTTCGGCCGTCACCTGAGGATGGGCGTCCAGGAAGCGCAGGAGGACGGGCGCCACGTGACGCCGGCCAAAGACCAGCGGCGCACTGATCCGCAAAGCCCCTCGCAGCGCCCCTGCGTCCTCGTGGGCCATTGCCGTGTCATAGGCGGCCAGGACCCGCCGCGCCTCGTCCGCCAGCCGGCGCCCCGCGTCGGTCACGGCCAGCCGGCGCGTGGTCCGTTCGATGAGGCGCGCGCCGGCCCGCGCCTCCAGCGCCGCGAGCGTCCGTGTCACCGCCGGGGCGGAGCGGCGCAGCCGGCGGGCGGCGCCCGAGAGGCTGCCGGTCTCCAGCACGGCCAGGAACACGGAGAGTTCGTCGAGGCGGTCCATAATTATTCCATACATCGGAATTATTATTTGCAGACGCAACGCCTACACGCCGTCGCGCGCAATAGATAGATGTCGGCCGACGCCAGCGAGGAGCCCATCGCCAATGCCATCTCAGATCCGCCTTCACGGCATCCCGCTCTCCGGCCACACGCACAAGGTGGAGCTGTTCCTGCGCCTGCTGGGCCTGGAGTTCGACTATGTGGTCGCCGCCCAGGATGTCTGGCCGACCGAGGCGTTCGGCCGGCTGAATCCTCTGCGCCAGATCCCGGTGCTGGAGGATGGCGACCTGGTGCTGGCGGACTCCAACGCGATCCTCGTCTACCTGGCCCGCCGCTATGATCCGGAGGGGCCCTGGCTGCCGGCCGACTCGGTGGGCGCAGCGCAGGTCCAGCGCTGGCTGTCGGTCTCGGCGGGCGAGATCAAGTTCGGCCCGGCCGCAGCGCGTGTCATCCAGCTCTTCGCCCGCCCGGGCGACCTGGAGAGCGCCCAGGCGATCGCGCGCAAGCTGTTCGCGGTGATGGACGCGCACCTGGCCGGTCGGACCTGGCTGGTGGGCGACACCGTCACCCTGGCCGACATCGCCTGCTACCCCTACATCGCCTGCGCCGCCGAGGGCGGGGTGCCGCTGGCGCCCTATGCGGCGATCGGCGCCTGGATCGCACGCGTGGAGGCGCTGCCGGGCGTCACCCCGATGCCCCGGACCGAGGCGGCCTGACCGTGGACGACGACCTGCCCTGGCATGAGGGCGAGCTGGCGGCCCAGGCGCTGGCGGGCCTGGAGCACGCGCCGGGCGGCGCGGGCGTCCGGGATTTCATGCCCGACCAGCACCGCGCCTTCTTCGCCCAACTGCCGTTCATCGTGGCGGCGACGGTGGACGAGACGGGCGCGCCGGCGGCGACGCTGCTGACCGGCGAACCCGGGTTCGTCTCCAGCCCGAACCCGAAGGTGCTGGCGATCCTGGCGACCGCCGCCGACCCGACGGGCCGCCTGTTCGTCCCGGAGGCGCCGATCGGGCTCCTCGGCCTGGAGCCGCACACCCGCCGGCGCAATCGCGCCAACGGCCGGATCGCGTTCGCCAACGCCGACGGGATGCTGGTCGAGGTGAGGCAGAGCTTCGGCAACTGCCCGCAGTACATCCACCCGCGCCTGCTGGCGGCTGTCCCGCGCCAGGGCGGCGTGGTGGCCTTCGAGGGCCTGGACGCCGACGCGCGCGCTCAGGTCGCAGCGGCGGACACCTTCTTCGTCGCCACCGCCAGCGGGCCGCAGGTGGAGCACGGCGGCATCGACGTCTCCCATCGCGGCGGTCCCGAGGGCTTCGTGCGGATCGACGGAGACGTGCTGACGATCCCCGACTATCGCGGCAACCGCTACTTCAACACCCTGGGCAACCTGCTGCTGGAGCCACGAGCGGCCCTGCTGTTCGTGGACTGGGCCTCAGGCCAGATGCTCCAGCTGCAAGGCCGCGCCGAGGTGCTGTGGACCGCCCGCGACCTGCCCCACGCCGAGCGGACCTGGCGGTTCACCGTCGAACGCGGCTGGCGGGCCAACAGCGGCCTGCGCCTGGCGGCGGCGACCGATCTCGCGGCCTAGGCTAGGGCGTGCACGGCCGGCCGCCGTTGTCGAAGCGGCCCTCGTCGCGGACGATCAGGCCGTCCTTGACGGTGAAGAAGTCCTGGATCGGGATCGCGAACCCCGCTGCCCGGCTGCGCACCACAAAGCGGACCGCGACCCGGTCGCCCTCGGCGATCACCTCCTGCACCTCGACCGTCGCGTCGGGGATCGCTTTGAAGATCGCGCCGTAGGTCTGCTCCACGCCGGCGCGGCCGATGCGCGGCTGGCAGAAATCCGAGGCCGTGATCACCGCGTCCGGCGCGTAGAGCGCGGCGATGTCGGGGATGGCGTGGCGGTTGACCGCGGCGAACTTGGCCTCGACCACCACGCGCGCCGAGGGCGCGGCGGCTGCGGGCCCGGCGACAAGGACGGCTGCCACCGCGATGACGATCCACCTCAAGCTCAGCCTCCCGCGCCGGGCCATCCGGCGGTCAAGCTAAGCCATTGCCGCGGGTGGCGGTCGCGCACGAAACGATGGTGTCGAGCCGATCAGGCCTCGCGCCGCTGCTGCGCCACCGGCGGCGGCTGCGGCCGTGCGAAGGTCCATTCCTCGTCGGTCGAGAGGTGCGGCTGGAAGCGGTAGCCGTCGGCGTCGAACGCCTTCAGGTCCTGGGCCCGGTCGATCCGCTGGTCGATGGCGTAGCGCGCCATCAGCCCGCGCGCCCGCTTGGCGAAGAACGAGATGATCCGCGCCTCGCCGTCCTTCTCCTCCAGGAACCGGCAGGCGACCACCGGCAGCTTCAGCGCCTTGCGGTCCACGGCGCCGAAGTACTCGCCGCTGGCGCAGTTCACGAGGGTCTTGTCCTTGTGGCCGTCCGCAGCGCGGTTCAGCGCCTCCGACACCCGCGGCCCCCAGAAGTCGTAGAGGCTTTGGCCGCGGCGGGTCTTCAGGCGCGTCCCCATCTCGAGGCGATAGGGCTGGATGGCGTCGAGCGGCCGCAGCACGCCGTAGAGGCCGGAGAGGATCCGCACCCGGTCCTGCGCCCAGCCCAGCGCCTTCTTGTCCAGCTCGCGGGCGCGCAGGCCCAGGTAGACATCGCCGTTGAACGCGAAGGCCGCCTGCAGCCCCTCGTCGGCTTCAGGATCGAAGGCCTGGAAGCGCTCGCGGTTCAGCTTGGCGAGGTTGTCGGAGAGCGACATCAGCCGCTTCAGGTCGCGCACGGTGAGCCGGCGCGTGGTCTTGGACAGCTCCGCCGTCTGGTCCGCCAGCTCCGGGAAGGTGAGGCCGGCGGACGCCGGCGGGGCCGTGAAATCGAGCGCCTTGGCCGGCGAGAGGACGATGAGCATCGCCGGCTGTCTTGCCGCGTCCCGCCCCCGGCGCCAAGGGCGCTTTGCGCCATGGCTCAGCTTGCTTCAGGCGAAAGCCTCGGCGATGACAGGACGCTATGGGGTCTGTTCGGAACGACCGGTCGCTTCTTGCGCTGCTGGTGGGCTTCGTCGCGCTCGCCACCGTTCTGGTGGGGGCGGTGTGGTTCACGCTGCGCGAGAGCGAAGCGGCGAGCCTGGTGCGCCACACCCTGATCGTCGAGAACCGCCTGAGTCGCGTGCGGACCGAGCTGCTCGAAGCCGAAGCCGCCCAGCGCGGCTATCTCCTGACCGGCCACGACGACTTCCTGATCCCCTACCGACAAGCCATCAGTCAGCTGGAGCCCGAGCTCGCGGGCCTGGCGCAGGATACGCAGGACAATCCGCGACAGGTCGCCAACATCGCTCACCTGCGGACGGTGGTCGGCCAGCGCGCCATCCTGCTCCGCGAGAACCTCGCGACCTACCGCTCGGGGCGTCCCCTGCCCCCGGACCGGCTGGAGCGCGGACGGCAGTTGATGGAGGACGCCGGTCAGATCGTCGAGGCGATGCGGGCCGAGGAGGAAGGCCTGCTGGCGGACCGAACCGCCCATCGGCAACGCCAGGCCCTCCTGGCGCGGGTGAGCTTCGTCCTGGCCGGGATCGCGCTGCTGGCGCTGGGCGCGTTCGCGCTCGTCGATGCACGACGCCGGCTGGTGCAGGCGGTCGCCGCGCGCGACTCCCTGGCCGAGGCCAACGCTCGGCTGCATACCGAGGCGGAAAGCCGCGAAGCCGCGGAAGCCCAGGTCCGCCAGTTCCACAAGATGCAGGCCGTGGGCCAGCTCACCGGCGGCATCGCCCACGACTTCAACAACATGCTGGCCATCGTCATCGGCTCCCTGGACCTGGCCAAGCGCCGGCTCAAGACCGACCTGGCGCGGGCCGAGGCGGGGATCGACAGCGCGCTGGAAGGCGCCGGCCGCGCCGCCCAGCTGACCGCCCGCCTGCTCGCCTTCTCGAGGCAGCAGCCGCTGGCCCCGCGCGTGCTGGACGTGAACAAGCTGGTGGGCGGCATGTCGGAGATGCTGCGCCGCACGATCGGCGAGAACCTGCGGGTCGAGACCGTCCTGGCTGGCGGCCTCTGGCGCACCTCGGCCGATCCGGCGCAGCTGGAGAACGCCATCGTCAACCTCTGCGTTAACGCCCGGGACGCGATGCCCGAGGGCGGCAAGCTGACGATCGAGACGTCCAACACCCACCTCGACGACGCCTACGCCGCGGTCCACGCCGAGGTCGCCCCCGGCCAGTATGTGATGGTCTCGGTCAGCGACACCGGCGTCGGCATGCCCGCCGACGTGATCGAGAAGGCCTTCGAGCCCTTCTACACCACCAAGGGCGTCGGGCGCGGCACCGGCCTGGGGCTCAGCCAGGTGCATGGCTTCGTCAAGCAGTCCCATGGCCACGTGAAGATCTATTCCGAGCCCGGGGTCGGCACGACGATCAAGATCTACCTGCCCCGGCATGCCGGCGAGGCCGAGGCCCCCGAGGCCCAGCCGCACCCGCTGGGCGACCTGCCGCGAGGCCGCGCCGGCGAGATCGTGCTGGTGGTCGAGGACGACGAGCGGGTCCGCCATCTCAGCGTCGATGCTTTGCGCGAGCTGGGCTACATCGTGGTCCAGGCCTCGGACGCGGCGCAGGCGCTGACCGTGCTGACGATGCAGCCGCGGGTGGACCTGCTGTTCACCGACGTGGTCATGCCCGACCTGGACGGCCGCCGCCTGGCCGACCGGGCCCGGGAGATGCGGCCTTCGCTGAAGGTGCTCTACACCACCGGCTATACGAGGAACGCCATCGTCCACAACGGCATGCTGGACGCCGACGTGGCCTTCCTCGCCAAGCCCTTCACCGTCGACCAGCTGGCCCACAAGGTGCGCCAGGTGCTGGACGCCTAGCGCTCAGAACAGGACGCGCGGGTTCAGGATGCGCTTGGGGTCCAGGGCGTGGCGGATGGCGCGCTGGGCGGCCAGCTCCACATCGCTTTTGTAGCGGGCGCCCTCGGCGGTCTTCATCGAGCCCAGCCCGTGCTCGGCGCTGATCGAGCCGCCCAGCTTGGCCACGATGTCGTGGACGATGCGCGAGCCCGCGTCGCGGCGGGCCGCGTGCTCCGCGTCCGAGCCGCCGTCGGCGCGCAGGACGTCGTAGTGGATGTTGCCGTCGCCCACGTGCCCGAAGGCGGCGATCCGGGCGCCGGGCGCGAACGCGTGCATCGCCGCTGTGGCCTCGTCCAGGAAAGCGGGCACCTGGCTGACCGGCACCGAGATGTCGTGCTTCCAGGTGGCGCCCTCGGGCTTCTGGGCCGGCGACTGGTTCTCGCGGATCGCCCACAGCGCCTTGGCCTGGGTGTCGGTCTGCGCGACCACCGCATCATTGACGAGGCCGGCCTCCAGGCCCTCGGCGAGGAAGCGTTCCATGGCGGTCTCCGCCGAGCCCGGCTCGGCGGCCGCGAACTCCACCAGCACGTACCAGGGGTGGACCTCGGCCAGCGGGTCGCGCGTGCCGGTGATGTTGCGCAGGGCGAAATCGAGGCCCAGGCGGCCCATCAGCTCAAACGCTTCGACCGAGCCGCCGGCGGTCTCCTTCGCCCGCGCCAACAGCTTCAGGGCGTCGTCCGGCGAGCCCAGCCCCAGCATCGCCACCGCCCGCGACGGCAGCATGGGGAAGAGCTTCAGGCTGGCGGCCGTGACCACCCCCAGCGTCCCCTCCGCCCCGATCAGCAGCTGCTTGAGGTCGTAGCCGGTGTTGTCCTTGCGCAGGTGCTTCAGGCCGTTCCAGACCTCCCCGTTGGGCAGCACCGCCTCCAGGCCCAGCACCAGGTTGCGCGTGGTCCCGTAGCGCAGCACCTGGGTCCCGCCGGCGTTGGTGGAGACCACGCCGCCGACCGTCGCCGAGCCCTCCGAGGCCAGGCCCAGCGGGAACTTCCGCCGGACCTCGGCGGCGGCGGCGTGCACCTGGGCCAGGGTGACACCGGCCTCGGCGGTGATGGCGTCGTCGTAGGCGTCGACCTCGCGGATCGCCCGCAGGCGCTCGGTGGAGAGCAGGATCTCGCCCTGCGGGATCTGGCCGCCCACCAGGCCGGTGTTGCCGCCCTGGGTGGTGATCGGCTGGCCGGCCTCGGCGCAGATGCCGACGACCGCCGCCACCTCGTCCGTGGTCTTGGGCAGCGCCAGGAAGGGGGTCGTGCCCACCCAGCGGTCGCGCCATTCCACCAGCTTCGGCGCCAACCGGTCGGGATCGTCGCTCCAGCCCCCGGCGCCCAGCACGGCCTTGAGGCGGGAGATCACATCGGCAGGGACGGGGGCGGTCATGGACGCAATCTAGTCCTCCGCGCCTAGCCCACAAACCCCGCGGCGCGTTTCAGCCGGTCGTTGATGGCCTCGCCCAGCCCCTGGGCCGGGATCGGGGCGACCGCGATGGCGGCCGGCGCGGTACGGTCGGCGGCGCGGAGATAGGCAAAGAGGTTGGCGGCGGCTTCGGCCAGGTCGCCGGTGGGGCTGAGGTTCCAGGGGCCCTGCCCGCCGGGCCCGAAGGACAGCCAGGCCTCTCCGGGCCGCGGCGCGGTCACGTCCAGCCGCACCGGCGCGTTGGGCGCATAGTGGCGGGCCAGCCGGCCGGGCGAGCGCTTGGCGTCGGCCTCCGCCTCGGCCAGCGGGCCGATGACGGCCTCGATCTCGGCTCGCGTCACCGCGCCGGGACGGAGCAGCCGCGCGACGTCCAGCAGCGCCACGACGGCGGACTCCAGCCCGACGGCGCACCGCCCGCCGTCCAGCGCCGCAGCGGCGGCCGCACCCGTCTCCTCCACCGCGTCGGCGAAGGTGGTGGGGCTGGGGCGGCCGGACCGGTTGGCCGACGGCGCCACGACCGGGCCGCCGAACGCCTCGATCAGCTTGTGCGCCAGCGGGTGGCCGGGCGCGCGGACCGCCACGGTGTCGAGCCCGGCGCGGGCCAGGTCGCAGACCATGGCCTCGTCGGCGACCGGCAGCACCAGGGTCAGCGGCCCCGGCCAGAACCGCGCCGCCAGCGCCTCGGCGCGCGGGTCGAAGCGGGCAATGCGGCGGGCCATGGCGACGTCGGCCACGTGGGCGATCAGGGGGTTGAAGCTGGGCCGGCCCTTGGCGGCGTAGACCGCCGCCACGGCGCGCGGATCTGCGGCGTTCGCGGCCAGGCCGTAGACCGTCTCGGTGGGCATCAGCACCAGGCCGCCGGCCCGCAGCGCCCGGGCGGCTAGGAGGACCGCTTCGCCTTCAGGGACACGCTCACGCTCACCTTGGCCGGGATCTGATCGGTGCTCTTCCACTCGCCCTGTCCAACCCCGAACACCGTGCGGTCGAGGCTGGTTACACCGCTGACCGTCGCCGTGTCGCCGGTGATCTTGAGCCGGAACGGCAGGTCCAGCGGCTTGCTCACCCCGCGCAGCGACAGCGTGCCGTGCGCCACGAACCGGCCCTCGGCGGTCTTGGTGAACTTGGTCGCCGTGAAGGTGGCCTTCGGATGCTCGGCCACGTCGAACCAGTCGCCGGACGGAAGCGAGGAGTCCCGCTGCTCGTCGCCGGTCTTCACGGACGCCAGGTCGATGGTCACGCTGACCTTGGAGCCGTCCAGCACGTCGGGGCTGAACAGGATGTCGGCCGTCCACTTGTCGAACCGGCCCTGGACCGCGTCGCCGCTCCAGGACGTGGCGAAGCCGAGGGTCGAGCCGGGCTGGACCTTCCAGGGCACGGGTGTGGTCGGGGCGGCGGCCTCCGGCGCGGGGCCGGCTGCGGCCGTGGTCGCGGCTGGCGGCGCGGCAGGTTCAGGGGCCGGCTCGGCGGCGATGGGCGCGGGCGGCGGCGGGCCGGCGGACATGTGCGGCCGCGGCGGCTGCACCAGTCGGCCGAAGGCGACCACGGCCACGACGGCCAGGGCGATCGCGATCAGCCGCGGGTCGAACCAGCGGCCGGTCTTCGCCCCCGGCGCCATGCGCGCCAGGATGGGCTCGTTCTTGCTGAACAGCTGGTGCTTCAGCGCGCCGCCCACGTGCAGGGCGAGGAGGACGTAGCCGCCCTTGATGATCAGCTCGTGGCTGGTCTCGCCGAACGTGTGCCAGGGGACCTTGGCCGCCGGCGCCAGGTGGGCCAGGCCGGGGATGTGCGGCCAGGGGATCGCGCCGTAGAGGAGCGTCGGGATTTCGATCTTGCCGATCATGATGACGTAGAAGGCCCAGTGGACCAACGTCGAGAGCGTCTTCTCCCAGCCGGCCAGGGACTCCGGCTCCGGCGGCGGCGGGTTGACGAGGCGCCAGGCCAGCCGCAGCAGGCTGAGCAGCAGCACCGTGATCCCCACGGACTTGTGCAGCTGGAAGACCGCGAAGGCCTCCGGGGTGCGGCCTTCCATCCGCCCGGCCAGGACGACCTGGAGGATGATCAGGGCGGCGATCGTCCAGTGCAGGAGGATGGCGACGGTGGCGTAACGCCGTCCGCCGGCTTGAGGCGCAGCTTCGGTCATGCCGCCTATTTCTTCACGAACTCGACTTCAAACAAGAGGTCGATCATGTCGCCGGCGAATGGGCGGGCCGCCGTGACCCCGAAGTCGGACCGCTTGATCGTCCCGCTGCCCGAGAAACCCATGCGCGTGCCGGCCCCCAGCATGCCCGGACCCGAGCCGTTGAAGGTGACGTCCAGGGTCACCGGCTTGGTCACGCCATGGAAGGTGAGGTCGCCGTTCAGCTGGCCGTGGCCCTCGGCGTCGGAGGTCAGGCCCGAGGAGACGAACTGGATGGTCGGGTACTTGTCGGGCTCGAAGTAGCCCGCGACGGTCTTGTTGAAGATGTTGTCCTCGGTGTCGATCGACTTCGGGTCGATCGTAATGTTTACCTTGGTCGACTGCCAGGCGGCGGGATCGTAGGAGAAGCTGCCCTCCAGCTTGTTGAAGCGCATCGTGTAGTGGGAGAAGCCGCCCATGTGCGGGATCTTCACGATCAGTCCGGCATGGCGCGGATCGAGCGCGTAGTTGCCAGCCGGCGCTTTCATGGGGTCGCGGCTGGTCGGGTCCGCCGCGGCGACGGCCGTCGCCAGCAGACTGAGGGCAAGGGCGAAAGCAACGCGGCGCAGCATCCAACACGCTCCTGGGATCGGTAACGCATGAAGCGCGGAAGCGTGGCCGTCGGGGGGCGACGGTCTCGGTTCCGCGGCCGGCCGACGCCGTCCCGGGCGCCTGTCGGCGTCGAGTATATGCCGGGTTTTCGGCTGGTGGGCGCAGTTGGGCCCAAAAATAACTGTCGCCCGGCGCGGGCGGCGCTCTAGAACGCGGCCAGCTTCGAGGGATTTCCATGACCTTCCGCGCCCCTGCCCGCGACCTCGCCTTCGCCCTGAAGACCGTCGGGCACTCCGAGCTTTTGGCCCGCGCCTACCCGGACCTGGACGAAGACACGGTGCAGGCCGTGCTGGAGGCGGCCGCCGCCTTCGCCGACAACGAGCTGGCCCCGCTGAACCGCACGGGCGACCTGCAGGGCGCGCACTACGAGAACGGCAAGGTCACCGCCGCGCCGGGCTTCGCCGACGCCTATCGGCATTTCGTCGAACAGGGATGGAACTCGCTCTCCGCCGATCCCGAGCACGGCGGCCAAGGCCTCTCCAAGGCCATGGAGCTGGCCGTGTTCGAGATGGTCCACGCCGCCAACATGGCCTTCGGCCTCTGCCCGATGCTGACGCAAGGGGCGATAGAGGCGCTCGCGTTGCACGGCACCGAGCGCCAGAAGCGCCTGATCCTGCCGAAGATGGTCTCCGGCGAATGGACCGGGGCCATGGTGCTGACCGAGCCGCAGGCCGGCTCGGACCTGGCCGCGCTCACCACCCGCGCCGACCCCGACGGCAAGGGCGGCTACCGGCTGACCGGCCAGAAGATCTTCATCACCTGGGGCGACCACGACGCAGCCGACAACATCTGCCACCTGGTCCTGGCCCGCACCCCCGACGCCCCGCCCGGGGTGAAGGGGATCAGCTTGTTCCTGGCCAACAAGTTCGAGGTGAAGGACGACGGCTCGCTGGGCCCGCGCAACGATTTCCGGCCCGGCTCCATCGAGCACAAGCTGGGCATCCACGCCTCGCCCACCTGTGTGATGCTGTACGAGGGCGCGCAGGCCGAACTGGTCGGCGAGCTGGGCCAGGGCCTGGCGCACATGTTCGTCATGATGAACGCCGCGCGGCTGCAGGTGGGCGTCCAGGGCGTCGCCATCGCCGAGCGGGCTTTTCAGCAGGCGCTGGACTTCAGCCAGGAGCGCAAGCAGGGCCGCACGGCCTGGGAAGCCGGCGGCATGATCTACGGCCACCCCGACGTGCGCCGCACCCTGATGCTGATGAAGGCCCGGATCGAGGCGGCCCGCGGCATCTGCCTGACCACCGGCGTGCTGGCCGACCTGGCCCGGCTGGCGCCGACCGAGGACGAGCGGGCCGCCGCCAAGGCGCGGCAGGAGCTGCTGACCCCGATCGCCAAGGCCTGGTCCACCGACCTGGGCGTCGAGGCCGCCTCGCAGGGCGTGCAGCTGCACGGCGGCATGGGCTTCATCGAGGAGACGGGGGCGGCCCAGCACTATCGCGACGCCCGGATCGCCCCGATCTACGAGGGCACCAACGGCATCCAGGCCCTGGACCTGGTCGGCCGCAAGGTCCGGCTGAACGGCGGTGAGACGCTGAGGGGCCTCTGCGCCGAGATGGCCCTGACCGCGGAGACCCTGACGCAGGAGCCGGGCCTCGCCCCGGTGGGCCGCCGGCTTGCGGCGGGCGTCGCGGCGCTGGAGCGGGCGACGGACTGGCTGGTCGCCGCCGACAACATCGCGGCCGTCGCCGCGGCCACCCCCTTCCTGAAGCTCGCGGGCGACGTGGTGGGCGGCTGGATCCTCGGCCGCCAGGCGCTGGCCGCGGCCGGTTCGGACGATCCGTGGCTGATCGCCAAGGGCGGGCTCGCGCGGCTGTACGCCAGTCAGGTGCTGAGTCTAGCGCCGGGCCAGGCCGACGGCGTGGTCGAGGGCGGCGTCGAGGACCTGGAGGCCACGCCGGCGAGCGCGCTGGCGGGCTGATCCGTTCGCCCTCGATTTACCTTTACCGCCGATATGCTCCCCCGAACCGGGAAGCGTACGATGTTCGAGAGTAAAGCCCGCGGGACGCATACCCTCGCCGCGGTCGGCGTGGTGGACGTCAGCCTCACGGCCTATCAGCTTTCCATCGTCGGATTCCGGCTTCCCGTCTGGGTCCACTATATCTTCAACGCCATGGCGGCGGCGGGCATGCTGCTGCTGGGCCACCCCGTCCTCGCCGCGTGCCTGTTCGTGTCCGCCTCGGCGTTCGACACCGTCCTGCAGGCGGTGCTGAAGCGCTGGCTGGCGGCCAGCGCCGGCGTCGACGAAGCCGTGGGCCTGCGCCGGCTGACCCTGCTCTGCGTCGGCCGCACCCTGGCCTACACCACGCCGACCTGCGTCATGGCCCTGAACGGCGGGCTGCCGGAGTTCGCCTTCTATGGCGTCCAGCTCGCCACCCTGCTCGCCATCGGCATGGGCGCGGGCGCGCTCTCCGCACGGCTCTTCTGGGGCTTCTTCGGACCGATGATGCTGGAAGTCACGGTGCTGATCCCGATGGTGCTGACCCCGACCCAGGCGGCGGGGGTCCTGCTCTGCTTCGTGGTTCTCGTGGTCATCGTCGCCGGCATCTCGCTTGCGGCCGCGCGCACCATCACCAGCTGGCACACCGCCTTCCTGACCAGCGTCCGGATGACCGAGGAGCTCTCGGCCGCCCACGACCAGGCGCTGGCCGAGCGGGCCGCCGCCGACGAGGCGCGCGAGGCGGCCCGGCGGGCCAATGCCGCGAAGTCGAACTTCCTGGCCACCATGAGCCACGAGATCCGCACGCCGATGAACGGCGTGCTGGGCATGGCCCAGCTGATGAAGCGGGACGAGACCAACCCCGTCCAGGCCGGCCGCCTCGACGTGCTGATCGACTCCGGCGAGTACCTGCTCTCGATCCTCAACGACATCCTGGACGTCTCCAAGATCGACGCCGGCAAGCTGGAGATCGCCCCCGGCCCTGAGCCGATCCGGCCGTTCCTGGAGCGCGTGGTCAGCTTCTGGGGCGCCCGCGCCGACGAACGCGGCGTGATCCTCGACCTCCAGGTGGCCGACGACGTGCCCGAGGTGGTGCTGGTCGACGGCCTGCGCCTGCGCCAGGTGCTGTTCAACCTGGTCGGCAACGCCCTGAAGTTCACCGAGCGCGGCTCGGTCCGCGTGCTCTGCGGCGCCGTGAGCCGCGGCGGCGGCGACGTGCTGCTCCGCCTGGCGGTGCGCGACACCGGCCCCGGCATCGCTGAACAGCACCTGCCGCACCTGTTCGACCGCTTCTCCCAGGGCGACGAGACCGAGGCCCGCCGCTTCGGCGGCACGGGCCTGGGCCTGACCATCGTGAAGCAGCTGGTCGAGCTGATGGACGGCCGGGTGTGGGTGGAGAGCGTCCTGGGCGCCGGAGCGACGTTCCATGTGGAGC
>Ga0105238_10004536_pt1 | contig 13754 bp, 13 predicted proteins | sample KBSC34metaG_FD_81526 | JGI IMG/M metagenome (GOLD analysis project Ga0105238, IMG submission 81526) | Corn rhizosphere microbial communities from Kellogg Biological Station, Michigan, USA - KBS C3-4 metaG | ecosystem: Host-associated > Plants > Roots > Rhizosphere > Soil | place: Michigan, USA... | reverse complement strand
TAATACTGCGACCACGCATTACAACGACACTTCTGTCTCCAATGGGATGAATTATTTCTATGTCGTTACCGCTGTAAATAACGGCGGTGAAAGCGCAAACTCCTTGGAAGTGATGGGGCGGGCGCCAGTGCCGCCAGTGCCAGATCCAACGATCGGCTTCGTTGATTTCTTTACCACACCCTTGGGTGTCAAGTCCTCAGTGTTTCATCCAATCACTTCAATCGTGGTGAACAATGATACATTTATCGTGATCAAAGGCACCGATGGCACGGAGACGCACTACACTATTGGAACCACGATCACCAACCAGTTTGGCGTGGCCACCAATCCTCCGGATCCGACCGCATCTTCGACAACCGCCCCGCAGGGTTACAAGGATAATTCGGATGTAGCAACGGTGACGCCTTTTTCCATAGCACAGCCAGGCCCAGACCAGACCATCAAGGCCATTGGTACGCAAGTAGGAGTTGCCCCCAATAGCGCCATTGTCCAGGCAAGGGTTCAATACGTCACTGCCAATCCGGCCATCATCGGTGCCAATGCCGCGTCGTTCATCATCAGCGATATCACGGACGGCGCCCACCTTTTCTACACACTGGATGGCACGGACCCATCGAGCACCAATTCGTCTGCGGTTGATCTGGGAGTTTCACTGAATTTTTCCAACACGTGGGCAGTTTCATTCTCGGCACAATCCGACACACTTTTGAAAGTCCGTGCCTTCCGCGCGAATTATCAGGACAGCGGCATCGTTTCAAACCTGTTCCTAGCCTCCGCCTTCCAGCCAACGACCATTTCATTTGGCTTTGGTAATGGTGAAGGCTCAAGCGCCTTTATAGCTTCACCGGGCCAAACCTTTTATGCACCAGTCACCTTAAATCTGGTCGCCAATCCGACTATTTACAGTTTGCAGTTCAATCTCGTCGTGACCAACGGGGTGACGAACTCGGGACCTCCAGTTGCTGCAGGCACTTTTGGCTTCGTGTCAATGCTTGAAAAGCCCATTCCTGGTGTCAGTCCCGTGACATATGAACCGATTCCGCCGGCGATGTTTACGGCAGGACAGGCTGTGCCCAACCCAGTGTCACTCGACGGCTCCACTAATTTCAGCGGTCTTCTGACCACGAATAGCGGACTTAACCTGTTAGGCGTCGGTTGGGCGGAACGGGCGCAAGCGACCAATCTCTATGATACCACCAAACAGACTTTGATCCAGTTTTCGCAGGCTCACGATAACCAATTCCTCGCCAGCGGCGGCAAGGTGATCGTGGGGGGATACAACATCGTCATCCCCGCAAACGCCCAGACAAACCAGACCTACCAGATTCAAATTGGCAGGCCGTCGGCCACGGTTGATGGCATCGGCACACCGGGTTCGGATGTCTTTATCTCCGCGCCTACGAACAGTGGCACTGGTGCTGGCACGATTAACGCCTTGAAATACATCACCGTCGGCCAGTTCAAATACATCGTTGGCAGCGTTTCGCCGTTCCGTTGGTTTAACGCAGGTGATTTCGGCTCCAGCAATATCGTCAGTGCGGATATTGAGCAGGTCTTTGAAGCCGCAGTTTATAAGGTGAACGATCCGGAATTTCAGGCTCCCGGCAGCGATTTATTGGACGCCATGGACTCCAGCGGCAATCTAGGTGTGCTGGATTCTGATTCCGCAGATCCCAATAATGGTTATTATACGAATGCATTTGCCAGCTATGGCAGCTTTAACGCGCTGTTCGACAGCAATGATCCAACGACCATCAACCAGGATGTCTTTGGCGATGGAACCTTGGATGTCAGTGACGTCTATGTGACCTTCCGCCGCTCACTGGACCCGAGTGTGACATGGTTCCGCCGGTTCTGGAATAACGGCCAGCGGGTTGCTGACACCGGGGCCCCGAACATCGCTTCTCATGCAGTGTTCACAGGTGGCTCGACCATCACATCAAAAGTGCAAAACGGAACCACCTCGCCCCAGGCGAATTTTACCGCTGGCGACATCATTGGATCCGCCGGACAGACGGTACAGGTTCCCATCAGTGCCACGATTGTCGGTAGCTACCCGCTGCGGGTGTTGATGCTGAACCTCACGCTCACGCCGCTGGACGGCTCCCCTGCTCTGACTGCTCCGGTCAGCTTCACGCAGACTGCGACGGTGCTTGGCACGCCGTATACCACCGATTCCAAAAACGCCGGCAATTATTCCGCCGTCTGGCTCAACGTGACCAACAGCGGTTTGACTGGCACGGTCACCATCGGCACGTTGAATGTAACAATTCCCGCATCGGCCGGTGCGAGCGCTGCCTATGCTGTGCATTTTGACCACGCTTCGGGATCGCCCAACGGTCTGGCTTCGTTCCCGAACACCAAGCTGACCGGGTTGCTCACCACATCCAGTCGCACCAGCTCATCCTATGGGGATGGCATTCCCGATTCCTGGCGTCTTCGGTGGTTTGGCACGGTGGATAACCTATTGTCCGCCTCGAACGCCTGCCCGTCCGGTGACGGCGTACCGAACTGGAAGAAATTTGTGGCCGGGGTTGATCCCAACATGGCAAATGATTTCCCGAAAGTGAACTCGAAATCCGTGCCATCCGGCTACAACGCAGCCATTCATTGGCCGACGGTTAACGGCAAGCAATATGTGATTGAACGTTCCAGCACGTTGTTCTCCGGTACCTGGTCGGCGATCAGCACCAACACCGGTACGGGTGGTGACATGGAGTATGATGATAGCAACACCAGCCAGGTAAAGTTCTACCGCGTGCGTATCCTGCCTTGAGGAATTGACAGATCAAAACGGCGCGTTCTTTGGACGCGCCGTTTTTTATTGTGCGGCGGCCAGCGCGCGCAAGTATTCAAAGGAGAAAAGCCCGGTATTGTGCCCATCCGCCCAGACCGGCTGGATGGCATACCCGCCGACAACCATGAATTTGACGAGAGTAAACGCCTTCGGCGTCAAAGGTTGTTCCGGATTCTTGTAAAGATTGCCCATGATATCCGTCTCGCCCTTACACCCGGCACACGGACATGCGCGGCGCATCTGTTCCAGGGAAATGAAACTTTCGCTGCCATCAGCCCACTTTATGGCAAGTTCACTCCCGACCTGCTGGATGTCTTGTGGCCTCATATCAATGATTTTTTAAACACCGTTTAAACGCTGCCAGGGTTTCCGGACTGACGTGATGTTCGATTCCTTCTGCATCCAGTTCCGCGATCCGGTCTGCCACACCCAACGAGCGCAGGAACGAAACCACCGTCTGGTGCCGTTGCCGGCATTCCTCGGCCAGCATACTGCCCGCGGAGGTCAGGAAGATGGCCCGGTAAGGCATGGTGTTCACATACCCTGCCCTTTGTAACCGCGCCAGGGTGCGGTTCACCGTCACATGGGTCACACCAAGCCTCCGCGCGAGGTCCACAACGCGCGCCTCACCCCGGGTCGCCGTCAGGTCGGCAATGGCCTCGACGTAATCCTGCGCGGTTTCCAAAGCGCGGTCACGTCGAAGCCGACGCAGATTTTCCACCTTTTGCGCGGACGCGCGGACATCGGAATTACACCCGGCGGCCTTTTTTTTGATTAGGTGTGGCATGTGTGCCAAGAGTGAATCTCACCTCTGCTCGACAGTCGAGACTTAATTTGTACCCGAAGCTACATTTAAAATTGACAGGCCGCGTTTTGTGATGTAACCAATGCTACATCCGTTGATGAAGACTGCCTGGAAAAAAGAGAAGCCGTCGCCCAGTTTGTCGGAGGTCCACAGCACCATTCCAGTGCCGAAGGACTTTGGCTTCTGGCGCAAGCTGCTGGCCTTCTCAGGCCCGGGCTATCTGGTCGCCGTCGGCTACATGGATCCCGGTAACTGGGCGACCGATCTCGCGGGCGGCTCGGCCTTCGGTTACACCTTGCTTTCCGTCATCGTCCTTTCGAACCTCATGGCAATCTTGTTGCAATCGCTCTGCGCCAAGCTGGGCATTGTGACAGGGCGCGACCTCGCCCAAGCCTGTCGGGACAGCTATCCCAAGCCGGTGGCTATCACGCTCTGGGTGTTATGCGAAATTGCTATCTGCGCCTGCGATCTGGCTGAAGTCATCGGGTCGGCCATCGCACTCAATCTGCTTTTCAAGCTCCCGCTCGTCTGGGGTGTCTGCATCACTGCTCTCGACGTGCTAGTGGTGATGTTTCTCCAGAACAAGGGCTTTCGCTACCTGGAAGCCCTCGTCATCGGGCTGATATTGCTCATCGGTGGCTGCTTCTTGCTGGAGATTATTTTTTCCCAGCCCAATTTCCGAGAAGTCCTTGGCGGCCTTGCGCCCAGACTCGAAATTGTTCAAAACCCGTCCATGCTGTTTGTGGCCATTGGCATTCTTGGCGCGACGGTGATGCCGCATAATCTGTACCTGCACTCATCCATTGTTCAGACACGCAAATACGAACAGAACGCCTCCGGGAAGCGCGAAGCCATCAAGTTCGCCACGATTGACTCAACGGCGGCCTTGATGTTTGCGCTTTTCATCAACGCCGCCATCCTCATAGTTTCAGCGGCCACATTTCACACTCGCGGGCAGAATGACGTCGCTGAAATCCAGGATGCTTACAAGCTTTTAAGCCCCACACTCGGGGTTGGCATCGCCAGCGCCATCTTTGCGGTCGCCCTGCTCGCCTCCGGCCAGAATTCCACGCTCACCGGTACGCTGGCCGGCCAGATTGTCATGGAAGGTTTCTTGAATATCCGCCTGCGACCGTGGTTGCGGCGGCTGATCACGCGGCTGATCGCCATTATTCCCGCCGTCATTGTGACCGTGATGTATGGGGAAAGCGGCACGGCCAGATTGCTGGTCATCAGCCAGGTCATCCTGAGCCTGCAGCTTTCATTCGCCGTCATCCCGCTCATCCTGTTCACCAGTGACCGGCGCAAGATGGGTGAATTTGTTAACGCGACCTGGATGAAAATCCTTGCATGGCTCGTCGCCGCTGTCATTGTCATATTAAACGTGAAATTCCTCTTGGATTTCATCGGTATCACCGGCGCCAAAGCTTGAACCGGCCATGTACAAAAAGATCCTCATCACCCTCGACAACAGCCCGGCGGATGAAAGTATCCTGCCGCACGCCGCCGAGTTTGCTGCACGCTTTGGCTCGGAAATACTACTGCTGCACGTCGCCGATGGCTTTGCCGCCCGCTGTTTTGATCAGTTGAAGCTGGCCGAATCCGAGGAGATCAGGGCCGACCGGGAGTATCTGGAAAAAATTGCCGGCAAACTGCGCGCGAAAAAACTTTCCGTGACCACAAAACTCGCGATGGGAAACCCGCCGGCGGAGATATTGAAAGCCGCCGAGGCCGAACACTGCGACCTCATCGCGATGGCCGGCCACGGTCATCGCCTGTTTGGCGACATCTTCCATGGCAGCACCATCACCGAAGTCCGTCACCAGACGTCCATTCCCCTGCTCGTCATCCGGGCGAAGAAAAAGTGACCGGGTGGCGGTTACAATTTGACGAGCGTTGAATCCGCCGGACGTTCTACAAAGTGCAGCAGATTGCCCTCGGGATCTGAAAAGAAGATGATGCGGCCGCCGCCGGCCGCCGCGCGCTCCGCTTCGGTGAATCTGACTCCGCGCTTTTCCAACTCCACCTTGGCGGCATCTAGTGAATCCACACGGAGTGCGAGATGACGGAAGCCGGCAAGCTTGTTGTTGGCCGTGTCCGGGAGGGACTTGTCCGCCGCGTAGATCTCAAACCAGACATTGCCGAGTGAGACGAGGCAGGTCAACGGGGTCTGGCCGTTGTCAAAAACCGGTTTGGCGCCCAAGACATGTTCGTACCAGGACTTTAAGGCTGCAGGATCCTTGGCGACGATGGCGATGTGCTCAACTTTGATGTTCATCCTGAAATTAAAAATTAAAAGCGGGCGATTAAAAACAAAATTCGCGGGTTAATTTCAGGTTCACTCGCCGTGAAAACGCTGTATCATCCCCGCACCAAATTATGAACGTGGAATCTTTTCTCAAACAACGGCTCGTCTGTGTCGCGGTCATCGACAAAGCGGATGACGCAGTGCCGCTCGCCGAAGCTCTGATCGCGGGCGGGCTGAACTGCATCGAGGTCACTTTTCGCACCGCCGGCGCGGCGGAATCAATCACACGCATTCGCAAGTCACTGCCGCATGCCGTCGTCGGCGCTGGCACCCTGCTCACCGCCGATAATGTGAAGCAGGCGGTGGATGCCGGGGCGCAGTTTGGCGTGTCGCCCGGCCTGAGCGAGGCGGTTTCCAAAGCGGCGCGCGACAAACAATTCCCGCTGTTCCCCGGGGTCATCACGCCGACGGAGATCATGGCGGCATTGGAGCTCGGTTGGAAACACCTGAAGTTTTTCCCGTCGGAAACCTTCGGCGGCGTAAACGCATTGAAAGCGCTCATCGGGCCCTTCGGCCACACCGGCGTGAAATTCATCCCTACTGGCGGCATCACGGCAGCCACCCTGCCCAACTACATCGCCATCCCGCAGGTTGCGGCAGTGGGTGGTTCGTGGATGGCCGAGCGCAAGCTCGTGGCCGACAAAAATTGGGCAAAGATCACCGCTCTCACCGCCGAGGCAATGAAAGACATCGCCGCCGTCCCGTCAAAATAATCTCCACGGGCAATTTACTAGAAACCATTTACGCAGTCTCCAACCGGCGGCGCGTAAATCGTATATCGTAAATCCGAAATCAATTTCCAATAGTTACCTGCAACGGCTGGTCGCGGCGTTCGGCAAAGCGTTTAACGTAGGCCTCCCACTGGTCGTGGTTGGTGAAATCGCCGCTGCGATCCCAAGACGCGCCGAAGTAATAGCTCAACGGCTTGCCGACCTCGGCTTGGGTGATTGCGAGCTGGGTGCGTATCGGAGGATAGCCCTCATGCGTTGGTTGCGGGACGTTTGCGTGTTTTTTTGCATCAGGCATCGTGGGGTCATCGTTCGTGAATTCTTTTACCGAGCCTTTGGCCAAAACGATGGCGACGGCCGTGGTGCCTTTCGGCTGGTCTTCCGGTTGCCAGTAAGTCATCCAGCCTTCGGCCAGATCGCGCGCGATGAATTCCTCCCGGTTGGTCGGACACGCGCGTTCGGCCAGGCCGACGCCGATCGGCAAGGTCGTCTTGTCATCGCTGGACAGGGTGCATTGCGCCTTCGTCATCCACGAGCCGGCATCAATGCTGAAGCGTTTCACCTCGGAAACCATCCGGCCGCCGCCCGCATCCCACGGTTCGTAGGTCAGTTCAAATTCCGAGCGGATCGGACCGGTGGTGATGACCTTCGAGGTCTTCCAGTTGCTTGAGACGGCCAGCTTCTTGCCGTCCCAGATGCCCAGGCCACCGCAGCCGCGGCTCTTGCCCACGCGATAGTCATCCATGAATGAGCCGTTATCCTCGTGGTAATGTTTTGTTGCATACATCGTATCGACGATAAGGCCGCGATCCTTCTTGATCCACACGTCCGCGCCGCTGCTGATGGTCCCCTCGGCCTTGATCAGCGCGATACCGTAGATTCGATGCGCGATACGGTCGCTCTCCCAGGCAAAGTCGTCATAACGTTCCGGCACAAAGCGCGCCATTGTCTTCACGATGGGTGGCCGGGCCGCCGCCAGCGCGCTCGCATCTAACACATAAAATGTCCGCGTCTCACCGGGTGCGAGATCCACTTGGAACAGCAGTTTATCCGCTCCGTCTTCCGTGTAGGTTTGTGAGTCCAGAATGCGGGAAGTCAGTCCGTCCATAACGGCCAGCTTTCCTCCGAGACCCAGTTCCACCGTTTCACTTTCGCGTCGAAAGTTTGCCGGGTTGGACACCGTGACTGCCTTCGGCTTTGCGCCCTCAAACACCGCCAGCCGGTAAACCTCGCTACCCGCCAGCAGAAACGCGCCCACGCCATAAACTTCCGTGGCATCCTCCGCAAATTTCTTCGGATCCGCCCCGATCGGCTGCACATGCGTCAGCTTTCCATCCGCCGCCACGCAGCCGACCAATGCCGTCCACGCCTTGCGCACCGCCGGTTCAAACTTTGCCCGGTCGAGCAGGCCTTGATTCACACCCCACGCCAGCGCGTAGGTGTAAAAGCCGGAGCTGCTGGTTTCCTTGAGCGGATAACTGTCCGGATCAAGCAAACTCGCCCGCCAGAGGCCGCCCGGTTGCTGGCACGTCAGGATTTTCGCCGACATGTCCTTGAACTGCTGTTCAAAGCGCGCACGCTCCGGATGATTCATTGGCAGATATTGCAAGGTACGGACCAGCCCGCCCATCACCCAGCCATTGCCGCGACCCCAGAACACTTTCTTCCCGTTCGCCTCGGTCTTCTTGAAGTAGGTGCTGTCGCGGAAATACAGGTGCTCCTCTTTGTCGTAAAGATAATCCGTCGTGCGCCACCAGTTCTTGATGGCGAAGTCCAGATAACGGTCGTCACCTGTCACCACCGCCAGCCGCACCCAGGTGGGAGGCCCCATGAACAAAGAATCGCACCACGACCAGTTTTCGCGGGCGTTGGGATTTGTCGCTTTGGCAAAATCCAGGCTGGTGACGGCCGAGGGTTTGGCCAGGATGGCATCAAACTTTTCGCGCAGTGGCGTGATCATCTTTGGCGCGCGGTACAGCATGTAAAGTTCCGCCCACGTCTGGCCTATGCAATGGTCGTCTGCATCATAAAACCGCGTGCCCAGCTTCCAATCATTCGTTTCACCCAGCGCGAGCATGGCCTCGCGATATTTCGCGTCACCCGAGATGCCCTCCAGCGCCATGAATCCGGCAAACCCGGCTCCTTGCGTCCAGTCTGTGATCTTGTGCGCGGAAGGATTCGCCAGTTGCCAGTCAGCCACACGTTGCATCACTTCCAGAACTGGCTTGGGCGAGATGTCAGCCGATGGCGACTGTGCCCTAACGTCGGCGGCAAGCAGGATACCCGCAATGAATCCGGTGGAGTGGCCCAATAATTTTTTCATGTGGATGTGGAATCGGATAACAGATGCCAGTATAGATGTCGAAACGATAAATTGGTTACTGGATGTTTGTTCTAGAGCAATTGCTGCATTTCAATCCCGGCCAGAATGAACGGCCCGACGCCCTTCAAATCATTATCCACCACCGGCTCGCCGACATAATACTCAAAACTGCCATCGCGCATCTTGCCATTGCTGGGCGAGCCGCCCAACCCCGCCACTGAGCAGCATTTTGTCAGGGACCATTTTTCACCGCCGTCGTCACGGATGAGATTCTTCAGGATGCCTGCATAGCCTTTCTCAATGGCCGGAACCATGTCACGCGACAGATAACCATGATTCACGCCCTTCGCCAGCGCGTACACGAACATCGCCGACGCCGTCGCCTCCTGGTAATTGCCTTTGCGATCGCCCGCATCCATGACCTGCCACCACAGGCCGGTCTTGGCGTCCTGATACTTCAGCACTCCGGCGGCAAGTTTTTGCAACGTGGCGATGATCTGCGGACGCACCGGATGGTTCGTCGGGAAATAATCCAGCACATCCACCAATGCCATGGCGTACCAGCCCTCCGCGCGACCCCAAAAGTTGGAGGAACAACCCGTTTCCAGATTCACCCAAGGCTGCGCCTTCATCGCGTCCCAACCGTGATAATTCAAGCCGCTTTTGGAATCATAGGTGTGTTCATCGATCAGGCGGATTTGCTTGGCGACGTCATCGAAATCGCCGGGCTCGTCGAATAATCCCCCGCATTCCGCATAGAAAGGCGATCCCATGTAGATCCCGTCGAGCCACATCTGCTGGGTATAACGCTGTTTGTGCCAGAAGCCCCCGTCCGGCGTGCGCGGCTGCGTGTCGAGCTGCTGGCGGAGAAGCATCGCCGCTTTCTTGTAACGCTCCTCGTGTGTCAATTGCCAGAGCGCAAGCGCAGTTTTACCGGGATTCAGAGCGTCCAGTTGATATTCCTCAGCCTTGTAACCTTGGATGCTTCCATCCGGCGCAATCAACGAACCGACCGCATCCTCCGCAAATTTCAAGTAACGCGGATCATGCGCCTATACATCCAGCTTCAGCAGCGACAGCGAGAATAAACCCACCGTATAATCCCATTTGGCCGTGCTCTTGTGCCGGGCCATCTGTGAATTCGCCAGCCGCTGCGACCACTCCAGCGGCGTCGCCCCGGAAAATTTCTGCGGCTCGCGGTTAGTCGTGGCACACGAGACCGGCAACAGTGAAATCAGAATGCAGGATGCCGCACACAACATTCGCCCGCTGCGTGAATTGAGCAATCTCTTCATTCTAAATTTTTCCTTCTTCATTCACCTTCCGAGCCACCCGCCATCAATGTTCAACACCGCGCCGTTCAGATAATCCGAATCGCCCGATGCCAGAAAGACACAGCCCCCCGCGATGTCTTCCGCCGCGCCCCAGCGACCTTCGGGAATGCGGTCAATGATGGCCTTGTTGCGCACGGGATCATCGCGCAGCGCCTTGGTGTTTTCCGTGGCGATATAGCCGGGCGCGATGGCGTTGACGTTGATACGCTCCTTGGCCCACTCGTTCGAGAGCGCCTTGGTCACGCCCGCGATACCGTGCTTGCTCGCCGCGTAGGCCGGAACAGTGATGCCGCCCTGGAATGACAGCAGCGACGCGATGTTCACCAGTTTCAGCCGCGCTTCCGCTGGCGCCTTGGCGCGACCGGTTTCAATCCACCATTTACCAACCGCCTGCATGAGGAAGAAGGGCGAATTCAGGTTTGTCGCCATGACCGCATTCCAATCTGCCTCGGAAAAATCCTTGGCCGGAGCGCGGCGGATGATGCCCGCATTATTCACCAGCGCATCGATCTTGCCCGTCTTGGCCAGAATCTGCGCGATCACATCGGCCGATTCCTTTTGCGTCCCCGTACCCAGATCGGCATTGTGGGCGATGAATCCCCCGCCCGCCGCCTTGACGGCCGCACCCGTGTCCGCCAGATCGCTGCGCGCCACGCCGACAACCAGTGCCCCCTCGCGCGCAAAAGCCACGCAAATCGCCTGACCAATACCCCGGCTCGCACCAGTCACCACCGCCACCTTGTTCTTAAATTTCATAAATCTTTTATATTGGAACGCCCGCCTGTCCGGCTCGGACCCTTCGCCCCCTTGGGGGAGAAGGTGCCCGCAGGGCGGATGAGGGGGAGCCCCCAACTCTCAATTATTTCGCGTTAAAAGTTTTGCCCCGATTCGTTACTTTGTTTCTTTGTTGTTAATCCCTTACCTCAAATCCGCCGGCTTCACCGCATCCATGTCATCGAACACCTGGTTTTCGCCGGCCATGCCCCAGATGAATTTGTAATTGCCCGTGCCGCAGCCGAAGTGCATCGACCAGTTGGGCGAGAGCGCCACCTCGTCGTTATGCATGAACAGGTGCCGCGTTTCCTGCGGTTCGCCGAAGAAATGCGACAGCACCTTGTCGCCCAGGTCGAAGTAAAAATAAATCTCCGTGCGCCGCCAGTGGGTATGCGATGGAAAAGAATTCCAGACATTGCCCGGCTCCAACGCCGTCAATCCCATGACCAACTGGCAGCTCTGGATGCCACCCTGATGGATGAATTTATAGATCGTGCGCTTGTTGGAGGTCTCCTGCGCGCCCAGGTTCACCGGGGCGGCCTCGGTGGACTTCATCATGCGCATCGGATGCGGCGCATGCGCGGGGCACGAGAGAAAATAAAATTTTGCCGGCGACTTCGCATCATCGCTCGCGAAGGAAACCGACTTCGTGCCCATCGGCAGATAGACGCAATCCAAATTCCCAAGCGCGAAGCTCTGGCCGTCCGCAACGACCTTCCCTGCCCCGCCGACATTGATGGCCCCCAGCTCGCGGCGCTCAAGGAAAAAGGCGCGGCCCGTCTCCTTGTGGTTCGGTAGTTCCACCGGTTTCTCCACCGGCATCACGCCGCCGACCACCAGGCGGTCGAGGTCGGTGAACGTGGCGTTTAGCTGGCCCGGCGTGAAGAGGCTGGTGATATGGAAAGTATCGCGCAATTCCTTGGTGGACATGCCGATGAGGTCCTGCGGGCGTGGCGTACGGCGGATGGAGTCATGAATCATGGCCGCAGCTTGGCAAAAAGTGTCCCGCCCGACAAGTCCTGCCCGCTCAAAGTCCCTCGAACATTTGGTTTACCTGTAAAACCAGTTTGAATACCCGTCCTCATGTGTTTTTTCATTTTTAATTTAGAATTTTTAATTCACTGCTCCATCCTCTATTTTGGTTGCCCATCGCTCCCCCTCAAGTTCCAGCCGTTGCGCCCGCTGCTCCCCCCGCTGCAGCGCCACAATATCATGGCAACACTCCCGCAGCCGGTTCCAGGCCGCCGTCGGGTCGCCGCCTTGCCCCTGCCATTGTTTCATCGCCACCGCATAACGCGCCGCCAGCCACTGCGCCGTGATATTCACGACCGACCCCTCGGCCACCTTGGTCAGCTCATTGCTGTCCGCGTGGAGATCTTTCACTATTTCCCGCGCCTCCCGATGCCGCCGCCATTCCGCATGACCCCCATGTCGCCACTCGTGCAGATTATATCCATTGATGGCTTTGCCTCCGAACTCCGCCGTCAACACCACCTGCACCTCTGGCAGTGCATTCAACCATTTCAAAACTGACGTGCCGGACTCATGATTGGTCAGTCGTTGATTTATTTCTTCCCGGATTACCTTTGGCAACCGGGCGATCTTTCCATTGCGAATAGTGTTCATAAAACTGAAAAGGCTAATAAAGGCTAATGGAGGCTAACGGACCTTGATTCCCAACACTTTGTGCCGGAGCGCCTGCCAGTGGTGGCCGTCCGCCAGTACATTTTTTAAAAATCCTGGGGCGTGTCTTCCAAATATTCGGGGTGCGGCGGCGAGGGATTTGGGCTGGCAGCGAGCGGTGCCGATCATCGGCCGGAGAGGCCGGAATATCCCCGCAGCGGGCTATGACGGCCTCGACAACGAAGCTGCCAGCCCAAAGACCCGCCGTCCGGAGGTTTTTTGAGGCACAGGCCGTCTGGCGGCGTTGCTCCTCAGTCAAAGACCCACTAGGGGTATTCGCCTTCGTCGCGCCTTGCCATCCAGCCTTTTCCTCAAAAACCGCATCCCCGATCATTTTGAAGACACGCCCTGGGGCTTTACGAAGCTTTACCAGGCTTGACGCGCACCTTGGTAGCGCTGAGTGATACTCTGCCGTATCGCCGGCTGGCAGCTGGCCCGCGCCCGCCGGCAGAATGACATCCTCTGACCCGTACGTTTCATTTGCGTCTTTCATCTCCATATCAGCATCAACATTTTTCAATATCATGCCGAAACTTTATCAAGGGGGGTTGGACATTGGCTGTCCAAGCCAAAAAATATTCGCGACCAGATTCACCCCCATCGCCATGCCCATAGCCGACCCCGATCCGTCCCATTTTACCTGCTCGTACCATGTATTGGAAAATGCTTCGCAGAGAAGACCGGTGAGGGGGTGCGTCCCCCGCGTTTTTAAAAACATAAGCGGCTGGATTGGTCGAACGGCCATTAAAACCGCCTGAACGCAGCTATATATGCTCCTCTCCTGGAGGAGAGGAAACAGGTGAGGACGGACGTTTAGCTAACCCGCTTCTGCGTCCGCCACAGAAGGATGCTCTGACTTGAATTGATTTAACCACCCTACCCCGAAACCCGCACCGCCACAGGCTTCCCATCCATGACTTGGTCGGGGTGCGGACATGACCGCGCGGCGGCTCCAGGACCTGCTCGGCCGGCCACGGGGAGTGCTGATCACCGCCTCCCGCG
>Ga0105238_10004534_pt1 | contig 13758 bp, 9 predicted proteins | sample KBSC34metaG_FD_81526 | JGI IMG/M metagenome (GOLD analysis project Ga0105238, IMG submission 81526) | Corn rhizosphere microbial communities from Kellogg Biological Station, Michigan, USA - KBS C3-4 metaG | ecosystem: Host-associated > Plants > Roots > Rhizosphere > Soil | place: Michigan, USA... | reverse complement strand
TCTTCTGAGGTAGTTCGCGATATCGTGATCGGCATGGCGGACGGGCTCACGGTGCCCTTCGCGCTGGCGGCGGGGCTCACGGGGGCTGTCGACGCATCCCACATCATCATCGTCGCGGGGCTGGCAGAAATCGCGGCGGGGTCGATCGCGATGGGGCTCGGCGGGTATTTGGCGGCGCGTAGCGATGAGGATCATTACGCTAGCGAACATAAGCGCGAAGAGCGGGAGATCGTCGAACGGTTAGACGACGAGCGCGAAGAAGTCCACGAAATTTTGGAGTCCTACGGGTTGGAGCGCGAATCTCGCGAGCTGGTCCTGGCAGGTTTCGAACGCCACCCGGCGACCTGGGTGGATTGGATGATGCGTTTTGAGCTGGGCCTCGAAAAACCGCAACCGGGTCGCGCCGTGCGCAGTGCGGGGACGATTGCGTTCTCTTATATCGCGGGAGGGATGATCCCGCTGACGCCGTATCTGATCACGCCGCAGTCGGCGGTGGCGCTGCGTTATTCGGTGGGGGCAACCATCCTCGCGCTGGCGATTTTCGGGTTCGTGAAAGGGCGCTTCACGGGCGTATCTCCGTGGAAAAGCGCGTTTCGCACGACGCTTATCGGGGGGCTGGCAGCGGCGGCTGCGTTCTCGATTGCAAAGCTATTTTCGGCGTAGCGGGGTCGTAGGGCGCGAGGGTCGCGGGGTTGATGTTGGGGTCAACCATCCAGACGGTACGTCCGGTCATGGACGCTGCGAGCTGTGCGTTTTCGGCGTCGCCTAAATCGCGAGCCCATACGAAGCGCGAATTCTTGATGTCGGCGGCGTTGTAGATCCATTGATACAAATTATTGGGATCGGTTTTGGCTTTGACGAACACTAGATGGTTTCCTGGTGTCTTCGCGAGCTCGGCCGCGATGCGCGGTTTGTTCTGGTCGCCTTCGACGCGACAGCACCAGGTTTGGAAATTTAGTTTCTGGGTGTAAGGGAGCCCGGCTTGTTGGGCTCCGATGCGCAGGGCTAATACCAAGAGCATGGTTGCGGGTAGCAGCGGCAGAATGCGGATGCGGGCGGCTTCGAGGTGGCGGCAGCACTCGACTAGGATGGCGATCAACACGGCGGTGGCGGGAGCCAAATAGTGGGGCGATGCTGCGCCTTCGAGCATGATCGCTGCGATGGCTCCGGCGGCTCCGGCGAATAGCATCTTTTTGCGCCGCCATACTCTGCCTAACATCAGTAGCGGAATGGTCAGCATGGGGCCGAAGAAAAAGCGCCAGTATTCTTCGAGGTGCATCACGAAGTATTCGATGAAGTTGATGGGGTCAGCCACTTTGTCGTGTTCGCCCACTTCGTAAGCGTAATAGTTGGCCATCTCCAGGTGACGATTTTCGATGTGCGGCGGCGGGGTCCACGCTAGCGCTACGGGCCATCCGTAGGTTTTTTGGCTGATTTGATAGGCGGTGACGAAGGGGCTGCCGGTGACTTGTTTTAGGTAGACACCCAATCCAAATAGCGCGGCTGCGGTGAGGGCTAGCGCGGGGACTGCGATCTTTAGTAGTGGCAGTAAGCGCGCGCGGTACTGCCAGGCTAACGCTGCTATGAAAGGCACAGCGTAAGCGGCGCCTTCGAACGGTCGGGTGGTGGCGAGAATCGCCAGGCCCGCGCCTAACGCCGCGCCATCAGCGAGTGAAGCGCTGCGGCGCAATCTTGCGCACGCGCCGAATACTAGGGCGCCGGCGGCGGCGGGGACGAAGCCGCCGTGGTACGCGTTCACCCAATAGCTGGCGATGCTGAAACGCAGGGCTGCCAGTAAGACTCCGAAGAGCGCCCAGCGTGCGGGCATCCATCCGCGTAGGGCCCAGTAGAGCACTAGCAGGAAAAACGCCGCTCCCGCCAGGACTCCGGCCCAGGCGCTGTGGAGAGCTACCATTCCGGCGGCTAAGAACAGCGCCTGGCCGGGAAAATAGTTGGAGGCGTAGTGCGGGCGTTGGATGATGTGCAGGCTTTCGAAGTGCTGCCAGAAAGGCGGCGTCGAATTCGCCAGGCGGCCGTGCGCGAGCGTGTCGGCTAGCAACAGGTGGCTGAACTCATCGGTGACCAACGGGGCGGGGACGGGCAGGACGGGTATCAGCGCCAAGCGCAATGCGATCACTCCGCATACAAGCGCTAACGCGGTTAGTGCGGGGCGTCGCGTCCATACAGGCGAAAGGAACGGCGAATGCGGACGCCAGCCCTTGCGCCAGGCCCACCATCCGGCTGCGACCAGCGCCACTTCCAGCAAATTGAAATCCTGGCGCACGCCTTGCCACACTCCGGCAAGGCTCATGATCAGGATTTCGAGCAGCCTCATCTTAATAAGAATCGACTGCCGGAAGGCTAATCTTTACTGAATCCAGCTATATGCAGTTTTGCTTGCAATGCTTGTGCGTCACCTTGCAAGATTTTCTGGCGGCGCCGTTCCGGGCGCGGGCCAGGCAGGTGCTGTAATCGTTCGAGCAACGATCCCCGCAATTGCGCTTGGGGGCGGCTTCGGCCAGCGGCACAACGCCGGCCATCAGCAATACAGCAGTCAGAAATCGCATACCTCGGTTTTTCAATGGTTCCTCCCAGGGCCTGATCGGACCTCTCTAACTACCATCGGTCTCAGATACCAATTTGTCCACAGCAATCCAGTAAATTGCTGGTTTTCCGTGGCGATCGCTGATAAATACCACGAATTGGCTGTTGGGGGCAAAGGCGGGGGCGACCAGGGCTGGGTCGCTGGCGCGGTGTTCGGCCAGGGTGAGCTCGCGGCGGGCGGCGCGGATCAGTAACAGTAAGTAGGGCGAGGCTTTGCTGCCGCTGGCGCCGACGTATGCGCTGGCGTCGGTGTTGGCCTGGAAGCGGACGAACTGGCTGGTGGCGGCTACCTGGGCATCGCGGCCGGGCTGAGCGCCGCTTTCGGGGGTCCATTCGCGGACGCTGGTCAACTTTTTCGGGTCGGGCGGGCGATTCAGGTATTCGAGAGCGTGGCCGTCGGCGGCCCACAGCGCTTGTGGCGTGTCGCCTTCGGCTAGCGGGAGGCGGGCGTTCTGTTGGCCGTCGAAATGAATGCTCCACAGCTCGCCGCGGTTGCGGTAGATGAGTGAGGTGCCGTGGGGGCGCAGGAGGGGGGTGCTGAGTTCTTCGGGCGATTCGATCAAGGTTTGAGCTGTCCCGTGCAGGATGTGGAGCAGTTGGAGGCGGTGGCTGGACGCACTTTTCTCCACCCACGCGGCATACTGGCCGTCGTCGCTGTAGCTGGCTCCGGGCAACTTTTCGAAACTTTCGGGGATGCGATGAATCTCGCGAGTTTTAAAGCCGGAGAAGGTGGTCTCGATGAGCTTAGGCCCGTCGAAATGCCAGAAGCCTTTTTCGTTTTGGAGCAGCGCGATGGAGGCGGGATCGAGATGCTCGGCTTCGCTGAGCAGGCGGGACTCCTTGCTCTTCAAATCCATGCGGAAGGCTTGCCAACTTCCAGTGAAATCGGAGGCGTACAACAACTGGCGCGCCGTCGCTCCGCGATTGCCGGGTGCGGGCAGGGAACTAGTGAATTGCGGATCGGTGAGGCGCAGGACGGTGAATTCGGTGGCGGGGTCGGCGTAGCGCACGGCGACGGATGGGAAGACGCGGCCCTTCGCCGTGGTTTCCGCGGCGTACGTGGCGGCGGCGAGCGAGACGAGGAACAAGCGGCGGTCAACCCCTTGCATTCTTCGATCCTAACACTCGGGTGGTGACCATCTCGCGGATTCTTGCCAGGTGATGGTCGTCGTGCTCGGCGGCAAAGTACAGGTGATCCACTAGCCGCATGGGCTGCTGCAGACGTGGATGCTGAATGGTGCGAGTGAAAGCGGCGGGCGGTAAATTTTCGACGCGGTCCAGCAGGTGAAGGCGGGCTGTGCGGAACTCGGCTAGAATTTCTGCCAGCACGCGGGTGTTGTGGGCGGCTTCATTCGTTTTGCGATTGGTCAGGTCAGCCGTTGTTAGGGTTTGGCGATCCGCGACGAAGTCTTCGACACGCGCTTGCCAAAGGGACTCGAGATCGAGCAGATGACCGACGTGTTCCTGGGCGGACCATTTGCCTTCGGGTTTCGCTAGGAGGACGTCGTGCGATGCGCCACGTAACATTTCTTCCAGGCGCGCGGGAGTTCCTTGCAGGCGGACGATAAGGTTGGGGAACTGCTCTGCCGGGAACGTGAAGTCGAATTTGCGTTCAAACCACTTCACAATCCCATGCGCTCCAGCTTGCGGTAGAGCGTTTTACGTTCGATGCCCAGGATTTTGGCGGCGCGGCTCTTGTTTCCGTTGGTGGCTGTGAGCACGCGGCGGATTTGATCGGTCTCGGTGTCGGCCAGCGATTCACTGCCGTGATCGCGCGAGTCCATCTGTTCTATCGCGCCCTGGACTACAGCGCTGTCGATGCGGCCGCCGGGCGCGAGGATGGTTAAACGCTCCATCATGTGCTGGAGCTGGCGGATGTTGCCGGGCCAGCTATAGTCTTCCATCGCCTTCATGCCGCTGGCGATGATTTTCGCGTCGAGGCTGTAGCGCTGGTTGTAGCGTTTCAAGAAATAGTGCACCAGCAGCGGGATGTCGCTGGCGCGGTCGCACAGCGGAGGTACGGTGAGACGCACGACGTTCAGGCGGTACCACAAGTCTTCGCGGAACTTGCCTTCCTCCACCATTTTCTGCACGTCTCTGTTAGTGGCGGCGATTACGCGCACGTCCACTTTCTTGGCGCGTGCGGAGCCTAGCGGACGGACTTCGCGCTCTTGCAGGAAGCGCAGCAGCTTTAGCTGGAAACCCAGGTCGATGTCGCCGATCTCATCCAGGAATACGGTGCCGTTGTTGGCGGCTTCGAACACACCCATGCGGTCGCGGTCGGCTCCGGTGTAGGCGCCGCGGAGGGTGCCGAAGAGTTCGCTTTCGAGCAGCGAGGGCGCGATGGCCCCGCAATCCACTGGCACGAAGACCTGCTGCGCGCGCTTGCTGTTGCGATGGATCATGCCGGCGATCAGTTCTTTGCCGGTGCCGGTCTCGCCTTCGATGAGCACGGTGGCGTCGGTGGGGGCCACGCGCGAAAGGGTCTTATAGATGTCGATCATGCGCGGCGAGCTGCCGATCATTTCTGTATCGGGCAGATCGTCGATCGCTTCGGCTTCCTTTTCGTCTTCTTCGGTGTCCAGGGATTTTTCGGCGCGGCGGATGGTGTCGATCATCTGCGCCATCTCGAAGGGCTTCGCCAGGTATTCAAACGCGCCGCCCTCGGTAGCCGCCATGACTGTTTCCATGCTGCCACGGCCGGTCATCAGAATCACGGCGCATAGCGGATTTTGCTTGCGGGCGGCGTGGAGAACGTCGATACCGGTGCGCTCATCCAGATAAATATCGGAAATGACGATGGTATAAGGCTCGGCGGACAGTCGCTCGATGGCTTCGCGGGTGGAGGCGACGGCGTCGGGCTGGTAGCCCTCGAGTTCCAGCACGGTCACCATGGTATTGCGAACCGAGGGGTCATCCTCGACGATTAATAGTTTCGGCAACACTGCTCCTCACGATTGCGCTCTTTAAAACCATGGTAAAACACGAGCCCTTCCCCGGCTCACTGGTGACTTCCATCCGCCCGCCGTGGTGGGTTACGATCTGTTCTACAATGGACAGGCCGATGCCGGTGCCCACTTCGCCGGATTGCTCGGCGCGTTGCGTCCGATAGAATTTCTTGAATATATTCTTGATTTCTTTCGAATCCATGCCAATTCCCTGATCGCGCACGGAAACTCGCAGCTCTTCGCCGCTGCGCTCCGCTAATACCGAGACGTGGGTTTCCCCTGGCGAATATTTTACGGCGTTTGTCAGTAAATTGTAGAACGCGTACTCCATCAATTCGCGATCGCCGGTGAGGATGCCTTCTACGGGCGTGTCGAGCGACATTTCGATGCGCTTGCGTTGGGCTAACGGCTCTACCCGTTTCATGCAGGTGTCGATCAGGTTGGCGGCTTCGAAGACTTCGCGCTTCAAATCCATTTGGCCTTCGGCCAGGCGTTCGACGTCCAGGAAGGTTTGAATCAGGCGGGCGAGGCGTTTCGATTCCGAGTTGATCATTTCGCTCAACTGCTTTTGCTTGGCTTCGGGGAGCGAATAGTTAGTCATGATTTCGCTGGAACCCTGGATGGCGGTCAGCGGGGTGCGCATTTCATGCGCGGCCCAGTGGATGGCTTGCTGGTAGCGCGATTTCTCGGATTCACTGCGGCGCAGTTGACGGCGCACGAAGAAGTGCTGATAGGTGGCGGCGCCCGCGCTGGAGAGCCAGGCTACGGCCGCGGGGCCGAAGAGCGGGAACACCAGGCCTTGGCGGAAGAAAAGTATGGGTGCGGCGAGCGAGGTGAGGACGATGACGACGGCGATGCTGTAGGCGGTGTAACCGGAGAGTAGCGCGAAGGCCAGACCGGCGGCGGTTGCGAACAGGATGGAGAGTCCCAGTGGGGCTAGGTCTCCGGAGCGTTCGAGGAAATCGGCTTGTGCGATGGTTTCGAAGGCGTGGGCGTGGACTTCTACACCGGGGACGTTTTGTCCGTAGGGATTCAACAGGCGGTCGCGCGCGGCTGAGAGTGCCGTGATGCCCAGGAACACGGTCTTACCACGAAGGACACTCGCGTTCTCGTTGATGTGCAGGGCGGAAACGGTGGGGATACCCATGGGCAAATAGCGAATGAGCATGGGGCGGCCGGTTTCGGCTCGTGCGGCGGGAATCAGAGTGTTGCCGACTGCTACGTCGCCGGGTGATTCGGTGATCGGTTGCGCGCGCGAGATGCGGAAGGCTTCGAGCGCTAGCGCCCAGCGCCGTTGATGGTCCACGGTTTCTTCGAGTGACACTTCGCGGCTGACGCCATCGTAGCGGTCGACTTCGGGGTGCACGTGACCTACAGCCGCTGCTGCGGCGGCGAATCGCGGCAGGGGATCTTCCCAGGCAGCGCCCACCAAGTCGCAGGGCAGCACCAGATTTTTGGTGTCGCGCAAAGCGGCTTCGAGGCGAGTGTCTTCGGCGTCGTCTCCCTGATCGGCCAGCAGGACGTCGAGTGCGACGGCTTGCGGCTGCGCGGCGCCGATCTGTTGCAGGGTTTCCGTTAGGATGGGCCGGATGCTGCGCATCCCGCCGCGGGCGCGCAGGGTTTCTTCATCGATCTTGACTACTACTGACTGCGTGGCGGCGGTTTTCGTGGGCGTCATTTGCGTCATCAAATCGTAGGCGTAGTGATCGACGCGTGCGGCTAGGGCAGTCCAACCGGCGAGTGTACCGGCGGCGAAGCATCCGGCTAACACTCCGATGTACGCGAGATTGCGCTTGCTTGCCAACTCACACAATAGTGTACCGTCCGGCGTATATTAGGTCTCATGCGGCTACCCCTGGTTTTTGCGCTGGCGATTTTACTTGTGGGATGTACGAAAACTCCTCCACCGTTGGCGGATTCGGAAAAACTCACGCAGGATTTCATTTACGGGAATCTGGCGCTATCGCCCTCCAGCGCGACGGCTGCAGGCTACCATCAGCACAACGGGATGACGCTCGACGGGATGCTCGACGACTATAGCGTGGCCGGGCTCGAGCAGCAGCGGCAGTTTTGTACTGACATTCAGAACCGCGCGGGGGTGCTGGACCCTAGCAAGCTGGACAAGGAACAGAAGGCTGACCTAGACATCATCACCAGCAACACCGGGCTGTGCTTGCTGGAACTGAATACGATTCAGAACTTCAAACACAATCCCACAGTTTATGTGGAACTGGTGGGCAACGCACTGTTCACGCCTTACATGCTGAATTACGCGCCGGTGGAGCAGCGGTTCGACCATATCACTAGCCGCTTGACGAAAGTGCCCATGCTGTTCGAACAAGCGAAGACGAATCTGACGGACGCTCCGGAAGTATGGAACCGAGTCGCGCGGGAAGAGAACGAGGGGAACATTGAGTTGATCGACAAGACTCTGCGCGGAGCGGTGCCGGAATCGCGCAAAGCAGCTTACGCTACGGCTGCCGACAAGGCGATCGCGGCGGCACGCGATTTCAACGCTTTCCTGAAGGACCAGCTTTCCAAGAAAACTTCGGATTGGCGTCTGGGCAAGGAGAAGTACGCGCAAAAATTCGCGTTGGTTTTGGTGTCCGGGCTGACGCCGGAGCAACTGCTCGCTGCTGCTGAGGCGGATTTGAAAACTGTCCGTGCGGACATGGCCAAGCTGGCGGCGCCGCAGACCGTCATGCAGGCGCTGGACGCGGCTGCGCGCCAGCACACAACTCGCGAGAACTACATTCCTAAGGCCAAGGAGATGCTGGCGCAGGCCACGGCTTTCGTCAAGCAGAAGGACCTTCTCACTTTGCCGGCGCGTGCCAACTTGCAGGTCACGGAGACGCCTGAGTTCCTGCGAGGGATCTATGGGGTGGGCGGATTCAACGCGGCGCCTCCGCTGGAACCACAACTGGGAGCGTTCTACTGGATCACGCCGATTGCAGCGAACTGGTCCGCTGCGCGCGCCGAATCCAAGCTGCGGGAGTACAACGATTTCGGTTTGCAGCAACTCACCATTCATGAGGCCATGCCCGGTCATTACGTGCAATTCGAGTACGCCAACGATGTGCAGCCGGTATCGCGGCGGCTGTTGCGCAGCTTATACTCGAACGGGCCGTATGTCGAGGGATGGGGCGTGTATACCCAGCAGTTGATGTCGGACGCGGGCTATTTGGACAACAGCAAGGGCCTGCGGCTGACTCTCGACAAGCAGATTTTGCGCGTGCTCGCGAACACGATTCTGGACGTGCGCCTGCAAACCATGGGCATGACCGATCAGCAGGCCATCGACTTGATGATCAAGGACACATATCAGGAAAAAGAAGAGGCCACTGCGAAATTGCAGCGCGCGCAGCTTTCTTCCTGCCAGTTGCCGACTTACTTTGTGGGATGGAAGGGTTGGCTTAATGTGCGGGAGCACTATAAGCAGAAGAAGGGCGCGGCCTACTCGCTGAAAGCATTCCACGAGGCGGCTTTGAAGGAAAGTGGCGTCTCGCTGCCGGCGTTAGAAGGATTGCTCAACTGACTTCGTAAAGTGGGCGCGGACGATGAAGCGTTCGGGCGCGTTGCCGATATAGGTGAACGGATAGCACGTGACTAAAGTGAGGATTGCATCGTCACTCGGTCTGATCACTTCGATCTGATTGGGTTGAACGATGCTTGTTGAATCGACGCTGTACTGATACTCGCCGTCGGGAGCTTTCACTCTTACCTTATCGCCTTCGCGAATTCCGCGCAGCTCGCGGAAGAAAGTATCGCGGTGCCCGGCGAGCACCAGGTTTCCGCGCTCGCCGGGGGCCGCTGTACCGCGCAGGTGTCCTACTCCGCGGGCCAGGGTGTCGTCGCTGGTGCCTTCAAACACGATCGCGGAAAGATCCAGGCGGGGGATGTCTATGCGGCCGACCAGGCTGCCTTCGGCAGCACCCTTTGGCGCGCCGATTCCGGGGTCGCCGGGCAGGACGTGTTCAAGAGTCCAGTTGGCTTGGGCCTGGTCAAACTGGGCGCGCCCCCAAATAAACCCGCAATAGCCGATGGACAGGCAGCCTGCTATCCATAGACAGGCTTCGAGCCAAGCGGCGGCGCGGTTTCTTTTGGTCCTCACCCGCATGATTTAGGAGCGCCGAAGGCTGCGGGCTGTGACTGCGCCGCCGATGAACAGAAATCCGAAGAGTGCGATTTCTGGTAGTTTGCTGGCGGTTTGCGGCAACTCAGCGGGCGGAGGAGCGGTGTCGTTCTTAGGCGGGGCCACTGTTTCTTGTGGTGCCGGTGCGGCTGGCGGTGGAGCGGCCTGTGCGACCTCCACGGGAGCGTCCGATTCAACAGGCTTGTCTACGCTAACTTCTGGGGGAGGCGGTTGGGTGGGGACGACCTCTGCCGCTGGCGTCGTGTTGGTCGTGTTGGTCTGGCGCGTGACGGCGGCGATGTCAGAGAAGTGTCCCTTGGGATAAACGAATTCCTGGCCGAAATTGTCGCCCGGGTAGTACCAATTCTTGATGGCTTCGGGCTGGCCGGCGGGAACTTCGTGGAAAGTGATTACGGTCTTATCGGTAACCTCGGTGCGATAGGCGGGAATAGCCATGGCGGAGGCGTAGACGTGATTTTCCCGCTCGTTCGAGAATTGCACTACGTGGCGGTCCGCGGGCAAGTTCACCAGCTTCATCACGTATTTGCCGGGCTGTAAAACATAGCCGGGAACTTCCACCGGCTGCGAAAAGTTAACAGTGGTCTTCTTGTCCCAGGCATCGGCGTGCGCCACGGCGGCCGGGATGATCAAGCTTAGTGCTATAAAGACGGAGTTGATTTGCTTCATTGGTGCCTCCTGTGGAGAGGTTGCACACGGGTTGCCAAAATTGGGGACGTTCTTAAGAATCAATTACTTCAGTAGACGGACCGCAAGCCGGCAGGGAAGTATGTGCCGATGCGACGGTAAAAACAGCTAGCCGGCGGTGGTTTTGCGGGTTCTCAGCAAATCGATTACCAGAAGCGCTGCGCCGATGGTGATGGCGCTGTCGGCGACATTAAATGCCGGGAATTCGTAGGAGCCGATGAACACCTGGAGGAAATCGGTGACGGAGCCGCGGAACACGCGATCCCATAGGTTGCCGAAGGCGCCGCCGAAGACCAGCGCGAGCGACGTTGACAGCAGCGCGCCCGAGTTTTTGGGGAGCCGCCATAGCATCACGCCGACGATGGTCATCACCACCAGCGAAACGCCTATGAGAAGCACTGCGCGCACGATGGGCGGAGCCCCGGCTAGCATGCTGAATGCAGCTCCTGGATTCTCGGCGTGGACGATGTTGAAGATCTGCGGGATGACTACGGTGATGTCCCACTCGGCGTAGCTCGAGCGTATGTATAGCTTGCTTACTCGATCCAGCATCACCACCAGGAAGATGATGATGGCGGACCGCACGCGCAGGGTCATCCCTGGATTTCCTTCAAGGCTACGGAGCAAGGCTCGCACGCTGGACCGGTGAACACGGAATACTTCCAGCAGCGGTCGCACTTGGCGCCTTCGGCGCGTTCGACTGTCACTTTCAAGTCGTCGCCGGGTTCCAAGATTACTTGTGAGGTGATGAAGAGCGCGGGGAGGTCGGCCGCGTAGTCGTCCAGTTGGGCTCCTGCGAGCCTGACGCGCGCTTCTAGCGACGTGCCGATGACTTTGGCTTGGCGCGCTTCTTCTAGCGCTTTCAAGACTACGTTGCGGACTTCGAGGAGGCGCTCCCAGCGTGCTAGCTTCGCGGCGTCGAGACCTGAGGCTACTTCTTCGGGGTCGGGCAGCAGCGCTAGGTGGACGCTGTCGGGCGCGCCTGCGGGCTTGCGGGTGTAACTCCAGACTTCTTCGGTGGTGAAGGCTAGCAGCGGGGCGGCTAGGCGGGTGAGCGCATAGTGGACTTTGTACAACGCTGTTTGTCCGCTACGGCGCGCTTGGCTCTTGGGTGCTGCGGTGTAGAGGCGGTCCTTGAGGACGTCGAAATAGACCGCGCTTAAATCAGTGGTGGCGAAATCGTAGATGGCGCGGTACACCTTGTGGAAGGCATTCTCGCTGTAGGACGCGCGCGCGCGGCGGATCAGGTCTTCGGTTCGCGACAGGATCCAGCGGTCGATTTCCACGAGTTCATCCGTCGCGACCGCGTCGGTTTCGGGATCGAAATCGTGCAGGTTGCCGAGTGCATAGCGGAATGTGTTGCGCAGTTTCCGGTAAGCCTCGATCAGGCGGCTGACGATGGTGTCGGAGAAGCGCACGTCTTCGGTGAAGTCGACCGATGCGGTCCACAGGCGCAGCAATTCGGCGCCGTATTTGTTGATGACCTTCTCGACTTCTTCGGCGCCTTTGGATTTCGAGAGCGCGTGGCCTTCGCCGTCGAGGGTCCAGCCATTGGTGGCGGTGGCGCGGTAGGGCGCTTCGCCGCGCAGGCCCACGGCGATCAGCAGAGAACTGTGGAACCAGCCGCGATATTGATCGCCGCCTTCGAGGTACATGTCGGACGGCCACGGCAGGTGATTCTCGGGAGTCAGTACGGCCAGGTGGCTGGCGCCGGAATCGAACCATACGTCTAAGATGTCGGTTTCTTTGCGGAAGGTTCCGCCGCCGCAGCGCGAGCACTTTGTCCCGGGGCCCACGAGTTCGGCGGCGTCGGTCGAATACCAGACATCGGCGGTGTGGATGCGGATGAGGTCCACCACACGATCGAGAATCTTGCGATCGGTGAGCGGCTCCTGACAGGCGTCGCAATAGAACACAAGGATCGGCACGCCCCAGGCGCGTTGGCGTGAGATGCACCAATCGGGGCGCGTGGCGATCATGTTGCCGATACGTTCTTCGCCCCAGGCGGGATTCCACTTCACCTTCTTGATCGCTTCGAGCGCCTTTTGACGGAGGCCGTTGCGGTCCATGCCTATGAACCACTGCTCGGTGGCCCGGAAGATGGTGGGATGATGGCAGCGCCAGCAATGCGGATAGCTGTGCTCGATCTTGCGCGTCGCTGCTAGCGCGCCCTTGCTTTTCAAGATGTCGATGACGATGGCGTTGCCGTCCCACACGTTTTTGCCTAAGAGTTCTTCGGGCAACTTGCCCGGCGCACCTTCGGCTTGAAAGAAACGGCCCGCGCCGTCGACGGGGCAATAGATGGGAAGCCCGTTCTCGACGCCGATCACGTAGTCTTCCTGGCCATGACCGGGAGCTGTGTGCACTGCGCCCGTGCCTTGCTCGAGAGTGACGTGCTCGCCTAACAAGCCCATCGAATCGCGTTCCAGGAATGGATGGCGGAATACTGTTTTTGCGAGCTTCGAACCTTCGAACGTCGCGAGGACTTTCGGCGAATCCCAGGCGCACGCTTCTGCCGTGGCGTTCAACAGATCTTGGGCAACGATGTAAACGTCCCCACCGATGTCGACGGCGACGTAATTATATCGAGGGTGAAACGCGATCCCCAGGTTTGCCGGGATGGTCCAAGGGGTGGTGGTCCAGATCAGTCCCCACACTTTTTTGCCGGCTAGCGCTGGATCGATCGCTGCCGGATCGGTCGTCAAGGCGAAACGAACCCAGATGGAGGGGCTGGTGTGGTTTTCGTACTCGACTTCGGCTTCCGCAAGTGCGGTCCGATCGTGGATGCACCAGTTGACGGGCTTCAAACCTTTGTATACGTAACCCTGGTCCAGAAAATCGACGAAGGCGCCCGCAATGACCGCCTCGTACTGGGGCGACATGGTCAGATATGGGTCCTGCCAACGGCCGAAGACGCCGAGCCGGATGAAATCTTTGCGCTGCAGGTCTACGTATTTTTCGGCGTACTTGCGGCACGCTGCGCGGATTTGCGCGGCGGTCATTCCGGCTTTTTTCGATCCCAACTGGCCGTCGACTTTGATTTCGATGGGTAAGCCGTGGCAATCCCAGCCGGGAACATAGGGCGAGTCGTAACCCTCCATGGTCTTAAGCTTTACGATGAAGTCCTTCAAGAGTTTGTTGAAGGCGTGACCCAAGTGAATATTGCCGTTCGCATAAGGCGGGCCATCGTGCAAAATATACGTCGGACGACCCAAGCGCGCTTGGCGAATCTGTTCGTAGATCCCCGACTTCTCCCATTGTTCCAGCAGCTTAGGCTCAAGCTGCGACAGATTGGCCTTCATGGGGAAGCCGGTCTGTGGCAGGTTGACAGTCTTTTTCAGGTCAGTCTTGGCGGTTTCCATCAGATGT
>Ga0105238_10004533_pt1 | contig 13760 bp, 13 predicted proteins | sample KBSC34metaG_FD_81526 | JGI IMG/M metagenome (GOLD analysis project Ga0105238, IMG submission 81526) | Corn rhizosphere microbial communities from Kellogg Biological Station, Michigan, USA - KBS C3-4 metaG | ecosystem: Host-associated > Plants > Roots > Rhizosphere > Soil | place: Michigan, USA... | reverse complement strand
GGCTGGAACCACCCGTTCAGTCTCCATCACGATTGCTTGGCCCTCGTCTTGAATTCGGATCGATGATGTTCGCGGGCAGGCTGATCAACTCTTAGGTAGAACACGAGTCCTGTTCTCCGAGCCAATATCACCTATCTCGGAGCGGTCTCATGCAGGTGGCCGCCGATCGTAACCAGTGGTGAGGACCAGCAGTGTTTTAATTGCGCGGATTTTCTGCGATGGCTCGGTACGGAGCGAGACGTGCGAAGTACAATCTTTTCGACATGGAATTTTCATTCATTTCTCACCAGCCGCCCTGCTACCTCTGCCACTCGCGGTAAAGATAGAGGCCGAGCATCCGCGGGTCGGCCGATTCCTCCGCGTCCAATGGGGAAATCGCGTTAGGCAACCAAAGCAATATCAATGCGTCGCCGCCCAACGATGGCAAAGATTTGCATCGGATGGCTATGTCCAGTGGTTCGCCAGCATGGCGGATCTTTCGCCTGATAGTGCCCTTGCCCGCCGTCGCGGCCACCGAGGCAATTCGACCCTTGGGACAGAAGAGGTGCGCCTTGAGCCGAACTGGCTGCCCTTTCTTCTGTGCCTCTGTCAGCGGTAGCGCAACTGCCGCATAGCGAGCGTTGGTCCAACGACCTTCGATCTCGGGATAGGAAAAGCCCTGAAGAAATCTGGGTTTGCCTGTAGATTCGCCGTGCAGTCGCCGACGGGCGAACTCCCACATCACCCGCACCGCAGGACGCACAGCACCCATCATAAGTCCATACGTCAGAAGCGCTTCAATAACTCCCGGAGGTGAAGTGCCTGGCTGGGCACGATGGAACTGGACGTCCCAACTCACTAGAGCCCGGTTCTGCATCGGGCTCAGCTCAGCCGGAGGGATGCAGCGGAAGGCCCACTCTCTGCTGCTCGAGCTCGTCTGGCTGCTCTCAAGCTGCCTCAGTACGTCGGAAGGTACCGGTAGTTCGCATTCTGTCGCGATCGTCGAGAGGTAGCTAAGCGCAACGGACTGCAGCCCGTAATAGCGAACCAAATGAATCAGTTCGTCCCAATCGACGGAGGCGCCGCTACTTGTCATCAAAAAGTAGCCTTCCAAAAGCCGCGCGAAGGATTCCGTGCTCTCCGAGGGTGCGCATCTTGCCAACGCAAGAAACAGGTGATGTGCCGGAATGGGGATGAGAACTCTTCGGCCCAACAGGCTGGCCGGTTCTGCAGCAGCGATAATCCTCCGGGTCAGAGCGACATCAAATATGTTCGGCAGCGGCCGCCAATGCAGATCGATCTCGCTGTGAAATCCGTCTTTGCGGATGGGGACACCCGCTGTCGCGCTTTCCGGAAGGCTCGGATCGAAGTCGGCCCAGGTCAGATGCTTCGGAGAAAACCCGGCTACCGCTAATGCCGATGCAACTGCGCCAATCGCTTCTGCTTCGACAAGAATGTCATAGTCACTCGACCGTCGCTTAGTGGCTGAGGCCGGATCGCGAGCGTACAAGGCGGCACCCTTCATCAATACCGCCGTTTCGCCACCGGAGGCAACGGCATCCAGTGCCTGGAACAGGTGGTCCAACTGCAGCGTATTGGAAACCCAGATGTGGCGACCCATACCCCGCATTCTGCCGAGTTGCGGGTCCTCGATGCTGTGCCGCTTGATCAATTCCAGCAGCAACGGCATCGCGCTCAGCGCCGTCTGCGGAAGGTCGTCTATCAAAAGCTTTGCGCGCCAAGAGCGGAATGCATCGAGGGCTCGCTGCCCCGATCCGGTAGCCGCGCGGAAGATCAGTTGATCGGTTTCATTCAGAAGGCTCCCTCTCCTGAAAGAACGACTTTTAGGGTCCGCCATACTCGATTTTCTGCATCTGCCGCGGCGTACGATGGCATCCAAACCGCAACTCATACCATAATTCTGGACACTAAAACCCCGTTTCAGTGAAACCATTGAACACGTCAAATCGCCAAAGCTGCTCGCCAGCCGGCGTTGGCGGAAAGCCAATTTGATGCTACCGAGCAGCTCGCCTTAATGACGCGCGCGCAAAGCTCCATCGCAAACGTTGAAGAATTCCTGCGCATCACGAGATCCGGCAAGTTAGCCAATTCAGCCGGCCTACATTGGGGATCGCAGCGCGCATTTCTGCTTGCGTGCCGCCCCGGCTAATAGGATGCTGCCGCCGCTTAAGTTCGTATTTATTAGGGAAAGCTTGCGTTGTCTCTGCCTCCGTTATCTGTCTTGTGCGACCTCCGGCCCGCATTTGAGGGCTTTTATGGCATTCCCACTGAAACACGGTTGATGTTCAGCCTGCTGCACGACCTCCCTGGTATCAAGCCTACAGGGCTGATCAATCATCCTTCCAAGGTTCTGCGGCGATCATTTGGGTTCGCCCAGCCCGCAAGCCAACTGACGCCGGCTCAGCGAATACGGGCCTATTCACGGCTGGCGGCTTCTGCCGGAAAAGAGAGCAGCCATCGCGCCGAGATCGGTCTGAAGTTATTTGACGCCGCAAAACTGGCCTGGTTTCACGGCTCGGCCAAACTCGGGATAGGCCTCTCGCTGGATCAATTTGACGGCACGGAGTTCGGCGATTTTCTCTGGCAATCACTCTTCTCGAAATCGCTTTCCCCCTCCGAGTTCGAGCGTTGTCGGACCACACAATATGCTGCCTTGTGGGCGCCCTGGAGCGCGTTGCACGCGGCCGCCCTGCCGTCCTCAGTTGGTCGATACGCTCGTGTCGATACACGTGGCTACGATGTGTTCATCGCTCAAACGCCGTGGCCGGGAAAAGTGACGGATCAAACACGTCTGCTGGTTCGCTATCACGACGCGATGCCGATTTTCCTGCCACACACGGTAAAGCTATCCCGTCTCCATCAGTTCTTCCACATGTCGGCGCTATCAGAAAACGCCAAATCCGCCTATTTCGCCTGCGTCAGCGAATTCAGCCGGTCGCAGCTGCTCAAAATCTTCCCGGAGATCGAAAAGCGGACATTCGTCGTTTACGACCGCGTTGGGGATGATTACTTCCCACCCGACGAACCACGAGAAGCCGTGCGGGAGATCATCAAAAACCGGATCGATCCATCGACGCATCTCGGACCCGCGGATAGTCGGATAGCCCGCTATGATATCAAGCGCTCGACTGACGACTTCAGATACATCCTCGCGGTCGGCGCGCTTGAGCCGAGAAAAAACTACGAGGGTCTTTTGGCAGCCTGGGAGCGGTTGAGATCGTCACCCAATCGCCCCACCGCGATCGTGTGTGTAGGTTCGCCTGGCTGGAACAATTCGGGCCTAAAGTCGGCATTTCGCCGATGGCAGGCCGCTGGCGAGCTGTTCCATCTGTCTTCCCTGTCATCCTCCGAAATGCGCACGCTCTACGCGTCAGCCGAGGCTGTTGTTTGTCCGTCAATCAGCGAAGGGTTCGATCTCCCAAGCGTCGAAGCAATTCGCTCTGGCGCTGCGGTCGCAGCTTCAGATATTCCAGTCCATCGTGAGATGCTGGGCGAGGCCGCGCTCTATTTTGACCCCTACTCCGCCCAGAGCATGAGCGATACAATCGCCCGCTTCCTGGGAAATTCCGCGGTCAAGGCCAGCATGCAGGCCAAAATTGCAAAGCAAGCTTCGAGGTTCGACAAGTCAGTCATCAGCGAGCAGTGGCAGCACATACTGGAAAGCTGCAGAAACCCTTCGCCGGCACGTGGCTAAGGTTCGGATGAAAGCTTCTGCGCTTTCCTGCAAACGATGGGTCTTGATCTATTGCGTCGACGGGACCAGTCGCTCGATCGCTGGAATTCGCAATGTGAGTGCCCAGAACCTCGCATAGGTCGCTGCCGTACTCTGGTCGTGCGGGATGGTACTCTTGGAATACCCTCGGAACTGAACGAGATTTATTGCGATCAGCACAACGGCAGTCGCGGCCGCCACCCCGCGCCAACGGCTTCCCAGGATGATCGCAATACCGCCCGCAAAGGGAACCGCCAGCAGGGGCAACAACTCGATGCTGTTGCGCGATCCAAACGAGTGGCCAAAAGCAAAGTCGTGCCACGATGCGCCCGCATAGATCGCCACGATAACGATCAAAAGAGAAACGGCGGACTCCAGCGGCCTGCGCGCCAAACCAGCCACCAACGCGAGAATCATCAGCAAATAGAGGGGATGCCAGAAGAAGAGGCCTTTGCGGATCGAGAACATGTAATTCATCAGCTGAGGGGAGGCAAAATTGAACCCCTCGCCCTCGTAGCTGTAGTAAATCGGCTGGCCAGTCATGACATACCACCACATCATTTGCGGGGAGGCAGTAATTGCCGAGGCAAGAAGCGCGGCAACGGTGCGTGTTAGCAATATCCGCATCGGCGTCCTGCCGGCAAAAACAATGAAAAGAAGTGAATATACCGCGTTGGTCGGTCTCGTCACGACGGCCAACCCCATCAAGGCGCCGAACAGAACGAAGGCACCGAGCGAGGGCGGCTCCTCCGACTCGGCATGAGAGACTGTCAGATACATCAATGCCGCCACGAGGCAGTAGCCATAGACGTGCGAAAACGACCCCTCAGTAGAGGCATAATGAAGAATGTTGCTTCCCAGTATTACGATCGCCAGCGCCAGAGCACTCGGCAACACGTCGTATCGCAAGCGACACGTCCGAAAAATGAGGAATGAACCGAGACCAAAATAAAACGCGCCCGAGATTCCGCAGGCAAGCTGGAATGGCGCCTCGAAACCGTTGATCGACACGTACCGAAAATGACTGATCAACAAGGCGATCAAGAAAAACGGCAGCTGTAACACAGCGGTACCGAACGCATATTTGTCAACATAGCCGACACCATGAACGTGCAACCCCTGCCACTGACCGTCCGAAAACCGATAATGCAGGACATCACTCGCAAGATCGAGACGATTGAGGAAAGCCAGGTGTGGGTCGCCGTAAACGAAAATTGCGGGAAGCGGCAGGTAATAGCCCCAGCCATCCGAAATTATTCTTCTAACGTCCAGGCGGAGACCATCAAAGTACACAGTGATGGCTGCAACGAGAATGATGGGCAGCCAGAATGCTGGGTGCGCGATTGCGTTCCAAACGGTGCTGAATGCGCGCCGCACAAACACGTTCATCTTGCCTGGCTGGAAACGATTTGGCGGAAATAGGAGACGGTTCGCTCCAGACCTTCCATCAGGCCGACGGTTGGGGTCCACCCCAGATGCTTATTCGCCAGAACAATGTCCGGCTGCCTCTGCTTTGGTTCGTCCTGGACGGCGGGCAGGTTGGCGAATAGATGTGCGATGTTGGCACGACGTCCCGTAAAATAATTATCGACACATAGCACTTCCGCACCAGATTCCAGCAATCGTTCGCATAGGAACGAGCCTAAAAATCCAGCGCCTCCGGTGACGAGAACACGCTTTCCTTTGGAGTAGCCATTATAGTTCATGGGAAATCATGCCTCCTCAAATTCCCTCGCTTCACGCGATAGCGGAATAGGTATCAGGCCACAAATCGCTGCTAGCGAGTTACACGGCAACTTATCCCTCCCGTGTCTCATCGCGAGGCACGGAATCGAGAATCGCTGAAATGTTGGCAATCTCGTTGTACACTGGCATCAAAACTGACAGCACGGGCGAAGGGCCTGCCGAAGACACCACTTTCATGATTGGCGTTTCGTGATTACTTCACGATACAGATGGATGTACCGGTCGACCATTTGTCCTGCTGTGAAATAGCGCAAGTACCGACTATAGGCCTGACGACCCATCTCGGCAGCGCCAGCCGGATTGTCATAGAGGTACTGCATGGCTTCTCGAAGAGCGTCGGGGTCACCTGGCGCGACAACCAAGCCGGTCTCCTGATGGCTGTTTATGTAGCTTGTCCCGGTACCAATCTCACTCGAAATCATTGGCTTCCCAAACATTGCGCCTTCCAAAAGAGATATCCCGAAAGCTTCCGATCGCAGGTGGGACGGAAATACAACGGCATAGCTTAAATTGAACAGGGCGACTTTATCAACATCCGGCAAAGCACCCAGGAAGCGGGTTCGGGTGAGGCAAGCGTCGGCGGCATGCCTGCGAAGCTCGGCCTCGACAGGACCTGCTCCTACGATGACCAAAGGATAGTCCACTCCCCGGTTCGCTTCGATGAGGAGATGGAGTCCTTTGTAGTACCGCAAAACACCAACAAACAAGAAGAAGCGGTTACCGAGTTCCTCCAACCATCGCGCCGTAACCGAGCTCTCCGGGACGGGGTATGTAGATGGATCAAGTCCGATCGGAATGACACTGGTTTTCTCGCGAAACCTGGCAAGCGCTTCACTTGATTCAAGGTAGTTTTGAGAAGTCGCCACGATACTGTCCACATCGCCCAGAAAGCGGTTCATCAGCGGCCGATAGATCTTCAGCAGCGCTTGTTGCCGGACAATATCCGAGTGATAAGTCAAAATGGTTGGCTTTGAAGCCGCCGTGACGAAATGAACGAAGTCGGCGAACGGCCACGGAAAGTGAAAGTGGATCAAATCGGCCATACGCGCGAGCGAGGTAAACTTGGCGATCGCCCTGACAGACACCGCTGTCGAAGCAATCTCAAAATCTCTGTGAACTTGATGAATGGTGTAGTTCTCGAATCGACGCGTTTCGTTGAGCTTGCCCGAGTTCAGGGAAAGCACATCGACCTCGACTCCCTGCTGGGCAGATCCGCGAGCCAGCTGATAGATGAATTGTTCGACGCCGCCTTGGGACTCGGGCAGGGAGGCTTTATAAAAATGAAGCACTCTCAAAAACATTGCTCTCAACAATTAAGCAAGTATTGGGCCATACTTGCGGTAACTTTGCAAGACACGGCGCCACGGGCGCATCTGATACCTTCTATGCAAATCTTACGTGCGCCAAATTCGATTGCGGTCTTGGCTGAGAAATCGTGGCTCAATACTTAGACGTCAGGACCTTGAATTGTTCGAAGCAGCTGGCACTGGCTGCCTGCTTGCGTGCTATGTGCTGGTCTGCCTGGCCAGTTTCTTGCTCTCACTTGACCACTCCGACCATCACCTTCGGTTTGTGCCGCAGGCCCTTCCAAAAGCCATTGGCTGGGCAATGCTTTTTTCAGTGGTGTCGTTCGTCTTTATGGTCGCGCGCTTCAGCTTCGGCTATTTCATCAGCTTCTATTTCTACACAGTCATTTTCGGATTTGTTCTGCTGAGTTGGTTCACCGACTTCATCTACGATCACGAAACCGCCCGCGCCTCTGCTATGGTCTCATTTGTCGCATTCATGCTACCGGCGACGTTACTGTCGGCTCCGATTTCAACGCCGACCTTGTCGGCGGATATCGGCAGCCGGCAGTGCTCTGCCAGAGCAAAGCGACTTCGAGCATCACTGGACGAAACGACGGTACCCAGCTAAATCGATCACATGACGGTAGTTAGTTTCGACGCACTGGATGATGCGGATAGCGATCTGGTCGTGGTTGGTACCGGATTCGCCGGACAAGCTTCGGCTCGTCGCCTCGCCGACCTGGGAATGCGGGTACTCCTGCTGGAGCAAGGAAATCCCGATAACCTGACCGATGCTGGAGGCGATAATTACAGCTTGGACGTGACCGGTCTGCCGTATCCCCAGACCAATACACGGTTGGCAAGCTTCGGCGGAACGTCAAACCTGTGGAGCGGCCAAAGTCATGCGCTTTCACCAAGAGTCTTTAACGACAGGGGCGCAGTTCGGGGTTGGCCCATCGCTTGGCACGATTACGCATTAAGCGTCCCTAATGCAGCCACCTGGCTGAATTTGGGCGATGTGCGAGAAGAGCTTTTCGGCGGACGGGCCTCCAATTGGTGGCGCAGCCTCGCCAATTTGACGACCGACGAGTTCCGATTGAGCACGCCGATCGTAAGGCTCGGAGACTTCGGGTATCTCCGTCAAATCGACAGCCATCAGCACCAGCTTTTAGCGATGGACATCCGGGTGACAGACATTCACCTCAATGCGGAGCTGACGTCAGTTGAGAGCCTGGAAGTCGTGCATCTTCCTTCGAGCCGAACGAAACGTCTCAAAGTCAAAAACGTTCTGTTCGCGTGCGGAGGAATTGAGGTAGCCCGGCTCTTCCTCTGGGCTTCCCGCAATCATCCCAGGGGCCCGCTGGCCGGCGGGCCCCGCCAGCTCACCGGAAAATTTCTCATGGAGCACCCGCATGTTTCGCCCATGCAGGTCTACTTCGATACACGGGTTGATATCTCGGATACCTACTGGGCTGGAAAAAATGGCTTGGTATCCTCAACAATCGTGCGCCCGGATGACGAATTTCTGGAGAGAAATGATCTTACGCGATTTGGCGTTTTCTTTTGGGATGAAAAAAAGGGCCTCTCGGAAGCGGAGGCAGGGGCGCTTGCAAACGACGACCTATTTGGCTATCGCGCGGGACCGTATTTCAAATCTAGTCCAACGTTCATGTTTGAGCAGTTTCCAACGGACGCGAGTTATGTGACCCTCTCGGAAAAAAGGGATACGCTTGGCGCGCCGTTAGCACGTGTGCATTTGCAGATTTCGGCCGAGGACTTCCTCAGGTTTCGCCGCGCTATACAATTGTTCGGAGGATTGATCTGCCAGAGTGGACTTGCTCGAGTCCATATTCAGGAACCCTTCCGGGTTTCATCCGATGATGACTCTTGGGAAATTGCCTGGGGGTACCACCACATGGGAACGACCCGAATGGCCTCGGATGCCGAGCACGGGGTGGTTGATCTGAACTGTCGCGTGTTCGGTCTGAACAATTGCTATGTCATCGGGGGATCGATCTTTCCGACTGCTGATTACGTCAATCCAACATTGAGTATCGTGGCTCTGGCATTCCGATTTGCTGAGCGATTTGCCGCACGCAACGTCGCTTCGCTGAGTCACATTACGTTTGGTACCAAACGCCAGTTTAATTATCTGCTGGGAGATGGTTGGGCCCGTCCCGAACAAGACGGGGTTTGGACGACGGAACATCGTGCAGAGATTTCCATTCCAGGTCCAATACACAGGATCTCGTTTGTCGGTCATGCCTTTGCACCACCCGGCCACGAACCCATCGTGGATCTGGAGGTGAACGGGCAGCCTGTATTTTCTGGATCTGCGCACGATCTGTTCAAACGCGAGTTCCCGCTGGCGGAAAAGCCGATCACAACCGTCGTGCTTCATGTAAAGAATCCGGTGTCTCCACTAAGCTGCGGCTTATCAGATGATGCTCGCACGTTAGGCATCTTCCTTAAGGCAGTCCGACGTGAATAGTGAACTCGACACCGCAAACCGGCACGCGCGCGAGGCCACCCTGGCGCTTGCCTGGATCAATGACCTCTTCCTGACAACACCGCCGATCTGCGGCCGAGCTCAATATGGTGAGCGATTGACGCTCAAGAAGCTGTACCGGCAATACTGATCGTAGGTGGATGCCAACCATCCCGGAAAAGGCACCGAGAATAAGTGCTCTTACTCAGTTTCTCCGGCCTCCACTTGCGCAGGCTTGTTTCTCTTTCGTTTCATCGCATCATGCACTGCCACCAGGTAACCTCGTCTACGATCAGCATCGCTCCCGTAAGATAGACTGCCCGGCCGTATTCGCCGAAGCGCGAGAATCTCTTCCACCATAAAGTGCCGTTGATCGAGATCCCGGCTACGAGACAGCCAATCAATCACTTCACCCAGATTTCCCGGCAAATCGCCTAGATCGCCGACAGACCGCGCCGCCTCTGTCCGGAACAGCATGGTGGTGCGCGTCCAAAGGCGTCGGACGGCGCCCGGCCCATCCGGATCGGGCACCTCGCCGTCATGGAACATGCGAGCCAATGCAAAAACGCCAGCGAGACCGGGATCTCGATCAAGTTCCATCGCCTGCCGCGCGATCTTGTGCGGTAGCCAGATATCGTCTGCATCAATCGTTGCAAAGAAAGGCGATTTCACCTGACGTATCCCTGCGTTGGTAGCTCCGCCCGGACCGGAATTCTCTTTCCGAAGCACGACAATGGGTCCCGACAAACCGCTGGCGACGCTAGCGGTAGCGTCTGTCGAACCATCATCGACGACTATAATTTCCTGAGGAGAGATGGTCTGCGCCATTACGGAAGCGATGGACTCGCCGATCGTCCCCGCTGCGTTATAGGCCGGGATCACTACCGAATAAGGAAAATTCACGCGCTGAAATCCTTCTCTATTTGATCCCGACTTATAAATAGGTCGGAGAGCAGCGGTGGAATCGGCACTTGTCCGCGCTGTCGACGGCGCATCGCAAATCGCATGGTTGCCATAGCAAACTCACGCTGCACCTCTTTCGTATTCAAGGTAACGTTTGCGTCGTGCCGACGGTAATAGGCGGTCAGTTCGTCCTCGATTACCAGATTGAACTGTGTCTCGATGACCCTGAGCATATACTCGGTATCACAGCCCTGCCGGTAGTTCTCGTCGAACTTGCCGACGGCCCTGATCACTGACGGCCGGTACATCGAGGACTGGAGATAGGGTCCTCGGATGATCTTCGTCGGGCTGCCTTCCGCCGGCGCCATTCCACTCTCGCTCGCCACGCTGAACATTACCATGGTGCCGTATAACGCGTCGACGGCAGGATCCAGGATCAACCTCGCGCGCTGCCGAGCGATCCGTCCAGGATACGACAGATCATCTGCATCGAGAAAGGTCACAAAGGCGCAGTCTGGACGCACATGATCGAGTCCTGTATTGCGCGCCGCCGCGATCCCCTTGCGGGGATTCCGCAGCAGCCTGATTTCCCGAAAATCTTTGGCCAGAGACTGAACAATTTCGCGCGTGCGATCGGTTGAGCCATCATCGACAATAACGATGTCCAACTCAACCTTCTCCCTCTCTTGCAAGAGGGACCGGATCGCCGGTTCGATGAACCGTTCCGCATTGAAAGCCGGCATGACAACGCTAACGGGCATTTGGATACCCTTTCAAGAGGAAGGCATGAACCGTGGCGGCGATATCGGCGGGATCTTCCGACAGCATTAGTCTGAATGCTGGCACCGCGCGCACCAAGGCGGCGATGAATTGGAAGCCGCTGGCCGCATCTCCGGGCAATTGAAAAACACCGGAGGGCGCAAGTGAAAGTGCTGCGCTGCGAGCGTCGGCTCGCTCGATCGACGAGCGAGAAAGCCTTGCAACAACGGGAATCAAAATCGCGCGGATTTTCAGCGATTCAGCCAGCGATTTTCCCGCGCAACCCTCGGCATCAAACTCGATCTTTCCCTGCCAGTTCAGAGGACCCATTTCGCACGAGCTAAGTCCGACACGACGCAGTCCCTCGGGATCTTGTTTGAAGAATTTGAATACAGGATAGGCAATCGTGGGTACGCCCGCTTCGACGACGACGTAGTCGTCACCGTTGCTGTCCAGTCCATTGAGGAGTCCGGCAAGCGTCGTTCCCGATTTACCCGAACCGCTTGCGCCAGAAATGAGCGCGCCTTCACTGCCCAGGCCCAGGGTAGCTGCATGGATGAGGCGCATACCCGCCGCCGCATAGGCCCAGTGAATGAAAAGCCGCAGGGGTGAGCTAATCTCCCAGGGCGGCAAGCCAAGCGGACTGCTTAATGTCATCACGCCCACGTTCGCGAGCGGGTCGAAGAACTGCCAGGAAGGGCTATCGTGATAGTAGTATCCGCGCAGGCCAATTGCGGCCAGGCTTTGATCCAACGAGCGCGGCGAAAGCCCGGATTTTTCAAACCAAGCGACGGGCGTGGTCCAGCCCGCAACACGACTGTCTAGAACGTAAATCTCTGCCCGCGCGGAGGCAGGTGATAGGTCACGCCGCTGAAAGAGTTTCCGCTCGCACAACTCCGCCAGCTCCTGGCTGGCAAACCAGACGATCAGGTCCAATTGGGGCAAACGGAATAAGCGATAGATCAAATCCTTCTTGGGGAACGCTTGCGCGGCCGCCACGCGGTCTTGCGCATAACTCTGCACATCGCTTGCCCCGACATAGCGTACCGGATCCCGAGCTACCACTCCGTCACTGCCCGGACCGCAACGTTGGCCATCCCGCCTCCTCATCCACGTCGTGAATCGGGTCAGCAAGGAGTAACTCCGCCAAGTCATCGAATACTTCAATTTTGGGCGCCTCGGCCGTCCAAAGTGCATTGATCGATGCGGTAGACGCGCCCGTGTCTTCCTTGCGCTCCACGATCAAATCCAGCTCGACGAGCTGGGCAAGGAAAGATTTTGAGCTTTCGACAAGCGACGGCTGAATGGCGGCAATGCTGGCCAGAATCGTATTCGGCCTGTGGCCTTCACCGATACATGACCAAATTTGGGATGCGATGCCCCGCAACCCGAAATACCTGCCGTTGGCGAGGTTCAAGATGACCATTTCGCCATCAAAATCCTCCGAAATAACGTCTGGTCCATTTACGGAGTAAAGGCTTGAAATGTCCATGTTTTACGTTCCGATCGCGAAATCTTGCGTGTTTTTTCTAATTATGTCCGCTGACAACATCGCGTCAAGCAGCGAGCTCTTCGTCGATACATTGGCGGGACCATCCGAAGGTCAAGCAACCCAATGGTCAGTCCAAAGATCACTTCGCGCAAGAGAAGCCGGCGACCCTATTGGCGCGTAAGCTGGTCGCGGCCGACGAACGAAATCGGTGCGGCCGCCTTGAGATAAAGCGGTGCTCAGCGAGCTTCTCACTGATCCCTTCTACATCGGAGAACGCCTGCAAACGAGGTCAGCGACTTCGCGGCCGGCTGCTGGTCAAGTCACCTGCCCAGACCCGCACGGCCGGAACTTTTCAATCAGCCGCAGCAGAACCCTCGCGCCGGCATCCACGTCCGCGATCTCGACATGTTCCTCGGGGTGGTGGCTGATGCCGCCGCGGCAACGGACGAAGACCATGCCGATATCGGCGATATCGATCATGGCCATTCCGTCGTGCCCTGCCCCGCTTGGCAGTTCAAAGACCCGATATCCTTCGACCTGGACGGCATCCGCTATCTGGGCCTTCAACCAGGATGCGCAGGGCACGGTGCGGCTTTCGTGGGTGATATCGATCTGCAGGGCCAGACCGCGCCTGTGCGCGATCGCCTCGATCCGGCGGACGATGTCGGCAACGGCAAGCTTCCGATGCGCATCAGTCGGTGCCCGAATGTCGATCGTGAAGGAGACCTGACCGGGAATGACGTTCGTGGCGCCGGGCGTCGCATTGACATATCCGACCGTGCCGACCAACCCGGCCTGGTCGGTTTTGCAGAACTCCTCGATTGCCACGATGCATTCGGAGGCGCCCGCGAGCGCATCGCGCCGCAGCGCCATCGGCACGGTTCCCGCATGACCGGCCATTCCCACCAGGCTCACGGCCAGTCGAGTCGCACCTGCAATGGCGGTCACCACGCCGACCGGCAGGTTCTCGGTTTCCAGCACCGGTCCCTGCTCGATATGAAGTTCGACATAAGCCAGCAATTCGCTACGCGCCCGGGCCGCCGAGCCGATCTCGTCTGGATAGAGTCCGAACTGCACGAAAGCCTCGCGCATCGAAACGCCGGTCCGGTCCCGCGCGCTGAGCACGCTTTCCACGAATGTTCCCGCGACAGCGCGGCTGCCCAGCAACGTCGATCCGAAGCGGACTCCTTCCTCGTCAGCGAAGCCGGTTACCTCGACCGCGAAAGGCAGCCGCCGTCCACGCCGGTTGAGATCCGCCACGCAGGAAATCGCAGTGATCAGGCCGAGCGGCCCGTCCCATCTACCGGCATCGCGGACCGTATCGTAATGAGAGCCGAGCATGAGGCATGGCAGTCCGCTTTGTTCGCCCTC
>Ga0105238_10004531_pt1 | contig 13762 bp, 10 predicted proteins | sample KBSC34metaG_FD_81526 | JGI IMG/M metagenome (GOLD analysis project Ga0105238, IMG submission 81526) | Corn rhizosphere microbial communities from Kellogg Biological Station, Michigan, USA - KBS C3-4 metaG | ecosystem: Host-associated > Plants > Roots > Rhizosphere > Soil | place: Michigan, USA... | reverse complement strand
GCCCGTTCCGCGGCAAGCGCCGCGACGAACTTGCGGCGATCACGCCCGAACAGGCCTGCGCGCATCCGAACTGGGTGATGGGCCGCAAGATCTCGGTCGACTCGGCCACGCTGATGAACAAGGGCCTCGAGGTGATCGAGGCGCATTGGCTGTTCGGCGCGGCTCCGCAGCAGATCGAGGTGGTCGTGCACCCGCAAAGCATCGTGCATTCGATGGTCGAGTACGCCGACGGCTCAGTGCTGGCGCAACTCGGCAATCCGGACATGCGCACCGCACTCGCGCACGCGCTGGCCTGGCCGGAGCGCATCGAAGCCGGCGTGGCACCGCTGGACCCGTTCAAGATCGGCCAGTTGAACTTCGAGGCACCGGACCGCGCCACGTTTCGCTGCCTGGATCTGGCTTATGCTGCGCTGGCCACCGGCGGCACCGCGCCGACCGTGCTCAACGCCGCCAACGAGATTGCCGTGGCGGCATTTCTCGACGGGTCGTTGCCGTTCCTCGCTATCGCCGAAGTGATCGAGGCGACCCTCGCGGCTGTGCCCGCTGAACCGCAGACAACGCTGGAAGGACTGATTTACGCCGATTTAACCGCCCGCCGAGAGGCGCAACGTATCATGCGCAGCGCGTTTTGCTAGGAATTTAGGGGCTCCAGGACCCTGAAGCGCTTATACTTCGCGTTCCAATTGGGCCGATTGTTTCCCAGTCCTGAGGAGGCGCCGCTACGGGCCAAAGCCCACGGCAAGCCCTGGCTCTCATGAGCCCCTTAAGTTAAGGGGGCGGCGCAAGCCAGGGTTGTGGGGGCATTACCGGATTTTCTGACGAAGCACGGCGTTCGGATCAAGGCAGGTACGGTTAGATGAACTCTTTTATCGGCTCCGTGTGGTGGTTCCTCGTCACCCTCGGCATCCTGGTCACCTTCCACGAGTTCGGCCATTTCTGGGTCGCGCGCCGCTTCGGCGTGCGCGTGCTGCGCTTCTCGGTCGGATTCGGCAAGGCGCTCTGGTCGCGCACCGGCAAGGACGGCGTCGAATACGTCATCGGTGCGATTCCGCTCGGCGGCTACGTGAAATTCCTCGACGCACGCGAGGCGGACAATCCGGAATACGTGGCAAAACAGGCTGGTGAATACAACGCCGCGCCCGTCTGGCAGCGCATGGCGATTGCCGCGGCGGGTCCGCTGTTCAACATTCTGTTTACCCTGGTCGCGTTCTGGGCGATGTTCGTCGTCGGCCGTCCGGACTGGCCCGCCGTGATCGACGCGCCGCAGGGCATTGCCGCGCAGTCCGGCCTGGCCGCCGGCGATCGCATCACGGCCGTCAACGGCGAGCAGGTCGAGTCCTGGAGCAGCGCGATCTTCGCGATCGCCGGCCAGGCGATGCTGCATCGCGACGCCAGCGTGTCGATCCTCGACACACAGGGAAAAGCGCAGCAGCGCACCTTGCTGCTGAGCAAGATTCCGGCGGAAGCCGCCGACGGCGACAAAGTCCTGGATGCCATCGGGCTGCTGCCCAAGGCACCGGACGCGGTGGTCGGCGAAGTCAGCGCCGCGAGCCCCGCACAGCGCGCCGGCATGCATGCGGGCGACCGCATCCTGCGCGTCAACGACGTCGCGATAACCTCGTTCATCGAGATGGCCAAGGCGGTGCAGAACGAAGCCGCGAAGGATCCGCGCCTGCACATGCTGGTCGCGCGCGACGCAGGTCAGCTGACGCTCGACGTCACCGCGGAAAAGCAGGCCGACGGCGAGCATCGCTGGCTCGTCGGCATCGCCGCGCCGGACGCACGTAGCGCGGTCGAGCGCTATGATCCTTGGCACGCCGTCCCGGCAGCGTTCAAGGAAACCTGGAAGCAGACGCGCGAAACCGTCGGCCTGATCTACAACATGCTGGCCGGACGCATTTCGGCGAAGAACCTGTCCGGCGTCATCGGTATCGCGCAGGCCGCAAACACGACGGCGCACATGGGCCTGGCGTGGTTCCTCACCTTCCTGGCGATGATCTCGCTGAGCCTCGGCATCCTGAACCTGCTGCCGATCCCGATCTTGGACGGCGGCCACCTCGTGTATTACCTTATAGAGTTGGTCAAGGGCAGGCCGCTCAGCGAACGTACACTGATCGCCGGCCAGTACGTCGGCCTGGCGCTGCTTGTGACCCTGATGAGCATCGCTTTCTACAACGATATCGTGCGCCTGGTTGCGGGCTGAAAGCTCACACGCAAGGCATAGGAAAGTGGGGCGCAGGACGCGCACAACGTTGCAAATAAGAATAACCAACCGCGGCGGTTCGCGCGGAGATTGGAAACCCCAACAATACTTGGAAGTGATGATGAAGCGTATTGCCGCACTTGTTTTGCTCGCCTGCCTTTCCGCTCAAGCCTATGCGCTCGATCCGTTCGTCGCTTCCGACATTCGCATTGACGGCCTGCAGCGCATTTCCGCCGGCACGGTGTTCACCTACCTGCCGGTCGAAAAAGGCGATCGCGTCACCAGCGAACGCGTCCAGCAGGCGATTCGCGCGCTATACAAGACCGGCTTCTTCACCGACGTGCAGATCTTGTGGCAGGCCGACATCCTGGTCATCACCGTCAAGGAGCGCCCGGCGATCTCCAAGATCACTTTGAAGGGTAACAAGGACCTGAAGGAAGAGGACCTGCTCAAGGGCCTCAAGGACATCGGCCTAGCCGAGGGCGAACCGTTCGACCGCCTGTCGCTGGATCGCGTGACGCAGGAATTGACGCGCCAGTATTACAACCGCGGCAAGTACAACGTCACCATCAAGCCGAAGGTGATCGAGCTGGATCGCAACCGCGTCGAACTGTCGATCGTCGTCGCCGAAGGCAAGGTGTCGAAGATCAAGCAGATCAACGTCGTCGGCAACCACGCCTTCACCGAGAACGAGATCCGCAGCGATTTCGAATCCGATACCACCAACCTCACCTCCTGGTATTCGAAGGACGACCAGTACTCGCGCGAAAAACTTTCCGGCGACTTGGAGAAGCTCAACTCGTACTACCTCGATCGCGGTTTCGTCGACTTCAGCATCGACTCGACCGAAGTCAGCATCAGCCCCGACAAGCGCGCCATGTATCTCACGGCGAACGTCACCGAGGGCGAGATCTACAAGGTTTCGGAATTCAAGCTGAGCGGCAACCTGGTGCTCGACGAAGCCGACATGGCCAAGCTCATCAAGGCCAAGCCGGGCGAGGAGTTCTCGCGCAAGAAGCTCGAGCAGTCGGCGCAGGCGATGACCGCGGTGCTGGCCAACATCGGCTATGCGTTCGCGCAGGTCACGCCGATCCCGACGCTCGACCGCGAGCATCGCACGGTGGCGATCAACTTCTTCGTCAATCCGGGCAAGCGCGTGTACGTGCGCCGGATCTCCTTCAAGGGCAATCACAGCACGCAGGACGAAGTGATGCGCCGCGAGATGCGCCAGCTCGAAGGCGCCTGGTACTCGCAGGCCGCCATCGATCGCTCCAAGGTGCGCCTGCAGCGCCTGGGTTATTTCAAGAAGGTCGACATCGATACGCCCAAGGTGCCGGGCGCGGACGACCAGGTCGACCTCAACGTGGCGGTCGAGGAAACCTCGTCCGGCGCGTTCACGTTCGGCCTCGGTTATTCGCAGGTGTACGGCATCGTGCTCAGCGCGTCGGTGTCGCAGAACAACTTCCTCGGTACCGGCGACCGCGCCTCGGTCACGGTCTCGAAGAGCGACTTCCTGACCAAGTACGACCTGTCGTATTTCCAGCCGTATCTGACCAGCGACGGCGTCGGGCTCGGCTACGACCTGTCGTATTCCAAGCTCAACCAGCAGCAGGCCAACCTCGCCAACTATCTGAGCAATACGGTTGCCTTCTCGACCTACATCGGCCTGCCGGTAAGCGAGAGCGATACCGTCAATCTGCAGCTCGGCGCGAGCAAGACCAAGATCATTCCCGGTTTCAGCGACGTGCTGCGCGACCAGAACGGCAATCCGATTCTCGACCAGAACGGCAACCCGTCGGCGACGATCGTCTACACCTCGCCGCAGCCGCTGGTCGACTACATCAATGCGTTGAACCACTACACGTTCCACGAATGGTCGCTGACCACGTCGTGGGCGCACGACACGCGCAACAAGTTCTTCAATCCCACGCACGGCTCGCTGCAGCAGTTCTCCGCCGAGTTGGCGCTGCCCGGCTCAACCGTCGAGTACTACAAGCTGATCTACAAGTACGCGCAGTACGTGCCGATCAGCAGCTCGCTGACGTTCGAAGGTTCCGCCACGATCGGCTACGGCAACAGCTACCGCGACGCCGACGGTGTCAATCCGAATACCGGCGCGTCGCTCAAGGTCAGCGGCTTGCCGTTCTTCCAGAACTTCTATGCCGGCGGCGTCTCCGACGTGCGCAGCTTCCGCGACAACACGCTGGGTCCGTATGCGATCGCGCCGGGATGCGCGAACGCGTTCGTCACGCAGTACTGCCGCCAGCCGCTCGGCGGCAACCTGAAGACGGTGGCCTCGGCGGAACTGATCTTCCCGACGCCATTCGTCAAGGACGACACCGCCACGCGCCTGTCGTGGTACGTGGACGCCGGCAACGTGTTCAACAAGAACAATACCGCGCTGACCCTGCTCAACTCGAGCAATGTCTACAACAACGATGGCTTCTCGTTCAGCGACATCCGCGTTTCGACCGGCATCTCGCTGCACTGGCAGGCGCCGGTCGGCCCGATCGTGATCAATATCGGTCGTCCCATCCGGAAGAAACCGGGCGACATTGCCGAGACGCTGCAGTTCAACTTCGGCCAAACTTTCTAAAGGGGCGGTAAGATGCAGGCAACAGCCGACGCGTGAGGGCGCCGGCTGTGTACCCAGGGCCACGGAGGCTTAAGAGCGTGAGGTCAAGCGCAGGCGGACGATACGGCATCGGCGCGCTGCTGCTCGCACTGGCGCTGCTGCCGTTGCTTGCCTGGGCGCAGGCCGCCCCGGCCAGCAAGGTCGGCTACGTCGACTACAAGCGCCTGCTCGACAACTCGCCGCAGATGCAGGAAAGCCGCATCCGCCTGGAACGCGAGTTCGCGGCCCGCGACAACACCCTCAAAGCCGACGAAAAGCGCCTTGCTGACCTGAAGCAGCGCTACGACCGCGACAACGCCATCATGGCCAAGCCCGACGCCGATACGCTCAAGCGCGATGTCGACACGCTCGACCGCTCGGTCAAGCGCACGCGCGAAGACCTGCGTACTGAACTCAACACGCGCGCCGCCAGCGAGCGTGACCGCATCTGGCAGCAGATCAACGACATCGTGATCGACTATGCGCGCGCGCAGGGTTTCGATCTGATCGTGCCAAGTCCGGTGGTGTACGCCAGCGCGCGCATCGATATCACCGATGCGGTGCTCGAACGCCTGCGCCACCCGACCGCCGCGACGACGCCGCCATGAACGCCGCGCCGCGCTACTCGCTGGCCGAACTGACCCGGCGCTTCGCACTGGAATTGCGTGGCGACGGTGACCTGATGATTTCCGGCGTCGGCACTCTGTCCGGTGCCGGCGCGCAGTCCTTGAGCTTTCTTGCCAATCCGCAATACCGTGCGCAGCTGGCGAGCAGCAATGCCGGCGCCGTGGTGTTGCGCGCCGACGATGCGCAGCACTGCCGCAGCGCCAGCCTGATCGCGGCCGATCCGTACGTCGCGTTCGCGAAAATCGCCGCGCTGTTCGATCGCGCTGCGGCCGCCACGCCGGGTATCCATGCCAGCGCAGTCGTGATGCCGGGCGCGCGTGTCGCGGCAGGCGCCAGTATCGGAGTGCTGTGCAGCATCGACGCAAACGCAGTGATCGAGGATGGCGCCGTGCTCGGGCCGCACTGCGTGGTCGGCGCGGGCTGCACGGTCGGCGCGCAGTCGCAACTGGTCGCGCGCGTAACGCTGGTACGCGACGTGACCCTCGGCAAGCGCGTGCTGGTGCATCCTGGCGCGGTAATCGGCGCGGACGGCTTCGGTCTGGCGTTCGATCGCGGCGCATTCGAAAATGGCGGCTGGATCAAGGTGCCGCAGCTCGGCGGCGTGCGCATCGGCGACGACTGCGAGATCGGCGCCAACACCACCATCGACCGCGGCGCGCTGGAAGACACCGTGCTCGAGGAAGACGTGCGTCTGGACAATCAGATCCAGATCGCGCACAACGTGCACATCGGCGCGCACACGGCGATGGCCGGCTGTGCCGCCGTCGCAGGCTCGGCGCGCATTGGCCGCTACTGCCTGATTGGCGGCGGCGCTGGCATACTGGGCCACCTGAGCGTGGCCGATCGCGTGACCATCACGGCGCGCGCGCTGGTCACGCACTCCATCCATGCGTCAGGGGAATATTCGTCCGGCGTGCCGCTGCAACCGAGTCGCGAATGGCGCCGCAATGCCGCGCGCTTCAAGCATCTGGACGAACTGGCGCGGCGCATACAATCCATCGAGAAGGACCGCAAGTCATGAGTGAGACCTCGTCGTCATCCATCGCCATGCCCGTGGATGTCGAACGCATCCAGGCGATGCTGCCGCACCGCTATCCGTTCCTGCTGGTCGACCGCGTGCTCGACTTCACGCCGAACAAGAAACTCACCGCGTTGAAGAACGTCAGCATCAACGAGCCGTTCTTCCAGGGGCACTTCCCGGGCCACCCGGTGATGCCGGGCGTGCTGATCATCGAGGCGCTGGCGCAGGCCTCCGGCCTGCTGGTGTTCCTCTCGGCACAGCAGCAGAAAAGCTCGCAGCCGATGTACTACCTGGTAAAAGTCGACGATGCGAAGTTCAGCCAGCTGGTCGTGCCGGGCGACCAGTTGATCCTCGAGGTCGAGCTCAAGCGCATGCTGCGCAAAATGGGACTGTTCGTGTGCAAGGCGCTGGTCGACGGCAAGCAGGTGGCCGAGGCGGAGCTGCTGTGCGCGGAGCGCAGCGCAGGATGATCCACCCGACCGCACAGATCGACGCGTCCGCTCGGCTTGGCAAGGTCGAAGTCGGCGCGTTCAGCGTGATCGGCCCGAATGTCGAGATCGGCGACGGCACCACGATCGGTCCGCACGCCGTCATCCAGGGACCGACCCGGATCGGCCGCGACAACCGCATCTTCCAGTTCGCCTCGGTCGGCGCCGAGCCGCAGGACAAGAAATTCGCCGGCGAGCACAGCGAACTGGTCATCGGCGACCGCAACACGATCCGCGAATTCGTCACCATCAACCGCGGCACCGGCGAAGGCGGCGGCTATACGCGCATCGGCGACGACAACTGGATCATGGCGTACGCGCACATCGCGCACGACTGCCATGTCGGCAACCAGACGATCTTCTCCAACAACGCCACGCTGGCCGGGCACGTCGAAGTCGGCGACTACGCAATCCTGTCGGGCTTTGCCGGCGTGCATCAGTTCTGCCGCGTCGGCGAACATGCGTTCGTCGGCATGGGCTGCCTGATCAACGGCGACGTGCCGCCATTCGTGATCGTGGCGAACGAATACGGCCGGCCGCGCGGCATCAATGCCGAGGGGCTCAAGCGTCGCGGTTTCTCGGCGGAACGCATCGCCGCGATCAAGCGCGCCTACCGCACGCTGTACATGTCCGGCATGCCGCTGGAGCGCGCGCGCGAGGAACTGGCGCGCATGGCCGGCGAAGCGCCGGATGTGCGCTGCATGCTCGACTTCCTGGAACGCAGCCAGCGCGCGCTGGTGCGCTGACAGCCGGGAATCGGCAATGGGGAATGGGGAATCGAAAGATGGTGCGCGCACGCAGCATGCGCAGGGCTTGCCCGGCGCCGACGAATTGCCTGCCGATTCTCGGTTCGGCAATGCCGATTCCCCGCTGTTCGTTCTCGTCGCCGGCGAAGCCTCGGGCGACCTGCTCGGCGCGGACCTGATCAGCGGGCTGCGCGGAATTTTTCCGGACGCCACATTTGCCGGCATCGGCGGGCCGCGCATGGCGGCCCTAGGCATGCAAACCTGGCACCCCGCATCGAAGCTCAGCGTGATGGGGCTGGTCGAGGTCTTGCGGCATCTGCCCGAGCTGCTGGCGCTGCGTCGCGATGTCCGCCGGCGGGTGATGCAGCAGCGGCCTGCAGTGTTCATCGGCATCGACGCACCGGATTTCAACCTCGGCCTGGAGGCCAAGCTCAAGCAGGCCGGCATCCGCACGGTGCACTACGTCAGCCCGTCGATCTGGGCATGGCGGGAAAAGCGCGCCGAGAAGATCGGCCGCAGCGCCGATCGCGTGCTGTGCCTGTTTCCGATGGAGCCGCCGATCTACGCCAGGCATGCAGTCGATGCACGCTTCGTCGGCCACCCACTGGCCGAAGCGTTTGCCGAGCATCCCGACCAGGCTGCGGCGCGGCGTGCGTTGCAGCTGCCGGCGGATGCACCGCTGCTGGCGCTGTTGCCGGGCAGCCGGCTTGGCGAGATTCGCCGGTTGGGCGCGGATTTTCTCGCTGCCGCGGCGCTGCTCAAGCAACAAATTCCACAATTGCACATTGTCGCGCCAATGGCCGACGCGGCGTGCCGCGGCGCATTCGCGCAACTGCACGCGGATGCAGCGCTGGGCGCGTCGCTGCACATCATCGACGGCAACGCGCACGCCGCCATGGTCGCCGCCGACGCCGTGCTGCTGGCCTCCGGCACGGCGGCGCTCGAGGCCATGCTGGCGAAACGGCCGATGGTCGTCGCCTATCGCGTTGCGCCGCTGACCTACTTCCTGGTCAAGGCATTCGGCCTGCTGCGCACCAGCGTGTATTCGCTGCCGAATATTCTTTCGGCACGGCAACCGCCGCCGGTACCCGAACTGATGCAGGCCGCCTGCACGCCAGCCGCCCTGGCAAAGGCGCTGTTGCCGATGCTGCGCGCGCGTGCGATGCCTGCGGAACTGCTCGCGGAATTCTTGCGGCTGCACGAAACCCTGCGCGCCGACGCCGCGCATTCCGCAGCGGCCGCTGTCGCGGAACTGGCCCGCGCAGCGCCGGCACCTGCTGCGCCCGCAGATTGACCTTGCCGCCCGCGCACCGCACCATGCGGCCTATCGTGACCAGCGCATGACCGTGATGTTGCCAGCACCCGCGCCGAAGAAAACGCGCGTCATCACCGCCGTGGCCCTGCTCGGTTTCGCCGTGCTCCTGGTCTATGGACCGCTCGATCAGGCGAGCTTCCGCGAACGCCTGTTCGCGATTGCGTTGCTGCTGACGAGCATCCTGCTGGCGGCGTTCGCCACGCGCCGCTTCGCCTTCGCGCTGGTGCTGCCCAGCGTGATCTTCGGTGGCCTGCAGCTGGCCAGCGTGATCAAGTTCCACTACTTGACCACGCCGTTGCTGGCGCCAGACCTGGTGTACTTCGTCAACCGCGACCTGATCGAGGTCGCCACGCACTACCCGAGCATCATGATCGCCCTGGTCGGCGGTGCCATCCTGATCCCCGGCCTGATGATTCTCGCCTGGCGGCTGGACAGCCCGCGCCTGTTCGCTTCGCTGCGGCCCGCGCCGCGCGCCAGCCTGCAACTCGGCGGCATGATCGCCTGCATCGCCTTGTTGTTCGCCATCGATTCGCCGCAAGGACCCTTTGGCACGGTGTTCGACAAGGGTATGTGGCAGGCGATGAACGATCGCAGCTATCTGGTGAACTTCTTTACCTCGTTCTACCAGACGGAAGTGAGGATTCCGCCGCCGGCTGCCGATGCAGACCTGTCGCTGTCGTGGGCGCAAGGAGCGACCGACAATCCGCCCGCCTGCGGCGCGCAGGAATGCGGCGCGGCCAAGACCATCGCGATCCGCCAGGAACATCCGGACATCGTCGCCGTGCTCGAGGAAAGCACGTTCGACCCGACCACGCTGAAGCAGTGCACGTCGCCACTGTGCAAGCGCAAGATGTTTGTCGCCGACGGCCGCACGCGCGCGCACGGCCCGCTGGTGGTGCATGTGTGGGGCGGCGGTACCTGGACCAGCGAGTTCGCCTTGATGTCCGGGTTGTCGCACAGCACGTTCGGCGACGCCGGCCTGTACGCTCCGTACAATCTCGCGCCACGCATCACCCACTCGCTGCCGCGGGTGCTGCACTCGTCCGGCTATCGCGTGATCGCGATCTATCCGATGTCCGGCAATTTCATCAATGCGCGCAATGCCTATCGCGCGTACGGCTTCGACGCGTTCTACGACGGCCAGGACTACGGCTTGTCGTGGGAGTCCAGCGACAACGATTTGATGCAGGTGTTCGACAAGGTCTACGATCAGGAAAAGAAGAACATCGGCAAGCAGCCGCTGTTCGTGATGATGCTGACGCTGCGCCAGCACGGTCCGCACATGACACCGCTCAAGCAGTTGCCGCCGCCGTACGACAAGCCGCTGTTTCCGGGTGTGTTCGGCAAGAAGGAATTCGACGAGTGGATCAATCTGAACCTCGGCAACTATCTGTATCGTCTGGCGGGCTCGGACACGGCAGTCTCGCAACTCGAAAAGAAGCTTCTGGATGGCGAAAGGCCGGCGCTGCTGTTCCACTTCGGCGATCACCAACCGTCTTTCGACGGCGCAATCCGCGAACTGCCGAAGATTGCGCCGGCGGCGGCGCGCGATGACAATTTCCTGACTTACTACATGCTCAAGAGCAACTTCAAACCTGCGCGTGAATATTCCTACCCGACACTGGACCTCAGCTTGGCGGGCGCGCTGATCCTCGATATCGCCGGCATCAAGAAGGATGAATTCTTCCAGGCCAACGCCCTGCTGCGCGAACGCTGCGCAGGCGCCTATGTCGACTGCAGGAACAAGCCGTTGATCGACTCCTACCACCAGTTCATCTTCCAGCACGAGGCGGCGTTGCATGACTAGACGCGGTGTCTGGCCGGAGCTGACCGCCGGCGTCGACGAAGCCGGCCGTGGACCGCTGGCCGGTCCTTTGCTGGTGGCTGCCGTGATCCTCAATCCGGCGCGGCGCATCAATGGCCTGGCCGATTCCAAGGTGCTCACGCCCGAACGGCGCGAAGTCCTCGCGGAGCGCATCCGCGAACGCGCGCTGGCGTTCAGTGTCATAGAGATCAGCATCGTCGAAATCGAAACCTTCAACATTTTCCACGCCACCATGCTTGGTATGTCACGTGCCGTCGCGGCGCTCGCTCCGTCGCCGTGCATGGCGTTGATAGACGGCAACAGCCTGCCGAAAGCGTTGTGCTGTCAGGGACAGGCGATTGTCGATGGCGATGCCATCGAACCGGCAATCAGCGCGGCGTCGATTCTCGCGAAAGTCGCACGCGACAAGATCATGACGGAGTTCGATGCTTTGCATCCCGGCTATGGGTTTGCGCGGCATAAGGGTTATGCCACGCCCGAGCATCTGGCTGCGCTCGATCGGCTTGGGCCGTGCCCGTTGCATCGGCCGAGTTTTGCGCCGGTGCGGCAGCTAAGGCTGGAGTTTGCTTAGCACTCCGTTTTGCGGTTGCCGCGCCTCCTCCACCCGCACGGCAGCGCAGATCGTTTTCCAGAGCCAGAGCTTCCACTCCCCTGCGGAGGAGCGGGTAACTTTCAGGTGAGCGCTGCGCTTGAACTAGTGAGAGCCAGAGCTTCCACTCCTCCTGCGGAGGAGCGTAACTTTCGGGGACGCGCTTCGCTTGAGTCTGTGAGAGCCAAAGCTTCCACTCCTCCTGCGGAGGAGCGGGTAACTTTCGGGGACGCGCTTCGCTTGAGTCTGTGAGAGCCAAAGCTTCCACTCCTCCTGCGGAGGAGCGGGTAACTTTCTTTGCTGGCACAAAGAAAGTCACCAAAGAAATGCCTTTTAGAATCTGAGCCGTCCCAGGTTTAACGCTGTCAGGCTCAGAAAGCGTGCGCAGATGGCTCTTACGTATTCCCCGAGGCAGCGTCATGTTTGAGGAAGCTGCAAATCGCTTCGCTCTATATCGAGCGAGTCACTTGACGGTATCGCCGTTCTGGCAACAACCAGTCAGATCGGGAGGGTGCGCGACATTGCAATCTGAGAAAGCTTGTTCCCTTGGCGGCTCAGATTGAAAATGGCATTTCTTTGGTGACTTTCTTTGTGCCAGCAAAGAAAGTTACCCGCTGGCCGAAGGACAGTGGAAGCTCTTTCTTTCTCCGCCCAAGCGCAGCGCCGACCCGACAGCAAAGAAAGTTACCCCGCTGATCCGAAGGAGCAGTGGAAGCTTTGGCTCTGAGAGCAAGATGGATGACCAGCTCCGCTGTTGAAGAGCGACTCCCGCCTGCGCGGGAATGACGAGCGAGAGAAACACCATTCCCACCCAACCCTCCCTAGGGAGGGCCAATCGCGCGCACGCGCGGAATTTCGCCGATAGGCGACAAATTGCCAAGGGTCAAGCCTTGTCTCCGGGAGGGTGTGGGGCTACCCTGCCCCACGCACCAGCGCAGCGCCATGAATCCGAATTTCGTCCATCTTCACATCCACAGCGATTACTCGCTGTCCGACTCGACGATCCGTCTCCCGGACAAGCCCGAATACGGCGATCCGGCCAAGGCGCCGCGGCCGAATCTGATCAGCCGGGCAGTCGAACTGAAGCTGCCGGCGCTGGCGCTGACCGATCAGGGCAATCTGTTTGCGCTGGTCAAGTTCTATCGCGCGGCTGAAGCGCACGGCATCAAGCCGATTGCCGGCGCCGACTTGTGGATTGCGCCGGCGCCGGGAAACGCATCCGGCGATGCACACAAGCCGACGCGGCTGACGCTGCTCTGCCAGAACCGCGCCGGTTATCTGAATCTGGCGCGGCTGATCTCGCGCAGCTACCTGGAAGGGCGGCGCGGCGATTTCGCGATGGTGGATCCCGCCTGGTTCGCCGGCTCCAGCGACGGCTTGATCGCACTGGCCGGCCGCGACAGCGATATTGGCCAGCTGCTGCACGCGCAAAAGCTCGAGCCCGCCATCGCGCGCACGCACGACTGGCTGCGGCACTTCGACGACCGCTGGTATTTCGAGTTGACCCGCACCGAGCATGCCGACGAAGCGCACTATGCCGCCGCGGTGCTGCAGCTCGCCGCGCAAACCAGCTGCCCGGTCAGCGCCAGCAACGACGTGCGCTTTCTCGAGCGCGAAGATTTCGAGGCCCACGAGGCGCGCGTGTGCATCCAGCAGGGCCGCCTGCTCAACGATCCGAAACGTCCGCGCGACTACACGCCGCATCAGTACCTGAAATCCGCGGCGGAAATGGCGCAGCTGTTTCACGATGTGCCGGAAGCGCTCGCCAACAGCGTCGAGATCGCCAAGCGCTGCAACCTGGAATTGTCGTTCGGCAAATACTTCCTGCCGGCGTTTCCATTGCCGCCCGAGCAGACGATCGATGCGCACATCCGCGCGCAGGCGCATGCCGGGCTCGAAGAGCGCCTGGCCAAGCAGACGCCGGCAGCGGGGTTCTCGGCAGCGGACTACACCGCGCGCCTGGACCTCGAGCTCGACGTCATCGTCAAGATGGGTTTTGCCGGCTACTTCGTCATCGTTGCCGACTTCATCAACTGGGCCAAGCGCAATGGCATCCCGGTCGGACCGGGCCGCGGCTCCGGCGCCGGTTCCGTGGTGGCGTGGTGTCTCGGCATCACCGACCTGGATCCGCTGCGCTACGGCCTGCTGTTCGAGCGCTTCCTCAATCCCGAACGTGTGTCCATGCCCGACTTCGACGTCGACTTCTGCATGGACCGCCGCGACGAGGTGATCGACTACGTCGCGCGCAAGTACGGCCGCGACAAGGTCAGCCAGATCATTACCTACGGCACGATGGCGGCGAAAGCCGTGCTGCGCGACGCCGGGCGCGTGCTT